>Ga0228535_1000669_pt1 | contig 83359 bp, 69 predicted proteins | sample SJ1metagenome_FD_168457 | JGI IMG/M metagenome (GOLD analysis project Ga0228535, IMG submission 168457) | Enriched culture of PCE-dechlorinating microbial communities from Ithaca, New York, USA - SJ1 | ecosystem: Engineered > Modeled > Simulated communities (microbial... > Unclassified | place...
TCCAAGCCCGTTTTCAGCCAAACCTATTTGCGTTTTCTCTTGATTCATGGTTTAATGTGATTTAAGCTAAGTTGAACGTTTACACTTAGAACTACAAGGAGATATGTCTATGAAGAAATTTCTGGCTATCATGCTTTGCGTCCTGCTTGTAAGTGCCCTCTTTATTTCCTGTGGAAAGAAAGAAGCACCTGCACCGGCCGCAACCACGACGCCGGCACCCGCAGCTCCTGCAGCTCCGGCCGCTCCGGCTCCCGCTCCTGCTGTAACCGCCACCCCGGCACCGGCTCCCGCCGCACCGGCACCGGCTCCTGCAGCTGTGGCTAAAGATGAAGTCGTATTCCGCATTACCAATGGTGCAGAACCCGAATCCTTGGATCCAGCCCTCATTCAGGGTGTTCCCGAGCACAGAATTTTCGAGGCTCTCTTCGAAGGTCTGGTAGCAAACGATCCTGTGACTGCCCTTGCAGTTCCCGGTGTTGCTGAAAGCTGGGAATCCAATGAAGACGGAACCCAGTATACCTTCAAGCTTCGCAAGAACGCTGTCTGGTCCGATGGCACTCCCATCACCGCCCATGACGTCGTATACAGCTGGCTGAGGATTTTGGATCCCGCAACCGCTGGTCCTTATGCCTGGTTCCCCTGCATGTTCCTTGCCGGTGCAACCGAGTTCAACGCTGGAGAGGCTGGTCCTGAGGCTGTCGGTATTCGCGCCCTTGACGACTACACCTTCCAGATGGACCTCATCGGACCGCTTCCGTATGCAGTCGATGCCCTGACCCACTACAGCTTCGCAATCGTTCCCAAGCACGCAATCGAGAAGTTCGGCGCCGCTTGGACAGATCCCGCCAACTTCGTCGGCAATGGTCCGTTCGTGCTCACCGATCGTGTTGCACAGACCTCCATCACCGCTTCCAAGAACCCGAAGTACTGGGATGCCGATGCAGTAAAGCTTGACAAGGTCATCTTCTACTCCTCCGACAGCGATACCACCAACTACAACATGTACCTCAATGGTGAGATTGACTGGGCAACCAACGTTCCCCCAGATCAGCTCAATGCTGCACAGATGCGCGACGACTTCCAGCTCGCTCCGCAGCTTGCAACCTACTACTATGTCTTCCAGACCGAAGCAGCCCCGATCAACAACGTACTCGTCAGAAAGGCTCTCTCCTATGCTGTCGACCGCGAAGCTCTGGTTGAAGGCGTAACCAAGGCCGGACAGATTCCTGCCTGGGGTATTGTTTCCCCGATGGCCGGATATCCCGGACTTGAATTCCCGTTCGAGACCCAGGCTGAAGCTATCGAGATGGCTCAGGACATGCTTGCACAGGCTGGATATCCCAACGGTGCAGGTTTCCCGACCGTTTCCATCCTCTACAACACCAACGAGGGTCACAAGCAGATTGCTGAGTTCATTCAGCAGGAATGGAAGAACAACCTGGGCATCAACGTAGTACTTGAGAACCAGGAGTGGCAGACCTACCTCTCCAACCGTAACGAAGGCAACTTCCAGGTTGCACGCGCCGGATGGGTTGGCGACTACCAAGATCCGAACACCTTCCTCGACATGTTCCTTACCGGTGCCGGCATGAACGGCGGCAAGTATTCAAACGAGATTTATGACGTCCTGATCAACGAAGCAGCAAGAATGCCCGCCGGTGAAGACCGCTACGGCGTCTTGATGACCGCTGAGGACATCATGATCAACGAAGACCAGGCTCTCATGCCTCTCTACTACTACGTAACGATCAACATGATCGATACCAACAAGTGGGGCGGATGGCACAACAACACCATGGACTACCATCCGGTCAAGGACATCTACAAGAAGTAGTTGTTTATTCACAGTATTTTCGGTCCCCGGGATTTCCCGGGGATCTTCTTTTTGCCATCACGTTCCTTGACATTCAATGACACTCTTCCTAGAATTATTTCAGGCTGGGAAAAGCGGACAAGGAGGGCTCTCATGTTCAGCTGTCAGGCACACTCGCCTAGGTTGCTGGTTTTTATAGCCCTGCTTTATTATCTCTTAAGCTCACCCATGCAACACACTGCAGACAGCCCTTTGAAGGCGACAACTGAAAACACCCCTTTCCGTCTACAAGCCGCCACACAAATCGTACAGCAGGATCTCATCAGCGAAACTACAGCACAAGCATATTCCAGCAGGGCGAGAGTAATCCGGGAATTTTGGGTGGGGGCAGCCTCTGTTGTACCAGGAATCGCTGTAGTGGTCGGGCATACCAAGAATGAACAGTTTGCAGATGGCATTCCCTCCACCTGGGATTTTATTTTGCCATGCATGCATGACCGGGATGGAAAGAAACGCTGAGCCTTGTTGATTTGCAAAGGCGGGCCGAAAAGCCTGCCGTCCTTCAATCTTCGGTGCACAGCACCCTACAAGGTAGGTTTTTACATGATTACCATCATTGAGCTATTTGCAATAGCAACTTCAGTACTCGCATTCGGAATGGCCCTCTGGCTTTATACATGGGTCAAGGCTCAACCTGCGGGCAATAAAAAACTAGAAGACATCGGAGCATACATCCAACAAGGCGCCAATACATTCCTGAAGCGAGAGTACTCGATACTCTCCCGTTTCGCCGGGGTCATCGCCATCCTCATTCTCCTCTTCATCCCTACTCCGATTTGGAAGGGTTCGATGCAGAATATCGTCATGGCAGTTTCGTTTCTCATAGGTGCCACCTTTTCCGCCCTTGCAGGCAAGGTCGGCATCCAGGTAGCGACCATAGCCAATCGCAAAGCCGCTGCAGCATCGCAAACCGGCATCAAGTTTGCCTTCCTTGCAGGCTTCCGAGGAGGGGCTGTCATGGGCATGGCGGTCGTCGGCACCAGTTTACTGGGCGTGACTGCCGTTTTCATGATCGCAGGAGATGCAACCGCCATCCTTGGATTCAGTTTCGGAGCAAGTTCGCTTGCCTTGTTTGCGAAAGCCGGTGGCGGCATTTTCACCAAGACTGCAGACATCAGCGCAGACCTCGTCGGCAAGGTTGAGCTCGGAATACCCGAAGACGATCCAAGAAATCCGGCCGTCATCGCAGATAATGTCGGGGATAATGTGGGAGATGTGGCGGGAATGGGTGCCGATTTGTTTGACTCCAATGTCGCCAGCATGGCAGCCGCCCTGGTCATGGCACTCTACCTTGACGGCGTCGCTTCCACCAATAATGTCACCATCGTATTTTGTTATGCAGCCCTTGGGCTTTTGGCATCCATCATCGGAGTAGGAACGGCGAGAATGGGAAAGCTTGGCAATCCCAACCATGCCTTGAGCAGCAGCACGTATGTAACTACCGCCTTGTATGTGATTTTTACGGCCGTTGCAACGCTTGTCCTAGACTTCTCCTGGCGCATATGGGCGGCGGCGATCATCGGACTTGGCGTGGGTACCATCATCGGAATAGCCAGCGACTATTTCACCAACGATGAGAAGCATCCCGTCCACCATGTAGCCAAAGCTTCAGAAACAGGACCGGCGTTCACCATTCTCGGGGGCGTTTCCTATGGACTTCTAAGCGTGCTTCCCGCCATGGCCGGGATTGCGGTTGCAGCATTGGCGGCATACCTGGTTTGTGCCCCCCTGGGCCCCGGGTATGCCATGTTCGGTATATCCATGGCTGCGGTGGGCATGCTTTCCATCGTGGGCATGATCATCTCCAACGACGCCTACGGCCCTATTGTCGACAACGCAAGGGGTCTGGTTGAAATGGGAGGCTTGGGGGAGAGAGCCCTCAGGATAACCGACTCCCTGGATAGCGCCGGCAACACCGTCAAGGCGGTGACAAAAGGCTTCGCCATCGCCGCCGCCGGGCTGACGGTCATCGCCTTGCTGGGAGCATTCATGGCTGAAGTCAACGATGCTGCCAGAGCCTTGGGAATGGGTGAACAATTCTTGAGTGGCTTCGATCTCATGAATCCATTGGTTTTCTTCGGCCTCTTGATCGGTGCAGCAATTCCGGCAGTCTTTTCAGCCATGTTGATATTGGGAGTTGAAAGAAATGCACAACGCATGATAGATGAGATCCATCGCCAATTCTTGACTATCGAAGGATTGAAGGAAGGCCGGGAAGGAGTACTTCCACAATACGATCGATGCATCGATATTGCAACCATCGGGGCTCTGAAAGAGTTGATACCCGCAGGCCTCATGGCAATCATTGTTACATTGTTGGTAGGTTTCATCGGGGGAGTGCAAGCCATCGGAGGTTTCTTGACGGGAAACATCGTCAGCGGCCTGCTTTTGGCTCTCTTCATGTCCAACAGCGGAGGGCTCTGGGACAATACCAAGAAATACATCGAGTCAGGAAAATTTGGAGGACGCGGCTGTGACGCCCATAAGGCCGCCGTCGTAGGTGATACGGTGGGAGACCCCTTCAAGGATACTGCCGGTCCCTCGATCAACACACAGATCACCGTGGTGTCGCTGATCTCCTCGCTGATGTCTTCGGTATTCCTTACAGCATCATTGTTCTGATTTAAAAAAATCAACGGAGCAGGCTCATATACGAGGGTCTGCTCTCGTTTTAACTGGACTGATCGAGCGGTGTTCGGTATAGTTTTACAGAAGCAGGAGGAGCGAGCATGCAAGTATTTGACCTTCGAAGCGATACGATTACCAAACCCACCCTTGAGATGAGACAGGCCATGGCCGCCGCCGAAGTCGGTGATGATGTCTATCGGGAAGACCCAACCACGACCAAGCTTGAAAAACTGGCTGCCGAGCTTACCGGGAAAGAACGGGCCCTCTTTGTCTCCTCCGGATGCATGGGCAACCTCATCAGCCTGTACATCCAGGCTGGAAGAGGCAAGGAAGTGCTGTGTGCAAGCAACAGCCACATCATCCAGCATGAGATAGGTTCCATCGCAGCAATCGCCGGAGCTCTTCCGATCACCATCAATGCACCGCGAGGCGTGCTCAATGCCACCGACCTCCATTCCTTGGTGAAACAAGGTGCGTACGACATGGCCACCACCGCTCTGATCGAGGTGGAGAATACCATCGGAGGATACTGCTACCCACTTGAAAACCTTGAAATGATCAAGGATTTTGCCTCAACCCACAACCTCAAGGTCCACATGGATGGAGCCCGAGTCTTCAACGCACAGGCAGCCACCGGCATCCCGGTAAAGACCTATGCCAAGTATGCCGATACCATCACCTTCTGCCTCTCCAAGGGTCTGGGGTGTCCGGTGGGAAGCATGCTCTGCGGCACCAAGGAGTTCATCTCCCAGGCACTTACCGTACGCAAGCTGCTTGGAGGCGGCATGAGACAAACCGGCATACTCGCTGCAGCGGGACTCTATGCCCTTGAGCATCATGTCGACCGCCTGAAGGACGACCATGCACATGCGAAGGCAATCGCCGATACCCTGGTGAAAACAGGGTGGGCCGACGTGGATGTCCAGGGAGTCCAGACAAACATCATATTCTTCACCGTCCCCACTTTCAATGCACAAGATGTAGTGAAACAGCTTGCGCGTATCGGTATTCTGGCTAACACCGAAGGGGAGACCGTACGACTGGTAACCAACCTTGACTTGAGCGATGAGGATACCCAAAGCGTCTGCTCGCTCCTCGCCTCGTTCAATCCCGAGGTCCTCGCATGAAAACAACACTCATCTGCTTTTCAGGAACAGGCAACAGCTACTACATCGCAAAGCGTCTTGCCTCTGAACTCGGAGACAGCCAAATCCTGATGATACCTCATCTGATGCAGAACCAGGAGTTCGAGCTCACCGAACAGGTCGGTTTTGTATTTCCCGTCTACAAGGGCTTTCCTCCCAATCTGGTAACCCATTTCATCCAGGAAGTCTTTGCAAAGCAGGACCTGAGCCCGATAAAATACCTCTTTCAGGTAGCCACCCGCTATATGTTCCAGGCCTATACCTTCCAGGCGATGGATGTAGTACTCAAGGAAGCGGGAGCGCTCACCAGCTATGTCAACCACGTTGTCATGCCTGACGGATATGTGCCGTTGCTGTCAGCTCCCACTGAGGCCAAGATCGACGAGCTCTACACAAAAGCCGACCGGAAAATTGCGCAAATCGCCGAGGACGTCAAGCAGGAACAGATCAAGCTGCCGTTCCGTCCTCCTTTCAGCCGCTTGGCGATCAACCATTTCATGGTGCCCATCCATCGATCCTTCATGGACACAGCCCTTGATTTTTCCGTCACCGATGCCTGCATTTCCTGCGGCCTGTGCTATCGCATGTGCCCTTCCTTCAACATCGAGATGGTTGACGGCAAACCTGAATTCGACAGGGCCTGCACCGGGTGCCTGGGCTGTTACCACCGCTGTCCTGCCCAAGCCATTGTATTCAAACAAAAGGTGAAAAGCGGAAGGTATCCCAACCCCCGCTCAACCTACACCGTGGAGTACCGCACCTGATGCTGTATAATTTTGATCGTTCGATCGACCGCCGACCCACCCTTTCGGTTAAATGGAACAAGGAAGCCATTAAAAGCTTGTGTGGAAATCCTGATGCAGAACCTTTTTGGGTCGCAGATATGGACTTTTCGGTTGCATCCGAAGTAACGCAAAAAGCACGCATTCTCAGCGACCATGCCATCTATGGCTATCCGCATGCAACAAACCAACGCCAGGTATTCTGTTCCTGGGCCAAGAAACGTCATCTGCTGGACCTCCAGCCGGGCCAGGTAGTCATCAGTCAGGGAGTTCTCACCAGCATTGCAATTCTGGTGGAGTTGCTGAGTGCCGAGGGTGATGGCATCATTATCCCCCTTCCGGCTTATCAGCCGTTCATCAGGATTGTGAACAACCTGCAGCGCACGATTTTGGGCTGGCCCTTGCTATATGATCAGGACACCCATACGTTCAGCCTCGATTGGCCTCTGTATGAAGAGCTGTGCAAGAGAGCTAGAATCCTAATCTTCTGCTCCCCCCACAACCCCTCGGGCATGGTGTTCGGTCATCAGGATTTAATCCGCCTGTGTGAAATCGCCAAGCAAAACAATGTAGTCATCATCAGCGATGAGATTCATGCGGACCTGAGTTTTGAATCCCACCTCACGCTTCTTGAACCGGCAAGGCAGGTCGGCTGTGAAGCCGTTGTTTGCATGGCTCCCTCCAAAACTTTCAATATCGCCGGAGAGCACTACTCGGTAACGTTATTCAACTCCAGTGAACTGAAGAAACGATTCGTGACCCGACTTGAACAGCTTTTTCTCTCCACTCCGTCCCTTGTTGCCACCACTCTCGCCCTCGCTTCCTATGAGAGCGGTGGGAAATGGCTTGAAGAACTGCTTGTATATCTGCAAAAGAATGCAGACCTCATAGAGAAAACCCTGCAAAAGGAAGTACCGTCCGTCTTCTTCCTCAAACCCAGGGCTTCCTTCATCGGCCTGCTTGACTGCTCGGCAATACTCCACCTCGTGGAGCGCGACGCCCAAGAGCATCCCGAGCTCTACGACAGTTCGGCAAGCGCCCAAGGGGGTCTGCTCTCCCGGTTCTTCGGCCAGCGTGCAGGTCTTGCCTTCAACGACGGGACATGGTTCGGAGGGGAGGCATACCGCCGGTTTGTCCGCTTGAACTTCGGCACCCAACGTTCAAATATTGAACGCGCACTGTTGCACATCAAACAAGCGGTGGCTTTCTTGGAGACGACCTACCGCTGAAAGGGAATCAGCGGGGCAAGCGACTTGGCCAGGAAGGAAATCCCTTTCTGGTCGGGATGCAGGAATTGGTCGTCGTAGGCATCACGAAGCGAGAGGGAGAGCCCGTCAGCCACTTCAACAGCGGCAAAGCATCTGGTCGCCTGTATCAGAGCCTGGGTGAGCTCCTTGAAGCTGCCCATCCTCTTGTTCTGCAGGATGTCGGTCCGATAGAGCGGCGTCAGCAAGAGCACAGGAACCTTGGGATAGAACTTACGGATGCGTCCCAGCAGGGCGAACATCTCACCGCGGATTTCGGCAAGGTTCTCCCGTATCGTCCAGTCATTGGTACCTACAGAGAGTAAGATCGAGGCAACAGGCGCCTCAAGCTCCAACTTCTGCACCACCTTGGCGTTGATCATCGCCCCGGCAAGCCCTTGGTTTATCACCTGTACTCCCAGCTGGTTGCCAAGCAGAGTCGCCAAATTCTGTGACGGGTGGTGGATTCCCACTCCTTGGACAATGGAGTCTCCCAGCAGAAGCAGGGTCTTTGTATGTTTGGAGATAGGTTTTACCTTCCCTTCCACTTTTACACCAACTTGGTGGTGCAGAGGCAGATGGATGGCAATATCCCGGCCTGCTTGAAACTCAAGTGGACCGCTTACGAGCGGATGCTCCTCCCTCTTTCCATCGATGCTTACATCGATTGTCTCAAAAAGGTCCAAGGGCCTGCCATACAAGGCTGCAAAGTCGAGCACATTGTCCCCTTGTTTTGCAAGCAGGGACTGGTTGTAGCGCTTGATGTGCACTGTCGCTTCGCTTTCAGTAACAAACCGAAGACAGATCGAGGCACTGGTCTTGGCCATCGCCCGATAGAGCGGATGGGAGTTGAACGGCTGTCCGTCACTGTCGTTGAACCGAAGAAACTGGACATAGCCATCTTCAAGAATTCGATGGGAAACGGCATTGTGAGCCAGCTCAAAGATCAAGGAGTGTTCGTTTTCCATATACCTCTTCCCAGTTTGTGGTGAAATCGTGGACGGCCTTGGTGATGGAGGGCATGGACAAGCCGGTACAAAGCAACGAGTAGGGAACCGTACAGCAGCTGGCCCCGCTTGCATAGGCTGTGGTGATCTCATTTATGTTCTTGAAGCTTGCTGCAAGGACCTGGCAGCTGGTGCTGTTGGCCCACAGCAGCGAGCTCAGCTCCTTGATTACCTTCGCCGCATCGATATCGATGTTCAGCATCCGGTTGTAGTAGACGGCAAGGTATCGCGCCCCGCTGAGCATGGCGAGGATGCCCTGCAGCGTCGTATAGATTGCAGTCGCTGTAATATTGATCCCTTTCTTGGAGAGAATGCGGATTGCTTCAAGCCCCTCCTGTGTGACAGGAATCTTGACGAAGGTGGAAGGTCCGAGCAATGAGACGATCTTCTGTGCTTCAGCCATGATTGAGGCGCAATCGGTACTGACCACCTGCACATGCAGGCTCCGGCTCTCACCGATGAGCTCCCTGATTTTTTGCATATGGACAAAGAAGTCAACGCCGCCTTCGGCTTTGATGATGGTTGGATTGGAAGTCACCCCGCTGATGGGATAGGTCGCAAGGCCTCTCTCGATTTCAGCAAGATTCGCAGTATCAAGCATAAGTTCCATGGCATACCTCTACAGCCATCATGCCACAGATGCAAGGCAGGGGGGAAGTATCAGAAGCGTAGTTTCTTCGAGCGGAATTGGCTTGGCGTCATTCGATACGCCCGTTTGAACAGGCTGTAGAAACGATGAATGGAACCGAAACCGCACTGCTCGCTGATCTGGGTGATGGTGGCATTGGATTGCTTGAGCAACAAGCAGGCCTGCTCCAGCTTCTCTGTGGTTATCTCCTCCCAGATTGTACGCTTGCGGTACCGGCGGAAGCGCATCTCCAGTGCGCGTCTGCAAATCGTCGCTTCATCGGCCACGTCACTGGCTGTCAGACCCGAGGTGGCCCGGGCCTTTATCAACCGCAACGCGTCGGCCACCTGCTCATCCTCGCAGAGTACCAGACGGGTGCTCTCGCGTTCGGTCACCGGGCCTGGTGCAATTCGCCGGATATGCATCCCGCTCTGCCTTCCGCCAAGCATCGCATCGAGCATCGCCGAAGCTTCATAGCCGATGGTCTTGCAGTCAGGTTGGATGCTGGAAATCGAGGGACTGGCCAGTTCGCAGAGCAGTGTCTCGTTGTCCACCCCCAGCACCATGACCTCGATCGGTATGTTGATCGAAAGCCGCTGGCAGGCAAGCTCGACCTTCATGGCCGAAAGGTCGTTGCAGCAGAACAAGCTAATGGGCTTTTTCAGTGTCTGCAGCCATGCATCCAGCTCCACTGATGGTTCGTACAGCTGTCTCCACCACCCAAGCGGCCGGGAGAAGGAGACAATATCGGATGGGTTCATACTCAGGCTGCTGGCAAATCCCACAAAACGCTCCCGGGCCCAATGCACATGGTCGACTCCGCACCACCCGACGTTCTTGCTGCCAAGTTTCTTCAGGTAGGTACCGGCGCTCACCCCCGTTTGGTAGTCATCGTTGCGTACCTGGCTGAACAGCTTCAGAGATGATGAGCCGGCAATATCAACTACAGGAATCCCAAGCGAAGCACAAAAGAGTGCTTCCTGGTCGTCCTCGATGCGGGCGATCAGGGCATCGCACTCCGACAAAGCCTCCTGATCGAGGGAGAAGAACCACGGGCCTTGCCCCCTGACCTGCCAATCACCTTTGGCCCTCGCATACTGCACCACCCCGCTGGCAACAGCCATGTCATAGCCGTCCTGAAATCGAAGCTTCAAACCAATTTGTTTCATCAGTGGAGAGTGTACCATACTATTCGCAAAACGATACATCTTTTTCGCATATCAAGCATTGCATAATCAGAGAAACCCCGTATGCTTGTAATGAGGAGGAACGCATGAGCCACACAACCATTACCATACCCGCTACCGGTGCAGAAATGCCGGTGATAGGAGTAGGAACCTTCGGCAGCGACCATGTCAGTGCCAGTGAAATGGCCCAGGCAGTCAAGCTTGCCTTGGAAATCGGATATCGCAACATTGACTGTGCCAGCGTCTACGCCAACGAGAAAGAGATCGGACAGGTGCTCCATGAGAGCAACATTCCCAGAAAGGAACTTTGGATCACGAGCAAGGTCTGGAATGACATGCATGGGAAAAAGAATGTCATTGCTTCGGCAAAACAGAGCCTACGCGACCTGCGCCTCGATTACCTCGACCTGTATCTGGTCCATTGGCCGTTTCCCAACTACCATCCCCCCAAGTGCGATGTCACCAGCCGCAGTCCCGATGCAAGGCCTTACATTCATGAAGAGTTCATGGAAACATGGCAGGGCATGGAGGAATTGGTCAGGGAGGGCTTGGTCCGTCATATCGGAACCAGCAATGTGACCATACCCAAGCTTGAACTGCTCTTGGGTTCTTGTTCCATCAGGCCTTCGGTCAACGAAATGGAGTTGCACCCCTGCTTTCAGCAGAAAGAGTTCAGGCAGTACCTCGCCATGCAGAACATCATTCCCATCGGATACAGTCCACTGGGCTCTCCCAACAGGCCCGAACGGGACACCACGGCGGAGGACGTTGTGGATATGGAGCACCCGATTGTGCTCGAGCTTGCCAGAAAGCACAACGTCCATCCGGCGGCCGTCTGCCTGAAATGGGCACGGGGCAACGGTATAGTTCCCATTCCCCAGTCCACCAAGGAGAGGAACCTGAGAAGCAACCTGGAAAGCGTTCTAGGCGAGCCGCTGAGCAAAGAAGAACTCATGCTGCTTGAACGTGCCGATTGCAACAACCGCCTGATCAAGGGGCAGGTGTTTTTGTGGAATGAAGCGGAATCATGGCATGACCTATGGGACGAGGATGGAACCATCCCCTGCCCTGAGAGCTATCGTAAAGGAGGAGCACGATGACCAAACGTATGATGAAAGGGGCAATGCTGCCGGGCAACAGCACCGTGGCATTTGCAGAGTATGAGATACCCAAGCCGGGACACGGCCAGGTATTGGTAAAGACCAAGTGCACTACCATCTGCGGAAGTGATATCCGCTGCATCTACCGCGAGCACCTCGGCAAAGGCCCGGAGGGCTATCAGAATGTGATCGCCGGTCATGAACCCTGCGGGCAGATAGTCGAGGAAGGCGAAGGGCTGAAGCGCTTTAAAAAGGGCGACCGCGTCATCGTCTACCACATCAGCGGATGCGGTGTCTGCCACGAGTGCCGCCAGGGCTTCATGATCAGCTGCACCAGCGACAAGCGAGCAGCCTACGGCTGGCAGCGCGACGGCGGCATGGCCGAGTACCTGCTTTGCGACGAGAAGGACCTGGTCCTGCTTCCCGATGAACTCAGTTATGCCGACGGGGCCCAGGTCGCCTGCGGATTCGGTACCGTCTATGAGGCAATCGAGAAAATCGGGGTCAGCGGCAACGATGCAGTGTTGGTAGTAGGTCTGGGTCCGGTTGGATTGGCCGCCCTCATGCTGGCAAAGGCGATGGGAGCGAACAAGCTCATCGGCATCGAAGGGCAGAGTGCACGCATCGAACTGGCAAAGAAGCTGGGGCTGGTGGACCACGTCTTCACTCCTTCTGATGAGAATGTTGCTCAGGTGAAGGCAGTTACCGGCGGCAATGGTGTCGAACGGGCCTTCGACTGCTCGGCCAGCGACCCAGGAAGGGCCACGGCGATCAAGGCAACCCGCAAGTGGGGAAGGATTGCATTCGTCGGCGAAGGTGGAACGGTCCACTTCAATCCCAGCGAAGACATGCTGCACGACCAGAAAACCATCTACGGCAGCTGGGTTACCAGCATCTGGAAGATGGAGGACTTGGTGGAAAGATTGGTACGTTGGAACATCCACCCCGAAGACCTTATCACCCACCGCTTCCCCCTGGACAAGGCTGATGAAGCCTATGCCCTGATGGCCAGCGGAGCGTGCGGCAAGGTGGCTGTCTGTTTTGACGAGGAGCTTCCTAACTGAAGACCTTGTTGAATCGGGGGGAGTGGTCATACAGGGAGGCTTTGAGTTTCCCGCCCGAGACAATCCCCCCGTTCTCTTTCATCACATGGATGGAGGGTTCCAGTACAATGGTAGCAGGAAACCCTTCCCTATCCCCTTCCATCCGTCGGATCAGAAGCTGGGCGGCAGCCTCTCCGATAAGATCCAGCGGCTGGGCGACTGCATAGTGGCAGAACTGCAGCAGCGGGGCATAGTAGAGATAATCGAATGTGGCGAAGGCCATACTGTTTCGTATGTGTTTGCTCTCATGCGCCATCAAGTAGCTGGTGGCCCCGATATGAACCATGTCATTGACCATGAAGAATGCATCAGGGCACCCTTCCATCGAAAGGGCTTGCTTCATCAGTGTGTAGCCGGCTTTCTGTGTCATACCACCCAGAAGGATGAATTGCTTCTCAACCTCCAGGGAATGAGCTTTCATTGCATCCAAAAAACCATGCAGACGTTCCACCGAAGTGTGTACATGTGCATCACCACCAAGAAAACCGATACGTGTACGTCCCTCCCGAATGAGGGCCGAGGTGACATCAAAGGCTCCCTTGCGGTTGTCGGTAAGGATTACATCACAGCCCAGACCCTCTATCTTGCGGTCGATCATTACAAACGGCGTGTTTGAGAGCGGAGGTGTCGCGAAATGATCTCCCACATCGCTGACAGGAATGACCACCAAACCGTCCACATTTCGCTCCAACAGCAAGGAGAGCTTGCGCTTCTCCTCAATCACCGAGTTCTCGGAGCTGCAGACCAAGAGAGCATAGCCAAGAGGGCCGAGCAGATGTTCCAGCTGTTCAACGATCTCGGTGAAAAACGTGTTCGAAATTTCAGGAACCATGATCCCGATGCTCTTTGTCACCTTGAGCTTGAGGGATCTGGCAACAGCGTTGCGCTGATAGTGCAACATGGTTACAGCCGAGAGAACCTTCCGCTCCGTCTCAGGATTCACCACACCAAGCTTGTTCAACACCCTGCTTACCGTAGCAATGGAGACACCAGCCAACTTGGCAACGTCCTTGATGGTTGCTGTCTCTCTATTGCTCATTCAATACCCCTTCGCTAGCTTCTGCGAGCGTATTTTTTCATATCAAAGTAGACGGCCACGATGATGATGAACCCTTTTACCAACTGCTGGTAGTAGCTGTCCACCCCGAGGAAGGACATACCGTAGTTGATGAGGCCCATGGTGAAGACACCGACCATCATTCCGCTGACAGAACCTACACCACCACTTTGGGAAACCCCACCGACGGTTACGGCGGCAATGGCATCCAACTCCATGCCGTTGGCGGTAAGCGAGTTGGCAAGACCCAGGCGGCTGGCAAGCAGTGTACCAGCAATACCATATAAGATTCCAGCATAGGTGTAAACCATCATCAAATCACGCTCGACATTGATGCCTGATACACGCGCAGCCTGTGCGTTGCCGCCGATGGCATAGAAATGGGTACCCTGCCTGGTATGCTTGAGCACCACCCAGACAATGAAAGCTGCGATGATGACGTAAATGATGAGATTGGGAATCGGCCCTATGCTGCCCTGGCTGATGTTCTTGAAATTTTGGTTCAGCGAGCCGACTACTGCAGCCTTGGTATAGATGAGCTGCAATCCCTTGGCGATGGACATCGAGCCGAGTGTGGCAATAAAGGGAGGCAGTTTTCCATAGGCGATCAAGTACCCGTTGAAAAGTCCGAACAGACCACCGGCCGCAACCGCTGCAACGACAGGAACAATGAGGGGAAAGCTCTGTCCGGCATAGATCGCCGAAGCATAGTCGGGGTTCTGGGCGAAAGAAGCGGCGACGCTGGCTGTCAGACAGACCACATAGCCTATGGAGAGGTCGATTCCCTTGGTGATGATGATCATACCGACGCCTAGAGCTGCAAACGAGCGGACGGATTCGGCGATCAACAGATTGCGGATGCTATTCCAACGCAACGCGTTTCCCTGGGTAAGGACGGACAGCAGCAGGAGCAGGCCGACAAAGGTGACCCACGTGGTGTACTGGCTTGCAAGTTTCTTGCTGCCATTCAGCAGTTTCTTCATTTCCATAATCGGTCATTCTCCCTCTTAGCTTACATAAACTTGGTTGCAAGGCGCATGATGCTCTCCTGGCTGCACTGCTGCTTGTCCAGAACGCCGGTACAACGACCGTTGCACAACACCATGACCCGGTTGGACATCCCGATCAACTCGGGCATCTCGGAGCTGACCATGATGATGGCCTTTCCCTGCTCAACCAACTGGCACATTATCTGATAAATTTCATACTTCGCCCCGACGTCGATACCTCGGGTCGGCTCATCCATGATCAGGATGTCCGGCAACGTCATCAGCCATCTGCTGATGATCACCTTCTGCTGGTTGCCCCCTGACAGGTTCTGGATCAACGTCTCCATGGTAGGGGTCTTGGTGCGCAGTGCCTCGTTGTACTTGGCCGCTTCCTCTTTGAGCTGCTTATGCTGCAGAAGCCCGATTCTACTCAGGTACTCCTTCAGCGAGGCAATGGAGGTATTGGTGGAGATGTCCAACAGTGGAAAGATTCCACTGCCCCTGCGGTCCTCGGTAATCATACCAAGCCCGTGCTCGATGGCTTTATGAGGGGTTATGCCGGCAACCTCCTCGCCTTTGATGAAAATCCTGCCTCCACTTGTGGCCCTCACCCCGAAAATGGCCTCCATCAGTTCGGTACGCTGCGCCCCCACCAAACCCCCGATACCCAGTATCTCACCCCGCTTCAGCGAGAAGGAGATGTCCTTGAAGGAACGCGGATTGAGTGCGGTAAGGTTCTCCACACGCAGGATCTCTTCTCCGATGCTGCTTTTTACGGTGGGAAAGCGGAGGTTGGCATCCCGACCGACCATCAGACTGATCAATGTATCGTTGGTCAGCTCGGCGGCAGGAAAGGTGCCGATCATTTTTCCATCACGCATCACACTCACTTCATCGGCAATGGTGAAGATCTCTTCCATCTTATGCGAGATGTAGATTACAGCTACGTTTTGAGACTTCAACTGACGGATGATCTTGAACAGGTGGGCGACTTCATTATCGGTCAGGGAACTGGTCGGTTCGTCCATCACAACTACGTGGCTGTTGTAGGAGACAGCCTTGGCGATCTCGCAGGTCTGTTGCATGGAGATGGACAAGGAGCCGATCCTGCGGTCGGGCTTGATGTCGATCTCAAGGCGCTTGAGCAAAGCCTTAGTATCATCGTTCATCCGTTTGTGATCAATCAAGCCCGTCTTCTTCAACGGCTCGCGGCCGAGATAGATATTCTGCGCGACCGATCGTTCAGGAACGTTCGAGAGTTCCTGGTGAATCATCGAGACTCCGTTCTGAAGGGCATCATGACTATCCTTGAAACGGTGGACCACACCGTTGAGTTTGATGGTCCCCTCATCTTCCTTGTAGATACCGAACAAACACTTCATCAACGTCGATTTGCCCGCACCATTCTCGCCCATGAGGGCGTGAACCGTCCCTGGTTTTACCCGGAAGGTGACATCATCCAAGGCCCGGACTCCGGGAAATACCTTGGTGATCGACTCCATTTCCAAGGCGAATGTGCTTTCCATGTGACTTCCTCTTTCCTAATCTCTTTCGGCGTTCATGAAGTGTCTCCCGCCCGGAGGGCAGGAGACACGCATATCACATTACATGAAGTCCTTGTAGTTGACCTTGGTGACGGGCTTGAAGGGAACCAGATAGCACTGTGCGATGACGGCGGGATCATTTGCCGGCTCTTCACTGATTACCTGGCTGGCGGGAGCAATGCCCCAAGCGGTCATACCGGTGGCACTACCCTTGGTAGCCATGGCATATGCAAGCTCAAAAGCAGTGCTGCTCTGTCCGACCGAGTCCTGCAGAACGGTAGCATACAGCTTGTTCTGGTCCATGGAATTCAGAGCGTCGGCGGTAGCATCGATACCGATGACCGGGAAGGTCAGGATTGTGCCGTCGCTGGGATCGTTGTCAACCAAACCATTGGTGATCAAGGATTCCACTGCGCCGAGGGCCATGCCGTCGTTCTGCGCAACCACGAGGTTGAACTTTCCGCGGTGGGCGGCCAACCAGGTGTCCATCTTCTCTTGTGCCTTGTCAGGGGACCAGTCGGCAGTATCACGGGCGATCAGGTTGACGGTGTAACCAAGGCTCTTGAGGGTATCAAGCAGACCAGCTTCACGGCTGATCTGAGCAGGGTGACCGAGCTGTCCAAGGAGGTAGAGCATGTTCAAGACCTTGCCGGGAGCCTTCTCAGGATACTTGGTGAAATACTCATCAATGATCTGAGCCTGGTACTGGCCGGCGACCAATTCAGGAGAGGAAGCAAGATAGAAGTCCTTGCCGACCTTCAGGGCTGCAACGGAAGGCTGGATGTTGGAGAATGCTGCTCCACCACCTGCTGCCTTGATCTGCTGAGCCATCTGCTCGGTGGCGCTGGTATCCTGGGGGATGATCACAAAATACTTATAACCCTGGGTGATGAGGGTATTCAGCTGGTCGAGCTGACGGGCTACGTCGCCCTGTGCATCCTGGAGGTTCAAGTCTACACCCTTCTCGGCTGCAAGCTTGCGAAGATTGTCTGCATAGTCCTTCACGAACTGCTCATTGAGGTTGCGGATCAGGGCTCCAACCTTCACCTTGTCACTCTTTGCTTCGGATGAACCCTGAGCAAAGACAGCGGTGCTCAAGAGAGCAAGCACCAACAGAACGGCCACTAGTTTCTTCATAAGAAAACTCCTTTTACATTTCCAGGATTACGCTTCCTGGCGAGCTTGATGTGCATCGCTCCCATTTTTTGTGGGACGATTTACCGGTACCCTTTGTGTTAAGAGTATCTTCACATCGGTTTTTGGGTTTGTCAACAAAAAAATGTAAACGTTTACAAATTTTCTATTTTTAAGCACTTATAGTACAATTTTTTTAATTATTGCTGACTATTGGCTAAGTGTAAACCTTTACAATTTCCTATAAAAAAACCAGCCTCCCTAAAGAAGCTGGCATACAAGAATGAGAAAAATTCAGCTCTGAAAGACCTTCACCTTCTGCTCAAGACGAATTCTGTCCCGGCCTTCCTGCAGACTCGACAGTTCGCCGGTTGCCCATGCCTGAACCACCAGATTGCCAAGGGCAGTCGCCTCTACAGGTCCCGCATATACGGTAAGGCCGGTCAAGGAAGCGGTCCATTGGTCAAGAATCTCGTTCTTGCACCCTCCCCCGATGATGTACAGGGAAGTGAACTTGGTCTTCAGAACATCCTCCAGGTCCTTGATCGCCTTCTGGTAGGCACGTGCCAGTCCACGGTAGATGGCAACCATGTACTCGCCCTTGGAGGAAGGACGCGCAATACCATGCTCGTCACACCAGCTGTTGATACGGTCGACCATCAGGTTGTCATAGGTGTTGGGCTTGAGAAAACGGCCGTCGGCCGGGTCTATATACCCCTGGTAGTCCTGACAGAGCAACGTCTGCTCGTCCAGTTCCTTCCAGCTGATGGGCTGACCCTCCTCACGCTCCCAGTGCCGTACACACTCCTGCTGTATCCACATTCCCATGATGTTCTTCAGAAAGCGCACGTTGCCGCTTGCTGCAATCTCATTGGTGAAACCACTCTCCATGGCCAGGGCGTCGGTCAGAGGGGAAGCGAGCTCCACCCCCAGCAGCGACCAAGTACCACTGGAGATATACAGCGGTGTCTCTCCCTCGGCGGCAGGGACTGCAGCCACAGCACTTGCAGTGTCATGTGCAGCGCTTGCGATCACCACCACGCCCTTCGGGGCGCACACCTCATGAGCCACCTCCTCGGTCAAGGGACCGAGAATGGTGCCGCTGTCCACTATCCGGCCGAACAGGGATCGGTCGAATTGCATCTCATCGATAAGGTCCCAGGCCCAATCGCCGGTTCTCGGGTCATAGAGCTGGGTTGTCGAAGCATGGGTCCGCTCGTTTTTCATGACCGAGCACAGCCAATACGCAAGCAGGTCGGGCACCGACAGGTAGTGCCGGGCGGCCTTCATGGCATCCGGCCGGTCCTGCTGCATGGCGGCAAGCTGATACAAGGTGTTGAACGGTTGGAAGGCGATGCCTGTCCGTTCATAGATGCGCATTTTGCCACCGAGACGGGAGGAAACCTTCTCAATCATACCGTCGGTCCGGCTGTCACGATAGTGATAACACAGTGAAACCAAGCCGCCTTTTTCATCGGTGAGGACATAGTCCACACCCCAGGTGTCGATTCCGATGGAAGTTATCTGATCAGGGTACAGGGCAAAGGCCTTCTTCAACCCCGTCTTGATCTCACTGAACAGACTCTGGAGGTTCCAGTAGAACGAACCAAGAATCTGGTCGTTGTGGGTCACAAACCTATGTACAACTTCAAACTGCTTCAGATCCCCTACCAAAACCCGACCGTTGGAGGCTCCCAAGTCGATGGCAATATGCTTGTTCATCCTTACTCCTTGACTCGTTTGGTGCAATGCTCGAGCAGATAGGCCTCAGCTTCTGCCGACCACAAGCCGTTGTGCTTCTCCACCAGCTTTGCAAGCTCGGCAAAAACCGGATTGGTCTTTCCAAGCTCTGCAAGGTCGGTGAGGGCCACCAGGGGGAAATCCAGATGCGTATACATCATCTTCTTGCCGCCGGGAATGTTGGGCAGGTTGATTACAGCCTCGGGGACTGCAGAGAGGCCTCCGATATGGGTGACCATGGCCGAGGGATTGATCAAGCCTTTTTCCATCAGCATCAGCGATTCACGCATATCGTCGGTATTGCCACCGCTGGTTCCCACAATGTGGGTGGAGGCATAGTGAACATTGTAGAAGTTCAAACTTGCGGCAAAATCGGTCTTGTTGGGACCTGCAAAGAAGTTCAAGCATCCATCCTTGGCAAGGATGGCGTCAGCCTGCTCGACCAAGGCCCGTACCGGCGCCATCACCATAACATCGTCATACCCCCTGCCATCGGTGAGCTCCATCAGCTTGGCAACCGGGTCGCTGAAATCCTTGGTGTTGAGATAAATCAGCTCCACACCGTTGTTCTTTGCATCCTCAACGCTGTACAGGCTCGCCGCACGCTTGAGCCGGGCATCATCGATATCGGTGACCACCAACCGACCGGGCTTGCGGTGGGTGTTGTGCAAGGCATAGTCGATGGCGGAGAGGCCCATCGGGCCGACACCGGCCAATACGGCGAGATTGCCACCTTCCACAATACCCATCTGGTGGACATAGCTGCCATTTGTGGTGTGATACATGGCATGGAAGGTTCCCACGACACAGGAAACCGGCTCGGCGAGACTGCCGAGGAAGAATGCATCGCCTTCGTAGGGAAGCAGGCAGTCAAGCTCCATCACCTGATGAGGGATGATCACATAGGTCGCATCACCCCCAATGTAGGGGAAGGAGTATCCGGGGGCATCGAGGGTTCCCTTGTAGTTGAGAGCCGGCTGGATGGAGAAGCGGGAACCCACCTTAAACTTGGACTGCCACTTTGCACCGACCTCTACGATTTCTCCGCAGAACTCATGACCGAGCATGATCGGGTTCTTGTCGATATCCTTGGGGATTCTCTTATGGTTGGGACCCTGCTCGGCAGCCTTATGGTCGCTCATGCAGATACTGTTCGTAATGACTTTTGCAAGGATTTCGTCCTCTGCAATCTTGGGAAGTTCGAACTCTTCGAGCCTGAGATCATTGACTCCATAGAGTCGGATGGCACGTGTTTTCATGTCTGTCTCCTAATTAAGCATGACCTGGCCGCCGGTCACCGGGACCGCCTGGCCCGTCTCGTAGGTCTGTTCGACTATGTAGAGGATCGCCTTCATGACATCTGCGGTTCTGCAACCGCGATTCATAGGGACCTTCGATTCATAGAACCGTCTTACATCTGCAACCGTCTTGGCCCCTGGAACCTTGCCGGCGTTAAGGTACTGCACAAACAAGCCCTTCTCGGGATCCGACCACAAGGGGCCGTCAAGAAAATTTCCCGGGCATATGGCATTCACTTTGATATTATCCTCGACCAGTTCCAGGGCAAAGCTCTGCGTCAGGCCGATGGTGCCGAATTTCGCCCCTGCATACGCTCCGTTCTTGTTCGAACCCTGCAGGCCCGACTTGCTGGAGATGGCGATGATGTCGGTATAGTAGGATAGCGAAGGAAGATTCTGCAGGGCCATCTGCCGGGAGGCGAACTTGGTGCAGATGAAAAAGCCTGTATAGTCAACGTTGGTGACGAATTGGAAGTCCTTCAACTGCATCGACTTGACCGATCCGGCTCGAAGCACCCCTGCATTGGAGATGAACAAATCCATACTGCCTGTCTGCCTGGCTACTTCATCCATCATCTGTGCGACAGAGGTCTCATCGGTCACATTGACCGCAAGCGGCTTTGCCACCGTGATGCACGCCTCATAGTTGAGCTCATCGGCCAGCTTCTTCGCTCCCTCAGCGTTCATATCTGCGATATACACAAAGGCTCCCATCTCCACCAGCGAACGGACCATGCCTTCGCCGAAGCCCTGGGCACCGCCGGTAACCAAGGCGATCTTGTCCCGCACCACATCAGAGCGGCTCTCTGAAGGAGCAAGGGTGGGAAGGGCGCTCACCCCTTCTGCACGGGCGGCTTCGTCGTAATTTGTACCCAAACCGTATTGTACGGACAATCCGTCGATGCCGATCACTGCGGGATAGAGTTGGCGCTCATCCGTATAGGCTGAAAGCAAACGCTTCCAAAGGGCGCAGGCCTCCTCGACTGAGTCCCCTTCCCTTACTGCAGGAAGAAGCAGTGAAGGCTGCTTGTCAGAAGTCTGGTGCACAAAAAGGCCCTTCTGACCATCGAAGGTCAAGCCCCTGAGTACGGGTGCAATTTCGTTGGCTAGATTGGAGGTAAACGTCGTCATGGATTCTCCTTAGAATTTCTCGATGATCGCATAGGGGTCAAAGCTGTCCATGGCCCGCCCCAACATGGCATACCGCTCAAGCCTGGATTGCAGACTCTTACCGGAGAGCGGATTCTCGGGATGGAACAGCCCCAGTCTTGCATCCACACTGCTGAGTTTCTCATGGGCGACGAGAGCCCAGGCAGAGTCGACCAGATGGCGTGCGTTGCTCTGAAGCAACTGAGGACAGTTCATGCTCTGTCGGCTGGAGTTTATATCCACCCCGCTGATCTCCATCAAACCCCGCTCCTTGGCAAGCGACTGCAGGCGGGCCATCTGCTCCTTCGTATTACGCGGCGGCATATAGGTGACTGCCGGGAAACGGCAGTCGACCAGCAGGTCCATAAGCTCGACCAAGAAGGAGTCCTCAAACTCCTCGGCCTTCTTGTCTCCGGTCACACTATCGGCGATATCCCCAAGGTAGGCATAGGCTGCAATGGCTCCTATGCTGTTGGAGAAGTCGACCACCTTGCGGACATCCATGCACTCCTGCCTATCTGGCTGGATGAAGAAGCGTGGAAGGAAGTTGCTTTTATAGACTCCCAACAGGTCATAGGCATAGTGGGGATTGTTCTCGTCCAACAACAGGGATTGCAGTTTGGAAGAGAGGGGAAGACCGAGGGAGGAAAGCAGGAAACGTACCAGCTTCTCCCCTTTGCCGAACATCCGTATGCTCTGACCGGCCATGGCATACAGGATATGGCGTTCTGTCACCGAACCGCCTTCAGAAAAACGAGAGAGAGGAAGCACATCGCGCTCGAAGTCAAGGTCGAAACCGTAACGGCCCACCAAGGCCTGCAATGCCTCGACCTGCGCCCTGTTGCGCTTGTTCCGGACTTCCTGCAGCGGCTTGAGAAAAGAAGCGACCGCAGGAATGTGTTGTTTTGCAACACCATGGACACACATGTAGACGATGCCCTCACTATCGGGATTGTTGATTTTCCGGTTTGCAAGGGGGGTATCAAGAAAGCTCACCCTCAGCTCAAAGCCTACGGTTGTTGCAATGCCGATGTTCCGACCGGATTCCAGCATCTCGGCGGCGGCCCCGATGCTGTCGTGGTCGATGCTGCCTACAATTCCGAGGCCTGCCTTCCAGGCCGCATACGCGGCCGCAGCAGGCTCGTAGGGGCTGAAGGAATAGGTGGTATGCACATGGTTGTTCACCTCCTCGGTGACCGTACGGCCAAGCTCACCCCCCCGTATCAGGGAGCCGAGCTTCACCGAGGCGGCCATGCGCTTTGATGCATCACGATCATTGATATCCCGTTCAAGCGTCTGTATATCCATGGCTCTTCCTTAGACTCCCTTCCGGCTTGTTCTGAAGAACTCACCGTCGGTGAAGTTGTGCTTGGGCGTATAGCCGGCGATGGGAAGAATCTGCTCGTGGATGGCATCCAGGATGCTGGAAGGCTGGGCGAAATAGTACTCCTCCATCTCAGCAGGCGGGGTGATCCAGTTCTTCGATCCGGCGATTACAATCGGGGCATCGAGGTATTCAAAGGCAAGCCTTGAGAGATTGCTTGCAACCGTGTGCAGATAACTGCCGCGTTCTGCGCTGTCGGTTACCATTACACAGCGACCGGTCTTCCTGACCGACTCGATGAGCATCTCGTACTTGAGCGGGTTGATCCACCTGAGGTCGATGACCTCGGCCGACAGACCATGCTCGGCAAGCTTGTCCGCTGCTGCAATGGCGGTGTACAAGGCGGGTCCAAGGGCCACCAAGGTTACATCCTTTCCTTCGCGTCTGATGGCGGGTTCCCCTTCGGGTATCTCGTAGTAGCCCTCGGGAACACCTCCCTTTTCGAACATCTCACCGATTCCGTAGAGCTTCTGGCTCTCGAAGAAGACAACCGGGTCGGTCCCACGCAGTGCGTAGTTGAGCATTCCCTTCACATCGTAGGGAGTCGCCGGGTACATCGCCTTGAGCCCTGGAACAGAGGCTACCATGCTGGTCCACTCCTGCGAGTGCTGTGCTCCGTACTTGTTGCCCACCGACACGCGCAGCACCAGCGGCATCTTCAGCACACCGGCACTCATGGCCTGCCACTTGGGCATCTGATTGAAGACCTCGTCTCCGGCACATCCGAGGAAGTCGCAATACATCAATTCAACGACGGCACGCCCGCCGGCCATCGCGTAGCCGACGCCGCTGCCGACGATTGCAGACTCGGCGATCGGGGAGTTGAAGAATCGGGAGGGAGGAAGCAGCTCGGTCAGACCGCGGTAGCAGGCGAACGCCCCACCCCAGTCACGATGATCCTCGCCGTAGGCGATCATGGTCGGATCGATGGAGAATCGGTGGGCCATGGCTTCGAAGACAGCATCACGATATTGATACTGACGGGCTGCGGGATACTCCTTCCCGTTCTCGTCGTAGGCATAGCGGTTGCGCTTTGCAATCTGCTGCACCCTGGGATTCTCTTCAAGGCTCTGCAACATGGCCGGCTTTGCATCGTCGAACTTCTCGACGCTGCCGTTGGAGAACATCACAGATTCGACAAAAGCCTCATCCACCATCGGACTGAGCTTGGGATCGACGGTGATCTGCAGCGTCATTCTCATCTTCTCTTCAAGCAATACGTCCATTGCATCAAGGTCTGCCTGGACAAGCACTCCGTTTTCGATCAGATAGTTGCCATAGGCTACAATCGGATCCTGATTGCGGAACGCTTCCAGCTCTTCCTTGCTACGATAGGTCATTGCATCGCTTGGGCTATGGCCGCTGTAGCGGTAGGTCAGGGTATCCAGGAAGGCAGGCCCCTCACCCTTGAGCAGCAGCTCCTTCTTTCGGGCAGTTGCATCGGCTACCGCCAAGGGATTGAAGCCGTCGACCCTTTCTGTGTGCATGGAGTACTCGTTGATGGCAGCACCTACGCGTGCGGCCACCTTGTAGCCCATGGTCTCGCCGATGGGCTGGCCGCCCATGGCATACAGGTTGTCGAAGCAGTTGAGCATGAACGGGGGATAGCCGGGGTTCTCCTCCCACAAGGTCTTGTACTGGTCCATGGAGGAGAGCACCAACCCTTCGTAGACAGGGCCGCGGGCAAGCGAGCCGTCGCCGATGTTGGCGATGACGATGCCCTTCTTGCGGTTGATTTTCTTATACAGGGCTGCTCCAACGGCGATGGTGCAGGAACCTCCGACGATTGCGTTGTTGGGCATGCTGCCGAAGGGCTTGAAGAACGTGTGCATCGAACCGCCCAGGCCTGCATTGAACCCCGTCTTCTTGGCATAGATTTCCGCCAATGCACCATAGAGCACAAAGTTCTCTGCGGTGTCCCGAACATCCTTGCCGGGGAAGTGGGAGGCGATTACCTTGTAGGTCTCTCCGTTCATGAATCCTTCCATGATGGCAAGCAGGTCCTTGTCCTCCATCTTATGGATGGCCGACATGCTCTTGGCCAGGATTTCTCCGTGACTGCGGTGCGAACCGAAGATCTGATCCTCGGGCTCAAGCACCATGGCCTGTCCTACGGCGGCACTCTCCTGTCCCGCTGAAAGGTGGGCGGGACCCTTGTGATTATAGCTGATCCCCTGATACACCCCTTCTTTCTTGATGGTGTCGAGCATGGTCTCGAATTTGCGGATAAGCAGCATGTCATAATAGGCACGAACCAGGCGGTCCTTTCCGTATAGCTTGAGCTCCTTCTTGAAATCACTCTGGTACTGGTTCACCGGAATGGAAGGGGTCTTGATAATCTGTTTTTCCCTCAGTATTGCAGGGTCGAACGGTAGTGTTTTGGACATAATAACTCCTTATCTTTGCATCCTTACAGGGTATGGTCGAGCTGGAAACAAGCATCCTTGATCAGCTCGGACACACTGGGATGGGGAAATACGATTTCTTTGACATCCTGGACACGCAACTCGGCCTCGATAAGTGCCGAAGCGCCCCAGATCATCTCACTGCTGTAGGGTCCGAGCAGGTGGACACCGACGATGGCACCGGTCTGTGCATGGCAGATCACCTTCACCAAGCCGGCACCCTTTTTGCCGTGCTCGGCCAAGAACCTTCCATTGGAACGCATCTGCACCGTCTGGCTCTTGACGGGGATGCCAAGCTTCGCAGCCTCCGCTTCGGTGATGCCGCAGCCCGCGGATTCCGGATTGCCGTAGACCGCCCAAGGGATTGCCTGATAGCGCATTCGCATCGATCTGGAACCGAATATATTGGAGACGGCAACCTCCGCCATGCGCGAGGCGCTGTGGGCCAGCAGCGAGCGGCCGTTGACATCACCGATGGCATAGACCGTGGCAAGGTTTGTCTGCATGCGGTCATTGACCACCACACCCCGCCTGTCGATATCCAGCCCCAGCTTCTCGAGGCCTTGGGTGTTGGGCTTGCGGCCCACGCTCATCAGCACCATGGAAGCTGCGATGGATTTCTTCTCACCCTTTGCATCGGTATAGAGCACGGATTCGGGTGTAATTTCCTCGACCTTGCAGCCAAGGTGAAAATCGACGGCCTTGAGCTCGCGGCGCATGAGCTTTGCAAACTCACCATCCATCATCGGAAGGATTTCACTCATCATCTCGATGACCGTGACCTTGGTCCCTATCATGGAGAAGAAGGAAGCGAATTCAATGCCGATGACACCGCCGCCGATGACCACCAGTGAAGACGGGATTTCCTTGATCTCCAATATCCCGTCGCTGGTCAACACATGATCGAGCTTGGAGCCGGGTATCGGGGGAACGAAGGGAGAACTGCCGGTTGCAATGATCAGGTACGAACCCTCGTAGACCGTATCGCCTACCTGCACATGATGGGCGTCAAGAAACTGCGCCTCGCCGAACACGGTCTGCACCTTGTTCGATTTCATCAAGAACTCGATGCCGCTTCTCAGTGTCCTTATCGTCTCTTCCTTCCAAGCCATTGCATCCGGAAGGCTGAAGGAGACGCTCTGTGCCTGCACTCCGAACTGCTTGCCGTCCTGGGCGTGGGCGTAGAGCTTGGCACTGTTGAGCAGACTTTTAGTGGGGATGCAGCCGCGGTTGGTGCAAACTCCCCCGAAGTGCTCCTTCTCAATGATGAGGACCTTTTTACCCAGTGCCCCTGCCCGCTCAGCGGCGACGTATCCGCCGGGGCCGCTGCCCACCACAATCAAATCAAAGCTATCCATACCGTTCTCCTAAAGGGCCAGCAACAGGTCGATCGAAGCGATATTGTCCATCAGGGCCTTAAGGAAGCGTGCTGCATCAGCACCATCGACGGCTTGGTGGTCCATCGTCAACGACAGGCCGATGTGTTCAACAAAGATTACATCGCCATCCTCGTCCTCAATCGGTTTGAGAGCGATGGTTCCAACCCCCAGAATGGCAACCTCGGGCACATTCAGAACCGGGGTGAACGCCTCGATGCCGAAAGAACCGACGTTGCTCACGGTGAAGGTTGACCCAGAAAGCTCGTCAGGCGATGCCGTACCGGCCTTGCATTTGCCGATAAGGGCCTTGGTTCCTTCACTGAGTTGTTTCAGACTCAACAGCTCGCTGTTACGAAGAACCGGCACCAGCAGACCCTTCGGTGTATCGGTGGCAACACCGAGATGAACGTGGGCAAAGCGCAGGATCTTGTCACCCAGGAAGTGGGCGTTGAAGGCAGGGAACTGCACAAGGGTGCGACTGACGGCAAAGAGCACCAGGTCGTTGATGGTGATGCCATTCAGTCCAAGCTCAGGCTTTGAAGCCTTGAAACCGGCCCTGAGGCGCTTGAGCGCCCGGGCATCGGCGAATGCATGCAAGGAGAGCTGGCAGGTCGAGTGAATCGACTCCATCATTCTCCTGGCGGTAACCTTTCGGATACCCTTCACTGCGATTTCAGTGACATCCTCGACAACAGCTGATGCAACGGGCTTGGCTGCAAGGTCGCTTGAGAGCACCCTGCCCCCGATGCCGCTGCCGTTTGCGGGAGGCTGAAGGCCTTGCGCAAGAGCCTGCTGGCGGGCAACCGGTGAAAGCGGCTGGCCTTTGGCAGAGAGCACATCGCGTTCAATGATTCTTCCCTTGGGTCCGGTAGGCTGGACAGTCGAGAGAGAAATACCCGCAGAAGCGGCCAAAACCCTGGCACGCGGACTGGCGCCGATGGCCTCGGTCGAAGTAACAACAGCGGCCTTCTCAGCCACTGCAGGAGCAGCCTCTTTTACACGCTCCTCTTGTTGCTTCGGCTCGTCAATGGCAACCGTCTCGACCTTCTCCCCGGCTTCACCGACAACGGCGATGGGAACCATGACCGGAACATCCGCACCTTCTTCAAACAGAAGGGCGAGTACCACACCCTCGGCAGTCGATTCAACATCGATGGTGGATTTATCTGTCTCGGCCGAGCACAGCACATCACCGACGGCTACCTTGTCCCCGAGCTTTACGTTCCATTCCACGATGATGCAGGACTCGACTGAGTTTCCCTGCTTGGGCATCACAACCTGTTGTGCCATCTATGTCTCTCCTCTACTGTGCGATTATGACCTCGACACCCTGCTCCTCGAGCAAGACAATGAGGTCGGTCGGAAATCCACTGTCTGTGACAATGGTATCAATCTCTGTTACCGGCATGATCCGTACGAATCCCCGGTTGCCCACCTTCGATGAATCGACGCAAAGCACCCTTCTGGTTGCCTGGCCGCACATGCGCTGGACCACCTGGGCATTCTCCACCAAGCTGGTGGTAAGCCCGTGCTCCATGGTGAACCCGTCGGTGCCGAAAAAAGTAGTCGTTACATGGTAATCTTCAATCTGGCTGACTGCGGCCGGCCCCACAAGAGCTTCAGCCTGGGGGCGGTATTCACCACCGACGAGCGTAATCACCAATTGGGTATTGGCTCTCGCATATGGCAGTAAAAGGGTGGAGTTGGTCACCACTTTTATATTGCGCTTGCCGAAGAGATAGCGGGGTATGAGGGAGCAGGTGGAACCGTTGGTGATCATGATGCAGTCATTGTCCTTGACCAAGGTGGCTGCGGTTTTTGCAATCAACTCCTTCTGGGAGTTGTTCGACCCATCGCGGAAGGAGGCCTGCGGCGACGAGGCCGCCACCACCCTTCCATGCGAGCGGACGACCAGGCCCTTGGCATCAAGGTCCCTGAGGTCCCCTCGGATGGTAACGGCAGAAACACCCAACTCCTGACTGAGCCGGGTGACCGGGTACTCCTCTCCACTTTTCAGCAGCTGGAGAATTTTTTCCTCTCTGGGAGAAAGGCCTAACATCCAGTTCGCTCCTGCTTTCAATTTACTTTCGTTATGCTTTCGATTCTATTATGCTTTACCGAATAAATCAAGCAGAAATGAAAGAAAATTCTTAATCCATGTGAAAGACTTCTTCCAGGGGAGTTGAGACCGGCGAGTTGTCAGGATGGGTCTCCATCAAGTCGGCCATATAGGCCCACCACTTCTGGACTATGGGGTTTCCACCCAGACCCTGGGATCCTGCCTGGCCCTTGACCTGCTGGAATGCAAAGAGTTTTCCCGTTTCACGCTCAAGGAAAATGGTGTAGTCGAACACCCCGCTTTCACTGAGCAGAGCCTTCAGCTCGGGCCAAATCTCATTGTGACGCTTCTGATACTCAGCCTCACATCCTTTCTTCAACTGCATGACAAATGCTTTTCGCATGGAATCCTCCTAGTGTTGTGCCTGCAACCTGAGCTTCCGGTTTGCCTTGTACAAGTCCAGCAGTCTGGGAAGCAGGACGGCAGTGATCAACAGGCTTCCGATGACGATGGTCATCAGCGTGCCGCTGAACTTGAGCAGTCCCATGCCGAACTTTAAATAGCCGACGAGCAAGGAACCTACGAAAACACCGAAGACGGTCCCCTTTCCTCCGGTGATCGCAACACCGCCGAGAACCACCAAGGTGATGATTTCCAAATCCCATCCGGTTGCAATGTTGGAACGGACCGAAAGAATACGGCTGGCAAGCAGCATTGCAGTAAGACCGCAGAAGAAACCGGTGACGGTGAAGTTGATGATTCTGGTGAGCTTGACATTCACACCGCTGAAGCGTGCAGCCTCCGCACTGTTGCCGATGGCGTACAGCCTCCGCCCGTAGGTGGTCTTGTGCAGGATGAAGGCGAAGAGGAGCATCAACGCAAGATACAGCACAAACTCATAGGGAATGATGGTATTCGGGATGAACTCCTGGCCGAAAATGCCGAAGCCATCAGGAAAGCTGGTACGCGCCTGGTCGCCCAAAAGTCCGATCGAGATGCCGCGATACATGGATTGGGTTGCCAGGGTGACGGCGATGGCGGGCATGTTCAGACCGGTGATCATCACACCATTGAAGAGACCGGCAAGGGTTCCCACCAACAGGGAGATGAAAAGCAGGGAGGGAATCGAGGCCCCTGCCTGGGCTGCAGTGCCTACCGCATAGGCGCACAGGGCGATGATGGATGCGATCGATATGTCAATATCGCCGCACATGATGATGAAAATCATCGGCAGGGCCATGATCGCCTTCTCGCTGAACTGGAAGGTTGCATTCATTAAATTGAACCAATCCAGGAAGTAAGGGGTCCGGCCTGAGAAGAAGAGAACCATCAACGTGAAGATGATGACTAGAATCACTTCCCACTTGGTAAAGAACTCGATAAGCCGGTTCTTGACCGACATTTCGTCGATGAGTCGGCTTTTTGCAACTAAATCCTGTCTATCAGCCATAGCCTACCCCCTCCTCTGTGCCAGCAATTTGGCACTCTTGCGTTGGTCGGACAGGGTATTCAGAGCCAGGGCGACCAGAATGATCAAGCCTTGGACGAAGGTCTGCCAGAATACCGACAAGTAGATTACCGGAAGCGCATTGGTGACCACTCCCAGAAAGAGGGTGCCCAAGACCACACCGATGATGCCCCCGGCTCCACCGGAGAAATTCACGCCTCCAAGCACGCAGGCAGCCACTGCCTGCATCTCGAAGCCGGTGGCCATCTCATTGACGGCCGAAGCATACCGGGCCGTCCACAAGGCCCCGGCAAGGCCGCAGAGCGTTCCACTGATGAGAAACACCACAACCCTGACCCGGTTCTCATTCACTCCTACGAACTTTGCCGCTGTGGGGTTGCCTCCGATGGCATACACCTCACGCCCGGTTCGGGTATAGCGACTGAAATAGTACAAGACGGTAATGACCACAAAGGCTATCCATAGGAGATACGAGAGCCCGAGGAAGGTGGTGCGGGGAAAGCCGATGTAGGAAGGAGACATCTCATGGGCGGTGACCCAGGTGCCCTTGCTGAGCAGAAAGGTAAGACCGCGATAGATGTTCACCGTTCCAAGGGTGGTGATGATCGGAGGAATCTTGCCGTACGCCACCAGTACACCATTGAAAAGGCCCATGAGAAGCCCGATGCCCATGCCCACCAACAGAAGGACAACCGGAGGCACCGATGCATACGATTCGTTGATCATGCCACAGGCCATGCCGGTGAAGGCGATGATGGAACCGACCGAAAGGTCGATGCCGTTCGAAAGGATGACGAAGAACTCACCGATGGCAACAATCGAGAGAATGGCCATATCGTTGAGGATTCGATTGATATTCTCCCCTGAAAGGAACTGGGGGGAACGGACGGTGATGGGAACCAAGAGGACCAACAACAGGAGCATCAGGGTCAGCTCCCTGCGCTCGAGGGCCTTTTTCAGCAGGGAGGATGGAGAGCGTTCAAGCATGGGCGGCCTCCTGGGCAACAGTGGCAATGGCGTAACGCATGACCGTCTCGGCAGTACACTTTTGAGCATCGAGAATGGCGGTCTGATAGCCTTCATGCATGACCAGAATCCTGTCGCTCATTCCCATTACCTCAGGCAGTTCACTGGAGATGAGGATGACAGCCACTCCTTTTGCAGCCATATCGCAGATGAATTGGTGCACCGCTGCCTTGGTGGCGACGTCGATTCCCTTGGTCGGTTCATCGAGAATGAGAATCTTGGGCTTTGTTCCAATCCATTTGGCCAGAACGACTTTCTGCTGGTTGCCGCCCGAGAGGGTCTCGGCATCGACATGGTAGCCGGCCGACTTGATCTCCATCTGGTTCCCATGCTCCAACACATAGGTTTTCTCAGCCTTGGAGCGGGTGACCATCCCCTTGAAGGAGAGAAGCTTGAGCACCGGCAGGGAGATGTTGTGCGTCAGGCTCATCTTCAGCACCAGACCCTGCTTCTGCCTGTCTTCAGGTACCAAGGCGATGCCCTTATGCATACTCTGTCTCGCACCTTTAGGCATAAAAGCCTTGCCCTCGAGATACATGGTACCTTCACTGGCCTTGTCAATGCCGAAAATGGTACGGACGACCTCACTGCGGCCGGCGCCCACCAAGCCGAACAGTCCCAGGATCTCCCCTTCATGCAGGGTGAAGGAGATGTGCTTGAAGGCACCGAGCTGGCTCAGCTTCTCGACCTTGAGTATCTCCTTGCCGAGAACCGGGGTGTGCTCGGGATAGAGCTGGTCGATCGAGCGGCCGATCATCATATTGATGATCTGGTCCTCGGTACTCTCCTTGACCTTTCCTTCGCCGATATACTGTCCGTCACGGAAGACGGTGTAATAGTCACAGATGGTAAAAATTTCATCAAATTTATGGGAGATGAACAGAATTGCTTTCCCGCTCTCCTTGAGGGAGCGGACAATGCGGAAGAGATCTTCAACCTCACGTCCTGTGAGGGCGCTGGTCGGCTCATCCATGATGACCAGTTTGGCATCGAGGGAGAGCGCCTTGGTAATCTCAACCATGTGCCGTTTGGCAACGCTGAGGTTCTTGACCAACGTATCAGGGTCGATATCCAGCTGCATTCGTCCAAGCAGTGCCTTGGTCTGTTCGGTCATTGCCTTCCAGTCAAGCTTCTTGGTCTTGGGATTACGCAGATGGTGCCCCATGAAAATATTCTCGGTGACGCTGAGCTCGGGAAACATCGAGGCTTCCTGGTGAATGGCTACGATTCCGGCCTGCTGGGCGTCGATGGCGTTCTTGAAGGAGATTTCCTTCCCTTCTAGCAGAATTTTCCCGCCGGTGGGGATATATACACCGGTGAGGATTTTCACCAAGGTTGACTTCCCCGCCCCGTTCTCACCGATGAGCGCATGCACCTCGCCCGAGCGCAGGGACAGCTTCACTTCGTCAAGAGCCCGGATGCCGGGAAATATCTTGGTCAGATTGGTAACTTCCAACAATGCGTCCGGCATTGTTCCTCCTTATGCAAGCAAAACAGATGGCTCCCGCCGATGGAGGCAGGAGCCGAGGGGGCAACGATTTAGAAAATTGCTGCGAACTGCTCGATGTTGTCCTTGTTGAATACGTACGGGTAGCCCATGTAGATGATCCCATCCTTCTCGACCTTCATGGAATCCATGCGGCCTGCGGGAATGGATTCGCCGGCAGCTCCCTTGACGGTGCCGTCAATGAGACCGTTGAGGATGTAGGTGGAGGTGTAGCCAAGGTCGATCGGATTCCACAGAGCCATCTGGCGGCAGGTGCCGTCGAGGATGTAGCCCTTCATTTCAGAAGGCAGACCAAGACCGGTGACTTCCACGATACCGGCCTTGCCGGCATCCTTGACAGCCTGTGCGGTTGCAAGCAGACCAACAGTGGTCGGGCAGATGATCGCCTTCAGGTTGGGGTACTTCTGCATCAAGGAGACAGCTTCACGATAACTCTTGTCCGGGGCATCATCGCCATAGACGACTTCCACGAGCTTCATGTTGGCATACTTGGCATCCTTGATCTCTTCCTTCATGAAGCTGATCCAAAGGTTCTGGTTGGTAGCCTGGGCGGAAGCGGAAAGAACGGCGACATCACCCTTGGAGCCGGTAAGCTCGGCTGCAAGCTGAATCTGCTGGCGACCGATGAGCTCGGCATTGCTGGGCAGCAGGTCGACGATGCGTCCGCCTACATTGATGCCGGAGTCAAAGCTGATGACCTTGATGCCGGCTGCCATGGCCTTCTTGGTGACGGGAATCAGGGCATCAGCGTCGTTGGCGCTGATGGCGATACCATCGACTCTCTGTGCAATGAGGGTCTCGATGATCTCGATCTGGCCTTCAGCGGTTGCCTGGGGAGGACCCATGTAGGTGGTCTTGATCCCGCCAAGCTCGGCTGCAGCTTCCTGGCTGCCCTTGAACACTGCATCAAAGAAGCCGTTTCCCATGCTCTTTACAAGAATGACGATTTCCTTCTCTGACTTTACGGCCTGTTCCTTGGTTCCCTGGGCGAAAAGACCCGTGACAACCAGGCTGGCGATGAGTACAAACAACAACGCTTTCTTCATACAAACTCTCCTTTTGCGATATCATTCCGGCAGTACCGGAATCTATTTGTACCTGGGCATGCCAGGGCAAACAGCACGATTCGATATAGCTGGTTGCTATATCTTATCTATAAGTGTGACAGCTTTTTGGAATTCCGCAATAACTGTATAGTCATTTTTTAGCACTATTTTATCATGCCGTGGGATTGCCCGACACTTCGACCGGAATCAAAACGAAAGGGATATGAAATTATAAAGCCAGCAAATGAAGGTCGGTTGATACGTCACCACGCATCCTTGGCAAACAGTCGTGATCCTAGAATCCCTACAAATGTTTGCTGCAGCAGAATGCCGATGACAACAGGCAACGCTGTTGCCGCGTCGAAATAGGTGGTTGCCAGCACCAGGGCTGCGCTGATGTTGCGCATTCCACCTGTAAAGGTCATCGAGACCACCGATGATCGATCCTCATGTACTCCATATCGACTGAGTGTGTAGATCAATGTAAAACCCAAAGCTATGACCACAAGGTTCATGAGGATGAGCGGTATGTATGCAACCGAGAACTCGAGCATCCCCGAAAGGGTTGCGACATGCAGGATGATGACCAACAGCATGCAAATCTTGGTCACTGGGTTGAGGTAGACCCGTGCGTTATTGCATGCATCGGAGGCCGCGTGCTTGACCAGCATACCCAGAATCGAAGGGATGACGATCATGAACAAGAGCGAGACCATCATGCCCTGGAAATCCAAAGCAACCGATGAGTCGGCCAAAAGGCGGATCGTAAGCGGGGTCAATATCGGGGAAAGCAGGGTGTCGAGCAGGATCAAGGCCAGTGCCAGCGCAGCATCGCCTTTATGGATGGTGGTCCATACAAACGAGGTGACTGCGATGGGAATGGAAGAGAGCAGGATGAAGCCGGTTACATAGGAAGGGGAAGCGGGGAATGCAAGGGAGGCAAGCAACTTTACCATCAGGGGAATAAGCACATGTGCACACACAAGCACCAAGACGATCGTCCGCAGCCGCTTCAAGGCCTTGGTCACCTGAGCGAAGCTGATCTGCAGAGCTCCGATGAAGGTGATGCAGGCAAAGAAAAAGGTCCCCCATCCCTTGTAAGCGGCGATACGGGAACCCAGGGCCAAGCCTATCACCACCCCGATCGGAGTGATGACGGGCATCGCCTTGTCACTGAGTGCATTGAAGGTGCTCAGCTTCATTTACGTTGAGGAGACCTTGGAACGGTACTTTTCCACTTCCCAGTTGCGGATGAAATCAATCATCGGCTCATCCATGAAAAGAGGTCCTCCGAAGCTCTGTGCATACACGCTTATCGCAACGCTGTCCAGAAAGAGGGGCATCGGCTTCTCGCCCAGCGAGAATACTCCCAGGTTCTGTACACATACAATCTTCGCCCTCCCGCCGTTTTGCGTTTCGAAAGCCTCGAAAGCCTTCGCCACATCTTCGTTTTCTCCAACCCAAAGCGGCTTGAACCCGGCATAGACGATATGGTCGGGCGTGAAGGAGGAGGAAACATCGACGAATGAAGCCTCGTCCTTGAGGCAGCGCTCATACTCCTTGTTCATGGCGAAGAGGATTCTCTCGCTTGTATAGCGACCGAGCACATGCTTTACAGCCTCAACCTTGGCCTGATCAGAAGCGACAGGTGTAAAATCAGGTTTTCGCACCAATGCCGATTCTATACGACCCATCACGCTCTCATACTGAGAGGCAATCTCCTCAAGAGTTGCCCCCCCGACAAAAATGCCGTGGTTCTGCAGGAAAATCAGGGAACACACCGCTCCGGTCTGCTTGGTATGGACGGCCATCCTCTCTCGCACGATATTGGCAAGGATGAAGCCGGGCTTGACCAATTCAATCCAGAGGGCTTCAGGGAAAAGTCTTTCTACGGCGGATTTTCCTTCCTTGGCGCAGGTCACCCCGTTGACCATGGCAGGATGCAGGTGCACCACATACTCAAACGGCAGCAAAGCGTGAAGCAATGCCTCGACCGACGGGCGGGCGGTCTCGCCATCCAGGCGGCAGGCCATCATGTCCTTCAACACCTCATCTTCCCGCGTATCGTCATCCTGACTGTACTGCTTGCGCCATATGCCTTCCATTTTGGCAAGGTCCATGCGTACAAAGCCCGATTTTCCAATGGTTCCCAGTGCATGCCCGCTGGCCTTCACATACATGACTCCCTGCTCCTTACAGGAGGTGTTTCCACCTCCAAGCAGGACAAATGAAGCATCCGAGCCATACCGGCGCGAATGCTCGATCAATGTTTGCAAACTCATGACCGCTCCTTCAGAACGCTCTCTTCGTAGTCGCTGATAATGTCGATCAGCTTGCTCTCCTGCGGAGCATTGTACCGGGTGCAGAACTCATTCCAAACCGCACCGAAGGGCAATACATTCTGCAGTTCCAGCAGTGCCATCGTTGCATACCCGTTCCCCGACTCCTCGTATTCTATCAGCTGGTCGATCGGCTCAAGCAAGGCGAAAAGCAGGGCTTTGCGCATGGCGCGGATACCGGTGACCCAGGCCCCGATGCGATTGATCGAAGCATCAAAGAAATCCAAGCCGATGTGTGTGGATTCAAGCTTGCCGCTGCGAACCAACTCCTCGGCAACCATCTTCACCTTGTCGTTGAACAACACCACATGGTCGCTGTCCCAGTGCATAGGCCTGCTTACATGCAGAAGCACCTCGTCATCAAAGAGAAGAATGGAAGAAAGCTTGTCGGAAATATCCTCTTCGGTGTGAAAATGCCCCATGTCGATGCACAGCATCTTGTTGTTTCGCGCAGCATAGTTCATATAGAACTCGTGCGAGCCCACTACGAAGGATTCACTGCCGATGCCGAACAGCTTGGTCTCCAATGCATCGCGCATATACTCGGAGGGATATTCGGTTTGGAAAATCTCGTCCAGGCTCTCTTTGAGAATCGAGCGGTATCCGAACTTGTCCACGGTATGGTTCTTGGCCCCGTCGGGCACCCAGGTGTCCAGAATGCAGGGAGAACCCATCTGCTGTCCGATCCAGGATGCAATTTTTCTACAGCGCTTGGCGTGCTCGATCCAGAAACGGCGTATTCTCTCGTCCTTACTGGAGAGGGTATACCCGTCGTCGGCCATCGGGTGGCTGAAGAAGGTTCCGTTGAAATCAAAGGCAACCCCTACTTTCTTGCCCCACTCCACCCAACCTTGGAAATGTGCTTCCTCGATCTGGTCGCGGTCGACGAAGGCCGAACCGAATTCGCCATAGCTTGCATGAAGATTCACCCGGTGGGTGCCGGGTACGAGAGAGAGCACTTTCTCCAGGTCCGAACGCAGCTGCCCAATGGTTTTTGCCTTGCCGGGATAGTTGCCGGTGGTTTGAATGCCGCCGCCGCCCAGTTCAGCATCGGGTCGTTCAAAGCCCCCTACATCGTCGCCCTGCCAGCAATGGATCGAAATGGGAATTGCCGCAAGCTGTTCCAATACCTCATCAGTATTCACGCCATACTCGGCGTATATGGTTTTGGCTACTTCATACTCTGACATGATAGGCCTCCTCAAGTACGTTGCACTATATACAATAGTGTGACATTTTTCTAAAGATTTACCTTGACAGAATAGTCAATTTCTAGCACGATTTTATCATGTCGAGTTTCACCCTGTCCGAATCCATGTTCTTCCGGGAAAACCGTCTTCCCATCAAGGTGCTGCTTCGGGACCCGGAAATTCCCTTCTCCTTGCACAGCCACGATTTCTATGAGCTTGTGGTAGTGGTTTCAGGGAAAGGCACCCATCTCTTGTCCAATGACAGCCGGCATTTGCAGGAAGGCATGGTATTCTTCATCAAGCCGGGGACGGCCCACGGCTATACGGATATTGACAATCTCGTTCTCTACGATGTCCTGATCGGGCGTAAAGCCCTCAGCGGTCACCTCAGCGACCTGAGCGAGGTTTCCGGCTTTCAGGAAGTCTTTTTACAAAGCAACGGTGAAATACCTTTGGTGCGAATGAACTGCCACCAGATTGCGGAAATCATCGCCCTGGTCAGTGCAATAAAGGAAGAGTCAGAAAAACTGGATTACGGCAACGGGGCTTCAGCGATGGCCTACTCCAAGCTGCTTCAGCTCTTGATCCTCATCAGTCGCTTCCACACCGCCCGAAAAGGAGGTGTGTTCCAGCCCGACCAACGCCTGGAGCGGGTCATCGCCTTCATGGAACAAAATATCGACCGGAGTCTTTCATTGGAGGAGTTGGTCGCCTATTCCAACATGAGCGCAAGCACGCTCAACCGACAATTCAAGCTCTCAACCGGCTGGTCGCCGGTAGATTTTCACATCCACCGGCGCATCGCCTTTGCCTCCACGTTGCTGCTCACCACAAACCTGAGCATCGAGCGCATCAGTGAAAAAACAGGCTTTTCCGATGCCAATTACTTTGCCAGGCAGTTCAGAAACCACATGCAGATGAGCCCGAGGCAGTATAAACAGCTGTGGACGACCCCCCATCCTTGATCAGACCACTACGCCTTTCTTGAGAATGATGTTTGCGTACAGCGCCGATTCCCCGGTAGCTACGACGGCATACGCCTTGCGGCTGCGCTCATAGAAGGCAAACCGTTCCAGATGTTCAAAGCCCTTGAATGCAGGATCGCCGGCCTTGGCTATGGTCTCATACGATGCCCAAATCGGAGTTTGGACAGTGTCGCCGGCAACCTTCTCCATCAAGAACGCATTGGGGGCATAGCTGTCCAAGGGGAAAAGTTGAAGGACGGCCTTCAGAATTTCTTCGACACCATGACCGTCGAGGCGAACCACACGACTGTTCATCGAAGCAGCGGGAAAGTTTCCATCACCGATGACCAATTCATCACCGTGACCCATCTCCATGAGAATCTTCAAGAGTTCAGGACTCAGAATGGAAGGAATAGTTTTCAGCATAGGACGCTCCTGTACAATTTGGATTGCAATTGCCTCAATCGTGTGCCATACTACACATGATGTAAACGATTACATTCCTATCATATACCAAGGGGGACAATATGGCAAATATATCTGGAATGAAAAATGTAGGTCCTGAGAAGCGTTACGCTTCCTCACTTCCCAAGATCGGAATCAGACCGGTTATCGACGGAAGGCAGAGGGGTGTGCGCGAGTCGCTTGAAGATCAGACCATGAACATGGCCAAGGCGGCTGCAAAGCTGATCAGCGACAATGTGTTCCATGGAACCGGAGAGCGTGTTGAATGCGTCATCGCCGACACCACCATCGGCCGCGTCCGCGAGAGTGCAGACTGTGCCGAGAAGTTTGCCAGGGAAGGAGTTGCAGTAACCTTGACCGTTACCCCCTGCTGGTGCTATGGAACGGAAACTTTCGACATCGATCCGATGACCATAAAGGCTGTCTGGGGCTTCAACGGCACCGAACGGCCGGGTGCCGTGTACCTTGCGGCGGTACTTGCCGCCCATACCCAGAAAGGCCTGCCCGCGTTCGGCATCTACGGTCGCGATGTGCAGGACAACAGCGACACATCCATTCCCGATGATGTTTCAGAGAAAATCCTCCGTTTCGCCCGTGCAGCCCTTGCAGTGGCTACCATGAGAGGCAAGAGCTACTTGTCCATCGGCGGCATGTCAATGGGCATCGCAGGTTCGCTGGTCGACCAAGACCTGCTGCAGAGCTATCTGGGCATGAGAACCGAAGTCGTCGACATGTGCGAGATTGAACGGCGCATCGCCGAAGAAATCTACGACCCCGAGGAGTACAAGAAAGCCATTGCATGGGTTCGTGAGAACTGTATTCAGGCCGAGGATACCGTCAACGCTCCTGAAAACCGCAGAAGCGAAGAGCAGTTGAAAAAGGATTGGGAATACTGCACCAAGATGACCATGATCGGCCGCGACCTCATGATTGGAAACAAGAAGCTCGAAAAGCTTGGATTCAAGGAAGAGGCTCTCGGTCACAACGCCCTGTTTGCAGGCTTCCAAGGCCAGAGACAGTGGACGGACCACTGGCCCAACGGTGATTTCATGGAGACCATGCTCACCACCAGCTTCGACTGGAACGGAATCCGCGAGCCCTACATCATGGCCACCGAGAACGACCACCTCAACGGCATCGCCATGCTCTTCTGCAAGCTTTTGACCAACCGAGCGGCAATCTTCAGCGATGTTCGCACCTACTGGAGTCCCAATGCCGTCGAGCGTGTGACCGGTTGGAAGCCAGAAGGCTTGGCCAAGGATGGATTCATCCACCTCATCAACAGCGGTGCCACGACCTTGGATGCCGCCGGGCAGATGAAGAACAAAAAGGGCGGGAGCGAGATGAAGCATTATTGGGAAATCACCGAGGAGGATGTAAGAAAGACCCTCGAGAATACCCGCTTCAGTGTTGCAAACTGCGGCTATTTCCGCGGCGGCGGATTCAGCTCCACCTTCCTCAGCGAGGGGGGCATGCCGCTGACCATGGTTCGCGTCAATCTGGTCAAGGGCGTCGGCCCGGTACTGCAGCTCGCAGAAGGCTGGACCTGCGAAGTCCCCGAGCAGGTTTTCGATACCATCAACAAGCGGACCGACCAGACTTGGCCGACCACGTGGTTCGTGCCCAGGACCGATGGCAAGGATGGTCCGTTCAAGGACGTATATTCGGTGATGGCGAACTGGGGAGCCAACCATGGCGCACTCAGCTACGGACACTTCGGCGCCGACTTGATCACCCTCTGCTCGATGCTGCGCATCCCTGTATGCATGCACAACGTTGAAGAGGACCAAATCTTCCGCCCCAGTGCCTGGTCGATGCTCGGCATGGACAAGGAAGGAGCAGACTTCCGCGCCTGCTCCACCTTCGGCCCGTTGTACGGCAAGTATTGATCAGCGTAACACTTCGTGTGCAGGGTCGGCGGTTGTGCCGGCCCTGTTTTTTTCGAAGGTGGTCGAAATGCATGCTTTTGCCTGTACAAGCAGTACAACCAGGATTATGCTACACAACTGGAGAAATGTATGGAAACAATGATTACTGCATGGAAGGAAGACCTTGCCCGTCAAGGGAAAACCGAGCAACAAATTGAGATTGTAGCGCAAGAGCAGCAGGCATCTGCTTCACAATTGCAGGAGTACCTTGATCAAGAGGAAGCAGAGCTGGTCTCCCTCAAGCGCATGGGCGCAAGGTTTGAGCTGGTAAGCCAGGCAAATGGTGCAACCTTGCACACCAAGGCTCTGATCCTGCTGGCCATCCAGTTTGCCATCTCCCGACTGCCCTCTCTCTTCGGCTTTCCCGTCACCGACGCCTCATTACCCTATTACCTGCTGAATGTCTCATTCCTTGTCTTTCCCTTCATGGCAATCTATCTCTCCCGTAATTGGAACAAGCAGATCCTCATCTACCTTGGGGCGCTTGCCTTGCTCTGCCTAGTGGTGAATCTTCAGCAGGCGAACAAGGCGGTCGTCAAGGAAACAACCTTCATTCTCAGCTCCCTTCACCTGCCTCTGCTCGGAATCCTCAGCCTCGTAATGTTTCAAACACCACAAACATTCAGCCAAAAACTCAGCCGGCACCTGCGCTTCATCGGCGAGGCAGGCTTACTCACCTTCCTGCTCTGCTGTGCCACCTTTGTGGTGATGATGCTCTCGGTCACCCTCTTTGAGACGATAGGCATCCGGATCGAGGATGGCGTGGCTCAGTTCCTGGTCACATCAATCCTGCCGTTGCTGCCCTTGCTTGCCGTGCATCTGGTCACCGTCAAGGGCCGGAAGCTGGGACAGCTGACCCGTCTGCTCGCCTCACTGTTCCTGCCGGTATTCACTGCAGTAATGCTCATATTCCTTGCATTCATGGTGCTCGAAGGAACAGCCGTCAAAGAAGATCGCACGCTGCTGCTCGCCATCGACCTGCTGCTTGCATTGCTGCTGTTGATGATTCTCTATGCAACGGACCTTCTGGAAGAAGAGCAGAACTCCCGCTTCTGGCGCATGATGGTCTTGGTCTCATCCATAACGGCGCTTGTACTTGACTGCGTCGCCTTGGCGGCCATCGGCACGCGCCTGCTTTCCTATGGAGTGAGTGCAAACCGCCTGGCCGTTCTGGCCGAAAACCTACTCCTCTTTGCCAATTTGGTGGCTCTGGTGGTCACCTTGGGAAGGCGACGGTCGACGGCAAGAATCCAGGCAGTGTTCCTTTGCATCTATGCTGCTTGGTTTTCCTGTGTCATCCTGCTCTTCCCCATCATCTTCTAGAGGCTCAGAATCTCCTGCCACACCCGCTCATCAATGGGAATACCCTCCCTGAGGTTCTCCTCCTTGATGCGGGTGCGCAACTGGCCGGGAAAGCGTACCGCAGCCGCTCCATCCGCCACCTCGGAGTTCTGAAGATCCTCAAGACTTGCATGGATTTCCGCCTCAATCCGATCGCGGTCGGGAAGAGCTGAAAGATGTATTGCCATGAAAATCTGGCTGACCGAACTCTCCTTGCCCATCCGGCCCAATTGACGGGTGGTATTGCCTCCGCTGAGGGCGCTTACAATGAGATCGAGGGCAAGGGCAAGGCTGGTTCCCTTCCAGAATCCGATGGGCAGAGGCCGCTTTGAAGAGAGAATCTGCTTCGCATCGGTGGTAAGATTTCCATCCCGGTCGTAGCCACCTGGAACCGGAAGGCTCTTGTCCTCACGGGCATAGGTCTCAAGCTTGCCATAGCTGAACAGGCTCATTGCAGCATCGACGAGCACCGGCCCGTCCTTTGCAGGAATGCAGAGCACCAAGGGATTGTTGCCGACCTTTGCATCGATGCCGCCCCAAGCGGGCATCAAGGGCATGGTATTGGTCCAGAGTATGCCGATGCAGTCCGCTTCGGCGGCCATCAGGCCGTAGGTTCCCGGACGCATCCAGTGATTCGTATGAGCCAAGGCGACACAGCCGATGGTATGCTGCTTTGCAAGTTCAACGGCACGCTTCATGGCAGCATGGGCATTGAGATTTCCCACCCCCTGCCTCCCGTCCCACCGTTCAAGAGCACCAAAAGAGGCAACCAACTCGGGTTTTGCGTGCACATCGATGAGACCGTCGTCGATCATCCGAATCATGAACGGAAAGCGATTGGCCCCATGAGTGTAGACCCCTTCGGCCGAAGTCTCCCCGACGAGGTGTGCGCATAGCTTGGCATCCTCTGCATGCATGCCGCGCCCGACCAATACCTTCTCAAATTGTTTCACCAGTGTTTCAAAGGGTATCCGCATCATTAGGTTTCTTCCTCCCATATCACGATATCCTGTACATCACGAAGATAGACCACACACCCTTTGACCGGGCATTGATGGATCCTTCTCATCGCCTGCATATAGGTCTCCACCTGGAATCGGTGGACCTCTTCATCACGGAACCTGTCGGTCTTGAAGTCGACAACCAGATAGTGGTCATCCCGCTTGACCAACAGGTCGATCGAACCTTCAGCCACCACCTCTCTGCCCTCATGCTCCACCACCGAGAAAAATCCCACCTCACTTGAGACCGAGTAGGGCTCAACTTCTTTTTTATACCATGAACTTGAAAAGAATGCATCGCAAAGCATTTGAGCATCCGCGATCACCTGCTTGTGCATCGAGCCGCTCAGGGAGGGAGGAAGCAACGCCTCAGGATTGACTGCTTTATCATGTTGTACCAACGCTTCACACAGGGCATGAACGAAGGTTCCAAAGTCGGCAGCCAAGGCTTCACCAAGCAACGCATCGGAAGGCAAGACAGGCAAGGCTTTGGCTGTTTCCGAGAAAACCGGTTCATGAAGGCTGGTTACCGCATAGCGAATCGGTCTGAGGTCATATGGCTCGTTCTGCTGGGCATACCAAGTACCTGCTGTTTCGATCCGCCTTGCAAAAGCCCCTTCATCCTCGCCTCCTTGGTCGTACAGGAAGGACTCTGCGATGGGAGCAATGCGTTTAACCGTTACAATTCCCTGCTCACATGCCGGATCATCAATGTCGATCCCCAACGCTTGGCAGAGCATGAGAAGCAATGTCGAGGCCCTGCCGTCATCTGCAAGGGATCGGTTGTTCCTGGAAAAACATCCACTGACCACCAGATGGGTTTCTGCACGCGTGAGGGCAACATACAAAAGCCTCTTCAGCTCGGCGCGGTTCAATTGGGCTTCGGTTCCCTTATCCAGCAATTGTCCGGCATGCCGGGCTGCCTCAATTTGGGTCTCACTGACGGAAAAAGGCACCGACAGATAATGAGGGATGGGGATACCTTGGTAGGTCGAAATCAGATCCTCCTCCGCCTTGCCCTTCGAGCCGGTATTGGCAACCACCACGATGGGGAATTCCAAGCCCTTGGACTTGTGAATGGATAGGATCTGAACCCCTTGCTCCTGCTCCTTGAGGATGTCCAGATCGTTGATCTTCTCGTTCTGGGCAAGATTCTCTCTCAGAAAATCCACAAATTGGCTGAGACTCTTGCCCTGTTGCTGCTGCATCTGGGCAAGACGGTGCAGAAACGTATAGTGCTCGACATACACCTGATAGGAAGGTTTTGATACCAGACTGAGATAATATCCGCTCTCATACCAGAGCAAGGAGACCAAAGAGCTCAAGCTTGCAGTAGCACTGGCTTTCACCAGTCGCTCATAGAATGCTTTCAGGGCTTCCAAGCGATCTCGATCCTCCGATCCAATCGTGTCAGGAGCTGCAAACAAGGCAGTATCCAAAACAAGGGTCATTGCCAAGTCGCTGAGATTGCAGAACGGAGAGCGCAGCACCGTCATATAAGCATGCCGGTCCTCCGGGTAGAGCACCAGCTGAAGCATGGCGTACATATCGTTTGCAGGAGCTTCGAGCATCAAAGAGCGGGCCGCCTGGACTGTATAGGGAATGGAAAACCTGCGCAGCGCTTTCTCAAAACTCAGCTGGCTGCCGGTGGTTCTCAGAAGCAAGACGATATCACTGCTTTCCGGTCTTCGGGGCCCCTCTTTCGATGGAATGAGATAGGAGTCGGTATGCAGCATTTCATCAATCAAGGCAGCAATGGCAAACGCTTCTGCCTCGGCATCGGCGGCGTCATCCTCATCGGTCTTGGCCTCATACGGCTTGACCAGCAGGGTACACCTGCTTTGGATGCCTTCTGAGGCAGCACGATAGCCCAAGGCTGAGAAGTCAGCCTCAAAGCTCTCGCCATCGTTATGCATCACCGCCGGAAACAGCGTATTGAACCACTGGATCAAAGCCGGCTCGCTTCGATAGTTGGTATCGAGTTGGATGTGGCGGCCGCCTATCGCTGCAAGTTCCGAACTCAGACGCTTGAACACGCTCACATCCGATCCGCGGAAGCGATAGATCGACTGCTTCTCATCCCCGACGAAAAAGAGCTTGTCCACCTTCAAATCCGATGGCAGGGGAACTGTGTCCACTTCCCTATCCATTCGCTCGGAAAGCAGGTAGAGCAAATCCTTTTGTTGTTCGTTGTTGTCCTGAAACTCGTCAATCATAATGTACTTGTACGCCTGCTTGTAGTATCGGCGCAAATTCTTGTTCCGCTTGAGAATGTCTACGGCAAGAGAGGAGACATCGGAAAAGGTCAGCACCCCGCTTTGCCGTTTCTGCTTTTGATACGAGGCAATATACTCGTTCATGAAGTGAAGGACAGCCTCAAGTTTCGATTCACTCAGCAGAATGGAAAGGGCGATGCAGAGTTTCTTTCTCAACTGCACCAGCATATCAAGGGTGTCCTTGATGTATAGCAGCTGTTCAGCCTTCCCCCCTCCGGGCTTTCGGAAATATCCTAGATTCGAGCACAGGATGCGATGCGTCTCTGCAAGATTGGAACTACCCTCCAACGAGGATCGAAGCAGCAGGGCAGCGTCTCTGGCAGTCTGAACGGTCTTGGAAGTGTCGGTCAGGTTCGCGTAGCTATCCAGAAGTGTTGTGAAGGGCAGCCAGCTCTGGTCATACACAGAGCGGACGGCAGAGAGAATCTGCTGCTTCGCATCGGAAGGAAGCACTCCGGGAAGGCAGTAGCTGTAGCTGGCCAGTCGGACCAGTACCTCGTCAATCAGCTTGTCGGGAGTGTACAAGCCGCTGAGGAGCCGAGCACCTTCCTGCTGCGGCCAAGTGTCAAGCAATTCAGTGGCGCACCGTCGGGCATTTCTAAGGTTCTGCTCATCATCGATGATAAAATCCTGGGCGATGCCGTAGTAAAGGGAGTCACTTCGCACAATCTGGCTGCAGAAGCTGTCGAGGGTGGATATGGAGGCTTCACTAAAACCGGCGAGCTGGCGTGCAACCTCACTATCATTACGGCAGGAAAGCAGGTGGTGATGAATGCGCTGGTGCATCTCTCGAGCCGCTTTTCGGGTAAAGGTGAGGGTGAGAATCTGATGTACCTCAGCCTTTGCTTCCAACACGAGACGCAAAAAACGGTAACTGAGGACGGTCGTTTTTCCCGACCCCGCCCCTGCACTTACCACACAGTTGACGTCACAATGCACAGCCTCAAGCTGATGCTTATCCAGATTTGCCTTGCTCTGCAGCAAAAAGTCCTCAAATTTGCTCATCGGGTTGCAAACCTCCTTCGACAAAGCGGGCGGTAGTCACAACCACTGCAGTGTTGCTTGGATGGCGTAGCCATAAAGGCACCACCCTCAAGTGCATCGGAAATGGAGCTCAAACATCCATCAAGCAGCTCCTCTCCGAGCAGAGCTTCTTCACTATCTTCATACGTCCAGAGACTTCGGTACCGCTCTTCCTTGATGCTGTAATACGCGGCATGGGAAGCATCTGCTTTGAGCACCTGCTGGACCAATACCCGATAGAGCGGCAGCTGATAGGATTCAAGCGGCTCCTTGAGTCTCGTCATCGGTGCCTCTCCTTTCTTGTAGTCGATGACTGCATAGTGCCTGCCATCGGGGGGATTGAGACAGATGATGCGGTCGATGCGTCCATGCAAAAGCATGGCATCACGCTCAAAGGAGAGCTCATGCTCGAACAGAATCGATTGGGTGTGGCTGAACAGCTTTGCTTCCTGCTCGAGAATGGCAAGCACCTTCTCCCTGTACTCGGCGATGATCCAGCTGCGGATCGAAGGAGTGGGGCCTTCACTGCCATATAGCTCGGTGAGCGTGCTGTCGAACAACGAAGCAAGCTGATTGCGATACTGATCAAGCAATGCAGGATCAAAGTTCCCAACTGATGAGAAGAACCGTTGATAGACCAGGTGCAGCAGGTTCCCGATCATCAGATGGTCGACCCGCTGTACGTCAAAATCCTCTTTTGTGACCTTATAGAGGTAGTGAACAAGCCACGCATACGGACAGCGGTTGAAGAGATCTATTTTAGTAGGGGACAATTCAAGCAGTGCTTTTCCCTCACGCTCCTCAAGAAGCCGACTCACCAAGGTTTTTGGAATCGGATGGCGGGTGTAATCGTCTCTACGCGGCAGGAGAGAGGTTCTAGAGGCTTGCAGGAAAAACCGTATCTGACTGTCCAAAGAGCGAGCCACCGCTCGCTGATTTTGGCTGTAGAGTTCCAGCTCTTGCAAATAGGGATCCTCAGAAAGGTTGGGACTTGATTCATGATTGAGCAGCGCATCCTCCTCCATGAACAAAGACGGTGGCAGCATCTCACCTTCATACCGCTTGGCATGGCAGGAGAGAGTGACCCTTCCATCGCCCAAACTAGCAGCAAGCAAGTTGGCCCTGGTGGTATCGATTTCCTTGCGATATGATTCCTCAATCTGAGAGGGAAGAAACGCAAGAGGCCTTTCAATGGTAGCGGCACTCTCCCCGTCCAGAGCAAGTATGAAGAGATGGTCTGCGATTACCGTCGCTGCCTGCGGCCAGGCATAGACGGCGATACCGCCTTTGCGCTGTTGCGGTACGTAGAGTTTAGTCTGAAGATAGGAGAGCAGGTAGGAAAAAAGGTTTGGATACACTACGAGCGAACATCGCTGCATGGCACTCTTGATGTGGTCGATGGCATCGAGGCAGAAGGAGTATACATCCTCACCCTCGGTACCCTTCCACTGCTCGGGTGTGAAATAGGTATCCTGGAAGTGGTTGAGCTTGCGTCTGAGCATCTCAATGTCATTTGCAGTTACAATGTCGATGATGCTCTGCTTCAGGCCGCGGTACCAGGAACGCAGGTCATTGTCTGCAAGCATTTGTGTGAATTGATCGTGTGCTTTCAACGAGCCATGGACGATTGACTTGTCCACCGCACGCCTGAGGAAGCGGTGATGCAACTCGCGGTCCTTATAAGGGATGCCGGGGTCGAGCAACAGGGACTTCAGGCTCTCCAGGCTGAATTGATTGTCATAGACCTCCTGCAGGCGCTGAAGGAACCTGCCGCTGGGGTACTGCAGGGCAAGCTTGCCCTCCCGGATGACCAAGGGAACATCGTACAACGCCGCCTCTTCCTCAAGCACGGGCAGCAGGATGTCCGAAGCTGCACAGCCGATGACGATGGAATGAGCGGGAACTCCTTCAGATAGCAGGCTGCGGATCCTGCGCAATGTTGTATTGATTTCCATCACATGGTTGCCAAAGACTTCCAAGGTGGCAAGCTTCGCCGCCGGAGTCGGACGCAAGGTCAACCAAGCTGGACAACCCAATGAAGTGAAGAGGTCTTGCGCCCCTCCGATGGTGTCGGAAAACAAAATGCAGTACCGTTTGGAAAGATCCCAATCACCGCTCAGGCATGGCTGTGCATATCGTGGTTCGAAGAGCGAGTGTTCGGCTAGAAACTGCTGATACAGCTGGTAGAGCAAAAGCAGATCCCGCTGCATCTCATCGGCGAGCAAGGGGAGAGCCTCTGCTTCGATGGCTTCTCTCAGTGAGGGCAGAATCGAGGAAATATAGCTGATGAAACGGCCGTTTGCCTCCGGATATCGCGGATTGACCAAGCTGGGCAGGGCAAGCCCACCAGCAAGCATTTGGTGTACGAACAAACTTCTTATCAGGGAATTGGCGGGGACAAGGTGTTCTTCGTGCTTAAGAAACATCGAGCGGAAGGTATCGAAGGAGATCGCACGCTCGGAAAGTATTGCACGCTTGTTGCTGTGCAAGGCGTAGTCGACCAGATATGAGCGAGCCGCCACTTCGGTGGGAAACACACACACAAATCCTTCATCAAATGCTTGTTGTACGTAGCTACGTTTACTGCTCACCATGCATTGCAGTATACCATGATTGTGTGTAGGATAAGCCTGTGTGATGAAAAAAGCGATGAAAAATCTCCCTAAACACAGTGAAGTCGACACTACCTATGAAGCTAAGCCGTTGGCTTTCGCCTTGTCCATGGTACTTTCCTTGCTTATGTGGCTTTTGCTGGGCCCTTCGCTTTCCCGCCTGCTCCGACCACTGGGCATCCCCTACCTCACCGCCAATGCTCCATTTCTTGCAATGGCCGGCGGTTTCCTGGCATCCAAGCAGATTTTGCTCAAGCAGCCGCTGAAAAGCCTTCTCACCGACCACCCCGTGTTCCAGACATCGCTGTTCATCAAATCTTTTCTCATCTATTTCCTATCGGCGACAGCATTCCTGCTGGTTGACGTCCTGCTCAACCCGCATTACTACCAGCCGATGGCGGGCTCGTCTCCATCGACATACCTGTTGATGTTGCCTTTAGTCCTTCTCCTCACCCCCCTGCAGACCAGTGCAGAGGAACTGGTGCTGCGCATGCTCCCGGTAAGGGCAATCAACAAGGGTCGGTTGAGTCGGGATTCAAGATTACAACTGGTCACCAGCTTGGTTTCAGCACTCCTGTTCGCAGTCCCTCACCTCGGCAACCGCGAACTGACAATCGCCTCGAACCGCTTGGTGGTCGTCCTCTACTATGCCCTCTTCGGCTTTGTGGTCACCTACCTGTGCTTGAAACACAGGGGCTTTGAAATTGCTCTGGCAATCCATGCGGCGAACAACCTCTTCATCGCCTTGGTCTGCAACCACCCATCATCCTCCCTTCCCAGCCTTCCGCTGCTCGAGACAAGCAGGCCGATCGGAACCGTATACGACCTCCGCCAGCTGTGCATCAGCCTAGCCTTGGTAGCATTACTTACCAGAAACCAAAAAGAAAGCTGACAACCAATCACTCCTATGGTATGGTACAAACCATGTATTTCAGAACAAAGGAGTCCTTATGCGCAGCAAATCCACTATATTGATCAGCATCGTTCTCATCTCAAGCACCTTGCTGTGGGCAGGCAATCTGCAAAAAGTCCATCCGCTAGACAGCCCCTTGTACCGTAATCTGGCCACCCTGTACATCCTGCAAGGCAAAGCCCTGCCTTCCACCTCCCTTCCCTATAATGAGGATGAGGCCAAACGGCTGCTCGATCGGATAGAAAAAACCAACCTTACAAGCGAAGCCGAACTGGCATTGTACGAGGCAGTCAGGAAGGAACTGCAACCAAGCAGAAAGCAAGCAGGAAATCTAGGCTACGATATCAATCTCGATCTCACAACCGAGGTGTATGCTCATACCAATACCTCCGATTTCACTGCAGAACAAGACTGGACGTATGGCTATGGAGAAAGAAAGAGCTTGGGGAACCTCAGTTTCGAAACCTGGCCCGTTGACTCCTTCTACAGCTATTTCGAGCTCTCGCTGATGAATAACTTCGGGGTGTTGGATCAATTTGAAACACGCCTACCGAACGAGCAGCCCAATACGCTGTATGGAAAGTCACCCCTCACCACCAACATCATCATGGTCGCGCCCAACAGGATTGAGAACATCGACCTCAACTTCCCCTACCGGGCCTTCGTCAGTCTGGGCTCTGAGCATTGGAACATACAGGTGGGAAGGGACAAGCTGAGCTGGGGGGCCGGCAAGAGCGGAAACCTGATGGTCAGCAACAACATGCCCTACCAGCAGTTCGGCCGGTTCACCACCGGTTTCGACCGCTTCAAGTACACCCTGCTCTCCTCGTTCTATACCCATCCCCAGATATATACAGCCAGCAATGTTGGAGCCAACGCCCAGGACCTGCTCGGAGACGGCATCAAGATGTTCCTGGCTCATAGGGTCGAGTTCAGGTTCCTTCAGGACAAGCTTGGATTGGCTGTAAGTGAGTCAATGATGTATCAGAGCGCAACAGGGTCGATCGACCTGCGCTTTCTCAATCCCGTGGGGTTCTACCACAACCAGTACATCAGGGGCAACTCGAACTCCATGCTGGTTTTCGAGGCAGACTACACCCCGGTCAAGGCATTGAACCTCTATGCCCAACTGGCCATCGACGAGATTGCCTTTGGTGAGGATGTACCTCCTGCAGCCAACTCAAAACCAAATGCCTTCGGCTATCTGGCAGGATTGCAAGGAGCTCTTGGAATTGGTGAGGGAGTTTTCACCTACTCGCTGGAGGGTGCCTATACCGATCCATTCATGTACATGCGCGAGCAGTACAATCCAACTACCAAGCAGTTCGGAGTCGGCTACGATGTCATCGTACGGGTGCTCTCCCACAGTATGGAGAACCTACGCTACTGGCAGGGCTACCCCTACGGAGGAGACGCCATCGTCGCCCAGATGAAGACCGGATACGAACGACCCGGCAAAGCCCGGCTGGAAGCAACGACGCTTTTCATGGTCCATGGAATCCTGGATATCAACAGCATCTGGACCTTGTACAGCGGCTCGGGGGACATCGTGACCACCCCCACAACGGAAAACCCCTTTGATCCCGCTGAAACGGGCAACGTTGTCTCCTACACCCTGCTTCCCACCTTTCTTGCAGAATATTCGCTGAACGATAACTTCAGCGGCATGGTGAACATCGCCGTCCCGATGATCTGGAACAAAGGCAATGACCCAAAAGCCCTCACCTATGATGTACAGCTGAGCCTAGGAGTAACGTACTCGATCTAAAGGCGGAATTCCCTTGCCTTGATACAGAGATGGACAATCTTGCTTTGTGGTTGTATCTTTATACCGTAGCAATGATTGTCCTCTTACAGAGAGAAAGGGGGATGCATCGTGAGAGTGCAGAAACATTCGGTTTTCAGCTTCCTTGCCCTGTTGTGGTTCGTAGCCTCTTCTCTGGTCGATGTCCTTTTCCCAAAGGAAATCTATCTGTCGCCCGAACTCTACGAAACATTCTACCCCAACGATGTCATCAATCTCTTCCTGGGCGGTGTTGCGTTGCTGCTGTCTACACTCAAGACAGTAAGAAAGAGTAAATTCTTCCTTCCTTTCCGATCAGGCATGCTGCTCTTCATCCTGTACAATGCAATTGCATCGGCCTACGCAAACACGAACGGCCTGGACATCGTTCTGCTGCTCCTTGCAATTGCAGCTGTCCTGACACTGGTTGAGGCTGAAGAGTACCAAAATCTGCTTACTCTGGGATTCTTCCCTGTCCATGCAAAACGCTATGCATCCCTGCTCATCCTCATGGCCGGCCTCTTCATCCTGCGGGCAGCACTGCAGCTTTTCGGCAAAGAGGCTTCTCCCGGTGTGAAAGGAGTATCCCTTGCAGACGTCCTGCTCTGCACGCTGTGGCTTGCCAATGGAATCGGATTTCTCAGAAATGCTGCTAAATGCTTTATCGCAGCCTTCATCTGCTATATCCACGGCAGCCTGCTGTTTCTCTCACTTTTATTGTTTTTCATACTCCAACCGCTTCTATTGGGGACAGCATTCCCATTTGTTGACTTTGTCGTAATTGCAATGATGAGCACAGCCTTCTTCATACCCTTGGCACTCTTGGCTAAGGAGATGCAACAGCTCCCTTGAGAATAATGAAAGGTTTACACTCTTAACGCAACAGAGGCCACCGCAGTTGCGATGGCCTCTGAATACATTGCAATACTAATCTTACAGAACGCGGAAAGCGTCACGACCAGCGTACTTGGCGGTATCACCGAGGTAGTCCTCGATGCGCAGCAGCTGATTGTACTTTGCAAGACGGTCGGAGCGGCTCATGGAACCGGTCTTGATCTCACCGGTCTCGAGGGCGACTACGAGGTCGGCAATGAAGTTGTCCTCGGTCTCGCCGGAGCGGTGGGATACGACGGAAGTGTACCCATTGCGCTTTGCAAGGTCGATGGCTTCAAAGGTCTCGGTGAGGGTGCCGATCTGGTTCACCTTGATCAGGATGGAGTTGGCTACGCCCTTCTCAAGACCCATCTTCAGTCTCTCGACGTTGGTTACGAACAAGTCGTCACCCACGAGCTGAACGCGGTCGCCGATACGGTCGGTGAGCATCTTCCAGCCTTCCCAATCGTCCTCGGCCATGCCGTCCTCGATGCTGATGATCGGGTAGCGGTTGCTCCAGTCTTCCCACAGGTCAACCATCTGAGCGCTGGTCAGCTTCTCACCGGTGGTCCACTTGAGGGTATAGGTCTTGGTCTTCTCGTCATAGAGCTCGGAAGCGGCGGGGTCAAGGGCGATCATGAAATCACCATCGCGACCGGCGGTGTAACCTGCCTTCTTGATGGCTTCCATGATGACCTCGAGGGCCTCTTCGTTGGACTGCAGGTCGGGAGCGAAACCGCCCTCGTCACCTACAGAGGTATTGTACTTCTTTGCCTTCAGAACAGCCTTGAGGTTGTGGAACACTTCGGCGGTCCATCTCAGGCCTTCGCGAAGGGAGGGGGCTCCGATCGGCATGACCATGAATTCCTGGAAGTCCACCTTGTTGTCGCTGTGAGCACCACCGTTGAGGATGTTGGCCATCGGAACGGGAAGTGTGCAGGCGTGGTAGGCGCCAAGATACTTGTACAAAGGCAGGCCGAGGTAATCGGCGGCTGCACGGGCAACGGCCATGGAGACACCAAGGATTGCATTGGCGCCAAGCTTTGCCTTGTTGGGAGTACCGTCAAGAGCAATCATGGCACGGTCGATGGCGACCTGATCCAGAGCATCCATACCTTCAAGCTCGGGAGCGAGGATGTTGTTGACATTGTCGACAGCTTTCAGAACGCCCTTACCCAGATAGCGGCTCTTGTCCCCATCACGGAGCTCGACTGCTTCGTGAACACCGGTGGATGCTCCGGAGGGAACCGCTGCACGGCCCATGGAACCATCCTCAAGAATGACATCTACTTCTACGGTGGGATTACCACGTGAGTCAAGGATTTCCCTGGCTTCGATAAATTCAATAATGCTCATGAATACACTCCTAGTTTCGTAATTAAAATCACACTAAATATATTCGTATCTTTTAACGCTAATGTCAAGGCAAGCGACTTTCTTGGATTTCGTATCCTGCAATGCTTTTCATGAAATCCGACATGCAACACAAGCATGAGAACCTGTCTGCTTTTAGCAAAAAAGCTGTCGATAATGTGTTGGATCTGTCTACTTCGGGAAACGCATGAGCAAGTGCACAGCGATTGATCGCTTCCCTTGAAAAAGCAATAACCGACAGAACATTGAATCCCGAAGGATTTGAACCAGTACGAACGTGCAAGGTCAGACGCCATCGCTATTACAGAATCCATATCAAGCGGTTCACACTCTACTATGTAGTCCTCGATGGCACTATGGAAATACGTAGATTCGTATGGTCAAGACGAGACTACTCGAAGCTCCTCTAGCCAGATGAAAAAACAGGCGGTATGATACAAGCCATGGAAACTGTTGCCTACCACATGCCACCGCTTACCGAAGATCTGCTTGGGTCGATCATCTTTGCCATGGAGGACCAAGTCAGTGATTATTTTCTCGATCTCAAAGACGGATCTTTGATCAGCGAGGAAGAGATGCGTTACCTTGAGGAGGATGAAGAGGCGGAGGAGAGCTTTTCTGATGAGCGCTTTGTCTCAATTCCCGATTGGGAGCCCTCCGACGGGTTTCATCTGATGGAAATGTTCGCCAATCGCGTACGCAACCCCCTGTATAGAGAACGTCTGCTCTCTTGCTTGAACAGCGGCAAAGGGGTCTTCCGTAAATTCAAGGATGCCCTTGGAGAACTGCCGGTTCTGGAGAGAAAGTGGTTCTCCTTCAAGGATGAACAGCTCAAGCGTGTAGTCATCACCTGGTACCGCGAGCAGGAAGGGACGCTCGGACTGTTGACGCTCAAGGAGGAGGTCGAGGATCTGACCGAGGATATCCTGCTGGAAGATTTCACGATCGAGACCTACGAAGGAATGCCTTCCGGAGAAATCGACACCTTCCTGCAGACCATTCTCGAGGAACTTGAGAACGGCAGTGAGCAGGAAGGCCTTGCAAGCCTCTTGCTTTCACGCAGGTTCGAAAGCGAGATGCCCCAGCACTACCAGCTTGCACGAAGTCAGGATGGTAATCTTGCGGCCATGCTCGCCTACATCCCGCTTACCGATGCAGTGGTGGAGGTTCCTTTCTTCGCGGTGAAGCAGGAGTGCCGGGGCTTGGGCCTTTTCCGATTATTGTTCGACGCCTTCAGCCGCCAGATGGCACGCTTTCACTACCGCACGATCATCGTCAATCTTGCAGGATCATCGGTCTCCCTGGAACGGATATTCTCCCCCTTCTCAGCCCAGACGGCCACCAAGCAGATGGTGCTTTCTACAAGTACGTGGAACAGCAATCACCCCAGCAGCGAAGAAGCTTTTCTCTAGGGTACTACAAACGATGCCCCTCTTCGGGTACACTGAAGTATCTGGGAGGATCTACTACTATGCGCGTCACCATCTGTGAAGACAAACACGACATGGGCTATCAGGCTGCCAAGCTCGGCATTTCCCTTATCAAGGAAGCAATCGAGCAGAAGGGCCGGGCGGTTGTCGTTGTAGCCACCGGACTCAGCCAATTCTCCCTCTATGCACATTTGGGAGATGCCGACCTTGATTGGAGCAAGGTCGAGGCTTTCGGCCTGACCGAGTATGTGAACCTGCCTGACACCCATCCTTCAAGCTTTCGCTACTACCTCAAGACCCGCTTCGTCAAGAAAGTGCAGAACCTCGGTTCGTTCCATGCAATCAACGGCGATGCCGAAAACCTGCATGCAGAAGTCGAGCGTCTCAACACCCTGATACGGGAAAAAGATGTCGATGTCGCCTTTTTAGGCATCGGTGAGAACGGGCATATCGGTTTCAACGACCCTCCGGCGAACTTTGAGACCAACGACCCCTACATCATCGTCGACCTGGAGGAACGTTGCCGCCGTCAGCAGGTCAGCGAGGGCTGGTTCCCCACCCTCGACGAAGTTCCACAGAAAGCCATCACCATGTCGGTGCGCCAGATTCTCAGGGCCAAGAACCTGATCTGCTCGGTTCCCGACCAGCGCAAGGCACGGGCTGTGGCCATGTGCCTGTACGACCAGATTTCCGTCTATGCACCCTGCGCGGCGCTTCGCACCAAGAAGGAGTGCACCCTGCTCTTGGATAAAACCTCATCCATGCTGATCATGGGAGACAGAAGGTAGCAAATCTGCTGAAAAATCCTACAAAAGAAGAAGAAAAATCGCCGTCCTCTTGCATCTAATATATTAGTATGCTAGAGTATTAGTATAAACATAGTATGGAGGCAATCACCATGATGCATATGTCACTTCGTTGGTTCGGCTCAAAGCACGATACCGTCTCATTGGAAAAAATCAAGCAGATTCCCGGCGTAGAGGGAGTAATCACCACCCTGTACGATATTCCCGCAGGCCAGGTATGGCCGCTTGCACGCATCCAGGCTCTTAAGGCTGAAGTAGAGGCATCGGGCTTGAAGATATTGGGCATCGAAAGCGTCAACATTCATGACTCCATCAAGATCGGCAGTCCGGACCGCGAAGCGTACATCGCCAACTACATCGAGACGCTGGACAATTTGGGCAAAGAGGGCATCACCACCGTTTGCTACAACTTCATGCCCGTCTTCGACTGGACCCGCACCGATCTGTTCAAGAAGCGCCCCGACGGCTCGACCGTTCTTGCCTACGACCAGAAAATCGTTGATGCAATCGACCCCGAGGTATTTTTCAACCAGACCAACTCCAGTGCACAGGGCTTTGAGATGCCTGGTTGGGAACCAGAGCGCCTTGCAAAGGTGAAGGACCTGTTCGAGGCGTATAAGGACGTCAATGAGGAGAAACTTTTTGACAACCTGATATACTTCCTCAAGGCCATCCAGCCGACCTGCGAGAAATGGGGCATCAAGATGGCAATCCATCCCGATGATCCGGCCTGGCCCGTATTCGGACTGCCGCGCATCATCACCAGCAAGGAGAAGATCCTGAAAGTCATGAAGGCTGTGGATGCCCCCTTCAACGGGCTCACTTTCTGTGCAGGCTCCTTCGGCACCAATCCGAAGAACGATCTGCCGGGCATCATCCGCGCTCTTCCTGGAAGAATCCACTTCGCTCACATCCGTAATCTCCACCACTTTGAAAGCGGTGTATTCGAAGAAGCCGCACACCTTTCCAGCGACGGCTCCTTTGATCTGTATGAAATTGTAAAAGCCCTGCATGACATTGGCTTTGAAGGTCCTGCACGCCCCGACCACGGTAGAATGATCTGGGGAGAGGTAGCCATGCCTGGATATGGCTTGTATGACCGTGCTTTGGGAGCCTCCTACATCCTTGGGTTGTATGAAGCCATCCAGAAGAACGAGCAGAGGCAGTAAAGATGGCGACCATTGTCCGAGTTACAGCATCGGAGGAGATTTACCAGACGCTCCGTTCGGAAATTCTTTCCCTTCGGTTCAAGCCTGGCGAGGAACTGAATCTGCAGCTGCTGTCCACGCAGCTGCAGGTCAGCCGCTCTCCTGTTCGCGATGCACTGATGCGCCTTTCAAGCGACAACCTGGTCGACATCTTCCCCCAGAAGGGAACCAGGGTCTCCCTGATCAACCTCAAGCAGGTGGAAGAGGAGCGCTTCTTGCGTAAAAGCCTGGAAGAGAATGCGGTAAAAAAGTTCATCTATCAGGGAAGGCCCGAGCATTTTTCAGCAATGGATAAAGCTATCGAGAGCCAGATCGAGGCCATGAAGAGCAACGACTTCATCACCTTCCTGGACGAGGACGACCGATTCCACTCCACTATCTTCAATGCCATCGGCATGCAGAGAATCTGGTCGATCATCAAGGCACAGGGAGGCAACCATCACCGCATCCGCCTCCTCTCCTTCTATGAGAAGAATGTCCTTTCCAACATTATCGAACAACACAAAAACATGGTGGAAGCCCTCAGATCCAAGCAATTGGATGTGATGCTCAACCTCGAGGACAAACACTTGTCCAAACTTCTGCAGGAAACCGAGAGCATGGTCGGACGCTATCCCTCGTATTTCAAGCAGGAGAACAGCTACAGCGGCCTGCAATTACGGGTTGCCAACCAATAGGAGTCATAGATGAAACTTACTGATTCAGGATTGCAAGAAAGAAGCAGCTGGGAAGCCAAAGGCTACACACTCCCATCCTTCGACCGTGCTGCCATGCAGCAGGAGACCAGGAAGAATCCCCTATGGGTTCACTTTGGTGCGGGCAATATCTTCCGGGTTTTCCCTGCAGCCCTGCAGCAGCAGCTGCTTAATGAGGGCTTGAGCAAGGCCGGCATCATCGTAGGTGAAGGCTTCGACTACCAGATCATCGACAAGGTGTATGCCAAGCACGACAACCTCACCCTCATGGTGACACTGAAGAGCGACGGCTCGATCGAGAAGGAAGTCATCGCCTCGGTGGCCTACGCCTATAAGTGTGACCCGCAGTTCGAGGAGGAGTGGAAGTTCTTCAGCGAAACCTTCACCAAGCCCAGTTTGCAGATGGTGAGCTTCACCATCACCGAAAAAGGCTACTCACTGAAGGGCGGCAACGGCGCCTATTATCCCCAGGTCGTCGAGGACCTGGCAAACGGCCCGTCCAAGCCGATCATGTTCCTCTCCAAGCTCACCGCCCTGGTCTATAAACGCTATCAGGCCAAGGCTGGAAAGCTCGCCTTGGTGAGTATGGACAACTGCTCGCACAACGGCCAGAAACTCTACGATGCGGTGATGGAAATCGCACGCACCTGGGAGCAGAACGGTCTGGTCGAGAAGGGTTTCTGCAACTATCTGGACAACAGCGTCTCCTTCCCTTGGTCGATGATCGACAAAATCACCCCGCGCCCGGACGCCAAGGTGGAGGCAATGCTCAAGGCCGACGGCTTTGAGGACACCACGCTTGTCATCACCGACAAGAACACCTACACCGCCCCCTTCGTAAACGCAGAACAGTCTCAGTACCTTGTCATCGAGGACCTGTTTGCCAATGGAAGACCCGCCCTTGAAAAGGCCGGAGTCTACTTCACCGATCGCGACACCGTCAACAAGGTGGAGCGGATGAAGGTGACAACCTGCCTCAATCCCTTGCACACCGCCCTTGCAATCTTTGGATGCCTGTTGGGGCACACCCTGATCAGCGAGGAGATGCGGGATGCCGAGTTGAAGAAGCTCGTTGAAGGCATCGGATATACTGAAGGAATGCCGGTGGTCGTCGACCCGAAGATTCTCGATCCCAAGGCTTTCATCAGCGAGGTCCTGAACACGCGTTTCCCCAATCCGTTCATGCCCGACACCCCCCAGCGCATTGCCACCGACACGTCCCAGAAGCTTGCCATTCGTTTCGGCGAGACGATCAAGGCATACGACTCCGATCCCAAGCTTGAGGTGAAGAGTCTGAAACTCATTCCGTTGGTATTCGCCGGATGGCTGCGCTATTTGATGGCCATCGACGATGAGCTGAACAGCTTCACTCCCAGTTCCGATCCACGTCTTGCTGAGGCGCAGGCCTATGTGAAAGACATCAGGATCGGAGACAAGCCAACGGTTGAGCAGCTCAAGGGACTGCTTTCGGATGCAACGATCTTCGGTGTCGATTTGCTCGAGCTTGGACTTGCCGACTTGGTTGTTTCCTACTTCACCAGCCTCATTGAAGGCAAGGGTGCAGTACGCAGGACCTTGCAACAGTACGTCCATTGATGAATACTTCCCTTCAGGGGAGGATGTATGAATACTACTCATAAGCGCCTCGCTCTCGAGGCGCTCTATCTTATTGGAGGGACTGCGTTGGCAGGGTTTGCCGTCGCAGTCTTCATTACCCCGGCCAAAATCGCCAGTGGAGGCGTAAACGGGGTGGCGACCATCATCTACCACCTCAGCGGCTGGGATACCGGCTTTGTCATGCTCTTGATCAGCGTACCGCTCTTTCTAATCGGCATGTCGATCTTTGGAAAAACCTACGGGGCGAAAAGTCTTGCAGGAACCCTGCTGCTCAGCCTCTGGGTCAGTCTCTTCGGCCAGTTGACCGATTACAACGGCTTCCTTCCCTACATCGACCGCATGGACACCCTCCTTTCGGCCATATTCGGAGGAGTGTTGCTGGGCGGCGGCATCGGTATTGTCATGCGATCAGGTGCAAACACCGGAGGAACGGACATCATCGCCCAGATTCTCTCGCGCTTTACACCGCTTCCGTTGGGAACCGCACTGTTTCTCAGCGACGCATCGGTGATCGTACTGGGCGCGGTGGTCTTCGGCCTCGAACGGGCTTTATTTGCCGTAATCACCCTCTATCTCTCAGGTCAGATGGTCAATTTCGTCGTCATGAACCTCGGCACCAAGTATGCAAAAACCGCCTACATCGTCAGTGAGCGTCACGAGGCCATCGGCAAGAGGATTATTACTGAACTTCACCACGGGGGAACGCTGATCAGCGGCGTTGGTATTTTCACCGGACGCGAGCGGACCATGCTGCTGGCGGTGGTGCACAACCAGCAGATCAACCACCTCACCCAGATTGTCCACCAAGAGGACCCGAAAGCTTTCATGTTCGTACATGAAACCTATCAAGCCCTGGGCGAGGGGTTCGTACCGATGCAGAAGTTGATCAAGCTAGAAGAAAAGCGGAGCAAGCAAAACCGTCCAAATCGCTGACAAGCTGATGGAAATGGAGCTCATGGCGCCCTCGATCTCACCGATTTCGAGGGCTTTGCTTGTGCCCAAGGCGTGGCTGCACGCCCCGATGCCGACCCCGTGGGCCACCGGGTCGGTGATACCGAATACTTTAGGCAGCACCGGTGCCAGCAGGTTTCCCGCAAGGCCTGTGATAATCGTCGAGGCGATGGTCAAAGCCGGAATGCCGCCGAACTGCTCGGTGAGTGCGATAGCCACCGGAGTGGTGACCGACTTGGAAAGCAGACTGGCCAGTATCGTTCGGTCCAGGCCCAGAAGGTCGCAGCTGATGCGCACCGTCGCCAACGCAGCAACTGCTCCCGCAAGCGTTCCCAGAAGTACAGGAAGGAAGGAGCCCATCAAGGTCTTGCGCTGACGATAGATGGTCAGGGCCAACACTGCAGTGACAGGGGCAAGGAACATGAGAATGAAGGAAGAGCCTTCCTCATATACTTCAACTGGGATACCGAAGGCGCTCAGAAAGCCTACGACCAGCAGCATGGCGATGATCAGGGGATTGGCCAGGGGCGTTTTCAGTTTCTTGTTCACCCACATCCCGATTCTGAAAGCTACGATGGACAGTGCTATGCCAAACAAGGGGGAGCTGAGAATCTCAAGCATGCCTCCTCCCTGCCAGTGCTTTCTGCATCCGGCCCACAAGCACCACCGTCCAGCTTGCAGCTGCAAAACAGGTGATGACACTGACGATATTGACGAGCAGCAACTGCCACCAGATGCTGTTGATGATGTCCATATAACGGATGATGCTCACCCCGGGGGGAATGAAGAAGAAGGTCATGTTGCGCAGCATGAAATCCGCACTTTCACCGAGGGCTTGCTCCTTGAGAAGCTTGGTTGAGAGCAGGACAAGAACCAGCAGCATGCTGACGACACTGCCGGGAAATGAGAATGGAAGGAGAGCGGAAATCACATCTCCCACCAAACAAAGGCCAAAGATTACTGCAAGCTGGGTGAGGTATTTCATGAGCCTTTACCATACCCTATTGGAAGGCTTTCTGGGAAGAGGTAGTATGGACGGAGGAGGCAGCACATGAACAACATACTACAGAGTCTGCTCAGCAGACGCAGCGTTCGGAATTTCACCGACCGGCAGATACAGGATGAGGAGCTGGACTTGATTTTACAGGCGGCAATTCTTGCCCCGAACGGAAGAAACCAGGAGCCATGGCACTTCACAGCCTTGCAGGATGCAAAGAAACTGAGAAAGCTCGATGAGCTGGTCGTGGGCAAAGGCGCATCCTTCTTCTACTACGCCCCTACTTTGATCCTCGTATCCATCCAGGAAGGCAATGCTTATGAGAAGGAGGATACCGCCTGTGCACTGACCAACATGATGCAGGCCGCCCATGCCCTGGGATTGGGATCGGTGTGGTGCAACCGCATCAACGGCAATCATGAGCTCGATACAAAGCTGGGCGAATTCGGCATTCCCCAAGGCTATCGTGTAACCGGCACCCTGGCGGTGGGGTACATCAAGGGAGAGCTGCCGCCAGGAAGAATTCCCAAGGAAGGGACGATTACCATCGTCCGTTCGTAACCTCCCCATCGGTACGTGGTTCCTCTCCTAGAGAGCTGCCGGTTTTCATGCCTGCAGCTCTCGGGTATACTCGGGTTCTTGAAGGAGAGGCAACGATGGCGAAGCAGAAAAAGACAAATCGTATACAAAAACAAGTGGGAAAGGCGAAGAAGCGGGGCAAGCGACTGCTTATACTGCTTGCCGTCCTCATCGTGCTTTGGATCCTCACCCTGATTTTCGCCCCCAACGAGCAACCGTCACTTCAAAGCTCTTCCACCTACATACAAGATTTGGAACTTCCGCTCCATCAAAAGGGAGATCCGGTGGTAAGCCACCCGGGATACACCCTTCTCTATGACGAGGAGCATGAGCAGCCGCGCTGGGTGGCCTACCATCTCAGCCGCGAAGAGCTGTACGGCAGTCATGATCGGGGGGATGACTTCAGGGTCGATCCTTCCATCCTTACCGGCTCAGCAACACTGGACGATTACCGAGGCAGCGGCTATGATCGCGGCCACCTGATTCCTGCAGCCGACCTGTCCTGGTCTGAGGATGCTATGAGCGGTTCCTTTTATATGAGCAACATGAGCCCGCAGGTCGGTGATTTCAACCGGGGAATTTGGAGCAAGCTCGAAGCAACCGTACGCAATTTCGCCGATACCGAAGGAGCCGTATACGTAGTAACCGGACCGGTGCTCACCGACGGCCCGTACAAGACCATCGGCAAGAACAAGGTATCGGTGCCCAATGCCTACTACAAGGTGGTTCTCGACTATCAAGAACCTGAATACAAGGCCATCGGCTTCGTGCTGCCCAACGAGGGCTCCAAGAAGGACCTGCAGACATTCACAACGAGCATAGACGAGGTTGAGGAGCTTACCGGCCTCGACTTCTTCCACCGGTTGAAGGACACAGAGGAGAATGAACTTGAGGCATCGTTCGATGTTTCTCAGTGGGACTTCTCCACCTTCAGTGCAAGCGCAAAGGACCGCGAGGCGTTCCAGGCAGGAAACCTACCAGCCAAGGTGCAGGACAAGCCATCGGGAATATACTCCTTTGCAAAAGGTACGTTGTCGACCATCCTCTACATCGTGAAGAAAGAGAGTGTGAACATCATAGAACTCTTTGTTCCCAAGGCAACACTTAAAGAAGCCGCCCCTTTCCTTTACTGAATCGATGAGAAGAGCGAGGCGAAGCTGCTCTGCTTGCGGTAGAAAACCGCAGGACGAAGCAGCGGCGCCTCGATGCAGTGCCTGCCCCCACGATATTCGACCTTGGTAAAAAGGTGCACCCACTCGTCATCAGGAAGCGTTACGACAACCGAATTGGCGCCGGCTTCCAAGACAGGAGCAACCAAGAGGTCCCGCCCCAACAGATAGGAATCCTTTACACTCATGAACGATTCCAGTTCATAGTGCAAGAAGATCGGTCTGATAACCGGAATTCCCTGGTCTGCGTTCTCGGCAACCAGATGCATCAGATAGGGCTTGAGCTGCACATGCACATCAGTCATCCGGGCAATTGCCTCGATGGTTTCCTGATCACTGTCAAACTGCCAGTTGTCCTTGGGTCGATTTCCCTCATGAGTGCGCATCAAGGGCGAGAAGGCTGCCTGTTCGGCCCACCGAATCAAGAGCTCCTTGCTGCGCTTCATGCCGTAGAGTGTGGTGTAGCCCCCGATGTCACTATGATTGAGGCCCATGCCGCTCATCGCAAGCGACAGGGTTGCCGTGAGGACTGAAGGAAGGCCGTCGTCCTCGGACCAATCTACATTCTGGTCCCCCGCCCACATCATCGGGCATGAAGCAAGGCTCCGCTCACATCCGGCACGCATGAAAAAGAGGATCTCATCACTCTTGCCGCTCTCCTCTATCGCAGCCTTGTTGACCTCGGCCCAGTAGCCCGGCCACCTGTTGTGCTCGAGCATGGCGTCTTTGCCCCCTGCGAGCACCACATCGGTAGGAAGGTACTCTCCAAAGTCGGCCATCCAACCGGACAGGCCGAAGCCAATGAGCTCGCGCTTTATCACTTCCTTATACCAGGCAACCGCTTCAGGTTTGGTGAAATCCACAATGGCCGCATCGAACTCACCGAAGTCGACCAGGTAGACCGAACCATCCTCCCGCTTTCCCAGCAAGTCCAGACGCAAGGCCTCCTCATAGAGCGGGTGATCGACAAGCACATAGGGGTTGATATACCCCAACACACGCACGCCTTCCTCTCTCAAACGTACAATTTCTCGATCCAAGCCTGGATAGAGCTGCCGGTCCCACTGCCAGTTCCACCTCAGGCGCTTGCCGAAGCTGGTGTACTTCTCCCCTTCCCAATCCTGAAGCCACAGTGCCGCCACCTTCATCGAGGAGGCCTGGACTCTCCGAAGTTTCTCCAAACATGTCTGGGTTCCTCCTTGCATTCCCAGGATAATGCCGTCATACACCCAGGAGGGAAGGTATTGCTGTCTTCCAAGCAAACGGGAGATGTCCTGAACCACTTCCAACAGGGTGGGCTTGACCGATATCACAATACCTGCCGGGACATCCCAGAACTCAAGCTGGTGACAGCCGGGATTGGAGAAATCAAAGTCGGCATACCCATAGGTATCGGCATGCACGAAGTAACGTCGGCTTGAGACGAAGGTGGGCTGCGGGTAGAAGGTGGTGTGGTAGTCCCCTCCTGCACGGTCGAGGCGGTCGGCCGTCCGGGTGATTTCAGTCTGCTTGTTTCTGCCCACACCCTGTTCCTGCGTCCAAAGGGGGTAGTTTTTCCCCCTGAGGTTGAAGTGGGAGAACTGCTCCCCGCAACCCCATACACACTCTTGTTCAGTGGCGAAGAGTCGAAGGATCAGCCGGTTATAGGGGGCAGGGAGAGGGGAACAGCGCAGGTGCAGACGCCCGTCGCGCTCGCTCAGCTCCAGGGAGAAGGACGTTTGCCCTGCAGAGAACGTAAGCGTTGAAACTCCCCTTCCTTCGCTGTACGACTCACTGAGCAGATAGGAACCAAGGGGCAACGTAGTTATCGTCTCATCCTTGATGAAGTAGTTGCCCCGATACATGTCCACCGTCTCTTTCCCCTGCTTCAGGGTGATGAGTGGACAGCTGTCGCTGTGTTCGAGAATCTTGAGTTGGTTGTAGAAGACGGAGAGCCTGCCGTTCTGCTTGGAAAAGCTGATCATACCTACCCCTTCACCCCACCGGCGGTCAAACCACCGATGATCTTGTCATGGAGAAACACGTAGCCTACGATGCTGGGAATTATGGTGATGATCACCGCTGCATACATGCTTGCATAGTCGGTGATGAACTGGCTGGTGAAGAACTTGATACCCAGCTGGATGGTCCTCGATTCGATCGAGGAGGTAAGCAGCATGGCCATCAGAAACTCATTCCAGCTGTAGATGAAGCAGAAGGTTGCCGCGGTGACAAGGCCTGAACGTGAGAGCGGGAGGATGATCACCGAGAATCGCTTGAAGAAGCCGCAGCCGTCGATGACACTCGCCTCCTCCAGCTCCCGGGGAATGGACTTCATAAAGGCGGTGACCAGAAAAATCGAGACTGGAATATTCACCGCAGTATAGACAAGCACCAGTGCAAGCAAGGTGTTGTACAACCCGCTCTTGGTGATGAAGGAGAAGTAGGGAACCATGAAGGAGATGACGGGAACCAGGACTCCGGCGGTAAATACAGTATACAGCACATCGCGGCCTCGAAAGCGTTCACGGGAAAGAATGAAGGAAGCCATGGCGGTCACGATGCTGTTGAGAATGACGGCGCTGGCTGCAACCACCACCGAATTGAGCAAGAGCCGTGGCAGGCTCGCCATGGCAAGGGCCTTGGCATAGTTGACCCACTGTAATTTCTCAGGCCAGCCGAAGGGGTTGGTCTGCAGCTCCAAATTCGTCCTCAGCGAGCTGACCAACAACCAGAGAAGGGGCAGCAGTGCTACGGCAAGCAGGGAAACCAGAAGAATCCACTTCAGGAGGTTGGCGATGATTTGAGCCGATGCATAATAGTGTTTCATCATCATCTCCTATTGCGCCATCTCGCTCATTGGATCCGAAGAGCCGAAGATCTTGCGAAGGACGGTGATCACCACCGTTCCCATCAGTATCAGAAATACCCCGGCAGTACTGGCCTCGCTGTACCGCAGTGCATCCATTTTCAGATAGAGGTCGATTCCCATGGTGGTGGTGGCATACGCCGGGCCGCCGCCGGTCATCAGGAAGGTTGATTCAAAGTGACGCATGCCATAGGCCATGGCCAGCGTCATGGTAGTGATGAGGCTGCCCCGCAGCATCGGAAGAGTGATGTTCAATTCCTGCTGGAAGGTGCTTGCCCCGTCGATCTCGGCGGCTTCGTAGAGCGAGCGGGGAATATTCATTGCCGAGGCGAGCAGGATGATCATAAAATACCCGATATAGATGACAGTCTGGAAAATAACAGCAAAGAGAGCGGTATCGGGGTTGCCCAGCCAGTTTCTCTTCTCTGCACCAAACAAGGCACCCAGTATTGCATTCAAAGGACCCTCCACATTGTATATGGCTACCCAGACCATCGCCAAGGCGACGGTGGAGATGACGTTGGGAAGGTAGTAAATGGTTCTCAATGAGCGCCAGAAGTGAGGCTTTCGCACCAGGATCATGGCAACCAGGCAGGCCAGGGGAACTTGGATGAACCCTTGTGAAAGAGCCCATATCACATTGTTTCCCAGAGCCTTGCGAAAGGTTGGATCGCCGAGCAGCTTGGTATAGTTGGCAAGACCGTTGAATTTCATCGACCCGATTCCTCTCCAACTGGTGAAACTCGTGTAGATGGTAAAGAGGAATGGATAGATGAAAAAGAAGAAAAACAAGATGGAGACCGGCAGCAAGAACAAAACTCTCGCCCCCCAGACCCGACTTCGCTGTGTACCGACTGCTTGCATATCGTGCTCCTGATTAGCTGCATGAAATGCCGCCGTCTCACGACGGCAGCACGACAGGATGTTTCTAGCGTTCGATCTTGCGGTCGACCAGAGCGCAGAACTCTTCTGCACTGATGCGTCCGAGGGCAAGAGCTCCGAGCTGCTGGGCAAACTCCAGCGTTACTTCTGCACCAAGGGCTGCTTCGAGGTCGAAGGCTGTGGTCTTGGCTGCGGCGGCAACATCATAGAATTGCTTCTGCAGGGCCTTGACCGGACGATAATCGGTCTTGATGGCGAACATGGCACCACTGGTCTCGGCAATCTTGGAGATGGAGGGTGCACTGGTCAGGAACTTGAGGAAGTCGACAATTGCTGCCTCGCGTGCCTTATCCTTTGAGGAGGCTGCACAGATGTTGGCCTGCAGACGGCTGATCATGAAGTCCTTGGTGGAACCTGCGGCAGGAAGACCTGCAATCTTGATGGAGTTGAAGAACGGAGTGGCGGCAAGGTCTGCACGGCCGGCATACCAAGGCCCGTTGGAGAAGACTGCGGTGCGACCGGCGAGGAAATGACCGCCGCTTCCGCCTGCTCCCAGTCCGACGGCATCAGTGGTGGAGTATTCGACGATCATGCGCTTGGTCAGCTTGGCTGCCTCAACGAATGCAGGATCGGTAAAGCTCTTGTCCCATACATTGGTTCCACCCAAGGAGACGGCGAAATGGCTGAACCAGATCATGGAGGTCCAAGCATTGGTGTCGCCGGTCATCTGACTGGCTGGGGTGATACCTGCGGCCTTCAGCTTGTCAAAGGCGGCGAACATACCCTCAATGGTGGTCGGCAGTTCGGAAATACCGGCTTTCTTGAATGCATCCATGTTGTACCAGATCGGCAGGATGGCAGTCTCCATCGGCAACGATTTAAGCATCCCGTCGACGGTGGACTGCTCGATCGAGCCGGCATCGAAGCTCTGCTTCCAAGGAGTATCCATGACCTTTGCAAAATCCATGAGCAGGTTGCTTTGGTAGAAGGTGGCGGTAGTCGGATTGAACTTGATCGTGAAGATGTCAGCCGGTGCCTGACCTGCAGCAAGGCTGGTTCTCACCTTCTGCTCGTAGGCGTTGTAGTCGGGCTGTGGTTCAACGACGACCTTGATTTTGCCGGCATTCTTGGCATTGTACTCAGCCACCAAGGCTTCAACGGCGGGGGCCTTGCTGTCGTTTCCGACCCAAATGCTTGCCCAGCGCAGTTCAATCTCTTTGGCCGGCGCATTCTCAACCTGACCCTGGGCAATAAGCGGGAAGACCAGGCAGAGCATCAGCAGAAGGGCGATTAATCTCGATTTTTTCAACATAGCAATCTCCTTTGTATCCTATTTTTGCCTTACAGGCAAAAAGTTTGTATGGTAATGGATGAAAAAGGCATATGAATCTAGCAAATCACCTTCCAACCCTTGATCTTGGCAACCAATTCCAGGGCCCGGATATAGGTGCCGTACACCACCGATGAGTGATGGGCAAGACCGTTGTCCAGAACAAGGTTCAAGACATCTTTAACCGGCCTGTCGAACACCACTTTCATGTAGGTACCCTTGAGCAGCTTCTCCATCGGAATGGCCTTTGCCTTCTGCAGGAACATCCGATATCCACCACGGGCTGAATCGATGCGAAGCACTGAAAGCTCTCCGCTTTTAAGTACAAAGTCGGCGGTCACACCCTTGCCGCCGGCAAAGTAGGTGTCCAGACTGCGATTGCACACGCCGTCCCACAGGTTGCATGGGGCAACCCCGCAATGCCAGAACAGGGCGAAATCCTGTTCGAAATCAACTTGGGAGAAATCAAAAAGGAAGGGGGTTTCTGCTCCAAGGGCCTTGTGGGCGATCATCGAAAGGGCCCCGTCGATATCCCCTTCGCAGGCGAGTATCAGACCTTCGGACTGCAACAACGACATCGCTGCACAAGGAGAGACTCCGAAGTCCCGGGCGAACTCGGGCCAACAGCGGATGGCAAGGGCGGACAGGCCGTTTGCATGGTAGAATGCATCCAGCTTTGCAGATAGTCGGGAGACCTTGTCCAATTGGTATGCAGACAGTGTTGAGACATCAAAGGTGTCGGCAAGCTGCTTTCGCCTTCGTGATACCTCTTCATCACGTACCTCATAGTTGTGCACTTCACTCAGTTCATAGTGATCGACCAAGGCACCCGTCTGTCCGAACAGCAGGTTGTCCTGTACCCCGACATTGAAGAATCCGTCGGCCCGGTAGCCGATGATGCCGATCTTCGATCCTTTCATCGCCTTGATCACCCGCAGGGCATCGATCCAATCCTGATCTACGGTATTCTGGATGATGACCGTGTAGTCATCGAACCCGCTCTTATAGAGGTTTGAGGCGTTGAGGTTCACCCCGCACACTGAATTAAGCCGGATCTTCCCCCCGTTGTACGGCAGCTCGGGAAGTCCCCATAAAAGGACGGGAACCGCAAGCTCGCGCTTGAGCATGAGAACCAGATGGCCCAGATGGAACGTACCGGAGATGCAGATCAGCCCATCGACGTGCTCGCCGGCGAGCTTCTTGGCTGCTGCCAGCCCATCCTCCTGGCTGATCACCAGCTCATCAATGAAGCACCACTGGACCGCTTCGACGCTCTTCAAGTCTTCGCGAATCTTGGAATAGAGCTCCCCTGCTGCACCAAAGTCATAGGTTTTTCTGGCAAGGCACACGACTGCTATCTTGACGGGATGTTTCACGCTCTGCTCCTTATGGATGGAAGGGAGAAGGCCGAGCTTCACCCTATATAGTTACTTTCCATAAGTAAGTAAATACCACAATACTGTGTTCGTCAATGAAAACTTTCGTTTTTTAGCGGAAGTACTCCTGCAACACCAAGTCGCTAGCTCCCTTTTGGGCGAGCAACGGATCGTAGGCGGTGGCGAAAATCCTCGGTTTCTCACAGCAGAAGGCATCGGGTTCGCTCATCAGGTGCTCGACCTGCTCACAGAGGGCCTGCGCGACTGTCTCACAACATCCTACGAAGAGAAATGATTTTGGTGCCAGCAGGCGGGTGAGAACCTTCATCGCAATTACCAGATACCCTGCAGCCCGTTCGATGGTTCGCTTTGCTGCCGCATCGCCTTCTTGCAGCTTCTCATCGAGCCCCTCGAACAGGGCCAACCGCAGTTCCACCGAATTCGGGTCGAGGTCCTGCAGATACGCCTGCAGACAACCACGACTGCCGCAGCTGCAGCGCGGGCCGTCGCTGTCGATGGGAATGTGGCCGCACTCGATCGTCTGGTTTTGGCTGTTCACATAGATCTCATCGTCATGGACAAAAGCCCCGTTCACCCCGGTTCTCAGCAGGAAGGTAAACATGCTGCCGCTATGATCGAATCCCCCGTAGCGGTACTCGCTGAAGGCAAGCGCGCTGCAGTTGTTGTGAATCATCACCGCAAGGCCGAGCCGGCTCGACAGCTCGTCAACCAGTGCAATATCCTTCATGCCCTCGATACGGGGATAGTAGCGCACCCGCTGTTGGGCAAGGTCCACCTGGCCGGGGGCGGCAACCCCAACCCCGATGACCTTCTTTTTGGGGATGGACAGTTCGCCGAGTATCCGGTTGATCTCACCGACGATGAGGTCGATGACCTGGCTTGCCCCAACCGACTCGGCAAGCGGATGCATGACCGAATAGATACGCTCTCCTTGGAAGTCGAAGACACCAAGGGATAGGAAGGCGGTCCAGAATTCGAGGCCCACCGTGTAGCGCGCATGCTTGGAAACCACATAGAGCACAGGTCGTCTGCCCTTCTTGGCCACCGTCTCCTCCCCGTTGCTTTGAGCGGGAACTATGAGGCCCTCCTCTTCAAGGGAGGAGAATATGCGAAAAATAGTAGGGGCTTTCAACCCGGTTTTTTGGACGACTTCCGATTGGCTGGTTCCCAGATTCTTGGAAGCGTGAATCAGCGAGAGCACCATATTCTGATTATGGACCCGCAAATCTGATGCCCTCAGTGGATTTCCTTGCATTGCACCCTCCCTTGTGGGACCAGTCTAATCCCATCGATGAAAAAAATCCACAAGAAGTGACTTTACAAGCTGGAAGGAATGGAATATATTTACTTTCACTAAGTAACTAAAAGAGAGGTATCTTCATGCTCACCTCGCAGGAACTGCAGCAACTCTCGGATTTTGCCAAGGAAATCCGCAAAAAAACCCTGTATGCCATTGGAAATCTCGGCGTCGGACACATCGGTGGCTCCCTCTCGATCGCCGACTTGTTGGCCCTGCTCTACGGCAAGGTGATGCGTATCGATCCCGACAATCCACAATGGGAGCAACGGGACTTGCTCGTATTGTCCAAGGGGCATGCAGGACCCGCCTTGTACGCAACCCTGGCGCTCAAGGGCTATTTCCCCTTATCCGAGCTGGACACCCTCAATGTGGGAGGAACCAACCTGCCCAGTCACTGCGACCGGACCAAGACGCCAGGCATCGATATGACCACCGGTTCCCTCGGCCAAGGGCTCTCTGCAGCCTGCGGCCTGGCCTATGGGCGAAGACTCGACACAAACCTTTGCAATGTGTATGCAATCATCGGCGACGGGGAGAGTCAGGAGGGACAGAACTGGGAGGCCGCCTTCTTTGGGGCCCATTACAAGCTTTCCAACCTCATCGCCTTTACCGACTACAACAAGATGCAGATCGATGGCCTGACCGATGACATCATGAGCCTCGGAGACATCGCCCTGAAGTGGAAAAGCTTCGGCTGGTACACCCAGCGTGTGGACGGACACGACATCGCGGCCATGGAGCAGGCGATCGAGAACGCAAAGAGCCAGAGCTCACAACCGTCCATGATCATCCTGGACACCATCAAAGGCAAAGGGGCGTCGTTTTGCGAAAACAAGGTGACCAACCACAATATGAACTTCGATCTGCAAACCGCCAATGCGGCGATTGCCGAGCTGGGATAAGGAGGAAATGATGGAAACCAAGGAGATGCGCGCAGTCTACTGCGACACCCTTATCGAGCTTGCACAATCGGATGAGAGGATCATGGTGGTCGAAGCCGATCTGATGCGGGCCAGCGGAACGATGGCCTTCAAGCAACAGTTCCCCGACCGTGCGGTCGATGTAGGGGTTGCCGAGGCGAATCTTGTCGGAGTGAGCGCCGGCCTGAGTGCAGCAGGCAGGATTCCTTTCGCCGCCACCTTCGGCTGCTTCGCCTCAAGGCGTGTTTTCGACCAGTTCTTCATCTCAGCCAACTATGCCAAATTGAATGTCAAACTGGTGGGAACAGATCCCGGCATCAGTGCATCATTCAACGGGGGAACGCACATGCCTTTCGAAGACATCGGTCTGATGCGCATGATACCGGGCCTGACCATCGTCGAGCCGTCCGACCCCGTCAGCCTCAAGGCACTGACCAAAGCAGCGGCACAGATTGAAGGATGCGTGTACATGCGCCTGCACCGAAAGGCAGTCGCTGCGCTGTACGAAGAGGGTGAACCATTCACCCTGGGCAAAGGCAAAGTGCTTGCCGACGGAAGCGACGTCACCATCATAGCCCTGGGGGCCATCCTGGTTCCCGAGGCCCTCAAGGCACGACAGTTGCTCACGCAGCAAGGGTATGAAGCTGCAGTAATCGACATGCATACCGTCAAACCCTTGGATGAGGAGCTCATCCTCTCCTATGCCAGGAAAACAGGGTGCATTGTGACGGCTGAGAATCACCAAACCTCAGGGGGGTTGGGAGGTGCGGTTGCGCACTTGCTGTCACAAACCCATCCCACCCCGATGGCGATGGTGGGAATCCACGATGAATTCGGTCAGGTAGGCACACAAGCCTGGCTTGCTCAGCACTACCGTCTCACAGCAGAAGAAATTTCACGCAAGGCTCTTGCACTGATCAAGGGCAGGAAGGAGTGACGTATGACCATAGCAATTGCAAGCGACCTCAGCGGCTTTCCCCTCAAGAAGGAGTTGGTCGAGCATCTGGAAGAGAGCGGTTACACCGTCCTTGATTTCGGCATCGAAAACGAGAACGCTCCCCAGCCCTACTTCATCCAGGCCCCCAAGGTAGCCAAGGCGATCCAGGAGGGAAAAGCGGAGAAAGGGATTTTGGTCTGCGGGACCGGACAAGGAATGGCCATTGTGGCAAACAAGCACAAAGGCATCTACGCTTGTGTGGTGGATGACATTTTCAGTGCAGAGCGATCGAAGATCGTCAATAATGCCAATGTCATCACGCTCGGTGGTTGGATCACAGCCCCCTTTGCGGGGAAGCAGATCGTCGATGCATGGCTTGCCATGAGTTTTACCCAGAAGATGGAGTTCAAGAAAGACTTCCTGACCAATGCCTTCGCCCAGGTCCAGGCCATCGAGGAGGAGAACCTCAAATGATTGAAAGCCTGCAGAGTACTGTTCACATCCTCAGCGTATCCGATCTGGACGCCGACACACTTTCACAGATACTCACCTTTTCAGCGAACAAGGCAGGCAGGCTCACCGTCTGTGCAGTCATAGACAACGCACCCATTCCCGCCAAGGATGTACTGCTCAAGAATCTGGAGCGCCATGCAATCGTACACCGGTTCGACCAAGTGCAACCGAATCCCCGGACGGTGGATATCATGCGCATGTATGAAGACCCCAAATTTGCATCATGCGATGTGGTACTGGGTATCGGGGGAGGCAGCACTCTCGACTCCGCAAAGGCTCTGGCAATGCTCGCTTCCAATGGGGGGAGTCTTGCCGAGTACCTTGGGAACAAGCCGCTGCGTACGATCACCGAACGTGCAAAAACTCTCGTTCTGATCCCGACCACCGCCGGTACGGGATCGGAGGTGACCAAGGTCGGAGTCTACACCGATCCCCTTGGAAGGAAGTACACCCTCGGCTCGCCCTTGATGAGCGCCCGCACGGCAGTCTTGGCTTCCTCGCTGCTGGAGGGCGTTCCCCCATCTCTCTGTGCTGCTACAGGCTTGGATGCCTTGGACCATGCATTGGAATCAATTTGGAACAAGAATAGTACCCCGTTGACCAAAACAATAGCCCGTAATGCTGCTATTGAGATACTTGAAACACTGCCAAAGCTGTATCAGGCCATCAAAAAGCAGAGTCCCGACAAGCAATCTCTCACCCGATCGATGCTCGCCGCATCCACGAAAGCAGGAATTGCCTTCAACCTTACCGGAACAGCCGCCGGGCATGCCATCTCTTTCATTCTCAGCGAGGAGTGGCATGTTCCCCACGGCCTGGCATGCGCCTTCACGTTGCTGGAAGTCTTCGATTGGGCGGTACAGGACGAGTCGAATCGAAAGGAACTTGCCCAAATAGGCAAGCATTTCCATCCGACTTTCGGAGATGACCAAGCCCTGGAAGCTCTGAGAGAAGACATTTCCTCCCTGATGCAAAGCCTTGCAATACCAACCAAATTTGCGGACATCAAGGTGGATCTCACCGACCTTTCGGTCTTCGATCGCTGCCTTGACGATCCGAAGCTGCTCAACCAGCTTCCGCCTCTGGGCAAGAAAGATCTCTATCGCATCATCGAGGCCAAGCGATGAGTGTTATCCTGGCAAGCGGAGTGGTCGTGTTGATCACCCACGCACTTGAGGCTGTAACCGGCTTCGGGTGCGCCGTCCTTGCCATGCCCTTTGTCAGCGCCCTGCTCGGGGTGAAAACGGCTGTGAAGGTTATTACCATCCTGGCATGGCTGTTGGCACTGTACCTTGCAGTACGCAATTACCGCAGGATCGACTTCAAGCAGTATGCAATCATTACCGGATGCATGCTCGCAGGTCTTCCAGTGGGCATGTACCTCTTTCGCAGCCAGGATACATCCGTCCTTTCAAGCATCCTGGCCGTCTTTATTGTGCTTGTATCGGTAAGCCAGCTGTACCGACTCCTGCATAAAGGAGAACAAGCCGAACTTCCTCAGGGAGGAAGGGCGCTTTTCTACTATCTGTTGCTTGTGCTGGGGGGCATCGTTCATGGCATGTTCTCCTCCGGCGGCCCCCTGGTGGTGTTGTACGCCACCCGCGCCCTCCCGGACAAGGGCTCGTTTCGAGCTACGCTCTGTCTGCTGTGGACGACGCTGAACACCATCATCATCGCAACCTACCTGACTGAAGGTTCGCTTGATCAGGGCACGGTCAACACGACCGCCCTGCTCATACCCTTTGTTGCGGCGGGCGTCATCATCGGAGAACGGGTGCACGACAAGGTTGATGAGAGAAAGTTCTCCCTCATTGTGTTTTCCATGCTATTGTTGACCGGAATCTTCATGTTGGCATTTACGAGGTAAACCATGCACCCATCTTTCTATCGAGTTCCCGACGCACTGATCACTGAGAATCCCCATCGTATGATTCACCGCATCGACTCATCACGTTTCAACCAATACGGGACGTTGTTGCCTGATCTGAAGGTAACAGACCTCCTTGAAACAGCTCAAAAACTCACGGCCATTCCACAGGAGGGCAACGTCTATGTTGCCTCACTACCAGAATTGGAAGCCCTCGCCGAGACTGCAAGCCTGCAGTCATACTTTAATGGGCAGAACATCCAGGTGGGATACTGCAACGGACGCAATATCTCGATCAACGGGGCCGAGTATCACAAAAGTCCCGAGCTGTTCATCGCTGTAACCGACTGTCTTCAGTTCCTGACCCCGTTCAACCAGCTCAAGGATTTCAGAGCAGTGCATACAAATGCTGCAGAACTCTTCTACTTTCCCAAGGGCTCGGTGGCTCTCATCAAGGAGAAGGTGCTGCACCTTGCTCCGTTGTGTGTGCATCAAGAGGGATTCAAATCCATCATCGTCCTGCCAAAAGGAACCAATGAGCCGCTTGACACAGGTATCGTCCACAACCCGGAGAACGATGAGGACAAGCTGTTGTTCAAGCAGAACAAGTGGATGCTCGCCCATCCCGACCGCATCCAGCTTACCAGCCAAGGGGTGGCGGTAGGACTTGAGGGAGAGAATCTCAGTATCAGGCCGCTGCACTAAAAGTGACCGGCCGATGAGGCCGGTCTGACGAGTAAGGACACTGAAGGCCGCTCTCAGGCGGCCTTCAGGTGAACATTACTTGGAAATGAGCATGGTCTTGGGATCAAGGCTGACCCCCATAGGCTTTTCGACCATTCCCCCATGGGACTTCACTGCAGTCATGACTACCTTGTCACGCTCCTCATTATAGATCAGTCCGATCAGGACATCGATCAAGTTAACATACTTATGCATGGTATTGGGAACACCATACTTGTCATACACCACATCGGCACGAACAGGAGATACGCTGAACCACACCTCCAGATTCATGTTCTGGGCGAACTGCTTGATTTTCTTTACATCGTCCTCTGTTGCGATGGTCAGCTTGTACCCATCGAAGAGAATTGCGTCTGCTTTGAAAGAACCATGCTTGATCAAGGTTTCCAGACTGGAAAGCACCTTTTCAATGGTGACATTTTCCTGGCTGAAGTTCATGACCACACGGTTGGAGAGAATATTATTGTACACCGATGCTGCATCATCAAGACTGCGGCCTTCGGAAACTTCCCGGAAGACTTCCTTGTACCAATTGATGACGTGCTCGACATTGCCGGAGAAAGAGACGTGGATGACATGCTCACCCCTGAGCAGTTTATCGGTGGCCAGGTGTACCAGACATGCTGTTTTCCCAACCCCGTGACGAGAAACGAGGACCCCGAGGTTTCCACGACCGAGCCCGCCGCCCAGTGACTCATCAAAAACGCGAAGAGGACTCAAGTCGTTCAACTCTTGAATTTCCATATTGCTCACCTCCAAGTAGTATTTAGGTTCCCCCTTAGTATACTATGGAAATCGCCGATTGGGTACAAATTTACACAGAGGCCCAAAGAAGAACCCCCACAGGGAGGTATCTCCTTATGGGGGTTGTATTGTAATTTGAAGAGAAGCTTACTTCTGATCTCGCTTGCGCTTTTCCTGGTAATCCTTCTTCAGCTGCTCGGAATTTAGTAGATAGGTAAGGATATGGCATCAGGCTGACCGTGTTTCTATATGCAGAAAAACATTCAAGAATCAATATGAATCAATGCCGATTCATATCCACAGAAATTCTGACCTTATCACTTCTGAACCAGATAAAGGCATAATCAGTGCATACATCTTCGCCATCAAAAACAATTTGTTCAATTAGAATCAAGGGAGAACCTGTTGCCACTTTCAGTAATCGAGCAGCATCGCCTTCAGCTTTAACAGCCTGAAAATATCGTTTCATCAATCCAACTTTCAAGTCGTACTTTGATTGAAGAACCTCATAGATCCCATGATGCGTAAAATCAAGTTCAGAAATTCCAGGGTATCTATTAAGGGGGATATGGTTTTCAGAATACATGAAAGGTTCCCCGCAAGTAGTTCGCAGTCGTTGGATTTTCACCAATCTTTTGTCCGTTGAATCTAGATGCATCACATCGCTCACTGGACTAAACATAGGCACAATCACGCTTCCGAGCTGAATAGTCTCAAATACTACATTTTTATCAATAAACTCATCAAGGAAAGAACGAAATCCGGTTGTGCTCACATCATGTTGGATAAGTTTTGGTCCTACAAACGTCCCTTTTCCCTGTATACGATATAAAATTCCAGAATTAACAAGCTCGTTGATAGCTTGCCGAATAGTACCACGAGCAAAAGAGAAATGATTCGATAGATCATCCTCACTGGGCACTTTATGGTGAGGCCCCCATTCTCCACGCATTATATGGTCTTGAATGTAATCGATTACCTGTACATATCTCGGTGTTCTCCTATCTTCGAATAAAGTAGGCATCTGATACTCTCCATTTCATCACAGCTTACCACACTTGGCATATAAAATAATACTGAAGGAGGATATATATGTCTATACATCCCCCTTCAGTTTGCTATGTTCAATACCTTAAATTACTGCACCTTGTGCGACAAGCGTTGCTTGCAGATCCTTGATGGGCAATTGCCTTTCCTTCAAGCTCCGTTTTACACATATGGCGGCAGCTGTCCCGATTGCCTGTCCCTGTGCTACTGCAGTCCCTTGCAACCGCGTTGTTCCGTTGGCATCCTGCGTTGCAGATATCGGCCGACCAATCACAAACAGGCCCTCCAGTCCCTTTGGAAGAAAACATCGATAGGGAATGCCGTAGCTTTCACCATCCTTAATGAAGGTAAATTGGGTCTTCCCCCCCTTGGGATCATGGATGTCAGAAGGATAGGCTCCACGGGCGACGGTATCCTCAAACACCCTTGCATTGAACACATCCTCACCCTGCAACACATAATCCCCAACAACAGACCTGCTCTCCCGAATTCCCAATTCAGAAGTGCGGCTGACGTATGCATTTGAAAATCCAGGAACATGTGCCACCAGCCCTTTTACCAACCGTCGGATATTCCTTTGCTCGGAGATTTCACCATACGTCAAACTTTCAGCCTTTGTTGCATCGATATTTACAGTTCTGGTTGCATTAAGGTACACTTCATTCTGTCGGCCCGATACAGCGGTAAATGTAATTTCCGTTGTATCCTCGAACGGTTTGAAATGACCTGCGATGTGGACATAGGAAGGTTCCTTGCCTCCAAGTTTCACCTTCTTGACAACACGGGAATGCCACCATCCCCATCCTTCAATATTCTCACCTTTCTCCAACCCCTGATACAGCGCCTCCGTATCAACATTATTCATCACGAAGAGAATCGATGAATTTTGTACATGGTCCTTTTGAATCATCCGTGCACCGGCAAAATGACACACATCAGCATCCCCGGTAGCATCGATCACAAAATCAGCAGTGATTATTGACTCACCGGACTTATTCAGAACCTTTATGCCTTTTACTTGATTCCCTTCTTTTACCACTGAAGAAATCCAGGTGTGCAATAAAAGGTCCACATTCGCATCAAGAACCATTTCCTGTGCAACATATTTGAAAATTTCACTGTCAAAAGGAGTGAGAGAGAACATATCACCGTCCATATGTCCTTTGTTCGACCATCGTGCACCATGAACATGGCCGATAGATCCACCCTCTTTCTCCAATCTTTGTACAACCTCTTCCAGGATTCCTTTGGCAATTTGATTCCCTTTTCCATCAAAAACGCCCAAGAAGGGAATTCCCATCACCGACGTACCGCCGATATATCCATTTTTCTCCACTAACAGAGTCTTTGCCCCATTCCGTCCAGCGGCTATTGCGGCCGCAAATCCAGCTGTTCCTCCGCCCGCAACAATTACATCATAGTGTGATTGAATCATTCATTTCTCCTTAGGTTGTACTCATTCCATCTCAATACTTGTTGGAAATCTCACTGAGTCGGAAGGCCCAGGGTTATCCAAAGTTCCTTGAGCCTCTGCTCTTGTTGTTTGTAGATTTCCGTGGTCTCTTCAGCAGTAAAATATTTGATCGGGAGGCCCATCTCAGTAGCCTTGGTGACATACTCTTCAGATGCCGCTACTTTCTGTAACGTATCCTGCAATAGCTTAATGATGGGAGCGGGTGTCTTAGCTGGCGCAGCCAACGTTGTATAGTTTCCCATCAGGACATTAAAACCAAGTTCTTTCATAGTCGGACTATCGGGGAACAGGGCATTCCGCTCCGAGCCCAAGGTCGCCAAAACGACAAGCTGTTTTTGCTTAACTTTATCGACAATATCTGCAACATTGCACATTACCAAATCGATATGACCACCCAATAATGCAACCAACGAAGGAGCGGTTCCCTGAAACATTGTATCCTCGAATTTCACACCAGTAGTATTCTGGAATGCCAAGGAAGCAAGATGATCATCGGCATATGCACCGGAGTTCCCGATGGTCAACTTACCTGGATTCTCCTTCGCATACGCAAGAACATCCTGGATGGTCTTGAAGCGGCTGGTAGGGGGAACGACAATCAGGTTCTCATGATAGACCACGTTGCCGATGATCACAAAGTCTTGGAGGGCATAGGAAGCTTTCCTGTTCAGTGTGATGGAAATGGTAGCCGGTGCATGGATGTAACCCAGCGTATACCCATCAGGCTTTGCCATGGCAGTTGCAGAGTGTGCAATCTCCCCGCCCGCCCCCGGCTTGTTGATCACAGTCACAGGCTTGTCCAACTCTTTTTCCATGAACGGGGCAACCAGTCGTGCAGCGATGTCGGTAGCCCCACCTGCCGAGTACCCAACCAACACCTCAATTCCTTTTGTCGGGTACTCGAGCTCGTTTTGCCCTTGGGCGAGCAACGGAATGGCACCGACCAGAAGAACCAATAGAATACTTGCAAACATCTTACCGTGTTTCACTTGAAACCTCCTTCGAACTATTATGGTATCCAATGGATACACGCATTCACTCCACAATCCTGTTCTTTCTCAAGCTGAAAAATACCGATAGAACCGTGACAACCAGTAGCACAATGCAGATGGGGCGAGAGAAAATCATCCAAACCTGCCCATGAGTGATGGATACCGTTTGCTGGAATGCATCTTCCCCGATGGGACCGAGAATCAAAGCCAAGACTGTTGGTGCAATTGGAATCGAATTCAACCTCATCGCATACCCAATCAAGCCAAGGAAAAACATGAGCCCAACATCAAAAATACTTGCATTAATTGCATACGCACCAATAATTGAGAAAGTCAGGATAACTGGTATCATTACTGCATTGGGCATTTTAATAATCTTGACAAAAAAGCGGACACCACCGAGTCCAAGAAACAGCATCATTATGTTGGCGATGAACAACCCAAGGATGATTGAATAGGCTATCGGTGCTTGTGTAGAGAAAAGCTCAGGGCCCGGCTTGATTCCGAGTATCAACAGAGCACCGAGATACACTGCTGTCTGAGAACTTCCAGGAATACCCAGAGTGAGCAAAGGAACGAAGGAACCACCTTCAACTGCATTATTGGCTGATTCTGGTGCTGCTACACCCTCAATGATGCCGGTTCCGAACAAATGCGGATGTTTTGAGAATCGTTTCTCCTCATTATATGCAAGAAAGCAAGCTACAGGTGTTCCTACACCAGGGATGATTCCAATGAGTGTCCCAATTACCGATCCGCGAACAAAGGTAGGTATCAAATGCAGGATCTCTTTGCCTGTCAGCCTGTTGTCATCTGAATTTTTATTCAAGTTTATGTCAATATCCACTTTCTTCTGTTTCGATTTCACTAATGTCAGAGCTTCAGGGATAGAAAAGAAGCCGACAAGAGCGACAACCAATGCGATGCCTTCATACAGGTGGATGTTGCCGAAAGCATATCGGGGAAATGCAGTAACCGAATCGAAGCCAACGGTACTCAGCAACAGCCCAAACAACCCAGCCATAATGCCTTTAATCAAATTTTTACTCGAAACAGACGCAATAATTGTCAGCCCGAAAACACTCAACATGAAAGTCTCGGGAGGACCGAACTTCAAGGCGACGCGAGATAAGAGAGGAGCGATGAACAATAAGGCAAATGTACCTATCATGCCACCGATGAATGAAGATATAATAGCCGTATAGAGGGCTTTTCCAGCCTGGCCGTTTTTAGTCATGGGATATCCATCAAGTACCGTTGCAGCTGCAGCACCTGTTCCCGGTGTATTAATGAGAATCGCAGTGATCGATCCTCCATAAATTGATGAACAGTACATACCAGCCAATAGTCCCATCGCAGTTGCAGGTTCCAATCCAAATGTGAAGGGAACGAGTAATGCAACACCGAGTGTTGAGGATAATCCTGGAAGAGCACCGATCAATATTCCACCAATGCTCCCAATGAAAATTGCAAATAATGCTGGGAAAGTAGTAGTGAGTTGAAGTCCCTGAAGGAATGCATTCATGATGTCGGCTCTCCTTTAAAAATGTAATAAACCCATTGGAATTTGGACTTTAAGCATAACGCTGAAGAGTAGATACACAAGGAAAGTCAGCCCAAGGGCTATTACAAGAAGGGGAAGTTTCTTTCGGAAACCGAGCCGATACATAATAAAACCGACGAACAATGGCAGTTCAATATATAAGCCAATAAGATCCATGAAAGAAATGAGAAGGATGATTGATACGATGACATAGAGAAGATTTCTTGTAGTCATGAAACTTCTAATTGCAAGCTCGATTGATATGGTCTGCTCCTTTTTGGCATATACCCAGAGAGGAACACAAAGGAGGATTAGGAGAATTAGAATTCCTTGTGGGTAATACGAAGCAGACTTAGGAAATCTGAAGGTTGGAAGGAAGAGAAGAATTGAAATTGCAGCAACCACTGCCGAAAGCAACCGATCTTTTCTGAATGTCATGTGACTACCTCTTTTTATGACTAGACATATAGCTGTATAGACGTGTATATATTATGAGCCCAAAAATGGATTGTCAAGCATAAAATAATAGAAATAATTCCTAGTTTTATAATAAGATATTTTAATAATATCCTATCAAATCACTTATTTTTAAAATCCATGGATAGGCTAATAAATAGAATGGCTACTGTAAGGACCGGAGAGGAAATCTAGTCTTTACAGCTGGAGGTTCGATGATATTCTTAACTGACGGAGTTAGGAAGCCGGTGGCCGAGTGTCGCGTTTTGTAAGGATTGGATGCAGTCCGAGACCTTGACTAAAAAAACTCTCATATACAAATAATTGTATAAAAGCTTTTTACACAAAGAAGAACCCCCACAGGGAGGTATCTCCTTATGGGGGTTGTATTGTAATTTGAAGAGAAGCTTACTTCTGATCTCGCTTGCGCTTTTCCTGGTAATCCTTCTTCAGCTGCTCGGAAACACCGGAAGGTACGCGGCCGTACTTGCCGATTTCCATGGTGAACTCGCCCTTTCCCTGGGTCAGGGAGCGAAGTACCGTGGAGTAGCCGAACATCTCGGAGAGAGGCACGTCTGCAAGAACGGTGCACATGGCGTTGTCCTCGGTGGAGCTGACGATCAAACCACGTCTCTGGTTGATCGAAGCAAATACACCGCCCTGGAACTCGTTCGGGGCAACAACCTCGACCTTCATGATCGGTTCAAGGATGACAGGCTTCGCCTTCTCAAAGGCTTCGCGGAAAGCACCCAAGGCAGCGGTCTGGAAGGCTTGGTCTGAAGAGTCAACCGGGTGCCAGGCACCATCGTTGACCACAGCCCTGACTCCGATGACCGGGAAGCCGACCTGGCTGCCCTTCTTGACAGCGAGCTGGAAACCCTTGTCACAGGAAGGAATATACTCGGTCGGAATGGCTCCGCCCTTGACCTCGTCCACAAACTCGTAGTC
>Ga0228535_1000670_pt1 | contig 83320 bp, 45 predicted proteins | sample SJ1metagenome_FD_168457 | JGI IMG/M metagenome (GOLD analysis project Ga0228535, IMG submission 168457) | Enriched culture of PCE-dechlorinating microbial communities from Ithaca, New York, USA - SJ1 | ecosystem: Engineered > Modeled > Simulated communities (microbial... > Unclassified | place...
ATCTTTAACAATTACAGAATTTTATTAATATTATTATTTTTATCAAAACAAATTATTAACTATTTAAATGTTTAAAATATGAAAAAAAATTGGATTATTATCAGTTTGAGTTTAGTGCTATTTTCAATGATAGCATGTGAACCTACATCAGACACTGATCTTGACGAAAAACTAAATTTTTCAAAACTATCAGTAGAAGCGCAAAAACAAAAAATTGAGGAGCAAGGACTTGAATTTGTAAATGCATTAGCCGGTTTACAAGAAACTCAATTATTTCAAGTGGTAGAATATTTTGCTGAGTTATCTGAAGACAACTTCTCTTCTACTAATGGAGCAATGAAAATACTAAAGTATGATTTAGAGAAACAACCTAAAAAAGCTTTAAGTAATTTCAATAAGCAAATGCGCGTTATTTCTGAAGAAGATGAAGATTTCTGGGGCGAATATGTTTATAATTTCGAAAAAGATTCTTTGGAAAAAATAAACACATTGACAAACAGTTTAATTGTAAAATTTCCTTCATCTGCAGAAGCAACTACAAATGATGGTTTATTGACCTTTAATTATACTGAGTCTGATGTTAGAGTACCCGAAAGTGAAGAATACTATCCATCAGAAGCATCATTTAGTGTAAAAGTAGGCTCTAACACATTGATTAGTGCTAATATGACAGGTACATATTACAACGAAGGTATTCCTAAGAAAGTCAATAATTCGTTAAAAATTGACGATTTTGAATGGTCTGCCGAAGTGGATAATAATCAGTCGAAAGCTACTACAACTTATGAATTCAAAAAAGGCAGCTTAATCCTAATTAAAACAAACGGAGAAGTTAGAGGAAAGCTAACTAAGGACGAAATTGAAACTGCGTTTGAGAATGACAGACCTGAAGATGCTTTGGAATATGTTGCTGCTTCTGGACAGGTTATGAATATTGGTGTCAAAGTAGGTATGAAAGACATGAAAGCATTTTTCATTGCAATGCGCAATGCAGATAATGAAAAATTAACTCAAAAAGAGAGAAAAGAAGCTGAAGCTAAAGCTTTTAATGATTATCTGATAGCCACAGCATATTTTGCAAAAGAAAAAGAAAAGTTTGCAGATGTTAAAGTTGAAGTTGTTGAAAAACGCGATTCTTATTATGATTGGGATTATGAGAAACAAGAAGTTGTAGAAGTTACTTATGTGTATTATGATACAGAACCTATTTTTGTTTTGAGTGATGGTTCTAAAGTTAGTCCGGAAAAATATATACAACATGGGTTTGATGATCTGTTCAATAGAATAGAAGAAATTATAGAGCCTTTTGTTTATACTGAAGAGTATACGCCTAACATAATATATCCCGAAAGCATTTAAAACAAGAAAGTGTCTCAAAGGAATTTTGGAACGCGGATAACACTGATTTTCAAACGCTGATTTTCATTTTATCTGCGTTCTATTTTAAAGGATTCAACGAATGTATTTACTAAATAAGGAGTCGTCATAAGATGGCTCCTTTTTATTGCACTACATACCGTACAGTTTTCGTAGCCTGACCACACCATATGCCAAAACCAGGATAGCTGATATTTGAATTTAATGGTTTGACTTCGCTAATAAAGATATTACCACCTTTAACTGAAAACATCGATAAATCTTTATAAAACATTGTTGATACACTGTCAATTGCACAAATTTTCACATCTACCGTATCCCCTTTCATAAAACGTCTACCTTCATTAAATGATGAATCTTTCTTTTCCGGATTGGGACTTAAATCTATCTTTATATTGCCGCTTTGAGTTAATGAACTGTTGAATAAAACAGGCGTTTCTATAAATCTATTATCTTTCTTTTTCTTTGAAAATATTCTGTAGGATTTATTATTGTCTTCTCCTGCATTTATTGTCAATTCTATTGTACGAAGTGAATCAACATCAGTAGGCTTACTCTTTATATCATGTATGGCAAAACCATAAGGAATAGTTGTAGATGCATATAATGTATATCCTCCTTTTTCAATCACTAATGAATAAGTTTTCCCTTCTTCGCCTTTTATGCTTGTTGCTCGATAATAATGAGGCGGAAAATTGGTTCTATCCCATCTTGCTGTCATAATTTCAGTTTTCTCACCATCAGAAATAGTAATTTTTGCATCTCGAATGATATAGTTTATAATTGAAGCTGAATCAACCTCCTGCCACAAAGGGATATTTAATGATAAATACACAATAGGATCTTGTCCTGATTCAATTTTGCCTTCAACAATAATTTTCTCAGTATAACCCCTTACCACATAATCTAAATCTGTCTGACAAGAGATTAGCGCAATTGAAACTAACATTAATATAAAAAATAATCTTTTCATTTTTAATTTGAATGTGCTGAATTATAATTTAAATGTCCATGATAACGAAGGTAAAATTGGCATTAAATACGACATCTTTATTTTATAATCATATTTATTTTTCTCATCTTGCTTTGTACTAAAATAAACTTGAAATGGATTTGCACGATTATACAGATTATATACAGAGAAATGTATTTCCGATTTAATCTTTTTGATTTCCTTCAACTTATATGAAATAGACACATCAAGTCGATGATAATCAGGCATTTTGAATGAATTATACTTAGCATATTCAAGAATTACTTTATCATCAACAACAAACCAGCTTCGTGGTAAATTTAATCGACAACCGGTTGCGTACACAAAGCTCGCACTTATATTAATCTTTTCATTTACAGTATACATCCCTACCAATGTTATGTCGTGTCGCCGGTCATTAGTTGCAAGAAAAGGCTTGCCTTGATTTATTTCATCAAATTGTCTGTAATTCCATCCTAAAGCATAATTTATCCATCCATTAAATTTTTCTCCATTCTTTTTTATCATCAATTCACTGCCATAAGCGTATCCCCGACCGTCATACAGTAAATTTTCGATTTTATCAACAGTGAATAAATCAGTCAGATTCCCTTTAAATTCTAAAAGATTAGAGAAAGTTTTGTAATAGGCTTCTGCACTTAACTCCCACTCATTATCAAACAAACTTTTGAAATAGCCACCACTGAAATGCCACATGGCAGAAGGTTTTATATATTTTGATGATGAAAGTATTATTTCAGTGGGAAGTCCGATTTTTATTAACTGAACTCTATTAAGATATTGAAAATGTTTAGTTGCTGAAAATTTCAATGACGATTCATTATCAAGCATTATCCTTGAAAAAAAGCGCGGTTCAAACCCTGAATAATATTTATCTGCAAAATTTGAGACCGAAATATTACTATCAGGATGTTTGACAAACACATTGGATCTAAATCCTATATTCAGCAACAGCGGACCATATTCAAATTCATCACGCAAATACAAGCCTAAGTCAGATGATTTACTCTTATTTTCAAATCTATTTAAACTATCTGCACTCAAATTTTTAATTGATGCCGGTAATAATTCATTGGATGACAATTCAATTCCTCCTTTAAATTTATGATTATCAACCAAATAAATATAATCAGATTTATATTGCATCAATGACTTTGAGGTTCCTATTTTATATAATGCATTAATCCAGTTGAGATTAGATTTCAATTCAAATTGTGAGAAATTCAAATAATGTATCATGCTGAATTTATCAGAGAACACATGGCTTAATTGTATATTACCAAGCTTATTACCCCATTTACTGGAGTTTTCTTCAATTGCAAATGTGGTGTTATCTTGAATCTTAACAATATCATTTCCCATATAGAAATGCCCTGACAAACGAGTTGAAGAAGCAATATTATAATTAAAACCAAAGTTTGTATCTGTAAACTCAAAGTTATTTTGTGCAAGTTTAGGGTCTATACCAATTTTCACAAGCAAAGGAATTATCATAGTCCCAACATAACTCATGCGATGTGCTGCGTATATTGAAATATTATCAGTAATAGGCAATTTAAGGGTCATACGAGAAGCAATTAATCCAATATTCCCCGTAACTTGTAGATGTTCAGGAATATTAATGAAATTTTTAACATCAATTACAGATGAAAGTCGACCGCCATATTCTGCCGGCACTCCTGATTTTATAAATCTCATCTGATCTATTAAATCCGGATTAAACACTGAAAATAATCCTAATATATGAGTAGGATTTTCAACTTGACAACCATTTAACTGAATTAAGTTCTGGTCATTATCTCCACCTCTTACAACTATATTTGAACTTGCCTCACCTGCTTGAGACATACCACCCATATATTGAAGTGATTTAAAAGGATCGGAATCGCTCATCAAACTTGGTAACATTTTCAGTTCATTTACATCGAAAGAAATACCCATTGAACCTGTTTTAACATTCGACAGCGGATGTATCGAACTAACTTCAACCTCTTGAATGGTATGAATTTTATTAACTATTGAACTTGTGTCGGTTGTATCTTTTAAAATACGATAGGACGGTGCTTGTGCAAACCCATTTTGCAACAGCACAAAGCAAAGAATAAGAGAAAATATAACTTTGTAAACAATATGGAATGAACGACATAGTATCATTTTGTATAAATTGCTTGAAACAACTATTTTTCCGGATTGTAAGAATTCATTTTGTTATATACATCTTCGGAAACAATTTTTGCAAAATCTTTTTCAAACTCACTTTTATCAACAAGTGTGTTATGTGCTTGAAATATCCTACGAAATGAATTAGCTCTATTAGTGTCCAAATAAATGGTATCACTCAAGCCTTTACGCACATCAAATGGGTACAAATCTCGAAAATCATAATTCGATACAGCATAATTAATATTATCTGTATATGTTTTGTTTACGTCATTAAATCCAATAACTATGGAATTTTCAACTCTTAGCAATTCATATTTATACTCAATTGTAGCTTTAGCCGACTGACTGTTTTCCGAATAATTTATCTTTTTAAACTGTATTCTTTTATTTTTATCTTCAGTCCGAAGATATGCCTGTTTCGTTACTGTTTGCACTTTAGAAGTCGAATAATTTGAGCTGATTATATTTCCTGCCAAATACACTCTGACCGGAATTACTAGACTTGCATCAAAAGGAAGATTATTTGTTAGGGCAAGTCTCCGCTCATTAAGCATTTGCTGGGTATAATCAGGCGATACAATTTTCAGAAGCGGGTTTGCCTTTGTTACAAAAAGTGACTTTGTCGACTCTTCAATATATGATGCTAAGAAAGGATAATTACGATAATTCGCAGGAGGTTGAATTGCAATAGTGAGTATTGCATATTGCAATGACTCCTTATGCATAGCCGCCGCATCTTTATACAATGGATTTATTTGTAATAATTTCTCTAAAATAAAATATGCTGAACGATACAACTTACTTTGATACATCTGTTTAGCATCTCTATAAACAGGTTCACAACGAGCAAAATTATAAAGTTCGGCTGTTCGTTCATAATTTTTATCTATTTGCAAAACTTCATATAGATACGTTTCAGCTTCTGAGAAACGTTCTGTATCAAGCAACTCCTGAGCCTTTGCGTATTGTACCTTCAAATGGCGGGTTTTAGATTCTTCAAATTGACCTTGAGCTTTGGGGCTGATTGGGATATCAACCTGAAATAAATCTGCTTTATTGGATAATTTCTGAAGAGCTAAATAATTACTGACTACCTCATTATCATTTAAAGAGCTATATGCCTTGTCAATTCTTTGTTCTAATTCATCCGAATATCGTTTGGCAGAACGCATCAATCCAATACGGGCAGCATCATTACCTTTATCTTTATTTTGAAGTGAAGTAATATAATTATCAACTGCCAAACCATACATCTCTGTTTGTTCGTATTTCAGACCAATACGTGAATATTTCTTTGAAACACAAGCAGATAATACTATTAGCAGTAGAGAAACAACTATGAATTTTGATAAGTTGGCTTGATATTTCTGTACTTTATATACGCTCATCTATACAGTAATAAATAATTATCAGATTTATTTATAGTAAAGATTTTAAACAACTCCCCGTTTTGTAGTTTTCACAAAGCGGGGAGAATATATTAATAGGGTAATATTATCTACCCATTTTGCTCATTTCTTCTTCGAAAGTTTTTTTGAATTTTTCGTAGTTGTAGTCTACTTTCAACATTTCACTATTACTCATACGATTATTCAAAGAAGACAGCAACTCATTGCTACCAAGCTCTATACAAACATAATACTTGTAATTGCCTGATTTAGTCATTGTAGTTTTTTCGCAAATCACTGTAGTGCCTCCTAACTGTTGATCAATTACTTCACGAGTTAAACCTTCGTAGTTTTTCATCAACTCCTCTTTGTTATTATAATTACCTGATTTAACATAATTATCGGTAACACCTTTAACAGTAGTGTTGATAGCAGCAGCTAATCCTGCACGAGCTTCGCTCATAGCTTTACGTTTTGCTGTCATCTGATCCATACTTTCACCAATAGCTGAATAGCGAAATGCCTTGCTATTCGATTGAAATTCAGAACCTGCACAGTGAGTTGTCACTTCCACTTCTCCAAAATCTTGAGATGTTAATGCTTTTGTTTTACACGATGTCATGCCAAAACTAATAATTCCAACTAATAGGAACAAATTGAATGCTGATAAAATAGTTTTTTTCATAAGATTTTCTTTTTTGAGATTGATTATTGATTGAAATTTCTTGTTTATTAAATATTGTTCAAAGATAAATAAATTAATCAAATCAAGGGTGTGATTTAAAAGGAAATTAAATTAAAATTTTAAATATCTTAAAAAATCATTTACGTATTAATCATTTAAAAACCACATTAATAAAAACATTTTATGTATATACTATGTTAAAATGACTGATGATGTTGGGTTTTATCATATATATGCAATAATTTTGCATTTGTTTTTCAAATTATATATTTCTGAAACACATTAGCACATTAGCATTACTTGTCCCGATTTATCGGGATTAGCATATTAGCACAACTTGTCCCGATTAGCGGGATTAACACATTATTTACTTATGAAATCAGAGGTATTCGATATAAAAGGTATGAGCTGTTCATCTTGTGTAGCTCACGTTGAGAAAGCTGTTAGCAAATTAGAGGGGATTCAGGCTTTAAATGTGAATTTACTGACAAATTCCATGTCGGTTCGTTATGACGAAAATGATATTACTGCTTCAAAAATAGAAGAAGTAGTGAAAGATGCCGGATATGAGGCGGTAGTACGAAAAAAAAAAGAGCTGACTGAGAATACAACTCAACAAAACAGCACAGTAAAGGCTGAAACTACATACGACTCCGATTTGCTCGAAATGAAAAAAAGATGGCAAGTCTCAATAGTCATGCTTATTCCTTTGCTGTATATAGCTATGGGACCTATGGTAGGCATACCTGTTCCATCATTCCTAAAGGGCATAGAAAACTCAATAAACTCTGCACTAATTCAGATGTTTATTGCTTTACCGATATTTATTATCAACAAAAAGTATTTTACACATGGGTTTAGAAGTCTGATTAAAAGAGCGCCGAATATGGACTCTTTGATTGCGTTAGGTTCGTCGGCAGCATTTATTTACGGACTTTTTGCTATTTCCAGAATAAGCTATGGCATTTCTACCGGTGATCTTTCATTGGTAACGAAATATAGTCATGACATTTATTTTGAATCGGGTGCTACCATATTGACTTTAGTAACATTAGGTAAGTATTTCGAAGCTAAATCGAAAAGCCGTACTTCTGAGGCTCTGACTAAACTTATTAATCTTGCGCCTCAAACGGCTTTGGTAATAAGAGATTCTAAAGAGATTGAAATTTCAATTAATGAAGTTAAAGTAGGTGATATTATCATTATAAAATCCGGTCAGACTATTCCCGTAGATGGTGAAGTTATCAGTGGAAGTGCGTCAATAGACGAATCTGCCTTAACCGGAGAAAGTATTCCTGTGTATAAAGAGCTTGGCGATACATTAATGTCGGCTACAATTTGTCAAACCGGATATCTGACATTTAAGGCTACTAAGGTTGGAGAAGACACTACTTTATCTCAAATCATCCGACTTGTTGAAGAAGCATCAGCATCGAAAGCACCAATTTCAAAACTTGCGGATAAAATCAGCGGAATATTTGTGCCGATAGTGATTGCAATAGCTATTGTTGCGTCTGCTGTATGGTTATTTATGGGTTATCCTTTCGAATTTGCTTTATCGATAGGAATTTCTGTTTTGGTAATATCTTGTCCCTGCGCATTAGGATTGGCAACTCCTGTTGCAATAATGGTTGGCACAGGAAAAGCTGCAACCAATGGCATTTTAATAAAATCTGCTGAAGCATTGGAAATGGGGCAAAAAATTGACACTGTAGTTTTAGATAAAACCGGAACATTAACCGAAGGTAAACCAAGTGTTACTAAAATAACTTCAAATCGTTTTATGCCTGTCAATAAGCTACTTGAAGTTGCCGCTTCTTTAGAAAAACCATCAGAGCATCCACTTGCCAAAGCAGTTTTGGATGAAGCTGAATTTCGGAATGTAGAACCTCAGCCTGTAAGTGATTTTAAAGTTTTCCCCGGAATGGGTATTCAAGCTACGCTAAACGATAGAGTTTATTTAGCAGGAAACGCACTTTTAATGCAAAATAACAATATCAACTTAGGTATGTTCGAAGAAGAAGAATTAATCCTATCGAACGATGGAAATACTGTATTATTAATTGCCAATCAAAAGGAAGTCATTGGTTTGATAGCAGTTACCGATGTTTTAAAGTCTGATTCTGTTTCTGCTGTTACAAAAATGCATCAATTAAAATTAGATGTGGTAATGCTAACTGGCGATCAATTGCGTGTAGCTGAACATTTGCAACATAAAACCGGAATTAATCAGGTGATTGCGGGCGTTCTACCACAAGGCAAAGAAGAAGAAATAAGAAAACTCCAGTCACAAGGTAGAACCGTAGCAATGGTTGGTGATGGAATTAACGATTCGCCTGCATTAATGCGTGCCGACTTAGGAATTGCTATTGGAGCAGGTAGCGATATAGCAATAGAATCCGCTGATGTTGTGCTTGTTAAGAGCAATCTGACAAGTGTTATCACTTTCATAAAATTAAGCAAACAAGTCGTAAGAAATATCAAGCAAAATCTATTCTGGGCATTTTTCTACAATGTTTTAGGAATACCTTTGGCAGCCGGAGTTTTCTATCATACTTTAGGATGGAAATTAAGTCCGATGTTTGCCGCAGCCGCAATGAGTATCAGCTCGGTGACAGTGGTGTTGAATGCACTGAGAATTAAATATGATAAGAAGTAAGATTATTTGTAGATAGGTCTACCCTGCAATAATGTATACCAAATGTTTCTTACAAATAGCACTTTTGTGATGAAAATGTTTTTTATAAGTAGCACCGCTCACTTATACCCAACAATCTCTCAACTGCAACTTTCACCTTTTCAAAATCGAACTGTTTGAGAATTTCATCCTTATAGGCAAGTATTTTATCGTTACACAGGTTTCCGATACTACCTTCGTGAGTGTGGTGGATGTTCTTATCAGGCACAAAGTCTCCGGCTTCAATTGCTAAGCCGACTTGTTTATAAGCATCGCGAAAAGGAATACCTTCCAAAGCAAGTTTATTTACAAGCTCAACACTGAAAAGGTAGTCGTATTTCGGATCATTTAAAATATCGGTATTAACTTCAATTTTCGACAACATCAGATTAGTCATATCCAAGCAATCGAACAATTCATCGAATGCAGGTATAAATGATTCTTTTACAATCTGCATATCACGGAAATATCCCGAAGGTAAGTTATTAGTTACAAGTAAAATCTGCTGAGGAATCGATTGAATTTTATTACACTTTGCACGCGTCAATTCAAAAACATCAGGATTTTTTTTGTGAGGCATTATACTCGAACCAGTAGTAAACTCATCCGGCAATTTGATAAATCCAAAGTTTTGTGAATTAAACAAACAAGCATCATATGCTAATTTAGAAAGCGTAGCAGCAACCGAAGCCATCGCACCAGCAACTGTTCTCTCCATCTTTCCACGCCCCATTTGAGCATAAACCACATTATAATTCATGCTGTCAAAACCTAACAAATCAGTAGTCATCTGACGATTAAGAGGAAAAGAAGAACCATATCCGGCAGCAGAGCCTAAAGGGTTACGATTTGTAATCTTCCATGCGGCAAGCAATTGCTGCAGGTCATCAGCCAGACTTTCGGCATAGGCACCAAACCACAAACCAAATGAAGATGGCATTGCAATTTGCAAGTGAGTATAGCCGGGCAGGAGAACATCTTTATAAGTTTCACTTTGATGGATTAAAGTTTCAATCAAAGCATTTACCTTTTCAACTAATAATATCAATTTATGCCTTGTAAACAGTTTCAAATCAACCAACACCTGATCGTTACGCGATCTTCCGCTATGAATTTTCTTGCCTGTGTCTCCCAAACTACGTGTCAACATCAGCTCAACCTGCGAATGAACATCTTCAACATCAGCTTCAATAACAAACTCATTATTAATTGTAGTTTGATAAATTTTCTTTAGTTCCGACAAAAGTTGAGTTAGCTCGTCAGACTTTAACAAACCTACGGCATTAAGCATTTTTATATGAGCCATAGACCCCATAACATCAAACGAAGCAAGAAAAACATCCATTTCTCTATCCTTACCAACAGTAAATCTTTCGATTCTGTCGTCGGCTTGAATATTCTTTTCCCATATTTTTTTTGCCATATTAGTTGTATTTAATGGTTATAGCGGTTTAATGCACTTTCAAACATATCGGCTAAAGTATTTACTCCTTTCTCCAACTGTTTATCTAACATAAATTTCATCATAGCAGGAATATCTGCATTCAGGATAATCTGCATCTGTGTTTGATTTTCAACTATATTTTTCAATTTGATTTCAGCAAACATTGAGATTGGAAGTTGAAAAAACTCATACTTTAAAGAACTGTATGGTGTTTTCTCTGTAATTTCAAGCTCAATTTTACCAAACTTTTCCAACTCAATAATACAGCTATCAGTATCTAATTCAATAATCTTCACTTTTCCTTCAATACTTTCAGTCTTCTGAAGTACTGATAGATTATTCATATTACTCAGTATGTCAAAAACCACTTCCTCCGATGAAGAAATGGTTTTTATGTTACTTTCATATATTGCCATAATTTTTCTACTCTTTTTTCCAGGATGCTGGGTCTAATCTCCACTCTTTCAAAGTATCCATATCATCCTGAGAAATATAATTAGTTGCCAATGCTTCGTTTAGCACCGACTGATAATTACACAAAGTAGTCAATTTTACTTTTGCTGATTTAAATTTTTCCATCGCTAATGGAAAATCATATGAAAAAATTGCAACCATTCCTAATACTTGTCCGCCATCTTTACGAATTGCATCGACAGCCTTCAAACTACTACCTCCGGTTGATATTAAATCTTCAATCACAACTACTTTCTGTCTTGGCTTTAGATCGCCCTCAATTAAGTTTTCCAGACCATGATCTTTTGGTGTCGGGCGAACATAGATAAATGGTAATCCTAATAATTGTGCAACTAACACACCCTGTGCAATAGCACCTGTAGCAACTCCGGCAATCACCTCCGTATCAGGATAATTCTCCTGTATGACACGCGCTATCTGGAGCATAATATAAGTCCTTGTTTGCGGATAAGAAAGGGTTTTACGGTTATCACAATATATTGGTGATTTCCATCCTGCCGCCCAAGTAAAGGGATTGTGTGGTTGTAACTTTATAGCTTTAATCTTCAGCAATTTCTCTGCAACTTGTTTCTCTAATAATTTCATTATTCGTGTAATCTAATCTATGTGTTTTAAAATAATGGTAAATCCTCATTTCAGGCACAAAATTAACCAAACATTTTTATAATTAAAAATTAAATTGTGTTTTTGTCAATTTTTAAAATTCAATTTACGGGAGGCAAGAAAGCATCCTCTATATGCTCTATTTTAAAGTCCTCTCCATCAGGCATTACAGAAATGATATCAAATCGAGTTTCACCCATCCAATTAAATCTCCTAATATAGCTACCTGCTGCATTAACTAAGTTTTTAATTTTTCTTAAATCAATTGTTTCTTCTGGAGCCATAAAGATATCAGTCGACCTTGTTCTCACTTCAACAATTATCAACCATTCGTCTTTTTCTGCAATAATATCAATTTCTAACTTTCCTGCACGATAATTAGTGGTACGAATTTTGTAACCTTTTGCCGCCAAATAATCGAGGGCGCGCTTTTCTCCAATCAGACCAAGTTCATTGTGTGATGCCATAGCTAAAGTATTTTTATTTGATGAGATGCAAAAATATGGAATTTAATTAAAACATTGCTGCATGTAAACATTTAATATTATTTTTGCAAGACTTTTTACATTATGAACAAATCGAGAAAAGCAGTAAAATTGCAACGAGACAAATTAAGAAAGCATAAGCATCTATTTATATTAAATGATGCTGAAAACAATGCATTAAATAGATATATTAGTCAATATCGTGTTTCAAACAAATCAAAGTTTATAAGAGAAACACTAATGCAGGCGATATTAAAGAAATTTGAAGAGGATACACCAACTTTATTCGACTAAGGTGCTGTATCTAAATGAAAATAATTATTTGAAGATGAAGTTAAAACATCTATTTATATACTTTTTTATATTTATCATTCCTGTTTCTGCTTTTTCGATTTCGGAAAACTTAAATGACAGTCTGAATGCTTACATAATTGAAGATTTTGTAGAGAAAGTGTTCGTTGAACAGGATTCTATAAAAGAAGACAACACAGAAAAAGAGTTGATTAAAATCAAAAACGATAAACCTAATTCAGTTGCATCTGACTCAATAGTTTACACTCCATTAAACATCAAATTATTACTTGCCGAGATAGAAGCAAAAAGCACAAAAGTGAAGCCGACTGAGGTCAACAACCGTTTCTATCAGTCCAATCCTTTGTTTATAGACTTAGTATTTAAAGGTTATAGCGACAAACCATTAGAAGTGAATAAACATATAGAAATAGACAAACAGCTTGAAAAAAATATCAAAAAACTGAATGTTTCCATCCCTTTTTCCTTATTAAATCAATTTGCTGCTGAAGAGTTTCTAACAGATACGAGATATTCAATTATTCGTAAAATTTCCGCAGATGCTCCGTATTTAGTACCTTACAAAATCGATAAACTACCTGATGTTTCCGATTTAATAAATTTTGAATTTACGATTAAGCCTATAGATAATTCCGTTTTAAAATTACGTAATAGAGCAAGCATAGACCACAAAAAACTTGAAATCGCAAAAATAAAGCAAAACCCATGGACTACAAAATCTAATGCCTTATTACAATTTTCTCAGAACTATATTTCTACTAACTGGTATCAAGGAGGAAGTAATAACATATCAATCCTTGGAATTATTAACGGAAATTTCAATTATGATAATAAAAAATACATTCAATGGGAAAATTTTGCTGAATGGCGAGCGGGTTTCAACTCTGTAGAAGGTGATACACTTCGACTTTTAAACACAAACGATGATGTATTGAGAGCCATAAGCAAATTAGGGATTAAAGCAGGTGGTAATTGGTTTTATAGTGGTTCTGTTGATTTTTCTACTCAACTTTTCAACAGCTTTAAGGCTATTAACTCAGGCGATATGAAAACTACTTTTTTAACTCCGGTACGTCTGAATATTAGTGTCGGTCTTGATTATAAGTACAAAAAACTGTTGTCTTTAATGGTGTCTCCTCTTAGCTATAAATTTATTTATGCTAATGATACTACAAAAATAAATCAGAATTCATTTGGTATACTGAAAGGTGAAAAAACATTAAGTCAGATTGGTAGTTCATTCCGTGCCCAATTTAATTACAGTCCTATTAGAGAATTACAAATAGACTCTCGATTAAATTTTTATACCAATTACGAAAAAATTGAAGTTGACTGGGAAATTGTAACTAATTTTAAGTTTAACCGTTTCTTATCTACACGCTTATCTATCAATCCAAGATATGATAACACTGTGTTAACCAATGAGAAAGCTAAAATTCAATTTAAACAATTATTAACTTTAGGTTTATCATACAGACTGCTCTAAAATCTACAAGTACGTTTTTACATCATTATAAATATTTTGGCACGCGGATGACGCTGATTTTCAAACGCTGATTTCTAAGATTCGCGGCTATCTGCGTTGCTTGCATCTGCTTTATCAGCGTTCCATTCTAAAAGTCTCTAATTAAAACGATTATGCCATCTCTTAAATATCAAAACACCTTCATTACCATATCTCGCAATAGATTCAATTATCTCATCTACAGTTAATTCTCTATCAGGACGCGATTTGGAATAAAATTTATCTGCATAACAAATAATCTCTTCTTCTACTGAAATAGGCAACATATCCCTATGCGGCAATGGTAATTTATTTTCGATTATTCTCTCTAAAGATAAACCTGTACCTGTATGTCTCTCACAAATCAATGCATGCTTTGGCAGACCTTCGAACCTCAAAATATCAGCACCTAAATATCCGTGTTCAATATAATGATGATCTCCATTACAAAATATCTTTGGCGCTTTACACATAAAAATTCCAATATCATGTAACATCGCAGCTTCTGAAACAAATTTTATATCAGCTTCTAATTCAGGATGTTTATCAATAATATTTAATGCTTTATCTCTTACCTTTTCACTATGATACACAAGTAAATCAAAGAGCGGTGTATCTGCTTTGTAGTATTTCTTAATAATGTAGTATGGATCAATCATATAGCTAAAATGATTTTTAATTGAAAAGCAAAAATACAAAAAGTAATGGAAAAATGGGTATATCCTTTTGTGCTTAATGATTCTACAAGTTTTTTAGATTTGCATTCTTCTGTGTAGAAAAATCTATCATGAAATTCAACTTCACCACTCCCCCACCACTTCAGAGCCCGGTTCAAAGAACATAATATAGTAAACAGGTATATACGTAATACTATTTTGTTGATATACATTCTGCTCATTAGAAAGGACATAAGCTCTTTTCACATCATAGTTTGGAGTTTCTACAAACCTATTTAAAGCACTATGAATTCTATAATCTTTACCTGATTTATGTTCTATTTGCTTGTTTACCTATTTGGCGTGCACCTTCTATGACTAATATCTTATTTGATGAAGATTGAAGATGATTTTCGATATAGTTTTGGATTTTTCTGTATAGCATTTTACACTTTTCTAATAATTTTGACCATACAAATATACACTTTTCCTACAAATTTACAAGTAAGAAAATACACTTTTCTGATAGATAAGCTCTTTTTACTGATATGCTAACTTATTATTCGGAGATTATTCAGTAATAAAGGAAACTTCTTCGGCGCTTAATGACTTAGCAAAAATTTTATATCCTTTTGCACTCAATGATTCTACAAGTTTTTTAGATTTGTATTCTTCCGTATCGAAAAATCTATCATGAAATTCAATAAGAATTTGTTTAATAGGAACTTCCAATTGCAGTATAGATTCTACCACATCATATTCAGATCCTTCAATATCAATCTTTAATACATCAATATGTTCGTGTCCCAAATCTTGCATAATTTCAGAAAGAGTTTTCATTTCAACAGTAACTTTATCATAAAGATCGATAAACGCATGTTCAGCCATACTTCCGGATACTGCTTTTTTGTTTTTCGGCAAATAAAACTCTTCAGGACCAGTTTTCGTTGAAATCCCAAAAGGATGAAAAATAAACAAAGGATTGATCTTTTGAGAATGAATAAACGAGATTGATTTTGGAGTAGGGTCGAAACCATAAACCTTACATCCGTGTTTTGACATTATCTTTTTATCAAAACTTATATCTTTTCCAATACCAAAAGAATAGACGATTGAATCTTGGTTAAGCAACTCAGGGTTAACGTAAAAACCTCCATAACTATTACCATACCACCTCTTCCTACATTTAACAATGACTTTTAAGTGTTGCATTTTTTCTCTATCTAACTGAAAAAACAGACCAATCTTTCTAAAAAAAGATTCTAAGTTCAATCGATGATAATTTATAATGGTTTTAATCTTTTTTAGCATAACACACTGATTTATCCAAATACATTAAATTTTCTTTTGACCCAATTACTTCCCACAAAAGAAGTTATATAATAAAAGATAGTCTTGATATTACATTCTGCTTTACGAAAATAATATCGAGATTTAGTCATATTGCCTAATAGATAATGATAACGAGCTAAACTACCATGAAGGCGTTTGTAACTTCTGGTAACTTCTTTGGGATATTCCGATTTATAGGTTTCGATAAATTTCAAAGAATAGAAAAAGTCATTATTGCGGTACGTTTCATCTAAAGACAAATTATTGCCATCTACGTACCTCGTATATAGCGATTTACAAACCTCAATTGAATCTTGTTGATGAAATAATCGTACTACCCAATCAAAATCTAATGCACCGAATTTTTCTTCAAAGCGTATATCTTGTAGCTTATTACTATATATCAAAGAACCTAAATAAGTATTTTGACCTGATAAGGACTTAGTTAAGCGCGTTATAAAAGTTTTATTTTTAGAATAATACACATATTTTCGCTCTATATTCTTTACTCGCTCTATGTTTTTTCCTATAGAAGAATCTATCAAAGTATATCCGGATGAAACTATAGGTACACTTTCCAAAAATGGTAAAACATACAAAATTTTATCTTTTGCCCATACATCATCTTGGTCGGCAATGCACAAATAATCTCCTGTAGCAACAGATAATCCCATGTTTCTGCCTTTATTAGGTCCTCCTGAATTAGTTTTTGTAGATAGTACTTTACAAGGATAGTTTTTTAGAATTTCAAGTGTTTTATCTTTTGAGCAGTCATCAATAACTATTAATTCCAACTCAAATTTATCATTAATTCCTTCTTGATTGATGATAGATTGAATAGTTTTATCAATGACCTTCTCTCCATTATATGTAGTAAGAATTACGCTTATTTTCTTCATATTTACTCGTCTATAAGAGAATTCATCATATTTGATAACTTTTCAGTTAAAGTTTCCCTACTATACTGATTAACAATTATTTGATTTGTATTTATTTGAATACCATCTTGTTTATATACTTGATAATAGCTCGTCATTTTTTCTTTTAGAGAAGTGTAATTCTCAAAATCAAACATCTCACCTGCACCGGTATGCTGAAGTAATGCTGCTGCATCTCCATCTTTAAAACCAATACCTATAATAGGACGATTGACCTTTAAATATTCAAACAATTTTCCGGTAACAACTGATTTTGTTTTTGTATCGTTCATTAAAGATAATAACAATATCTGCGAACTTTTCTGAAATCTGATTACTTCTGAATGTGAAACATAATTAAGTATTTCAGCGTTTGATTCTAAACCATAACCTCTTAAATCATAAATAATCTCATTGTCTACACCACCAACTAACCTTATCAGCAAATCATTTTTAAAGCCATCAATTTCAACAGCAAGCTCACTTAACACCTTCCATAAAACCTTAGGATTTTGTTTATCTGTCATTAAACCGGTATAAGTAATAACAAACTTACGTTCCAATTCATAAGGTTCAATATCTTTAAAATCAGCTTCATCATAACCATTAGAAATAATTTCAATTCTTTTATTTTCGAACATCTCATATTCCCTTTTCATATACTCAGAAACAACAATAACAGTATCAGCGGATGAGATTATCTCTTTCTCCATGCTTCGATGGATCTTATCAGCCAAATGAGTTAGTTTCAAATCCTTATAATAAAAGATACTCGTCCAAGGATCTCTAAAATCTGCTACCCAAGGGATATTTGGAAAGTTATGTTTCAGACCCTGACCAATTAAATGTACAGAATGAGGTGGTCCGGTAGTTACAATAATATCGACAGGATTATTTTTTAGATATTTTTTTAGATATCGAATAGAGGGTCGCACCCAAAAGATACGAGCATCAGGGATAAATAAATTTCCTCTAAGCCAAATTGAGAGTTTATCCTTCCAGCTAAGTTGCTTTTTCTCAACAACAAAACCTGTTTGAATTGCTTTGCTTTTATTACCGGTAAATTTTCTATAAAGTTGATATGGCTCCCAAATCTTATGTTTAATCACCTCAACATCAGTAGGTATATCATCTGCAAAACTCTTATCAATTAAAGGATAATCAGGATTTTCAGGTGCATAAACTATTGGTTCCCAACCAAAGTTACGCATGTATTTTACAAACTTCACCCAGCGTTGCACACCCGAACCGCCACTCGGAATCCAATAATATGTTATGATAAGTACTTTTTTCACTAATCGTTAATTAAAAAATAAAGTAAACTATTCTACCACAACATTATTAAGTTTTTCCACTGCCTGTTGCCTTTCAAATTTCAACAAATAAGTATCAGGATTAGGTAGTTGCCACACCACAGGAAATAACTCCTGATGTGCCATTATCGCAGGGTACAAATACCTTCCTGTTGAACCAAAACCTAATTGCTCCAATATCACATATTCGACTTTCTTTTGTATCAAATCTTGTATTAACTCATTTGCATTCAAAGTATATTTGTAATTAACTGCATATAAATTAGGTGCGTAAAAAGTAAAAAATTCCGGTTTACGGCAGCAACAAATGGTATTCTTAGGTAATTGTTTTTGCATTGACTTTGCCATAGAGAAGAAATTTTGATATGCAGGAGGAAGTGGTTGCTTAGCCCTTTTAGCCTGTAATTCCACAGGAGGATACATAAAAAACACCAATATTAGAAAGGTATAAGAAAGGTTTTGCGCAACTTTGTTTTCTTTTTTCCACATTAACCTAATTAAATTGTATAGTCCCACATAGAAAGTAACGAATAAGATCGGTGCTACCGGAACTACATAACGACTTCCGCTTCCAGTGTGCCACAACAAAAACAATCCTATTTGAGCTGTTAAATAAGCAATAAAAGCCCATTTAAGTACTCCCATCTTCCAAGCTCCATAAAAAATAACAGCTAAAATAAGCAATCCGGCAACAATTTGAAAGAAACCTGAAGTTGCTTCATAATTTACTGAAATAAAAGGGAATAGCGTTTCCTGAAATCCTTTGATTATGGTTTCGTCTAAGTTTATAAGTATTTTGTCGATCATCTCTCCTACTGAAGAAATTGTACCGCTTTCGGGTCGCCATGGATTTACGGTCATAATTGTACCAAAATAACGCGACTCAATCCCATAATAAGAATTACGCAAAGACCAAGGTAATATCAACAATACCGTACCAGCCATAGCAACAACTGCTTGAATCCACTCCTTCCGAAAGAGAAAAAAGACAAGCAGTGCAAAAATCAACGCCGATCCTACCGTACGTGTATAATACGCAATCACTACAGCTACTATACTCAGATAGAAATAGGGAGAAGTCCAGAACTTTTTTTCTTTTCTTCTAGAATATTCATATAAAGACACAAAAAACACCACAGAACAAGCCAGAAAAAACATTTCCGACATCACCATCGTAGAAAACTCTAAGAGTTTGGGTGAGAAAAACGCTAACAAAACGCTAACAAAAGCTAATGAGGCATTCTTTAATATGCGATTCACCAAATAAAACAAGCCAACAAAACTTGCAAAAAGCAAAACGCCGTTCAGTACTTTGAAAAATATCATATTATGCATTCCCAATCCTAACCACATAAAAATAGATAGAAAGGCAGAATATCCAGGAGGAAAATGGCTTGATGGTATATTGCCTTCCGGAGTATTATGCGTATACCCTAATCCCTGAGACATATTATTAGCTAACTGAAGATAGTGTGCATTGTCTCCGTTCAAATCTATTTTAGAATCGAATATTTGCGTATAAACAAATGCAAAAACAACTGCTAAGATGAGTAAAAAGATGTAATTTCGCTTCATTTTATTGGTATTTTTTTATCGTTCAAAGGTAATAAATTTTCTTTGTCCATTGAAATGTTTTGAAGGTTTCTGTTAATTCGCTACTTTTGTGACAAACAATGATATAACTAATTAACATTTGTTATGAACAGCTCAACAAAAAACAACAACATCAATTCAAGCTCTTTATCAAACTCTTTAAAAGGCTATATTAAAATAGCTCGCTTTGATCACTGGATAAAGCAACTTTTCATCCTTCCCGGCTCTGTATTCGCAATTTATCTTGTGGGTTTTTCATTTAGTTTGGCAAGCTTTGCATTAGGAATTATTTCTACTTGTTTGATTGCATCCGCAAATTATATCATCAACGAATATCTTGACAGGGAATTTGATAAGTTTCATCCTATAAAGAGTAGTCGACCTGTTGTGTCTGAGAATTTAAAATCATCCATTATCTGGTTGGAATATGCCATTTTCTCAATAGTTGGTTTATTTTTGGCGTGGCAGACTTCCGTACCTGTTTTTATTTTGGTTGCAGCACTATGGTTTATGGGTATCATTTATAATGTACCACCGATTCGATTAAAAGAAATTCCTTTTGTTGACGTGTTGAGTGAGTCTGTAAACAACGCATTACGACTTCTAATTGGTTGGTTTTTAATAACAAGCACATGTTTACCTCCTGTCAGTATCATCATCGGATATTGGATGGGTGGCACATTTTTAATGACAGCAAAACGTTTTGCAGAATATCGTATGATTGACGATAAAGATATAGCTGGTTTATATCGAAAATCATTTAAATATTACAGCGAAAAGAAACTGCTGATTTCTGCTTTTTTCTACGCTATGGTATCGGTGTTTTTCAGCGGAATATTTATGATTAAATATCGTATAGAACTCCTCATCGCCATCCCTTTCCTTTGTGGACTGTTCAGTTACTATTTGTATATCTGTTACAAACCTGATTCTTCCGCACAGAAACCTGAAAAACTTTTCAGAGAAAAAGGGTTAATGATTTATGTAACATTATTTGTTATTTTGTTGGCAATTCTGATGATAATTCCAATACCTTCATTGCAACATTTTTTAGATCCTTCATTGATAACAGTACCCAAATGACATCCTCTCTCCACATAAAGAGAATCTCTGATTATAAAGCACTTATCTTAGATATGGATGGAACGCTTTATTATCATTTTCCTGTGCGTATTTGTATGGCAATCGAATTGTTTTTTTATTATTTATTTCGTTTGAACCGTCTTTCTGAACTATTTGCGATATATAAATACAGAAAAAATTATGAGCGAGGTCAGTTGCAAACTCCGGATTCCAATATCGTATATTGGATGGAAAAAAGACCGAAAAAATATATACGTATTTTTCGTGATAAAAGACTGATAAACATTGCTGAACGCATGCAACAACAAGGAGCTAAGATAGTTGTATATTCCGATTATCCATTAAAGGAGAAATTAGAAGCCTTGTCACCTTTCAAGCCTGATTTATATTTTTCTGCCGTCGATCCTAAAATTCAGTGCCTAAAACCTGATTCAAAGGGACTTTTACATATAAAAGACATATTAGATTTCCCTGCTGAAGATATTATTTTTATAGGAGATCGTTTTGAAAAAGACGGTTTATGTGCACAACATGCAGGCATGGATTACCATATTTTAAATCATAATTGCATTATTCGAAATCAACTTTATAGAAAAATAAAATGAAAAATCTTTTACTTATTCTTATCAATGTACTTTTAAATTCAGCCGCACAAATCCTTATGCGTCAAGGAATGTTACAAATCGGAAAAATCGAATTTAACAGAAACTTTATATCTGAAATTCCCAAAATGCTATCAAGTCTTTGGGTCTGGAGCTCACTTGTTTGTTACGGAATAAGTGCAATAGTCTGGATGGTAGTGCTTTCACGAGTTGAAGTCAGCTTTTCATACCCATTTGTAGCATTAGGTTTTGTAATCGTAGCTCTTGCGGGATACTTTCTGTTTCAAGAACAGATTACACTACCAAGAATGATTGGTATTGCATTAATATGTGCAGGAATTCTATTTGTTGCAAGAAGTTAGTGGTTAGTTTTGTAGTTTTGGTTTTACAAAATACAACTATTAATTAACATCCGGCGAATTTTCACATTTTCACAAGTTCGTAATTTGTATTCCGTCCACCACCTTCTTCTTGTTGCAAAACACCTTTTTCAATTAAGTTTTTAATGTCGCGTATAGCGGTATCTTGAGAGCATTTACAGATTTTTGCCCATTTTGAAGATTGTAGTTTCCCGACAAAATCGCCATCAAGCATTTTGTTGAGCATAAGTTTCTGGCGGTCATTTATAATCGTTTTGGCGTGTTTGTTCCAAAATTCTGCTTTGTGTAAAACACTTTGCAAAATTTTGTCCGAAGCGGTCAAAGCATTTTTCAGGCAATTTAAAAACCATTCGAGCCAAATCGTAATATCACTATTTTCGGTGGTATGTTGTGCTTTTTCAAGTGCCACGTAATATTTTTTTCGTTCTTTTAAAATTTGCGCCGACATACTGTAAAAACGATATTTACTCTCGTCGCTACGAGCCAAAAGCATATCGCAAATTGTCCGTGCAATTCGTCCATTGCCATCGTCAAATGGGTGGATTGTAACAAACCATAAATGAGCAATTGCTGCTTTTATTACGCTATCAAGTTGCTTGTTTTCACTATTTACCCAACTCAAAAAATTGTCCATTTCGGGCTTTATGTCATCTTCGGCAACTGCCTCATAATGCACTTTTTCGTGTCCGAAACCGCCCGAAATCACTTGTATTGCGCCTTTTCGATAACAAGCAACATCAATTTTGTAGTTTCCGCTGTAACCTGTCGGGAAAAGTGCGGCATGCCAGCCAAATATTCGTCCTTCTGTCAACGGTTTCTCATATCTTTGTGTTGCATCGAGTATCATTTCTACAATTCCGTCAATGTTTCGGGCAGATTCTACAAGTCCTACAACTTCAATCCCAAGTTGGCGAGCAATCGACGAGCGAACTTGCTTTTTGTTCAGCTTTTCACCCTCAATCTCAGACGATTTCAAAACATCGAGCGTGATATTTTCAAGAGTTGCTTCCTCTTGATAGTCAAAACCGAGCGAAGTCATTTTGCCGAGAAGTCGCCCTTGCAAATTACGAACTTGTGCCAATAAAACACTTATTTTCTTGTCGTCCCAAGTGAAATCTGTCCAGTTTTTACGTTGATAAATGTATCTTGCCATATCTTATTTTTTATATTCAATTTCAAAATGCAAAGATACAACTTTTGCGGAGAAAAACTAAGTTATTTTACGCAAATAATGCGTAGAATATTATTATTTTTCTCCGTATTATTTTTTGTAGGGTTTATGGATTTTGGTCTTCAAAATCAAGTTGTCCACATTCAAATCTCCAATCAACTTCTTGAATTGCTTTGGCAATATCATATTATCCGCAGGACAAGTTATGTCCAAAGTAATTTCTTGTTCCAGCGTAATGACAAAAGTATTTCCCGAATAATTCGATTCTCAGTAGATTACTTCATTATTATTCGATCCGTCACTATAATTGCAACTTTTCCAACGCCTTTTTCAATCGTGCGATTGTTTCTTCTTTCCCAATAATTTCAACAATATTGAACATGTGCGGACCTTTGGATTCGCCTACTATGCAAATACGGAAGACATTCATCACTGCACCCATGCCATAAGCTTTATCTTCTATCCATTTTTTAACTATAGATTCAATATTATTTGCTGAAAAATCTTCAATACCTTCGAGAACATCAATTAATTCAGTCATGTGTATTGCCGAATCAACTTTCCAACGTTTTTTCAAGGCATTTTCATCATAAGACTCAGGGGCAATGAAGAAAAATGAAGATTGTTCCCAAATATCTTGGATAAAATTTGCCCTTTCACGAACTAATGTCACAATTTTTTCAACCTTATCCCAATCTTCAATAATATTTTTGTCAATAAGGAGATGTTGAAACAAATCGGCAATTTCATCAATTGGTTTCATCTGTAAATACTGATGATTGAACCACTTACCCTTCTCATAATCGAACTTGGCACCACTTTTACTTACTCTTTCCAAAGAAAAAATATCTATCAATTCTTTCATTGAAAATATTTCCTGATCAGTACCCGGATTCCATCCCAAAAGAGCCAAAAAATTCACCACTGCATCAGGGAAATAGCCTGCTTCACGATAGCCGGACGAGACCGTATCGGATTTAACATCATGCCATTCCAAAGGAAAAACAGGAAAGCCTAACCTGTCGCCATCGCGTTTACTCAACTTACCATTCCCATCAGGTTTCAGAAGCAAAGGCAGATGAGCAAACTGCGGCATTCTATCTTTCCAACCTAAATATTGATATAACAAAACATGCAAAGGAGCGGAAGGTAACCACTCTTCACCACGAATAACATGAGATATTTCCATTAAATAATCATCAACTACATTTGCCATATGATATGTAGGCAAACCATCAGAAGATTTATAAAGCACCTTATCATCTAATATAGAGGAGTTTATTACAACTTCACCACGAATTAAATCATTTACTGTAATATCTTGATTAGGCTCAATTTTTACACGAACCACATATTGTTCACCATCATTTATTCGCTTTTGAACAATATCATCAGATAAAGTAAGAGAATTATTCATAGCATCGCGCGTCGAAGCATCATATTGAAAATTAGGGATTTCAGCACGTTTTGCCTCTAATTCCGATGGAGTGTCAAAAGCAATATATGCTAAGCCTTCATCCAACAATTTATCTACATATTGTTTGTAGACATCCTTTCTTTCACTCTGACGATAAGGAGCGTGAGTTCCTTGTGATTGAGCACCTATACCTTCATCTATATTGATACCTAACCAATTTAATGATTCAACAATATAATCCTCAGCACCAGGAACAAATCGGGCTGAATCGGTATCTTCAATGCGTAAAAGCATATCTCCACCATGCTTTTTGGCAAACAAATAATTATATAATGCTGTTCGTACACCACCAATGTGTAAAGGTCCGGTCGGACTTGGTGCAAATCTTACTCTAACTTTCTTCATTTGATTTTTTAATAAAGTGCAAATTTACAAGATTTTCTGTTAAAAACATAAAGATAGACAAGATCCTTTCTCGTGTATGGCGTTATGACGCCGTAAACGCTCAAGCATATTGTCACAAGTCGCTCCAGTGTAGTATTTGTCAATAGTCTTGGAATAAAGTATATAGAAAGTTGCCATAAATAAAAAAGGTTGCCCTTTTGTGGACAACCTTGTGGGCGTTGACGGATTCGAACCGCCGACCCTCTGCTTGTAAGGCAGATGCTCTGAACCAGCTGAGCTAAACGCCCGAAATATCAATCATAAAATTGAGTGCTTTACTTCTAAAGCGGTGCAAATATACAACTATTTTTTGATTAACAAACAAACACCATAAAAATTTTTAAAACTTTATTAATAAATAATCTCCACCTCGATTATACTGCTTGCTTGTGCTAACAATCTATCTACTGTTAATTCAGAGCATTCCGTCTTAAAACGAAAGGGTCGGCAATTCAAATCCGTCAACATCCACAGCTAATAATCAAGCAGTTAAGAAAAAATCTTAACTGCTTTTTCATTTGGTGTAAGTTTACTTGATAGATACTTCCTAATTTTCTAAATTAAAAAATTGGATTTATTTATTTCACAAACTTTCGACTATAATTTACATCTACACTACAAACATTTACGATATAGACACCATTTTGACATGAATTAATATCAAAATGAAAATTAGTATCATCAGCTTTACCTGATACAACACAAATTCCATCCACTGAATAAATGTTTATTTCATCCCCGATAGTTAAATTATCAACAAAGAAATGTGAATTATCTATTCTATTCAGTTGTATATTCTTTTTTTTTAAATCATTTGTGGCTGTATTGCCTGTTAAATAATTCTGATATTCGGTCCACAAGTCATCAACAGATTTTTTAAAGAAATTTTTTGCAACAGCATCCATCGACCAAGTTGAAAGAGTTTTAGTTGTTTTATTAATATCTTTCAAAAAATCAGGATTATATGTATTGGTAATCCATTGATAGAAAAAGGCTGTTGTAGTATAGCCATCTTTCCAACTTCCACCCGGAGAAGGATAACGTTTTGGATTAAATCCTCCTGTAAGCAATCGAGCTAAATCAGCAGTGCCTTCGGTAAATCCAAAATGTTCTGTACCGGCAGAATAACCTCCTGCATTTTTGGGGCTACCTTGATAACAATGGCAAACCTCATGACAAAGCACTCCATATATTTCATCAGCAGTAACTTTATCTGAATGAGTTTTTGAGAAATCATCCAAATAATTCAGATTAAATCCAATCTCTAAGTTTGGAGCCGAGCCTGACTTGTATGACAAATGACCTCCCTCATTAAATTTATAAGTGATTTTCTTGACATTTGCTACATTTGCCTCTTGAGGAGTATAGTACAACTCTTTAGCAATAGTAAGACAGCATGTCTGTACAAACTCTTCGATAGACTCATAGCCCTTAGACTGAACAAGATTCAAATATTTTAAGTAACCGGGATTTTCGGAGTTTGGATTGTCTATCACTACTGTAGGAGGAAGAAAGCTCGACCAGTCCTGATATTGTTTAACATCAATAGTTTGAGTTTTAACAGATGAGTTTTGTCCATCAGAGACTTCTAAAGTTATTAAATAAGAACCTGAGCGATTGTAAACTACGCTTGGATTTGCTTCGGTGCTGGTTGACGGTATTGCACCTTCAAATGTCCAATTATAAGTAACCGCATTTAACGAAGCATCGGTAAAGCTGACAGGAACAGTGGTGAAATATGGAGGATCACTCGTAAAGTCAGCAAAAACTTCTGTTGGAGCTTCGGTTTTAGTTCCTATAAGACGCCATTCGGATAACTGAAACGTTGTGCCTGAGCCAATAGCAAGGATATTTAATTTGTAATATTTATAAGCTTTTGTGTTATCGGCAATAGTAAAAGTTTTCGTCTGCTTTCTACCTTCGAAAGTCACATTGTTTCGTGAATCTAATAGAAACCAAGTAACACCATTGTTAGAGCCTTCTAATGTCCATCTTTTAGGATCACGTCCTGCTGCATCATTACCTGACACAAAAGAATAAGAATTTGCAATATAATAATCCGGAGCTTTAAAAATTATCCAAAGTGATGGGTTAAATGAAAGAAATTTAGTATTGCTATTTTTGTCGACTAACTTACTAACATCTTCCCCAACGGGAGAATCTTCATATTGTGCTGTAATCTCTCCACCGGGCAGCCACGTAATATCAACATTTTGTGCAAAGCTTTTTTGAGAAACTAAAAGCAATAGAGCAATAAAGAACAAGAGTGAATGTTTCATTTGATTTTAACTTTTTATTGATTTTATTATCTAATTATGTGCTTAACAACAAATTCATTTGTATCGGTTTTAATGCTAACTATGTAAATTCCACTTTTAAGTGAAACTTCCACATTAGAGTCATATCTATCATTAAGATAAACAACCCCAAGCAGATCGACAATAGTTACAATGGAATTTTCAGAAAAGTTAGAGATATACATAATATTATTATTGCTTCGGATAGAAACATCAATATTCAGAGGACTGTTAAATGCTGAATTATTAGGAATATAGCTTAACTTAGTGTCGAGCCAATCTATACGTTGATTAATAAAATTCCTTACATTGTCAACCTCAGCAGTATAGCTACCATAAATAACAGGATTTTCATGCACTTTACTTAACATTATGGGCCAACGCTTAAAGTTTAGTGATTGGGAGTTCATTAAAAGATTTTCACAACTATCTGCAACCGATTCCATAACTATTTTAGATATATAATTTTTATCCCGATAATTAGCATACAACGCTTGTAATTTCTGAGTAACAGTGGCATCTGTGAACATTCGGCGTAACATGTCTTTTGTATTACCGGCAGCACTTGTTCCTCCGTTCCACATCGACATCCATTCATTACCTCTATCTTGAGTGCTTTGCATTATAGGATATGTACGCCAATCGTTTTCAAAAGCTAAATCAAAATCCCATACAGGACCTACATAAAACTTATCATCATCTTTCTTTTTCGCCATTCTTACACTCCAATAAGAATCAGTATTTCCACTAAATTCGCTAACTAAGAAATGTCGAAGGAAAGATTCCATATCTATATATTTCTGATATCCATTATATGGGTCTTTGTAATTAGAAGCACTAACGGAATTTGTAAGCTTATTAAAATGAGCAGCTATATAAGTTTCCTGTGCAGGTGTTATTTCATCATCATCAGGATATTTAATTGACACCGGAATTTTATATTGACTTGATGTAAATCGTTTTGGTTCGCCTGATGCATATGCATCAATTTCTATCAAATATCCTCCGGTAAGATCAAATGGTGTCATTTCTTCAACATCAACTCTGTTCTTCCTAACATCTATATGATCGCAAAGTTGATAGCAGCCTTTATAGTCGCCATTAAGAACTACATCAACAGCAATTGCAGGAGATACATACGTCATCTCGAGTCGGCGAGCAAAATCAAATGCAAGTATATTACGCATCAAAGTTTTATCGCCATAATTATTTATTAATGTCCAGTTTTTACCTTTTGCGGGAAGTCCCATTAACTTAACCGAATTAAATAGTTTCATGCGATAAGGCTTTTTAGGGTGCGTCCAGCTATTATTACCACGACCGCGAATTTGCAGGCTATCAGTGTAGAATTTAGTACCATCATCATAAACAAATGATACTATACCTTTAATATAGACCTCCTTACTCGTAATATTTTCAGCATTAACGGTATGAATATTAACTGTCGGTAAATTGGTAAGAGTAGGTAATTTAGTCGAGTTTCCAATACCTTGATAGCCGAAAAATTTTAATTCACCCATATATTTGCTAAGACCATTACCGGACGGTTTATCTTCGCTTGGAAATAAAAAACGCACATATCTAAAGCCTTTGGAAGTGGATATATTTATAGTATTCTTCCCTGTAACCGGAGGAGAAGAAATTATAGCAAGAGCAATGGCATCCCCAAAGTCAGGACTGTTAGCACCTTCGAAAATGCCTAATTCAAGACGAGCTGCATATTCTTCCGGTTTATTATCTCTCCGGCAATAAAAATCTACAGAAGTTATAATATGAGGAGAGCCTAAATCAAGTCCTAACCAGTTACCAAATGTCCCGTCTGATTTGAAATATGTATCAAGATTATTATCAAAAGCTTTTGCTGCTGATACATTTTCAGATTGATTTCGTTGGTCGTAATATATAATAGAACCCGAAAGCTCCTGAGATAAGCCCAAAGAGAAAACTTCCGAACAATAAAGGAAACAAAGAATAAGAATAAGTTTGAGATTATGAATCATTTTCGACATTTTATTACAAATTATAAAGTTGATTGAGGGATAATATCACCAACACCTTTCTTTTTAGGGTTATAAACGGCTACTCCAACTTTAGAGTCAGCACATCCATAATATAAAAACCACTTGTTTTTAAAATAGACTAAGCCCTCAATGAAAACAGTACCATCAGTATATTGTCCACTCTTTTCAAAGTCCTCCATTGGTCTAAAGAAAGGAACATCTGAACGTTGCAAAAGTTTACATGGATTATTCAAATCGAATAACATTTGACCCGCACTATACGTACCCGGATTAAATCTAAAATCACGGTCATTATTTGTTTTATTTTTTCCATTATATAACAGAACAATTCCATCTTTAGTTTTTACAGCAGGCGGACCACATTCAACTAAATCGCTATCAAAGAACCCTTTACGAGTATCTGCTAATACAAGCAATTTACCATCCTCGTCTTCCAATGGTGTCCAGTCTGTTAAATTATCAGATACTGCGGCATGAGTCTTATATTCACCCCAGTACATGAAATATTGATTATTCACTTTAGATATAACTAAGCGATTATTTTTTATTTCGGTAAGAATTGATGCTGCCTTACTCCATAAATTCAGGTACTTACCATTAAGAGCATTTTTAAAAACAGGACCAAACTTGTCCCACTTAATAAGATCTTTTGATGTAGCAACACATAGCCGTGCTACATGTCTATCCCAAGATGTGTAAAACATAACATATAATCCTTCTTCAGTAACGGCAACTCTGGGGTCTTCGCAACCTCCAGGCCACTCATAGATTTTATTGTTATCATCCGGAAATAACACAGGAGAAGAGAATTTTTTAATTTTTATACCATCCTTTGATTCAGCAAGTGCAATTCTTGATGTTCTTTTACCTATTCCCTGTGCTGAATTATCTTCAGCCCTATATAAAATACAGATTTTATTGTCTTTAACAACAGCAGCCGGATTAAACACATCACTTTCCTCCCATTTAACCAGTGAATTATTCATTGGACAGAAAAATGTTGAATTTTTATCAGATATGATAATAGGATTAGCTTTAGCAGGACGCTCAAAACCGCCCAACATCCAATCGGATAGATAATTAATTTGTTGTGAATTAGATATTTCTATATTGAAACCTAAAATAAATAAAGTAAAAAGAAAAAAAGTAGATTGTCGCATGTTCTTATTTAAAAAATCCCGGTTTTCGGTAAACTCCAACCGGGATTTTTAACTTATTTGTTAACTATAAAATTTATTTTACTATCAGTTTAGCTTGTTTTACTCCATTTGCATTTGACAAACGAACAACATAGCTACCTTTAACTAACATTCCGGTTGATACATGTGTTGCACCTTCTATAGCTTTTTCATATACCAAGCTGCCTTGAAGAGTATAAACACTCAACAAACCTTCTTCATTCAAATATAAACTGCTACCCAATTCAACAGGATTAGGATATATTACGAAAGATTCCGATTTTGATTTTGGAGAAAGAACGCCTGACGATGCCGGAGTTCCATAAACTTCAAATTCGCGGATACGATTAAAGTTAGTACTTTGCATTGCCAAAGGAATTGATAACTTAACAAAGCGACCTGTTACCGGAGTTTCAAGTATAGCTTCTTTTGGATCCGGACCAACAACTACTTCTACCATTTCAAAGTTATCATTCATCACTTCTTCATATTCTTTTTCAAATTCTCCACTGAATGCTTCTGTCCAAGAACCTTCTGCACCGGTTGCACTAACAAATACCTCGTAACCGGTAATCCAGTCGGCAGCATCATATAATTTGAAACCTGTAATGTCGTAATTACCTTCAAGGTCGATAATCACCCATCCATCGCCTGCACTACGGTTGAATGCCCAAGGATTATGCTTAATAGTTTCTGTTTCGCCTGTTTCATAGTTTTCTTTATAGTAATTGATATTACCATCAAGAATATTACATGGAGTTTCACGGTCGCTCCAGTTGTTATGGTGACTTACAATAGTTTTACCAACACTTACAACACCATCACGATCAACTGTTTCTACCTTATTGCCATATAAATCAATACCATAAATCCATACTGCTCCGGCTACACTATTATCAGAAGGTTTATAACCACGATAGAAGGTGAATTTTATGTAACGAGCATCAACTGACAAAGGAATATCTTTAATATCAGGCGACTCACCATAATCATAATAGTTTTCATCTGCAACTGTAAAGTCCTCATCTTCAGTTCCTGTTGTACTTACCTGTATCATATAACCACTAACATTAGCAACATTGGCATTTGAAGCTTCAGCAGCTAAACCATCTCTAATAACAACACGATCAATATGATAGATATCAGCAATAGATAAAATTATCCATGGAGCATCGGTTTTATTTTCACACCATTTATTTTTAGTATTACCATTAGTGTTTAAACGATTACCAATAAGAACCTTATATGGATTTTCATCATCATTAGCCTGGGCACTCCATGAGTGAACATTTACAATCCGTTTACCGGTAGCCTTTCCGTAACTTACGCTAAACAATCCTTCTTCTTCAGGAACTACAGTAATGTTGTATTCTTTAGTCTTAGTTCCATCTTCAGAAGTAACCATTACAGTAAGAGTTTCAATATCACCGGAAAGAGTTTTCTCTCCCAATCCTGCTATAACCGCATCAGCTTGAGTTGCAACAGCAGCTAATGTTACAGAATTAGTTCCATAAGGAATATCCAAATAATAATTAACAGAATCCGGATTAAATGTCGGATACAGAACTCCTGCTGAAGGATTCAACGATTTTAGAGTTGAAATTTTCGACTGAGCAGCTCTGTTGATAGTTAGATTATAAGTTTTTGTTGCTGTACCATCTTTCGAAGTAACTTGAATAGCAAATGGATTATCTCCTATTACTAATGGTTTAACACCGGCACCGGTAACAATAGCTTCTTTATTAGTAGGAGAAGCAGCCACAGTCACACTTTCAATTTCTTTTGCAACATTTACAGTATAATCCGTAACATCACTTACAAAGTTTGGACTTAGCACACCTTCCGACACAGACAATAAACTTAAAGTTGCGTCATCTTCAGGAACAAATATTTCATCACCATACACTTCAAATTGGAAAATACGCGTAAATGCATTAGGATCTTGCTCAGGTGCTTTCATAGCCGGTATTTCCAACTTAATAAAACGACCATGTACAGGAGTCTTCCAAAGAGGATCTGATGGATTATAAGTATATTCTTTCAAATTCAAAGTTGATTCATATTCAGAAGAAACTAATTGAGTCCAACAATCATTAGTATCATCATCAACCATATTGATTAAACCTAAATTTGGAGCAACCGTACTTACATAGATATTTACACCATCCAAGTTTTTAGTACCGGATTCTGCATAAGAAGCGTCATATAATTTAAAGTCAGTAATATCAAACATTTCTTCAAGATCGATAACAACATAATGGTAGTTATTAACCTGACCATATCCCGGTATACCCCATTTTGAATTTCCGTTAGCCTTATTACCATCTAAGATATTATATGCCCATTCGCGACGATTACTTGGTTTTTCTTCAAATTTCAGAATTGTTTTACCAACACTTACTAAATTTCCACGGTCAACTTCACGAGAAAACTCACCATACATATCAAAACCATAGACACGAACAGCGTTTTCATAATTGCCATTATCAGCACGATAACCTTTGTTTAACACATAAAATTTCACATATCTTGCTTCTACCGGAGCGTCTAATTCGATAGTTTTAACTGTAAGGCTACCTTCATCTTGACCATGATATACCTCTACCCAATCACTATCATCCCAGCCTGCGATTACAGGATCATAAGCTTTAGTAGTAACAAAAATCTTGTATTCTTGGATATTTCCATTACTTTTCTCACGAATCTGAGCGTCTGTAATCTCAAATTTGTCGATATTATAATAGTTAGCAAGTTCGAAAATAACCCATGGCTCTGCTGATGTATTATCACACCATTTATCTTCATTCCCATTAGCATCAGGGAAAAGCATATTAATTGCACCTTCCTGCCATTTGGTATGCGAACTGTATGTGTGAATGCTTACCACTTGTTTTTCAGCACCTGATCCGGTGGGGTAGCGACTAAAAAGCTGTGAAGCTGCACTTGATGATACCGGCAGCATTAAAATCACAGCAACAATAATTGATAATAGTTTTTTTGTTCTCATTTTAAATAATAATTATGGTTGTTAATCTTTTTTCAATTCTTTTCTTTCTCTTGAGATTGTACCTTCTGCTAATAAAATATGATTATTTGCAGCCGTAACCGGACTTGAATCATGTAAATCATAGAAAGTATAGCAAAATTTAAAAATTTTTGTAACATTTTCGTATCTCATGTCAGATAGAACTGCCTTTTGTATTGTTTCTATATTACTTTGCTCAGCTCCTTTGATAATTGCAGCATTTGCATTTATTTGCAGATCTACATTAGGTGAAGAAAAAATCAAAGAGTCGTTCTCGTCAATTCTGACATTTACTATATAGTCATTACGATTAATGCTGTTTCTATCAATCTGTCCTGCATAAAAATAACATTCGTTATCAGATATTGCATATAAAGTTTTATTAGGTACCGGAGTACCATCGATCACGATATCCTGACCGTTTGCATCTTTACCGCTACTTTTCTTTTTATATTTCAATCCAGGAGGAGGAGGAGTGGCTGCTTCAGTTAAAAATACTGTTGCACTCCCTGAATAATCACCCGAAAAACTATTTATTCTTCGTATATGAAATAAACCTTCAGAACGTTTAAGAATTTCAGTTTTATCTAATTCTTGCAAAGCATAATGATTAGTCGATTCTATACTTAGAGGTAGAACATAGTCCTTATATGGATCTGTAATTTGATTAAAATCAATTGTTACATTTACTACTCCCACATCTTTTCCCGAAGGTATAGTCAGAGATTTGTTAAATGTAATTGCAGATTCAGGAATAGCAGTATAATACAATCCACTTTGTAACTTATACTTTTCAAGATTATATCTATCCAAAACATCTGTATCATATTTCAATGACAAATTCACATTCAAACTATTATCCGAAGTCCCTGATATAGATATAGAGACAGGTAGTTCTACAACATTTGATGGAGTGAACTCAATGTCTTGCTCTACCCATCCATTTTGAGTAAGCAGTACATATTTTTCGAACTGCTCATCGGGTAAATCGCCTATACAAGCAGTGAATAAAACAGCAGTAAATAGAATTACCGTTTTGATTATAATATTTTTTCTCATATTCTAATATTTATTTATACAACAATTATTACCAGCCTGGATTTTGAGTTAATTTTTTATTTCTTGTTAATTCGTATTGAGGTATGGGCCACAAATACATTTTAGAAACAAAATACTTTGGATAAGTACTACTATGTGAAACTGCATCATAGAATCTTAGCCAGCTTGTACCGGTACTTGGCATATCTGTATTAAATCCTCTTACAGGTATGTTTTCTTCTACCTGAGCATCACGCCAACGTCTCAAGTCATAATAACGCTTACATTCACCAAACAGTTCGATCTGACGTTCACGTTTTAGTCTGGATCTGAATGAATTTCTATTATTATAAATCTCATCACTCAAATCGGGAAGTCCTGCACGCATACGAACCGGTTTCATTCCTCTACGTAATTCGTCAACATCACGTTTTATTACGATATCTTCATTTTGCCAAGTCTTTACAGTATATTCAGAATTTTCTTCACCAATTTCATTTACAGCTTCGGCATACCATAACAAAACATCAGCATAACGGATTGCAGGTTCAAATTTATCAGTTATAGATCCTCCTTCAGTCAGACCATCTGATTTATTATAAAACTTTCTCATTCCTATACCGGTGATTGGAAATGCTTTTGGATTTGAATACATATTGCCATTCATATCGGTCTGACCCTGATAATAGAAAATTTGTTGATTACGATAAGCATTAGGATTACTTTCAGCTTCCCATATAGAACCTGGATAAGCTATTGATGCATAAAATCGTGGTTCTAAATTAACAAACTTCAAAGACACCATTCTACCGATATAAGGATATTTACCAGCAGTGCTTGCAACAGTTGTTCTTTTTTGATTATCCGGAACATTATCAAATTCATATTCTCCGGCAACTCTTGCTTCTTCAACTGTTTTACCATCGTATCTGTAATAAGCTTCAAATTGCTTCATTGTAACAGCAACTGTATTTGCTCCTTTTAAAGAATATGGCATCATTAAAGACACTAATTGTCGAATTCCATCTTTATTATCGTTCGGACGAGTAAATATAACCTCTTTATTCTTAGAAGATTGCACAGTACCGTCAAACAATTGAGAATATGATGCATATGGATCAATATCAGCCCAACCGTCAGGGAAATTCAATGTTGAATATTCCGGATGTGCAGCATTAACCGGTGGCTCTGTTGTAGAATTAGATTTCGGCACAGTATATAAAGCGTACTGATTCAAATTGATTACATCGAGAGCAGCAGCAGCAGCTCGCGCCCATTTACTTTCATCGTATTCTTGAGGAATTAATTGGCGACCTTCATGATCTTTCAAGTTAAATAATTCTTGTCCATCTCTATTAAATAAAGGACTGGCAGCCAATAGATATACCCTTGCTCGCGCAGCTAAAGCAGCGCCTCGAGTTGGACGACCAATATTATTTGGAGTCCATGAGGTTGGAAGATTACGTGCAGCTCTTAAGAATTCATTAGCAATAAAATCTACACACTCATCAAATGAATTTCTTGGTACAGCCATTTGTTCATAACTCAAGCTGATATCTAATCCATATTCAGGCATAATTGGAATCGGACCATATTCGCGAAGCAAAATCCAATAAGCATACCCACGTAAAAAATGAGCCTGAGCTTTATATTCTGATATTTCATTTAATGATAGCTCCTTACATGAATCTACATATTGAAGGAAAGTTGATGCCTTACGAATAGTTTCATAAACACGTTTCCATTTATCATTCTCTTTAAGAAGATTATTTGCATTATATTCACCATTTTGATATAATTTGCAAGCATTATCATCCATGCGTAATAAATCATCGGTAGCCCACATGGAAAATCCACCTTTACCACCTATAGTAATATCGGCTAACTCATCATACATAACTTCATATGCATTAGAGAAAAACCCTTCAACATAATTACGTTTTTTAAAAGCAGCACCAATTGTACCTGTTTCTTCAAAATAGGAAGAAACATCTAAATAGTCGGCACAAGATGAAAAACTTATTACTGCAATTATCCCAGCTATTATAAATTTATTTAAAGTCTTCATATTTTTTAGAAATTAATTGTAAAGTTGAACGAAAAGTTTCTTGAAATAGGATATTTAGCACCATCTTTATAATAAGCTCCACTTCGATTACCAATTTCAGGATCCCACCAGTCGAATGGACTAAACACAAGTAAGTTAGTACCAATAAATCCTAATCGCATATTAGTTGCATGAACAGCATTCACCCAACGTTTTGGGAAAGAATATCCAAACTCAAGGTTTTTAAGACGAAGATAACGACCATCGCGCAACCAATAAGTAGAACGTTGAAAGTTATTTGCATTAGCACCATAGGACAAACGAGGAATAACAGCATTAGGATTTTCATTAACATTTTCAATCCAACGATCTTTAGGATCTGTCATTTTTTCAAGGATATTACCCACAGTCTCTCCTGAGAATAAATAAATACTGTTACCACCAATATAGAAATCAACCATTCCGGCACCTTGTAATAACATATTAAAATCGAAACTACGCCATTGTAGACTCAAACCCGCACCATACACAAAACTCGGTACGGTAGTGTGTCCAATTGGCACAACGTCTTTATTGTCAATAACACCATCACCGTTAACATCTTTATATTTAATATCCCCTGGCAAATATGCTCCAAAGGTTTGTTTTGGCGAATTAGCAATATCTTGCTCATTTTCAAATAGACCTAAAGAAATTAATCCTCTGGTTTGATTTAAACGATAGCCACGAGTCATTTGATAGTATAGTGCATTATCAGCTTCGTCATGTTCAATAACATTTGTTGTTGCAAAAGTAAAGTTACCACGCAGGGTATAATTAACTTCACCAATCTTATCACTGTAAGATGCAACACCTTCGATACCATACGATTCCATTTCACCAATATTAGCCCATGTGTCTGATATTTTATCTTGCAAACCGGTAGAGAAAGGCATGTTACCACGTTGCATAAAGATATCTTTACGATGATCTTTGAAAATATCAGTTGTAAAGCTAATTTTGTTATTCAGGAATACGAAGTCGATACCAAGATTATTTTTAATAGCTTTTTCCCATGTTAAACCTGGAGAGCCAAAACCTGTAATACGATAACCTCCGATTTTATTAGTGTTAAATTCACCGAAAGTATAGCCATCGCTACCTTCAATTAAATATGTATATGCTATACGTTTTGAATAATCTTTCTCATCAGATGTCAATTTATCTTCACCCACTAATCCATAAGAATAACGTATTTTAAACATATTCAACCACCAAACATTTTCCTTTATAAACTTCTCTTCAGAAATAACCCATCCTGCAGATAAGGCAGGGAAGAAACCAAATTGCTTTCCTGGCTCAAAGTTTTCAGAACCATTATAACCAAAGTTCATATCAAGAAGATATTTATCTCGGAAACCATAAGTTACACGGCCAGAAAGACCAATATTTCTGAAAGGAATTGCAACTTTAGCATTAGTAGTATCATATTTGAATATACGCTGACGCTCTTGTTGATAATACATAAGCAATCCTGTAACAGTATGATCATCACCAAATTTACGTGAGTAATCTAATTTTGCCTCAGTATAATATCTGTATCTACCATCAGGCTCACCACTATCAAGTTTGAAAGGTGTTTCTTGGGAGACACGTGTCATAACTAAATTACCATTACGATCGCGTATCCTACCTGCATTCCACAATTCAGGCTGTTTAGTGCGAGTAACTGTACTATTATTTTCAGAGTCGAAAGAGAAAGTACCTATAAGTCTTAACCCTTTAGTAATAAATTTCAAATCTTGCTCTAATGTAATATTTGTTTCGGCTTTATTCTGCCACACACGTTTGTGTCCGGTTTTATTTAATTGAACTTCCGGGTTCATAGTTCCACCTGTTCCGTAAGTTGGAATTAATCCATTGCTATACATACGAGGAACTGTCAACGGCGTTAGATTTGAAAGTGACTCCCATATTTCATCAGAGGAAGGACGCGGCTTAGTTTGATTAACTAAATAACCACTTACACCAACCCTTAAAAGAGTAGTCTTAGTAATATCTACGTCAGTATTCATACGATAATTGTAGCGTTCGTAGCTTACATTGGTAGTTTCTTTCTCTGTCTTATAAATACCACCTTCATTATAATAACTACCCGACACATAATATCTGGCTGATGCACCACCACCATTTACGGATACTGTAGTACGATAATTAGAAGCACCCGGCTTCAGGATTACATCCTGCCAATTTATATTTGGAAACAAATCAGCATCAAGATCTCTCTCAATAATCTCAAGATCTTGTGATGAATACAAAGGAGCTTGATATCGAGTTGCTTTAGCTTCGTTAGCCATTGAAGCATAAGTAAAAGCATCGGTATATTGAGGAGTACGGGAACGAGTGTTATAACCATACTCTTGTTTCACATTGATGTTTACTTTTCCGGCGGCACCACGACGAGTAGTAATCATAATAACACCATTTGCTCCTCGTGAACCGTAGATAGCCGTAGCAGATGCATCTTTTAATACTGAGAATGATTCTATATCCTCATAGTTTAACTGGTCAAGTGATCTTTCGATACCATCCACCAGTACTAAAGCCTTAGCATTTGCACCAAAAGTACTAATACCGCGAACCCAGAACTCAGTAGTATTCTCACCCGGTTCCCCTGTTGTTTGATGACCAATAATACCCACCACATTACCTACAAGAGCATTACTCATATTGGCAGATGAAACACGAAGTCGACCTACCTCCACTGTTGTAATTGCACCTGAAAGAGTGGCTTTTTTCTGATGTTGTCCTGCACCTACAACTATCACCTCCTGAAGTTTTTCAGAGTCTTCTTCGAGTTGTAGATCAAATACATTTTTTATTACGGGAATTTCAACTTGTTTGTAGCCGAGATATTTCACAACTAACACATCATACGAGTCAACCCTTATAGAGTATTCTCCATTCAAATTGGTGATAGTACCATTACTCGTATTTTTAACGACAATACTAACACCCATTAGAGGCTCACCATTCTCATCCGTAATAACCCCTTTAACAGTCTTTTGTTGAGCAAAAATTGCTGATGAGCAAAACAAGATAACAGCTATAATTGATAATATTTTTTTCATGATATATAGATTCTATTCAACTAAAATTTTTCTTATTAACTCATTGTCACAATCTGCCACATACCAAACATCGGATGCTTTACAGTAATGAACACTTTCAGGATATTTAAAGAGTGACTCTAATAAAAGTCCATCGGCATAACCAGAGGTACCTGGTTGCCCTGCAAAAGTAGATACAGTACCGTCAGGTGTAATTTTCCTGATACAATGGTTGTTTCTATCTGCAACATAAAGATTACCATCGGTATCACACGTACCTTGTCCAGGTGAGTTAAATTCAGCTATAGTGCCTATACCATCTCTATGTCCAGCATTACCAGAGCCAACAAATAAAGTTGCAGCATCAAATATTTTAGTTGGTTCTGCAGCATCATAATTATATTTAGCTCTATAGATATTATGTTTATAAGTGTTGATAATATAAAGATATTCACCATTAGGGCTAAATGCAAAATTGACACCATGTATCCTGTTTGCTGTATTGTTTGTTGGAATTGTAATACATTGCTCTGCCTGTTGAGTCTTATGGTTAACTTTATATACCCAACCACTTGTAGCACCACCCATAAACAATTCTCCTGTTATAGGGTGAACAGCTATAGCGGCGGTTCGCACCTCTGTAGCCATTGTAACATGTTTGCGCGGCACTTGAAAGCCGTCATCACGCAGGAACAGAACAACAACAGGATCGGATAATGTCATATCATTTGAACCCGGATAAATTGTTTGCAATAAGAACAAAGTATCACTATCCAAACTGAAAGCTGCGCTTGCAGGAGATCTGAAATTTGCTCCTGAATTTCGAACTATGGTACGTACTTTATTATCTAGATATTGACGTAAACCGCCATCTTGATTACTACCACGTCCTTCTTCAACAAAGAATAAGTTGCCATCTAAATCAGTTGTTACACACCAGGGGCGACGTACTAATGCTATTTCACCATCACTATCATCTACTATACCAGGTTGCCCAACCTGACCACAAACTGTAGTTACATTTTCGCGAAAAACGTAATCAAATGGGTCATCTTCAAAAGTAAATTCTTGTATGTTATCGTTTTTTCCAATAAAAACTTTTATATCACCTGTACCGGCACGCGATGGAACAATTGCATAAATTGCTTCACCATCAGAAGATATTACTCGTGCATTCTTTCCATTAACAGTAACTTTAATATAAGAAGTATCAGTTCCAAAATTTGTACCATATACCATTAATTTAGAAGTTACTCCTCCTGTTTTAGGATAAAAATTAGAAATGGTTGTGGGGAGATTAGGATCGGGCGGAACAATAGGACGCCCTGAATCTTTGTCGTTAACACAACTAAGAAAGAAAAGAAAAAAGAATGCAGAAAAGTAGATTAACCCTTTTAACGGATTAATGAAACATGTTTCTCTTTTAGTCATAATTTGTAATATTAAAAAATTATTTGGATTTTTAAATAAAAAATTCACACAGAAATAGTGAAAAAATCACGCAAAGAACGCAAAGCTACGTATTATAACATATGCTTTGCATTCTTCGTGTGAAATTAAAACTTAAATAATCCCATGATTATACATTAACTGATTGATTATTTAACAATCAATTTTGCAGATTGTAGTTTTCCATTAGAATTAACAGTAACTATATATACTCCGGGCACAAACTGATGATTCACCACAGTCGACAATCCATTAACAGGTTGACTTGTAATTTGATTGCCTAACAAATCGTAAACTTCAATTTGAGATGCTTTTTCAACATTAGACTTCACCATTATGCTGTTTGAAGAAATTTGATAAGCTCTAAATGTAATATCACTATTACCTAATAAACTTTCAACAGATGTTTTAATAACATGTGTTTTATCTAATACTTCAAATTCTCTAATTCTTGCCCAAGCATCTTCTCTATTAAACTTGTATGCAGTAGGAACTTCAAATCTTACATATCTTGCTTCAATCGGAGGTTCTTGCAGACGATATAATCTTTCTTGAACACCTACAACAGTTGGCATGTCTGTAACATCACAAGCTTCAACCCATGCATCTTCAAGATTAGATTTAGTATAAACCTTAAATCCTGTTATCTGGTCATCTGGATTTTGATCAGCAACTACTTTGAAAGCACCTATTTCACATGATTCTTCTAAATCAATGTCAACAGAAAGTGGATTTCCATAAGTAGCCCAAGGCGCTGTATTGTAATATCCGTCTAAAATATTAGCAGGAGTTTCTCTACCGAACCCTTGATAATAACCACCTTCATATGATAAAACTGTTTTTCCTATACTCAACACATCTGCCTTAAGTGATTCTACAAATTTACCATAGATGTCAAATCCATATATCCATGCTGCACCTTTTCCTTCAGCTTTGGTTGGAGTGAATTTTAAGAAACGAGCTTGAACAGGTTCAACTGTTTTGTATTTTATTGTAAGAGCAGTTTCACCGGTTGCATTGATTATTTCTGTCCAGTCAGTAGCATCCATACTTACTTCAACTTTCCAGTCAGCAATCTGTCCGTCAGTACCTTCACGTACACCTTTGTCTCTCCATTCAATTGCACCTACTTCATATACACCTGCAAAAGAGAAAGTAACCTGTGGAGTCGCATTGTCACCATTAGAATGGCACCATTTATCATCACCACTTTTCACTTCATCTTTACCGATTAATAAGCGATAAGCACTTTCTTTATCGTTATTTGAGTCGTGAGAGTAAATATTTACACTTCGTTTACCAGTTCCATCAAGTTTTGAAACAGAGAATAAACCACGATCTACTTTAATGGTATAATCCTTATCGAAAGTACCGTTGGTAGCAGTAACAGTAAGGGTATTATGACCGTAATTTACAGCTTTAACACCTATACCATCTTCTACTACTGTGATACCGGATTTACCTGTTGCAGCTAAAGTAATATTTGCAATCGAACCATCAACAGTTAAAGTATAACTTGTTACAGCAGGATCAAATGCAGGCACTAAAGTTCCTTCAGCCACAGAAAGAGTAGCTAAAGACACACCCGGTATAAGATCTAAATCAACAACCACAGGAGTAAAATCGTATCCAGCCGGCGCTGTTAATGTTACGAAAGTTGCTTCTGATGCTGCTTCATCCCATGTAGCAGCTACTTTTACAACAGAACCCTCAACAGTTACTTTATCTGCATCATCAGGAGTAATTGTATAAGTAAAACCATGAGTATTAGGAACTAATAAAGCTAAATCTAAACCATTGGTGTTTTCTTTTTCAAGATCATAACTATCCTTCTTATCTAAAACAGCAGCTTTAACAGGTGTAGCTTGCCATTGTAAAATCGGATAACCGGTATTAGACATTGTCCAAACATCAGCAAAATCCCAACCTAATGTAGTTTCATAAAACGCCTGTGTTTTAGCATCAGCAGGGGTTACGTTTGCACCATGTAATTTGTCTGTTCCTATTCTGTCTGTATCAGCCGAGACCAAGGCTCCCACACTAAAATCAAGTGTACCGCGCCAAGCTGTACTCAATCCGTAGTTATTTATCAAGGTACGCTGACGAGATCCTGCGGCATCGTGCAAAATACGTATCGCATCAGCCGACCAGTTACCGGAAAGCAAATAGGGCGCAAGACTTACGTTGTTTTCTACCCGTATTCTTTCAGCAATTTGACTTCCATTATCCTGATAGCCACCGATACCCACGGCACGGTTATTAACATTGCTGATTATACCTGCATAGTAACTGTTGTAAACAGCACCGTTGCCAATAACGCCCGAAAGACCTCCGGCTTGATGTTCGCGGGAATGTACGCGAGCATTACTATAACAGTTGCGGATAACAGATCCGTCTTTCAGATTACCAACAATAGCTGCCACGTGGTCGCGTCCTTCAAAACTCGAATTGGCAACATAGCAATTTTCAACAAGCGATGCCAAAGCCTGTCCGGCAATACCGGCAACGTCGTTATATCCGTTGAAAACAGCATCTTCCAGACCCAGATTGCGAACAGTGGCATTTTTTAATACCTTGAACAAAGCTACTGTGTTTTTTTCGGCATCGCTGCCAGTAGTATTATTGTATCGCAGACCTTTAATTACATGTCCATTTCCGTCAAAAAGTCCGGAAAACTCGTCCAATCTCGGGAATGTTTTACCGGTCATATCAATATCGGCTGTAAGCTTGTAAGCCACAGTCATATCGGTAATAGCCAGCAGTTCGTCTGCCGTGGCTATATCAATAACCTCCGGTTTCAGTTTAATTACGAAAGAACTTGTCGTTCCCACCAAACTGTAACCTGCTTTAGGTACTATATTAATGGTTACGTCGATAACGCCGGTTTGGGCAAGTCCATCCACCGTCAAAACAGCCTTTCCATCCACGATATCAACATATTCGCTTGTTTCCGTCAGTTCCACTACATTGGGAACATCACTCTGCAAGGTATTGTTGAGGTAAATGCGGCTGTACAAGTCGAGCGAAGTACCCGGAAAAAGTGCTTTATCTGAGGGACGGATGGCGATAACGCTTACTTTTTGAGTCGCTGCAGCCTCCTGCCATTTCAGTACAGGATAACCTATAGCTGGCATTGTCCATATATCGGTAAAATCCCATCCGAGGGTAGTTTGATAAAAATCCTGTGTCAGCGCTTTGGCATCGCCGCCGGGTATATTGGCTCCGTGTCCCTTAGCCGCTCCGTAGTTGCTGTCCGAGAGATTGCCCATACCGTTCATTGCCGAAAAATCATTATCTTTATTGCCATCCAAAATGGTAGAGGTAAGCGAGTAAAGTCCGGTTCTGCCAAGGTCGGCATCACCATTAGCGCTGGTTACGCGGAGATTGCTTCCGCCGAGAACATAAGGTGCCAGATTGACACTGTATTCTACAACCGGTTTTCCTCCATCACGCCATGCGCCTATTCCGCGAGGATTTCCTGAACGGACAACACCCGAAAAATAGCATTTGGAAATAGTCGTATTGTTATCAATAAACATCCCGACCAAACCGCTTGCCTGGCTACCTCTGGAATACACTACACCATTAGCGTAACAGTTGCGTACAATAGACTGGCTGTACATATTTCCGGCAATAGAACCGCCATGGTCAGCTGTTTCTACGTAGGAGTTGGTTACAGCACATTGTTCTACTACCGCGCCGTTTTTCAGCGTTCCAGCTATAGCACCAACGTGTTTTCCACCGATAATATAGGCGCTCTCAATTCCGAGATTCTGAACCGTACCACCATCTATAACAGAAAAGAGTCCCATCTTACGGCTTCCGCCTGGGTACACTGTTCCATCGTTGTCAGTTTTGTTAAATTTCATTCCGGTAAGTACGTGTCCGTTTCCGTCTAAAGTACCGGTAAAAGGAGAGCCTTCTGTTCCGAGAGGCACCCAGTCGGCGTCGGAAAGATTGATGTCCGCTACTAATTTGTAGCTACCTGCTAAATCAGATTGAATAGCTTCTAATCCTGCTCGATCAGAAATTTCAGTCTGCGCTTGTAACGCAACATTCCCCATGCAAATAGCAAAAAGCATTAGGAATACTTTTAAAGTAATTTTCTTCATGGATTTAAAAATTTAATAAAAGTGATTAATTAAAAAATAAATTGTTTAACAAAGATATAACAAATGATTTTGATTTGTTCTTAAAAAACACTCACTTAACCCTATTTGGCACAAAAGTTTACTATTTTGGCACAAAAGTTTACTATTTTTTTTAGGTTACATGAATCTAAGACCTCCAAAATCAGTATTTCAAACTAACAGCAATCGGATAATGATCGGATGGTAAGCGGGGTTTTGCCTTCTGAACTGTTGCTTCTTTTGGAAAATTAGCAGATTGCACAGGCTGTCCCGACATATCAGTCCAATATAAATCTGTAAACACTCCATATCTTTCTGGTTTAAACTGATAAGTTACAAACACATGATCTATACGTTGAGAGGTTACATTATCAATTTTAAAGTCGTTGAAAGTACCGTTAGTGGCATGTTTGATTTTTGCTTCCAAAAACGAATCTTTTATTTTCCCTGAAGCAACTAAGGCAGCATAGCTTTCACTCGTTTGATCTACATTAAAATCACCGGTAAGAAAAGCAGGTTTATCCTTAGCAATTTCATCAATTTTTTGAAGAAGTAATTTTGAACTTTCAAAACGTGCTTTTACTCCTATATGATCAAAGTGCAGATTAAAGGCATAAAACTTAAACCCGGTCTTCTTTTCCTTAAAGTAACCCCATGTACAAATGCGGTTAAGAGCAGCATCCCATCCCTTACTTGGCACATCAGGTGTTTCCGACAGCCAGAAGTCCCCATGATCAATAAGTTGATAGCGATCCGTTTTATAAAAAATCGCTGAATATTCATCATCAGTAGGGTTTGCACCGCGACCACGTCCGATTACATCATAATTATAAGGATTCAACATTTTTTTCAAATCCTCAACCTGATTAACTTTACATTCTTGCGTACCTATAATATCCCAATCATAAAAAGCAATCATTTGTGCAATAACCGGACATCTGTTTACCCAACCATTACCTGCTGCTGCATCATGAGAGTTATCATTTCTAACGTTAAAAGACGAGACAGTCATTATTCTGTCCTTAGCACTAATATTTGCAATCGAAATTGCAAAAAACATTAATAATAAAAATTTTGTTCGTTTCATATGTGGATATTATGTTAATGTACTAATATAATTAAAAAACCTACAATCATCTTAATATAATTTTTTGGATTGTATTTCCATATTTTACGAGATAGATACCTGGATTAAAGTTTTGCTTAATCACGGTTTCAAGTCCATACATAATTTGTTCGGTTACAAGCTGTCCGGCTAAATCATATACACGTGCCACAGAATTTACATCTGAAGAACTCCACAGCGAGCTTTTAATAACCAACTGCTTATTACTGTTTTGATATACATAGAAGTCTTGATAGTTTCTTATTTTATCAAGACCTGTGATTGTAGTTCCATACAAGTCGAATGAATAAATACGAGCTGTTTTTCCATCATTTTGTTGAGGCTTAGGAATAATCATACGGATATCCTGAGCAACAAAAGATGAAATAGCCCTATTAGTTTTATTAACTTTATTACCAACTACTTTATCAACATCAACCCAAGTATTGCCATCCTTAAACTGCAAAGTAAAATCAGAAGTTATATTATTATCACCCTCTAAACCTGCGTGTAAAACGCTCCACTGACAAACTTGCACAGGAGTATCAAAGCTATATTGAATATATTTTGCATTACCGCTATCATCATTCCACTTAGTATTCGGATTATTATCTGCTGCCATAGATTCATGTTCATTAATATTTGTTCTACCGGAAGCAGTTACACTCACAGGAATTAATCGCTCACCACATGGTTCTGATTCAGATTGAGGTGTAATATATTCAAATGTAGGCAGTGACTGTGTATCTGTCAGAGACTTAACATCATCATTTGCATTGTCTGATGCTGTAACAGCAAACACAAATACATCTTTGTCATTTGGCAGTGTCAGTACTTTACTGTTAGCATCAATATCAATCACATATTTATAAATGTATAAATATGAATATGAATCGTTTTTTTGCAGATTATAATTATGTCTATGAGTAGCAGTAAATGCAATATTTTCTTTTCTATATTGTCTTTCAGAAAAGACAGTACCCCACGAACCAACTTGTTCGGCAAAATATTCAACATTTATAGACTTCTGTACACCATCAATTGCAAAATTAGAGTTGGGAGAACCTAAGGTATTTTGACTTGCTGCCAGAATATATAATTTTCTATTTGAAGCAGATTGAGGAATATCAATTTGTTGACCTTCACACTGAACAGCATTTTTTTGACGTACAGCAGAAGGACCAATATCGAATTTCACTCCATCAACAACCAATTCATCTTCAAACAACTCACCAGGAAACACATAAGGAGTGGTACCGAAACGACCATCTCTCTTGTTTTCATCAAGACTCATTACATCAACATTGTAAGCAAGTTGAGCTTTGCGCGATTCCGGCTCAGATAGCGTAGCATTAGAGTTTGATGCAAGTTTAACAGCAAAAGTACGAGGTTGATATTTGGTAAGATTGAAAGTAATCTTATTACCGGCAAAGTTAATTGTGCCAACATTTTGCTCTCTACCATTAATCTCACGTGCCGATTCAATATTCGAAGCAAAAGTAAGTTCGATATTTTCTTGCGTGTTACCTGTTATCTCGTACAAGCGCACAACTATTTCATCTGTATCTTCAGCTTGTTTAAGAGCTTTTATCGCAACATTTTTAGTATTTAATTTAGCAAATTCAAAATTCTTTCCTAAAGAACCGGAGTGTTTTGGTGTGTTATAAGCAATCAAAGGCTGATTTAACTTTGATGCTGCCCATTGAGTAGTTTCACTCCAATTACCCATATGACGATAGAAAGAATATGTAAACTTGTTCAAGCCTAAATCCTGATATTGCTCAAACGGCCTGTCGCTTTCAATAGCAGGAGTATGTATCAGTGTCAATCTCAATTGATTATTAGCAGGTTTATCCCAACCGTATTTCGAATCATTTAAGATGGATATTCCGAAACTATTATCATTATGAGTAATATCAGCCCATTGATGACCGGCAACTTCATATAAATCGTTATAATTATTACCTCTTTCGACTACACCTATAGATGCATCATAAGTAGCTTTTGGATTTGAGGCTGTAAGAGGGAAAATCACTTTTAACAAAGTCTGCTTCGATTGCCAGTCAATCTCATTTACAAAATCAATCCTATCGGAATTTACACCTGAAGTCATACGTACAAATTGTACATACTCAGAACCGTTTTTCTTTCTTTTGATTTTCAGAGATGAACGTAGCAAACCGTTTTCTTCTATAGAAACTTCAACATTTTCATCAACATATGCAATAGGGGTACGACGAACATCATCCCAACTTATCTCCCATGAAGCCCAATATCCGGGTCTGTTTGATTGGAGAGACATACGAATTGGGGTACTTAGTAATTCTTTATTATTTTGTTTTTTATCAATAATTGAGTTTACATCGCCATTTTTATTTACTTTCAAGATATAATCTTCATTTTCTATATAACTGTCAGTAACAGTCAGATTTGAAGGTAATTGAGAAGCAGCATTGTCATTTAAACGTAAGTCATACACAGCATAACCTAAAGATGGAACGTTGGCTTTGAAGATAAAATATACAACTCCATCTTCAAATTTCAATATCTGAGTAGGCACCACATTTCCTTGAGAATTATATACACTGATAGAATTAGGTGCTGTGGTCACTGCAATTTGAGCTTCAACAATATCTTCTCTTTCAATAGATAGCGGATTATAAACCATAATCGGCATTCCTGTGGTTTGAGTATTCATTTGACGTGATACTGCACCGGCAGCATTATCTAAAGTTTTAGAGAAGTTAAGCAGACCCATAACATGGTCGTTATAAGTAAAGACATATGCACGAGGAATTGATGTTCCTGTTAAGTCATCATGGAACTGATGCCACAGCAATCTTATCCACGCATCATTAATCACACTTTTTTGATATGGCAGTCCACCCAACCAGTTAGCAACAACAGAAGATTTTTCGGTAGCATCAGCCAATAATTCCCCTTTACGATTCCAATATTTGAGAATAGTTTGTGAGGTATAACATCCTACACCATGAGCTTTCATAGGGAGTTCTTTATCCCAAACAGGTAATGCAGCACGCTCTTCAGGAGAAAAACTTGCAAAAAACTCATCAGGTGTCACTGTTTTAACTTTAACAGGACCATCAGCAGCTAAACTCTTTTCCAACCAATCGGCAGTACTTTCATCTACACTACCACCACGGTCGCCCGTACCAAAATATCTTACTGTTTTATTAGACCCTAAATTTGCTTTATTACTGATTATCTCATTTAGAATATCGCCATTATACGACAGGTTTTCTTTGTATTGAGTTACATAAGCACCCGGTTTGTGTACAGCAAATATCTCAGAACCATCAACACCGCGCCATACACCATAATGTGGCAAATCATTATAACTATAGGCTGAACCCCAAGATAGTTTCTGTGAGTGAAAACCAACTAAACCGCAATGAGCAGCAAGTGTAGGTAAAGAATGTGGAAACCCGAAACAATCAGGTAACATAATGTCATTCCCACCGTCTACATTAAATTCTTTTTTATAAAACTTATGTCCGAGCAATAAATTACGGATAATTGATTCAGCAGAAGGCACCATCACATCATTCGCATCTACAGATGAACCGCTTACATGCCATCTCCCTGAATTGATATAAGATTTAAGGCGTTCATATAAAGCAGGATAATACTCCTTTGCAAACATGTATTTTATTGCACCCTCGAAGTTAAATTTATAATTAGGATACTTATCAAACAAGTTGAAATTTCCTTCGAGAGTATTCTTAACATACTGATCGATACTCGTTTGTACATCCCAATCCCATTGTGTATCGAAATGCGCATTTGAAATCATGTATAGTTCCTTGTCGGATGCATCACGACCACCGGTATATGCTGTAATCGCAAAAACAGATGTGAAAGTTTTATCTGTACCGGTATAATTAAAACTTACAGACTTGACTGTTTTAGCATTATCCACTTGTAATACACGCTCAAACAATCCAAATTGCAATCTACCATCAAAATTATTACCTGAAACACGTCCTAATCCATAATAAGCAGCAGTGTTTCCGTTCGACTGATACCAATCGGGAAAGGATACCTTCACAGCACTTGAAGATGAGCCATCAGTATAATTAACTTTAACATCGATACTTCTCTGACCGCTTGCTGATAATCCTAATAACCATAATTCCTTAGCTTTTAATGGGTTATTCAAAGTCAACTCACCACTTTTCGTTCCATTAGTAGCAATAGTAAGAGCATTAACTTCCTCAAACGAAGCTAAGTTATATGGTATACCCATTTTAGAAACAATATTAGAAGGAATAGCACCTTCGGCTTTTTTGCCCTCAGAATAGTAATACCACTGCTCGTCTAAAGAATTTGTTCCGGAACAATTAGAAGAAGAACATACAACATCAGCATTGAAACCCGATAAAAGCAGAGGAGAATAATTCGCCTCTGCCTTTGAGCCAACACAACTAAACAACATGAGAAACAACCCTACAATTCTATTTATACAAAATTTTGACATTATACTTTTTTTATTATTTCATTATTAATTTCGAGCTAACAACTATCGGATTATCTGTACCAACTTGAATTTTAATCACATACACACCTTGACTTAATTTATTTTTCAGGTATAATAATAAATCATCAGAACCATAAGTTTCATTAATCAATCTCTGTCCCATTAAATTGTATACTTCTACAGTATTTACAGGGAATGTACTAAGATTATTTACAATATAATTGAAACTATACACATTGTTAGTATTTTTCAATCCATTAATATTAGTATCAATTGAAGCTACATTAGAGCGAACATTTTCTTTATTTACATTCTTATTAATCGCAACTACACGATAAGAATACAAACCGGGCACGAGATTTTCATCAATAAAGGAGATATCATATGTACTAATTTCAGCAATTTTTGAAAAGTTGTTTCCATCAGAAGATCTTTCTATTTCATATTTTTCTATTTCATTGATGTTGCCGCTCCATTCTAAGGAAACAGTTTCTTCGTTTATCCTTTTTGCTTCGAGATTATGGGGTGCACCCGGATGTTGAACACCAAATATTTCTATTTCAGCAAACCTGACTGAGCCTGAAGCCGGGAAAATACATTCAAACTTAAAAAACTTATAAGCAGACTCAGGAGACACCGTAACCGACACCTTACCTGCGGATAATACAGGATTATCTTGAATATCTAATACTTTCCATTCAACACCATCAGAAGATCCGAGTAATTTCCAGCTTGCAGGTGCTGCATTATTATTGAAAGTCAGAGTATACTGATTAATTTTGGCAAATTCGGCTGATTTATAAACAAGGTCTAACACAGGTTTATCATTAACTTTTGTGGTAAGAAAATAAGTAGTGTAATTATTATCAATAAAATTTTCAATTTTCCCTATGCTATAGTTTGAAGATAACACCCCACCATTCTGACAAATATTAGTATCACTATTATCGATTGGAGTTTCATCATAAATTAATTCAGGATAATCAATTTTTGCCTGTTGCAACCAGTATTCAAACTGATCATTCCATCCAAATGCTTTAATGGCGAAAGGTTTAACATCCACACCGGCAGCAGCACTCCAGAAATGTATCAGTTCACCTAAGTTACCTCTACCTCCCGGATTAGCCGAATTACCTTGAAAACTACCATTCTTCATTTTATAATACTGTCCTTGAAGTTTCCAGAATTTCTTCAACATTGCAGTTTTACCATATAAATTATATGTTGGGTACAGAAAATCTCTATACCAATATGATGTTCTTTCGCTATCCGGATAATCGGCACCACCTCCGGGATTAGTCCCTACGGTATAACTACTGTGCCAACTTGCGGCTCTTGATGAACCTAATGCAGTAAAAACATCATATTGAAGTATTTCAGCCCATTTGCTATCACCCCAAATTGGGTAGAACATTGAACCATTATATCCACCACCTACACCTTCAACAATATGACATAATTCATGTGCCATCACATCATAAATATATCCTGACTCACTACGATTTTTAAACCAACTCTTGTTTGCTTTTATATACACCATATTTCTATAAAAGCTCGATGAACTTCTATAGTCATAGATTGAAGCAAGACCACCACCTTCTTCCATAGGAATTAACAGTACATGCAAACATGAGTCGCTCAACTCATCGCCATAACATTCAAAAACATACTTCCAATTAGCTGCATAAAAATCATAATACAAATCATTAATATCGTCTTTGCCGTAACCCTCTAACACATAGAAAGCAGTATTCCCGATTTCTTTAACTTTATTGAAGTTAGCAGGCTGATCAAGTATCCACAATTTATAGTTTTCAAACTTATCTTTAAAATCTTTTTCACCTGTTGTAACACTTACAACACTTGGTTCAGAAAGACTATTGCCATTAACTGCATATAACTTAAACACATAATCCGTCTCAGGTTTTAAAGAATAAGGATAAGTCTCTGTATTATTTGCAGGGATTTCATATGTATAGTTGAAAGTGGCACCACCATCATCAGAACGCTCAATCCTGTAGGAAGTTTCGTTTGCTACGTCCGACCACGACAGTTTCACATGATGATATGCTCTGTTCTCTAATTTGAAGTTTGCGGGTTTATTAGGTATAATTACATCATCACCAACAGCTACGTCAGCATAAAGTAGCCAATCGGCAAGTTGTGTCATACTTCCATCACCATTATTAGCATTAACATTTAAGCGATAATATTTGTAACTACCCGGATTAGAAACATTAAAATAACGTTTTTGAAACCTCGAATTAAAACTTTGATTTGTTCTTGTATCCAAAGCTGTCCAACTCGTACCGTTATCCGAACCCTCAAGTCTCCAGTTTTTAGGATCGCGACCAGGAGAGTCGTTGGCAGAAGTTATACTGTATTGTTCAACTTCAAAAGAGCTATTGAAAGAAACCCTAAGCCATACAGTACTGCTTCGGGCAAGAAATTTAGTACTGGAATCACCATCAAAGGCACATGAAATATCTTCTCCGGCAGGGGAAGTATTATATTGATCCTGATACGTAAACAATCTGCCTTTGGTTAATAAAGTCATCTCTGGAAATGCGGGTGTAACAACATTATTAGAAACACAATAAGCTGATTTATATCTATCCTTTACGCTGGAAATTCTATAAAAATAAGTACTGTTAGAATTCACTAAAGAATCAACAAACTGATTAGTATTAGCAGGTAAAGTTGCCAGAGTAACATAATCCTTTCCATTATTAGAGCGTTGAAGTTCGAAATTATCTTCATCATCAGAACGATCGCGCCACACTAACTTAACCTTGTCATAATTAATGGCAGAAGCTTTCAAGTCAGATGGCAATGCAGGCAACTGTTTCTCCTCACCAAACAAACGCCATTCGCTGATGTAGCAATTTGTACCTCCATCAGTGACGGATTTGATTTTAAATTTAAAATAAGCATAGGGTTGTGTTGAAGAAACCGTGATTGAAATAGTTTGCTTCCTTTCTGTGAAATTAATACTTCCGGCAGTCATATTACGAAGCATAACCCAATTTTTACCATCATGCGAACCATAAAGTTCTGCTTCTTTCGGATCTTTTGCAGAAGGCTGGGAAGTAGATGTCAACAATATTCTTTTTATAGCAAAAGTCTTATTAGAGCTATAAATAATTTCATTCGGCAATCCGTTAAAATTAAATTCAGTCCTTTCGTCATTATCATACAATCTATTAAAAGAAGTAGAAGTAACCGTAGCTGAAAAGTTACCTTCCGAATTTAGAAAGACATCAACTTCTTGAGCAAAAAAAGCTGTTGAATAAAATAAAGCAAATAATGCAAATAATTTTCTGTGTAAAAATACATTCATGATTTTAATATTTAAAAGTTGGTAACAAAGATAATAAAAGCAAATCAGCATTCTATGTATTACAAACAACAGAATGCTGATTTGGCACAAAAGAATAATACTTTGGCACAAAAGAATACTAAAATTTACGCTTGCCTCTTAATAAATTGAGCGTAAGTTATACCTTTTGCACTTTCATACTGTAAAAAATACACTCCTTCATTGTAATTAAATGTATTTATTACATTAATTCCGGATGAAACATTTGCACTATAAATTTGCTTACCTGCCAAACTGTATACTTTAATATTTCCATTTTGAGGAATATCTACAGACAAGAAATCAGATGTTGGATTTGGATAAATTATTAACCCATTTTGTAATTTTACTGAAGTCACTCCGGTATTGGATAATGATTTCACTTTTACATCATCCCATTTTGCTAAAACATCCCAAGCTCTCAACCCAATTGTACCGGAAGTAAATGACATATCGGATATTTCCAATACAGGTGTCAGCATATCATCGACATACACAGAGAAATTACTTTTATTAGCAATTATTTTAATATCGTACCATCGATTTATATCAATCGGTTTATCGACTTCCTTTAATTGATTCCATCCTCCGTTTGCTTTTCCAAACACAACTTTATCATTTGCGCTATTCAACCCAACATAGTAGCCATCATAATCATCCGGACCGTAAGCTAAGCGACTTGCACGGAAAATAACACCTGCATTTCCTTGATTATTTATAAGTTGCACTTTTGCTTCATAAACAAAATCATTAAAAGAAGTGGCTGTGTACACAGTTTTTGAACAGGGATGACTGGCTTCCACGCCTCCTGCGTAATACTCTCCATCTTTTATATACCAGCTACCTCCATATTGAACCCATCCTTTTTGTCCATTTTCAAAATCATCAATAAATGACGAAGTAATCATATTTTGTGTTCCTATATATGGCAAGCAAGTAACACGTAAAGTCTGTGCGCCATAAGGCACAAGCGTAACCTGTTCATCGCGATAATTCGATTCTACCGGACTGTAAGGTGGATCGATAGCTAATCTTTCATTATGAGCATACACCCATGAACTGAGTTTTTTAGCTGAGACCTTCAACTGAACCGGAGTAGTAGATTGGTCGTATGGATGATTTGGCATTTCATTTTCAATCACCTGAATAGAAGATGAAGGATTATTTTTATCAATTATCAAAGCATAATTCCATGCCGATAAAGGTAAAACCTCATTCTCTTTAAAACCATTTCCATAGTCAGTGCGTGGCTTCCATTCTTCTTCTATCTTCAGTGAGAAAACCAATGGACCTCTATTGATACTAATGGAATTATTAACCTCATCATTGACTACTAAATTCATTGGGAAATAAATGCTTACCTCATCATTATTGCTCCACGAACGGTTTATAGTATAGAAATTTCCGCTAACTATTCCGGTTTGAACTTTTCCATTAACTTTAATTTCCGGTGAATTACACCATGCAGGGATACGTAATTTCAACGGAAAAGAAGTCTTTTTAGCAATTGAAACATCAAGCGAAATACGTTCTCTAAATGGATAATCTGTGGTTTCTTTAATTGACACTTCTACCCCATCCGCAACTTTAGCAGTTACTTTTGACGGTCCGTATGCCATCACAGCAAGTCCGTTATCGGCAGTTGCAGCCCACATAGTTTTCACAAAATAAGGATATCCCATATGGAAATCAAATCTACAACAACCATAACCTGAAAAAGGTCCTGGCATATTACCATTATCATAATTCTGAGCCATACCTGTATATCCGAATTTACTTATCACCTGATTGGCTTGTTGATAGTATTGCAAACCTTTTATATCGTATGACAGACCACCCGGCAAAGCATTATATGCAACCATTTCTAACTGATCGCCAATACTTGCATCACCCAAAATCATTTGTGCAATTTCAGAAGTTTGCATTTGTTCTACTACGGAACAAAGCTCTAAACCTGTCATAGACGAACGTCCTGCCAACATTTCACAACCTGATTGCATACCGAAAGGCTGTCCATGGTCACACATCAAATGTTCACGACCTTTTACAAAAGCTTCTTTATCTGCAACAGCTTTAGATTTCTGATAATATACAACAGGCATTTTCATTGCTTGCGGGACATTAACATTATGCTTTGGTTGAAAATCTCTTAAAAACTGATTAAATAAATTATTTGTAAAAATATCAGTCCATGGATAAGCCTGATTATGAAGCTTGTCAGCTAATTCAAGTAGAAACTCATCACCTGTTCTGTTGTATAGCCAAAACACAATATCAATATTATCACCTGCTCTTGATTTTCCCCAACTGCTTAGTTGTTGACTTTCAATATTCGCATTTTGATATTGAAAGTATTTTGTAAAAAATGGAATAACCCTTTCGTCACCAGTAGCATCATAATAATCACGAATTGCATATAGCATCGGCATACGTGCCCACCAATCGTTATTATTCTGTGGACCGAAATACCCATTCCTGCGCTGATTATCAAGCGACCAATCAACCCATTTCTGAGCTTTAGTTTTTAATTCAGCATCATCTAACACATAAGCTAAAGCAACAAGACCTTTAGTGTAGTAAGGTGCACGTTCCCAACTATCACCAGTGCCCCCCAGCCAATCACAATCTGCTCCCAAATCGTTTTTACTGCTATACAAATCTTCAGCATGACCGGTTAAACCATTCTTTTGAAGCATTAATTGATTATGTAACCAACCTTCGGCTTTTACTGCTCCAACAGGCAGAGCAATAAAAGGTGCTTCTGTTAATGGAGATCTATTGTTAACGTAATTAGCTGAATTTGAAGTTAAAACGGAACTGTAAAAAATAAAGATAAATAAATAGAAGATTTTCTTCATGGATTGTAAGTTTAAAAATTATTTTATTATTAGTTTTTGAATTATTGAATTACCATTTTTTGATAAGGATACAAGATAAAGTCCTCTTTGAAGATGTGAAATATCAATTTGAATCTGAGGGCTTGGAATATCTTGCTTTAACACTTGCCTTCCGGTTGTATCAAAGAAAGTTATTGAAGAGTTATTATCGATAATATCATTACTCGTGTTTATCGTAATATACTGTCCTGATACCGGATTTGGATAGATCTTAAAAAGCATTTGCTCAGAAGGTTTTTCAACACCACTATAATCCAAAGAAAAAAGTTGTGATTTTGGAACAATCTCTCTCGGTTGATTTTGATTTATCCATTCAAGATAGCAATAAGCTCCACCTGTACTTTCAAAATACTCAAGCTTAATATCATAAAGTTGATTTTCTTGCAGACTAATATCTCCGGAATACTCAATATCGTAATCATCTAACCACTTATCAATAATTAATTTATCATTAACCCACAGTCTACGACCATTATCGCTATTTACAAAAAAAGTGTATGTACCTGTAAATCGAGGTTGAATTTTACCTTGCCACCTGATTGAAATATTATCAGCATTTATAAGTCTATGAGGTTTAGCTGTTCCCCAATTGAAATTAATGGTAGTATCAATTTCGGTTGCACGTAAAATATTAAAATCTTTTCCATTATAATATTCGGCTGTTAATCCATTCCCTTTGCCTGTCGATAATGGTGGAACAGGATCAAGCTGCCATAGAGCAAACGATTGGTTTTTATCTTCCGACTGAAAAATCTGAGCTGTTGCAGATAAAGAATTCGCTTCTAAAATTTTACCTGAATTACATGATAAAATCTTATATACCCCTTCTGTTGATGTTGGAATAACAATAAACTTCTGATTTTCGGCATCAGCAATATTCCATTGCTGCAAATTTGCTTTATTATCTTTTGAGAAGTTTTCAATTTCAAGTCCTTTTCCACTGGAAACAGATTCAATGCGATAAATTCGTTCACCTGCCTTCACAAAACGGAATTGTAAATTTATTGCTCCTGTATTTCTAAAGAGCTTGATTTTTTTACCATTATCTATACTTTTATATCCACCATCGATACCCATTGCATTATTGTTATTTGGTGGTTTAATAAAATAAGAACCTTCCTCTAAATCAATCCCATTAGATTTAACTTTAAGAGACACTGTTTTATTCTTCCATTCATTTAAATCAGAATTGTCGGAAGTAATGGTAAGTGAATCGCCCTGAAAATTATCTTCTGAAAAAAGCACTACCTTAAATCCATCAGCAATCTTCAGAGATTTTATTTTGCTTGTTTCAAACCCTTTATTTTCAAGCATTTCAGCACTGTAATCATTTATTTTCAAATTAGATGAAAAACCTTCAAAATTCTCAAAGTCATATGCAGTTACACTACCGGTTGATGACAGAGGTTGACAGAACAACTGGTAATATGGGATGCGTTGGCGAACCTGGGATGTGCTTTCCCATTCAAGCTTAGTCATAGCATTTGCACTGTTCTTTCTGAATTTATACTCAATATCGTACTTTTCACCTGCAACGAGAGTTATAGTATCAGAAGAATGAACTGATGAATTATTTAAAGAATCGCACAGAACACGACCATTAATTTTCAATGATACTCCACCTTTTGATGTTGAATGAAAGGTGTATTTCTGAGAATATATTGGTTGAATCTTACCTTTCCAAGTTGCTATAAAATCATTGTCACCAACGACTTCAGTTGCTTCTGTAAAATAATTATCGTTATACTCAACACTTCTCTCGTTGGTAACCAATACTGTTTCGTCAGGCTTAGAATTTAAAGCATACTCAACCCTCAAACCATTACCACTTGCCAGATTTAGTTTACGTACATTTTTACGAATTAGCCAAACGAACTCACCCGGAGCTACCACGCGAATATTCGGATTTAACTTACTAATACAATTTAGAACATCACTTGGGTTCATAGTCCAAATATGCACAGGTATTAAACTGTATCCATTAGCATTGTTAATGTTCGTAGATTGCTTATTTAAAGTATTAGCAAGACTTTGAGCAACTCTATTACGAGTTTCTGCACTTCCATCACTTGAGTTTCCCCATAGAGTAAATCTACCACCTATCGAAGGTTTATCTTTGTACCACTTAATTTCACCTGCAAGTTTTGTATACTGACCACCGTATGAATAGTAAAATAAAGCATCGACATTACTTTGAGCTAAATAATCATTTGGATTATGATTACCATCCTTGTCAATAATATTTACGATATTCAAATCAGCTTTTTCCATCATATCATTATTGAGCTTATTTTGATTTGCAAGCTGGGGGTATATACTTGGAAAGAAATAGCCTGTACCGGAAGGTCCGGCAACGAGAAGATTACTTGCATTTTCAGTAATTAAAGCATTCTCAATGTATTTACGATAAGATGCCGGAGCAAGCTCAACAAAAGCAGGAGATATAGTCCAACCCAATTTTAATCTGTTTTTATCAGGATTATCCCAACTACCTTTACTATTGAGAGAGCCTGAAAGCCATTGTATATTATCACCGTCTGTTATCACAAAACAAACTGTATGTACATCAGGAACAACTTCATATTCTGTAGCTTGAAATTTATGTCGCGGCATTTTCACCGGAACATTACTTAAAGTCGACAGATTCGGACTCCAATCGGACGGATGAATCATAGCTGAATACTGAGAAATCTGTTCGACAGTATTAAACTCACCTGCACCCCATCCAAAATACACAGCTAACGGATCCATACGGCTATATACAGATTTTGCGAGAGAGCCTGTGGCACTTGCATCCCAAAACTGCAAAGCACCGGCAAAGATAGAATAGTCACCGAGAAACAAAGCTCTATCATCATTAAAAGCTTGATATGAAACAATAGATTTACTAAAGTGACTACCATAATTTTGTAACACCCAAGACTCATCTTTGCCTCTAACATCTAATAACTTAGAATAGCCCGCATTGATTGCAACTTGCTCAATATCAGTAGGTATAAGAATAGCATTTAATACCGGACATAAAGAAAATGCAACATTGACAGAAGCAGTTTTTGATTCGCACAAAATATATCCATCGAAACGGTTAGCATAATAAGCCAATAAACCATTAAAATTTGAATAATAAGTACGATCTATAGTCACATATGGACTTAGCAAATCACCATGTCCATGAGTATCTCTCAAAATTTCAGGTTTGGTACGCGCTAGCATACCTTGAAGTGATTGAAGAGCTAATTTCTGAGAATATCCTATAGATTCTGATATCAGAAATAATTTATCCGGCTTTTGTGGAGATGTAGGATACGGACTATTTGCAATTCGTGTGATTTGCTGAGCATTAGCAAATAAACTCAAAGCTAAAATATATAATACTATTAAAGGTTTTCTCATGTTATTTTAATTTTTTATAAACTTTTTAGTTGAAATGCCATCTTTTGTTTCAACATTAACTACAAACACACCTGTAACATGATTACTAAAATCAATCACATTTTCACCCTCGACTAAGTTAGCAGACAGCAATTCAGTACCTTGTATATTGTATATCCTAATGATACCAATATTTTGAGAATAGACATACAGAGTATTATTATCCTGATTAAATCTCAAACTAAATATTGCAGATATAGGGTTATAAACACTATTCGCTTCTTTTGTAAAATAGAAGTTATCAACTTTGAAACCACTACCTTTATAAACTAAATAGATATTCTGTTTTCCTGTTTGCGGAGTAATAGTGCCCGTAGCAGTTGCCCATTCTCCGGGATGAGCAGACGGCACTTCGGCAACACCCAGCAAATCACCTTTCGGACTATCTTTTCTTATTTCTATTTGTCTACCTGCTTGTCGACTCGATTGCACTGATATGTTTATACCATTTACCAAATCAGTTCCAAAATCCACATTATTATAAGCTGTATAGAAATCATTATTAATATTGGAAATATAAATTCCATTTTCAGTTTCTTCTGTGAAAACACCTTTTATATAATCAAAATGTTCAGCTTCTATAGTTTGATATGCATTTTTAATTATAAGATTAGCATCTGTCGGAGCATTAAAGGCAGCCGACACGGCAGTAGAAGCGCCAAAACCTTTATTTGCAAAATTATAGCCATCAGAAAATATATAATTGTCAGATGTCTTTTCCCACCAAGCAGTCCAACTGACACCATCAGCATTACGATTATTATATGCATGCAATGCATTCCTTTGCATCCATGCAACTCTATCAGGAACAGCTAAATCGACTATATATCTACGAAGATACCTCATCAAAATTCCTTTGAAACCTTGCAGGTCGTCGCCACTACCACAAACCTTAACAACGCCTAAAGGATTACATAAATCTTTACGTGTCAATTCAACTATCTTGTTGGCATCATTTAGATATTGCACATCTTTATATCTGTTATACAACATCACGGCAGCACCAAGGAATGTACCTTGATTATATGTCGACACCCAATAATTTCCAACTTTAAAAACACCATTATCCCATGAGCCTGAATCAAAAACTTTTCCTGTTGCAGGTTCATAAAGATGTTTCCTTTGTAGAGTATACAGACTTTTGGCTTTATCGTAATAAGTATCATCACCAGTTGCTATAGCCAGATAGCAAGCTGCCACCTCTGCCGGTCCGTTGATACAAGAGTTCGAACCCTGATTACCGGAAGGCGACTGTTTCCATCGTAGCATACCGGCAGGAATCATTGCTCGGCTATACATATTATCATAATTTGTTTTAGCAATATTCAAATAGTTGATATTTGAATTAGGATGTTGACCAAACATTAAATATGCTCTAACACTTGCCAACACAGCCCAAGCAATATCATCATTATATTCATTCCATCTCCAATCTTGCCCATTACCGGATTGCCCCCAACCGGCAGGATAACTTACGAAATGCTCGTAAACCTGTTCGAACATAGTTTTATATTCCTGTTTACCTGTAGTTTCATAAGCATCTAAAATGGTTTCCATCATTTCAGCTTCGCCCCAGAAACCTGTTGAAGTTTTAAGAGCATTAAAATACTTACGTTTCCAGCCTTGCATAACGCTATCTCTGAAAGCATTATTAACCTTATTGGGTAATATGTCCTCAGCGACTATAGTCCACATCTGACGAATAGAATCAGCATCATTTTTCTTAGATTGAAGCTTGATTTGTGAACCATTTGAATTGCCTGTTAACTCCATAAACAAATCAGTTCCATCAGTAGCCTTAATAGCAAAACGCATAAAATAAGCATTAGGATATTTACTATCATTAACAGGAATAAGCTCCCACTTACTATAATTCAATGCGTTCATACGTTGAGTAAGCCTATCATCTACCTTAGGTCGATTTGAAGCTACCGAAATAGGAATTTCTGTATATGCGTTTCTGAAATAAAAAGTGTTATCACCTGCATCCTCTGCTATCCAGCGTTGGGCAGGCACATTAGTTTCCGTCCATGCAATAATATCAAGATTATTATCCAATGATGCATTTGCAATAAAAAGAGATTTTTTACCTGTGTATACAGAATTGATTTTATATGCGCTTCCATCTTTAATTTCAGCAGAAACAGGCATGGTAATCAAGAAAAAAACCAATAATAAACTAAATAAATGTGTAAATATGTGCTTCATAATATATATCCTCTTCATAAATTTTTAATAACTTGCTGACTCTTATCATATAAGTTTCTAAATGACTTAATCATACATAAACCGGATTGTTTTATTTTGCCGATTCGATTGTACTGAAATAAGATATACGCCTTTTGCGTAATTAGTCATATTTACTTGAAAATGATTTCCTGCAAACGACTGTGACATCAACAACTTTCCACTCAGGTCGTGTACATAAACCATTTTTTCGTATCTACCGGCATCTTTCAGTTCAATATTCACCATACCTTTTTCAAGCTTACTTGGGAATACCTTCAGTTGCTCTGCATCATCTATAGATATTAGGCCGGTTGATGAAATATCTTTAAACAATTGACTTTGGGGAATAACCTCGCGTGATTCAAATGCACTTGCCCATTCGAGTTTACACGATGCTGCACCTCTATTATCGTAGTATTCAAGTTTCAAATCGTACTTTTGAGCTACATCTAATTTCACAGTAGCTGAATATGCTATACCCTGATTGCCTGTCCATTTATCAATTACCAACTTATTATCAACCCACAACTTGCAACCATTATCAGCAGTAACATAAAATGTATAATAACCGGAATATCTCGGAGCAACTTGTCCTGTCCATCTAACAGAAAAATTATCTGCATTCACATCATCCATAGGCGCATTAATATCCCAATTAAAATTAACATTCTTATCTATTCTTGATGCAATTTTTGTTTCGAAATTCATTCCGTTGAAATAATCAGCAGTAAGTCCTTCACCCTCCCCTTCTATAGCTCCCGGATTTATTGTCAGGTTGTTAGCTTCACGAATTAGTTGAAAAATATGATCGGGACGAACAACTACATAATCGGCGCCAAGAGAATTTGCTACATTTTTAAAGCTTGTTGGTGTTACATTATTCCATGGCTGCGCCTGAATAATCGCAAAACGTGGCGAATTACCGTTCCAATTCTTTGCTGCCGAGGCAATATGGTCTTTCATTGCCTGCTCGTTGGTACAATAATTACAGGAAAGCGGCTTTCCGGGAAGTCGGTTGATATCGGGGTCTCTTGTGCCTCCGTAAATGCTCATGACACCACCTGTATTTTGAGCGGTTAATCCCAATAAGGTGCGCGAATTATTGGCAAAAGAAGTACCTACTGTACTATTTATTCCTCCGGTAATCGTGTTCCAAATCGTAATAACCCGTATTCCTGCTTTGTAATTATATTCCTCAGTTTTAGCAACAAATCCGGCTAACTCATCACCTAAAGAGTAGTTTAACCAATTATTGGGATAAGTATAACCATAACCGGAAGGACCTGAAATTAAATTGTCGTTTTCAGTAGATGATTCATGCATATGATTGAGAGCTGCAGGCATTGCATCTACCATTGAAGGAGAGATTGTCCAGCCTATTGGCACAGACCCTCTGTCTTTATTATTCCACAGTTTACGCTGTAAATGTTCGATATATTGCAAGTTATCGCCATCACTCAGAATAAATGCCACATAAATCTTATTCTCCAATTGTGGTTTTGCAGGCATTGGAGCAGGTTTAATTTCACGCGATGTTCCACTATGAAATGCCAGATTGGTTGCATAATCACTTGGGATTGTTGTAAAGCCATAATTCGACACACGAGTAACACCCGGCTCTTCTTCAGGCCACCATCCCATACAATTTGCACCAACAGGCATATCTTTAAGAAATTTATTCAACAAATTACTTTCGGCTGTCTTCTTGGGATCTAACCATATTACTGAAGCACCAATACCAATAGCATATTCGCGTAATGAAGCTTTATGATGTATAGGACTTAATCCAATAAGAATACGTTTATCCGCAGAGGGCCAATGATTGTCATATACAGCTTGATAAATTTCTTGCTCACTGTTAAACCTTCCACGTAAATCTTCTAATATTTGATAATTATATGGTGAAGAAGTTAATCTATCAACTAATGAGGGAGCAACTATCAGTGCATTTAACTTATGAGCTAAAGGGATTGCATAATTTACCGTATGTATCTGTGCCGGATCATATATAATAATACCATCAATCTCCGATTTATATTTAGTCAACACATTCCACGTATTGGTTTTATGATCATTATATTTATAACCCAAAGATTGCAGCCATGTATAAGGTCCCTCAGCCAAAGCGTCTCCTTCATAAGAAAAAATACGAGGCTGAATTCTGTTTATCAATCCCTTCAAAGAAGAAAATAGATAATATTCGGCATCACTTGTAGATGTTGTTGCATTTAAATAAATCAAATCTTGTGTTTCAGATGATGCTGGAAAAGTAGGTAATAATTGTCCCTCAGGCCAAGTTATTTGGGCATGAACAAAACAAAGAAAACTTGATACGAATAATATAAATAAAACTCTCATTATAATAATTTTAATTTTAACGTGATAATTATTTTGACATGGAATAAGGAGCATTCTCCTCTTTGATACCTCTTTGCTTGTTAGGTTTATTGTCCATCTCAAAAACAATTTTACCACCTTTTTTCAAGGAAGATATATCAAAATAATTGTGCGGATAATTCTTCCCATTAAATTTCAGCTTATTAACATAAACATTAGCTGCACTATTTTTCTTGGATGTAATTTCAAGTTTTTTACCATTAGGAAGATTTAGTTTCACTTGGTCGAAGATAGGCGAACCAATAACATACTGACCGCTTCCCGGACACACAGGATAAAAACCCATTGCTGAAAATACATACCAAGCTGAAGTCTGACCGTTATCTTCATCACCACAATAGCCATCGGGCGTTGCAAAATATAATTTATCCATTACCTCCCTAAGATGATATTGAGCTTTCCATGGCTCTCCCGAATAATTGTACATATAAATCATATGCTGAATAGGTTGATTTCCATGTGCATAATTACCCATATTCATAATTTGCATTTCACGAATTTCGTGAATTACACCACCATAATAGCTATCATCAAATATAGGTGGCAGAGCAAATACAGTATCAAGCATCTGATTGAATGTTTTTTTACCTCCCATTAAATTTATCAATCCCTGAGGGTCATGGAACACCGACCAAGTATAATGTAAAGCATTACCTTCAGTGAAATCACCACCCCATTTAAACGGACTGAAAGGCTCGGTAAATTCACCATTCTTCTGCCTGCCAGCCATTAAATTATATTTCGAATTGAATAAATTCTTATAATTCTGACTTCTTTCTTTATAAATCTGAATTTCACTTTCGGGTTTATTTAGTGCTTTTCCTAACTCATAAATACACCAGTCATTATACGCATATTCTAAAGTTCGTGCTGCACTTTCATTGATATACACATCATTAGGCACATAACCTAACTCATTATAATAATCAAATCCCCATCTTCCGGTTGATTTTACCGTAGGATGAACACTATTTGCTGTACTGATAATTCCTTTCCATAACACATCGGCTTCTTTCACTTTTACACCCTGCAAATATGCATCAGCTAAAACGGATGCTGAATTATTACCAACCATGCAGCCACGATGTCCGGGACTTGCCCATTCCGGAAAATATCCACTTTCTTTGTAAGTATTGATTAATCCTTCTTGCATTTTTATATTCATTTCCGGATAAAGAAAATTAAGCAATGGGAACAAAGCTCGGAAAGTATCCCAAAATCCGGTATCAGTAAACATATAGCCTTGTTCTATTTCTCCGTTATAGGGGCTGTAATGTACCACTTTTCCTTGAGAATCGTATTCATAAAAGCTCCTTGGGAAAAGTACCGAACGGTATAAATTGGAGTAGAAAGTACGTAGCTTATCCACGTCCTTATCCTGTATCTCAACCCTTCCCAATACTTGATTCCATCGTGCTTCTCCATCATTTTTAACCTCGTCAAAGCTTCTTCCGTTAAGTTCTTTCAAGTTAAGCTCAGCCTGTTCAAAACTGATAAAGGAAGATGCCACTTGTGCATGAACCATTTCGCCTCGCTTTGTAGAAAAGCCAATAATGGCACCTGCATGGTTCACATCGGCTTCTGCCTTATTTTCCCGGATATCGCCATCGGCTACAGAAGCATAATAGCTAAACGGCTTATCAAAGCTGATTACAAAGTAGTTTTTAAAATTATCGGGAACGCCTCCACTGTTCTTAGTGGTATAGCCGATAATCTTATTTTCAGCAGGTAAGATTTTAATATACGAACCGCGATCAAACGCATCCACAGTGATATAAGATGCGTTACTTTCGGGGAAAGTAAATCTGAATAGTGCAGCCCGTTCCGTCGGAGTTATTTCAGTCACCACATCAAAATCGGCAAGATACACCTTATAATAATGAGGCTTTGCTACTTCTGCCTTATGTGAAAACCAACTGGCACGTTCGTCTTCATTAAAAATAGGCTTGGCAGTAGTGGGCATAATGGAAAACTGTCCATAATCATTAATCCATGGACTGGGCTGATGTGTCTGTTTAAAACCTCGTATTTTATCAGCATCATAAGTATATGCCCAACCGTCACCCATCTTACCTGTCTGTGGTGTCCAGAAATTCATTCCCCATGGAAGTGCAATTGCCGGATAAGTATTTCCTGTTGATAAGGAATGTTTTGATTGAGTACCAACCAACGTACTTACATAGTCAACAGGATTATTTCCTACTGATTTCAAAGAGAAAAAGAAGGATAAAAAAACGAATAATGTTACTCTGATTTTCATTTTGAACTATTTAATATTTTATTGTACAATTATTTTTGTTTGAAAATGTTTCTCCTCATCCGAATATATTTTCAGCAAATAAACACCTGAACTTGCGGTCATAGTAAATGACGTTAAAGGTTCTGATGCTACGTAATTTGTTATCAAATCACCAACGGCTGAATATAATTTATACTGTGTGAAAGATGAATTGTTATTAGTATTTACAAATAATCTTTCACCCTTATTGATAGGGTTGGGATATATATCTAAAAAAGTATTTGATTGATTTTGAGAGCCTAAACCTGAAGTTTCTTTCGTCTCAAAAGTGTAAGTTCCTGATTCTAACTCTAAAATATATTGCTCATCATCCATAACAAAAGAAACCACTCCTTCTACATTTTCAGCTTTTATCTCATTATTATATAAAGCAGTGTTATTATCTAAACGCGGAATATACATGGTTGCAGTAGTATTTGCAGGTATGGTAACTGTAAAGCGATAATTTTTGCTTGAAAGTCTTTCCCATTTACTTTTTATCTGTCCGTAATACGACCCAAAACTTGCATTTACCATAGTAATTAAGTCACTCTCCGGAACATCTCTTAAATCTAAGCGAGGTTGTAAAATTATATGCTTGAAAGCCGGATTATTTTCGTCAGTTTCAATACCTGCCATATATCTGTACATCCATTCCGAAACAGCACCATAAGCATAATGATTAAATGAATTCATGCCCGGATCACCAAATCCATCATCTATAGTATAAGAATTCCATCTTTCCCAAATAGTTGTTGCACCTTGATCAACACTATACAACCACGAAGGATTATTTCTTTGTAATAGCAAATTATAAGCTACTTCATCAGCTCCATAAGCACTTAAAGTTTGATTGAGAGTAGCTGTTCCGACAAAGCCTGTACTTAATTTGTTGCCATTATTCGCTATTTTATTCTTTAAATGCAACAATCCATTTTCCGTACCTTTTTCATCAGAAAATAAATCATTTTGAAGTGCTAATAAATAAGCAGTTTGCGATGTTACATTTAAATTTCCATTACGTGAATTTACATACCTACGCTGAAATTCTTTCTTGATATTAGTATATAATTCAGAATATTGATCTGCTTTTTGCTCATAACTATCATTTTTAGATTCGCTTAATGCTTTTGATATTTGTGTCATCAACTTAGCCACATAAGCATAATAACTAACGCTGATATAGCGGGGATCTGTATGTTCGTAAGCGAGCCAATCACCATATTGAGTATCTCCTCCATTATATAAATATCCGTCAAACTGTCGAGTTGCCAACCAAACCATAAATTTTTCCATAGAAGCATAATGCTCCTGAAGCATGCGTTTATCTCCATACATCAAATAAATATTCCATGGAACAATGATAGCAGCTTCAGCCCAAGCTGTACGACCATAACCCACATTCCAATTATCAGGAACTACAGAAGGATATGTACCATCGCGCTGTTGACTATCACGCACGTCCTTTGCCCATTTTTTAAAGAAAGAAACTACATCAGCATTATAAGCAGCTGCACGTGAGAACACTTGTGTATCACCCATCCATCCAAGTCGTTCGTCGCGTTGTGGACAATCGGTAGGAACACTTAAAAAATTACCTCTTTGTCCCCATATCACATTGCTATACAACTGATTGACTAACTCATTATTAGTAGTAAAGGATGATCGTTCTTCATTGATATTCCCAACCACTTCACCAACTAATTCTTCAAGTACTATATCATCAGTAGCAGTAATTTCGCAATATCTAAAACCATAAAAAGTAGAAGATGGGCGATAGGATTCACCTTCTTTTTCTTCTTTTAAAGTGTAGTTTAAAACTGCTTTTGCTGAGCGAAGATTTCGTAGATAAAGTGTTCCTTTAGCATCATCATTACCACGACCTTCTGAACCAGAATCGTTTAGCATCTCAGCAAAACGAACAGTTATTCTGCTTCCAGACGAACCTTTCACTTTAAATTTAATCCATCCTACGAAGTTTTGTCCAAAATCGATAATGGCAGTTTCTCCTTTTTTTAGTGCAAACTGCGGATTTTTAAAGCTTTCAACAATATTGACTTCCCCAAAAGTTTGGCTGTTATCATTAATTTTATCATAAATGTATATGCTCTGGGGCGATAAATCTAAATCGTGACGAATACGCACAGGCTCTCCAATATAGGCTATAATTTCTCCTTTGAAGTAGTTATTTTTCTCAGGATATTCCCACTGACTATCATCAAAATCTGCTTTAGTCCAATCAGATTCTTTACGTGCATCATAGCTTTCGCCATCATATATATCACCTAACCTAATAGCTGAATTTTTAGAACTTTTCCAAGTATTGGTATTGGTAACAAAAGTTTCTACGCTACCATCTTCATATTCAATCAGTAATTTAGCTAAAAAGCCAAGGGAATGCGAGCCATACTCATTATGAGCAATTTTACCCATAAACCACCCTGATGATACTTCTGCAGCAACCACATTTTCACCTACACGAAGTAAATCACTAACATCATAAGTTGTATAAAAAATAGTTTTTCTATAATCTGTCCAGCCTGGTTTTAATTCATCGTACACTACACTACCATCAGCTTGTGTCACTCCCACTCTATCACCATTCATAAATAAATTATAAACACCTAAGGCAGAAGAGTACAGACGAGCTGACTTCACAGTTTTAGTTAATTCAAACTGAGTTCTAAACATGGGAATTCCATGTGATGCACTTTGCAACACTCTAAAATCTTCATTTCCTGGAGCTTCCAGATTCATCTTAAAGTTTCCATTCACATTAACTACCTGAGTTCCTTCAAAATCATTGGATTTATTTTCAAAATCTTCTGTTAATTCATGCACATTTCCCTGTTCATCTATGTAGCTATAAATCACATTATCTATATAAGCATGTTCGCGTGTATTATTATCTCCAGTATAAACACGAAAACCAACATAAGCTTGCTGTAAATCAGGACTATAATAACTATCTACTAAATTCCCATCTAAATAGGTATAAATCAGTTTATCGACAACATCAATAGTAAGTTGTCTTTCATGTCCAATAATTTGTTCTGTAGTATAAGGAAGCGGCACATCCTCAGTATAATGCACATGTCCATCTTTAAATATATGTCTTCTTAATGCTGGTTGATTATTGGCAGTTCCATAAGTATTAATTGCCCATATATGCATGTTATGGATGTCTGTAGCTCCAAAGATAATCCCTGCATTTTGATTAAGCACAGTAACATCACATGAAAAAGTAAAAGTTACAGGCTGCTCTGCCCAATTCTTTTCTTTATGCTGAAGCCAAACTGCCCCACTCCATCCTGCATCAAGCAAACCTGTTTCAAAAAACGCTTCTTCTTCCGAAGTAATTTTAGTTCCATTCTGATCCCAGACGGAAACTTGCCAATTATATCGGGTAGAAGATTGTAAAGAAATATTTTCACATACTATGCCTACAGATTTATCATTTGAAACAACTCCTGTTGACCAATTTATTTCATTTTGACTATTAAGGAGGCTAATTTCATAGGCTGTTTGTTTCATTCCCTTACGAGAAGATTGCATTTCCCAACTAAATTGAGGTGATACGACATCAATTCCAATCGGATTAGTCATGTATTCAACCCTTAAATTAACAAGCTTAGTTTCTGCATGTATAGCAATGAAACTAAACATACAAAGCACTAAAAAAGTTATGTTAATATACTTTCTCATATCTGTTTTTTTAGAATATTATTTTTAATGTGTTTTCATTATTAATTTTAATGATATACACACCTTTAGATGAAAGTGTAAAGTTCATAATTGGACCAATTGCTTTCGTATTATGAATTAGTTTTCCATCCATAGAATAAATCTGAATCAAATCACCTCGAGTTAAAGAATTTAAATGTAAAACATCAGCTTGAATATAACAAGTATATGTTTGCTCGGTTTGTTGATTTTCCAATGCGCTTATAGGATTTTCTTCTGTAACATAAATACCAACATCAATAAGCTGTCCTCCTGTAGTTTGTATACATTTCACAGCTAAAGTGTTTTTTCCGGCTATCAACAAATCTTTATCAAATTCATAATATTTATAATCAGTTAAATATCCCGTTTGCTCCATAGCTAACTCACCATTCAAATACACTTCTACATCTTCATCATGGAAAGTATAGAAATAAGCTTTTGATACATTTGTTATATCTTCACTACTTACATCAAATTTTGTTCGAATATATATTTGATTTGTGTTCCATAATGTGTTTTGTAAGTTTCTTTCAGTACCAAATGGTGCATTTCCTCTTTCCCAATATCTATCGTTAAAACTCGGCTGATACCAATCTTCAGATGGCGTATCCATAGTATAATTCCATTCCTGCAAAGGATTTTCGGGAGATGAAATAGGTAAAATCGGTTTTCTATACTGTGCCATTTCATCAAACCATGCAAACCTGTCTTCTATAAATTGCTCGACAAAATCTATATACTCATCATATGTGTTAAAAAGAGCACCTTCAAACCACACCTTTCTCCCTATGGAATTCCAACGATTAAAATTCAGAGCTTGAGATTGTTGTAAGATATATGCATTATCAAGCAGATAATCTATCAAATGATTCTTTAGATTATTATCTTTCGCTTCATTCCATAATACCGGTAAAAGTTCCCTTGCTGAAGCAGAAGACATAATTTTCCTAAACCACGATTGTGCCACACCATGTTGAGTACTAAGCGTCTCAGTATATCTCGGTACCCTCTCATTGGTAAGAAAAGCTTGATCAAAATCCCATACCGGTCCGAAATACAACTTATCATCACCACGTTTCTTATAACATGGTATACACCAATAAGCATCGCAATTACCTGTCAATTCAGAATGAATATAATACTTAACAGCACTTTGAATATCAATATATTGATTAAGTGCAGCTTCCGTACCTCCAAAAAGCATCACTTCAGTCAGGGCTATATGATTTTCAATCCATTGCTTCTGAACCGGTAATATCTCATCGCTATCCGGTGATTTAATTGTAAAAGGAATGCCTCGAGGAGTTCTGAAGAATACAGGCTCCTGATCCGCATAAGCATCTATCTCCAAATGATATCCACCTGTTATATTAGGTGCAACTATATCATCAGGCGACATTTCATCTATATTAATTCTGTTTTCATCTACTTCGATATGATCGCTCGCCATAAAAGTTCCATAATAAAATCCGTCAAGAACAACATCGACCATAACACAAGCCGGTGTAAATTCAAAATCAAGAATTTTACTCATCTCGAATGCTAATCCATTTCTAAGAAGAGTTTTATCAACAGCCAAAGCGATTAATGTCCAGCTTTTTGCTTTTGCAGGTAAGCCTAAGAAATTCTGTTTTTTATCAAACTTTATTCTGAAAGGCTTTTTCTCCATAAACTCCCAAGTGGAATTTCCTCTACCACGAACTTGCGCATCAAAAACTTGCACCTGATTGTTTTTTGAAATTGCAACTTTTGATATAGCATAGTTTTTCTTATTTATAAAGTCGAATTTGCCACCGGTTTCAAGATAAATAGTAGGCAAATTAGTTAATTGAGGATATGTCAATATCTGCTCATTCTGGTTCGTGTAAAATTCAATTTCGGCAACACTACATCGATGTTTGGTATTTATACATCTTATGTATCTGTACTTCTGATTGTTTTGAATATCATAAGTTGTAAATGTACCCGAAGCCAATGATCCATTAATTGAAGCTATTGTTACAGGATTATTAAAATCCGGATTATCTGCAACCTGAAAGACCGTTCCATCTGCTTGGTTATGTCGATCGGGCATAGGAAAAATTCGTATTTTTTTTATTGAAAATGGTTCTCCTAAATCTAATCCTACCCATCCGCTCACATCACGTGACATGAAACTTGTACCCTTATTTGTATCAAATGCATTATAGGCATGCCGGGTATAATCATTTTCAGGTATTGTAGATATAACACTGCCTCTCAGCTTTTGATATCCTTCAATATTTTGAGCTGAAAGGCATAAACTCAACAGCACAAGATGTAAATTCAACAAAACAAAATACTTATTCATCAAATATATTTTTTCTTTATTTTAATATTCTTATAATTTAATCTATAACTATCTTTTTCGACATAACAGTCCCGTTGTAATCATTAGCTTTTACAATGTATACACCTTTTGTAAAGTTTGCCAATGATACCTTATTGACATGAAATTTCTGATACAGCTTCTCTCCTGTTAATGAAAAAATTGAAATATCAGTAACATATTGAGAATTCGAATTCATTTCAAGTGTTTTATTTTTATAATCGTAATAGAAATTTAATTCCGACACTGTATTCTGTCCGCTTTGCAAGGATTCAAAATATGTATTATCTCTAATCGACCTAATTTCTTCGCCTGATAATAAGCCTTTAAAGAAATAAAGTTCATCTATTTTGCCATTCCAAAAGCCTTCGTTTCCATTTTTATGTGCACCTATTCTGAAACCACCCGTACAAGCTTCAAAGGTTTGTGTGGAAACTGTAAGATCTCTCACACCATCGACATAATATGTAACTTGCTTATCTAAAGGATCGCAAACTACAGCAACATGTTGCCATTGACCTCGTTTAAAAGCACCTATTTCAGAAGGATTTTGACGTTGACCTAAAAAGTTATTATAGAAATATCTGACATCGCCTCCAACTTTAGGATTTTCGACACGAGCATAAAGAACGATACGACCGATACCTGCATTATCTTTTTGAGCAAGGACAATCTCATCTCTGAAATAAAAATTATTTTCTTCTTTACTGCCTGCTCCCGGAATAATGGTCGATTCATCAAAAACCCAAGCACACACTGTATATTGAGTGTTCAAGGTATTTACTAATCCTGTCGTGTTTAAATCGAGATATTGTGTTGTACCATTAAGAGATAGAGCACTGCCGTATTTACCTTCGCCAAACCATGAAACTTCTCTTGTTGGGAAAGGTGATAATTCCAATTTATTAGCTGTTGAATCGGTAAGATTATTATTGAAAGGATAATAGAAAACCAACTCTTTTTGTGTTGCCGGAGGTTCATTTGCTACTGACAACCCAACACTGATAGCCCATTCTTTCCATAAAGCTTTCATTTCTCTTACTTTATCTGGATATTCTGCAGCAAGATTATCTGTTTCTGAATAATCATTAGCTAAATTAAATAATTGCCACCCTTGATTTCTTAAAGTCACTAATTTCCAATCGCCCACTCTCACTGCCTTACCGTTTTCATGTTCCCAGAAGAATGTTCTTTCGCCATTCCACTCACCTTCACCGCTTAGCAGTGGTATTAAACTCTGCCCTTCTTGGGGTAAAGGCTGTATATTATTTGCATTATAAGTCTGCGGATAATCAGCATCAGCAAGTTCTAAACATGTAGGCATAATATCGACAAAATGTCCGGGTTCATTATTGATGCTTCCTCTTTTGCCTTCAGGTATTCCGTTATTCCAATTCACTATCATAGGAGTTGCAATTCCACCATGGAAAGACTCTATTTTCCAGTATCTGAATGGTGTATTGACTGCACCTGCCCAACCTGCACCTAAATAATTATAAGTAAGCTCACTACCAGGATTAGGGGAATTGTGCACTACAGTCTGACCATCTCTCGTCCTATCGTGTCTGTCGAAATCACCAATAGAGTAATTTTCAGAAGAAGCTCCATTGTCAACCATAAACATTATTATAGTGTTATCATACTGACCGTTAGCTTTAAGTTTCGCAATGATTTTTCCTACTCCCTGATCGACACAATCAATCATAGCAGCATGCACTTCCATATTTTTAATATGTCTTTGCTTATCAACAGTCGATTCATTAATCCACAACTTACCCGATTCATTTTTAGCAATCGGCACTTTTTCAGGATCAATCAAACCAAGTTCAACCATTCTTTCATAACGTCTTACTCTTAATGTATCCCAACCCTCATCATATACACCCTGATATTTTGCAATATCTTCGGGCTTAGCATGCAGGGGCCAATGAGGTGCATTATAAGAAACATACATAAAGAAAGGCTTGTCGTCATTAGCATAATCATCCAATAAATCCAACGACTTATCTGTTATAAAATCAGTAAGATAAAAATCAGATGGCACTGTCTCAATAGGATCAGTATTATGTACAAGACTGAATGGGTCGAAGAAATTTGCAACACCCCATATTGTACCCCAATGCTCCTCAAAACCTCTATTACTTGGGTAAGTATCTATGGGTGCAAAAGGTCGATTGTTGAAATTATTCTGATGTGATAACCATTTCATTTGGTCTTCTTTGTTTCCTATACCCTGAGTGAGCGACAGATGCCACTTTCCTGTCATACCTGTATGGTAGCCTTCATTTTTTAAAACTTCAGCAATAGTAACACAGTTTTTGGTCAGACTTAATCCCATGCCGGTAATGCCAACAGTATGCGGATAACACCCTGTCAACAAGGTAGCTCTTGAAGGACAACTGCGAGCGCCATTAAAAAATTGAGTGAAACGTATACCATTATCTGCAAGCGCATCGAGGTTTGGAGTCTGCACTTCACCACCATAACATCCTAAATCGGAATAACCCATATCATCTACAACAATTAACATGATATTAGGTTTTTCTTGAGTTTGATTTTTTTGTTGAGCAAAAATTGAAGCCGGCAAAAGTAAAGCTGTCGACAACATAAACTGATGATTAATTTTGTGCTTCATGATTGTTATTATTAAATTTCTTAAACACCAACAACAACATCTTATACGTAATTTTAAGATGTTGTTGTTATATGTCTGTTATTAAACTAATTACAAATTGCAACTTATATTAGTCAAATTATCTTATTTATCATTTACAGCATTAATAACCTCTAAGTTAGCTTTTTTTACTTTGTCAATAATCAGCTTATCAACTTTTCGGTCATATGTCATAAATCCATTAATTTCTCCCTCAACATCAGTAGTTTGAGTATACACAGCACCTGAGAATCCACGTTTAACAAAGTCTCTTAACTGATGAGCATATTTTACATATTCTTTTGTTACATCTTCCGAATTTTTAAACTGAATATAACCCCAGTTACGGTCACTCTGCCATAGATGCCCTTCGATAGGCATTCCTATACCACCATATTCACCTAATACCGTAACTCTTTTAGCATCGAACAAGTACATATCAGGACCGGGATAATTATGTAAATCAAGTATATCACCTGTATGGTAGAAGTTACCACCACTTGCAGAATTCACTAAACGTGAAGGATCATAAAGTTTAGTCCATTCTGTAATATCTTGAGTTTTAAACTGTCCCCAAGCTTCATTAAATGGAACCCAAACTACAATTGAAGGATAAGGACGGAAAGCATCTATTATTTCTTTCCATTCTTTTCTGAAATTAGCTTCTGATTCTGCTGATCTTACCAATTCTTTTCCTTCGAAATAATTTTTATTTTGCCATTGTGGAGAGCGATCGCCATTAGGCATATCTTGCCATACCAAAACACCTAATTTATCGCAATGCGTGTACCATCTGGCAGGTTCAACTTTTACGTGCTTACGTATCATATTGAAACCCAACTCTTTTGTTTTAATAATATCATATACTAAAGCCTCATCAGTCGGAGCAGTATACAATCCATCAGGCCACCATCCCTGATCAAGCGGTCCGAAATGGAAATAAGGCTTATTGTTTAAATAAAAACGCATAATTCCGTCTTTATCACGACCATAAGATGTCTTTCTCATCGCTGTGTAGCTTTTCACTTTATCAACTACCTTTCCTCCGCTCAACAAACTAATCTCCATATCATACAAGAAAGGCGACTCAGGCGACCAAAGTTTTGCATCTGCAATAGGAAGTTCGAGTGATTGAGAAACTACAGCTCTTGATGCAGCAACAACTTTATTACCTTCAAGAACTTTAACCTCAATAATATCTATAGGCTTTGTGTTAGATGTATTAATATCAACAGTCAAAAGCCCCTTATCAATATTCGGAACTGTATTAACATAAGTAATATGTTTTTCATTTACAGGCTCTAACCATACTGTTTGCCATATACCGGTTACAGGTGTGTACCAGATACCTTCCGGACGAGAAACCTGTTTTCCACGAGGTTGAAATCCTGAATCTGTTCCATCCCACACTTTAACTTTTAAGGTTTGTTGTCCTTGTTTCAAAAAGGGTGTAACATCAAATGAAAACGGAGTAAATCCTCCTGTATGAGTACCAATCTTCACATCGTTTACAAAAACTTCTGTTTTCCAGTCAACCGCACCAAAATGAAGAATTACATTTTTATTTTTCCAGTTTGAAGGAACTGTAAATGTACGTTGATACCACAATTCATTGTCTTTTCCAACCTCTTTTTGAACTCCAGACAAACTTGATTCTACAGCAAAAGGCACAAGAATTTTACCGTCAAAATTAGCAGGCACTTTACCAATCGGCAAAATAGCATAGTCCCACAATCCATTAAGATTCATCCAATCTGTACGTTCCAAAATAGGACGTGGATATTCGGGCAGGACATTATTAGGGTCGATAGTTTCAGCCCACTTAGTTTTAATCTTGTCACCTACAGGTTTCCACTGCGCAAAAGATGAAATCGAAATTAATGAGACTGCAATAATTAAAAATGTTTGTTTCATAAATTGATGTTTGTTTTGTTATATAATTATTTTTATTGTTACACATAATTGATTTTTGTGCATTTTGTGCCGTTAAGTAGTGATTACTATACACTACTTATCATAGCCCGCACTATTTTTTTACTATCTTGTTTTTTAGCGAATTTCCGATGCTTAGAATATATATACCAGAGGCTTGGGTGCTCATGTCAATTTGGGTATTTTCAGTAAAAAAAACGCTTTTCTTCAAAACTCCGTTCACGCTGTAAATATCTGCACGCTCACGTTTGCCGCTGTTCAGTGCGCTAATGTGTATCAAATCATTCTTCGCGTCAAAAAATACGCTGAAATCATGTTCGACAACATCCCGTACGTTATTTGCGACATCAACGCTGATATATACCCTTTCGCCCGGCTCAAAGTATTTGTCCTGCATCAGATAGGTAATAAAATAATCTCCCGCAGGAAGCCCTTTGGCGAAGGTATGCTCGCCGGTTCCATTTGCATCTCTGATGTAAGTCCACAAGGTAGAGGTTACTCCTCCCGCATCAGGATCGGTGGTTTGCCCTTCTTTATATACCCCAATCCAGTCGTTGGTCAGATTCGGTATGTTGGAAAAACTAACCTTAATAGCTTCGTTCGGTTTAAAAACCGTTTTTTCGGTGCTTAACACGGGAACTTTTCCTATATAAAAAAGATCGGTTCTTGCCAACTCCTTATACCCTCCGTCACGAAAAGCAACTGCATAGTGAACACCATCGGCTTTCGTAAAAGGAATAGAAACAGTACCCGATACTTGATTTATATATCCCCATTCTTCGGAAGTATTATCGGGGTATTTATTTTTTTCTTTATAAATTCCAATCCATTGACCGCTTTCATTGGGAAGAAATTTAAACAAGATATCAATATTCTCTCCCGTTTGGTAGGTTCTTTTCGACGTAGTGATACTTGGCGCGCCATTCGAACCATTTATCGTGGTAAAAGTTACGACATCCGACCATTCCGACCATTCCAAATTCCTATCGCGATGCCGCACGCGGATGTAATGCGTTCCGTTATAAAGATTGTCTTTGGTAAGCGTTTGTTTGAAAACATCAACATCTTTGTGTAAATCTACATACAATGCGCTGCCCGAAGGTTTTCCGTATAAGTTTTCATAATCGCGGATGAGGTCGAATTCAAGTTTGGTAAAAGCCGCATCCGATGCTGCCTGAAACTGTACGCTGTTATACAGTTCGTCGGTCGAAGTGGAATAAGCAGAACTTTCGAACGTGTAAGGAAGTTCTATCTCAGCTGCGGGCGGATTTGTTATACTTGGTTTATTGGGCTTTGCCTTGCCAAATTTGCGATGAAACTCATCGACCAAGACCGGCGCGGGTAATGTTATCGCTTCATTGCCTATCACGTAGGTTTCTACGCTCATAGTCTTTGTGGCTGAATTTAATTCCACAATTTGGAAGGGCCAGTAATCGATTGTTTTTTGCACATCGTCGAAGTCCTGTTCGGTGCTGTCGCCCCAGCGCTGGTTCCACGCAGCACCGCCCGTTATAATATGATAGGTCGGATAATCGCGCAACTGACCGCGGTGGTAGAGATGGTGGTGTCCTGCCACGTTCATAACCGATTTTTCGGTAGCGTTGAGCATAGGCATAATTTCATCCCGCACCCAAACTGAGATATCTCCGACATACTGTTCGGCTTGCAGCGGACGGTGGTTGTAGCTGAGAATCCAATCGATGTCGGCATCTTCTTTTGCCTCGTCGATTACTCTTTTCGCCCAGTTTTTTTGCGTTGTTCCCGGATGGTCGCTGCTCAGCATCAAGAAGAGCGCCCTTCCCTGCTGCATGGCATAGTAATAGTTGGAGTTGCTTTTAATTCCTTTGTATTCTATGTTTTTATAATGTGGGAAATGTTTGTCGTAAAGCAACATCGGATTTTCTTCGCCCTTATAAGTTTCGTGGTTGCCCACAATAGTCATTATGGGTAAATTGGGCGAAAGCAATTCCGATTTGCTGAAATGCACAATGTCGTATTGCTTGTACGAACCATTATCCACTTGGTCTCCCACGTTGGTTATCATATTGATATACTGCTCTATCGGCGCACCGTATTTTGCTTCAGCAATATTTTTTGCCGCCGTCATCAACCGAACATAACGATCGTCCTGCAACTGATGATCGCCCATGATAATAAAGCGGTAAACACCTCCTTCGCCCAATTCCGGCTGAGTTTTGAAGCTGTACACCGCCGATTCGGCAGCACCGCTCTTGACCTTATAGTAATAAGTAGTATTGGAGGCCAATCCATCCAGTTTAACGCTGTGATACACGTAGGAGTAATTATTATCCTTTACTCCCGAAAAAAGTTCCGCGCTGCCGCTTGCCGTTTGAGCCAGCGATTCGCTACTCTCGCCGAAATACACGATGCTTTCGGTTCCGGAAGCGGTACGCCAATTAACCCAAATGGAATGGGAAGTCGGCGTTTGCAGATAAGGCACTATTTGTCCGAACATGCTGAAACAGCAGAGGACACTTACGAATAGTAAAAAAATCTTTTTCATAAAGCGGTAATTTAATTTGTCAATAACTTTATAGCTATTAGAATACAAACAACACAATTATATGCTCGGCTGTCCGCACTCTTTTTCAAATTTTTATTTCAATTTCCCTTCTAACATTTTAATAAAGTAACCACCTACAACTGAACGAGCCTTGAAGCCTCGTTGTTCCGGTTTGTCTGTCCAATACCAGTCAGTCATAGGAACTCTGGTAATTGTTTCATTCATGAACTTATGCACAGGATCAACTAAGGCTTCAAATACAGCATTATCATTACTTAGCGTTGCTGTCCACACAATCCAGTCGGCTTTGGTATAAGTTTCACGATTATCGAGTGGTAATCCATACTCATTTTGTTTAGTAAGATAATATGCAAGTTCTTTTTGTGCTATTTCTTCAGGGAAGATATTCAAGCCCATCAGCTTATTCCATATCATATTATATTTCTGACTCCATGAATCAGGATTATCGAAAGTAAGACGATAATGATCCCCGGCATCAGCCATTTCCATCCATTTCTGAGCCATCTCTTTAGCAGTATTTGTATACTTTTCTGCAACATCTTTTTTACCAAGCATATCAGCCATATACCCATAAGAGGCGATACCCATAATAGCTTTTATAGATAAGTTTGCATTATGAGCAAAATGTCCTGCAAAGTCGTCGGTACACAATTGGTTAGCCGGATCTAAACCTTCGCTTACTAAATAATCTGTCCATATAGTAAGTGTCTCCCAATGTTTTTCTGCATATTTGGCATTACCTTCTTTTGCTGCAATAGCGGCTGCTAAAATAATCATATTGCCCGACTCTTCAACAGGCATATCGCCTCCGTAAGTCTGACCATTTGCTAAAGGATACGTTCCCACATCATGTGCTGCAAAAGGTTTTGTCCATTTACCACTTTCACTGTAATAGAAAATATGATTCAACAGACCTTTTACTAATTCTGTATTATAGTACAAATAAAGTGGTGCTGATGGATAAGTTACGTCGACTGTTCCTATAGAACCATTACTGTTATTTTCTTTTGATAAGAAGAGCAAATCACCATTTGGCGCTTCGACTAATTTATGAGCTGAAATTGACTGACGGTAAGCTAAAGCACATAATTCTGCATACTTTTCACCACCTGCTTTGCGTGCGTCCTTCATCAGTTTATTGTCGAATGCATAACATTTTTTCATCAAAGAATCATATTGTTTATTTGCGGCTACAAATATATCTATTATATTTTTATCATTATTACGATTCCAATACGGACGAAGATTTTCACCGAAATATTGGATAGAATAAATATCATCGTATCCAAGCATAATTTTTCCACTATGTTGTTTTGCAGAACCAAGCTTTTTAGTCAAAGATAACTTCTTATCTTCTGTTGCATATTCTGTGTTTTCTTTTTCAGAAACCAAATAGAAATATCCCCAATCTATACGAAGATCATCACCTCTTTTAGCTAATATATTTTGCTCAACACTACCTATTGTTAAGTAAACCAAACCGTTTTGTTCAAAGCTTTCAGAAGCTGATTTTTGATAAGGATTATTCAAAGCCCAATGAGCTGAAGCTTCGAAAAATAATTCTACATCATGAGCATCTCCATCTTTTGATTTTACCTCATAAGTAAGATAATTTACCGGGCGAGAAAGCAAATCCAAATCATCCATTAACAAAGGTGCAGTAAATGTAATTTTCAAGTCAACATTACCGCAAACAAAAGTATAATGAGTTTGAGTTGCTTGAACATCAACAGAAGTTTGAATAGCTGTCTGTTCAAATCTCGGTGTTTGTTTTTTTGAAGTTAACAGTCCGAAATCAAGTAATCCATTAGCTCTGGAATTATGGCAGTAACCTGATAATACATTTTTTCCATTTTTTATTGCCTGGACAGCCTCATCAGGCAGTTTATAAATAGCATTTTTATGACAACATTTGCATTTTTCTCCGATTTGAACACCATTCAAAAAGAATTCAGCATCATCATCATTGGTATACATTAAATAAATGTCTTTATCTTTAACGTCTTCAGTTAGTTCAATTTCACGGCGTACCCATATATATTCCTCCATCCAGTCAGTTTTAGCTGTTGCTTCTTTAAAATCTGAAATAGTCCCGAATGCACCTTGACCCGATTTCCACGCTGAATCATTAAAATCTAAGGCAGTCCAGTTGTTAGCCGGTTTAGTTGTTGTGTATTTACCATACCAGTCGTCCATTTCTGAAGTAGGAATAAGAATATCCATATCGGCAACATCTTGTCCCATAAAGCGATATTCAACACCATCGACTTTAATAACTCCAACTAAAGGAAAATCTTTTCCTGTCCAATGTTTAATAGAGCTATCATATAAATTATCAGTCATAGACCATCCACTGGTATAGGGATCGATTGTAACAAGAGGGTAAGCAGGAGCACGTAAACTATTGCTAAACTCAACTTGTTTTGTTCCATTCGAACATGAAAACAGTAAAAAAGCTACTGCTAAAAAGGCAAAAAATTTAAGTTTCATAATAAGTTAATACATTTTTAATCATTGTTGTCCGATAAAAATCATTAGATAAAGTAAAAGTGCAAGGACAAAAATCGGATTTTCATCCTATGCACTTTTTTTTGTAGTTTTGTATTTTCGACAATATAATACTACAATGAGCAAA
>Ga0228535_1000674_pt1 | contig 82823 bp, 82 predicted proteins | sample SJ1metagenome_FD_168457 | JGI IMG/M metagenome (GOLD analysis project Ga0228535, IMG submission 168457) | Enriched culture of PCE-dechlorinating microbial communities from Ithaca, New York, USA - SJ1 | ecosystem: Engineered > Modeled > Simulated communities (microbial... > Unclassified | place...
CTTTTGACGTGAATCCTTTCGCGTTACGGTCGTTTCCGTGTTTCATCACCAGCTGTTCAAAACTTACCGGAGATAAGGACATCTCAGATAGTATTTGACTGAATAGGCTCATGCACTTTATCATTGTCTTGCCTCCGTGGTTTCTTTGGGATTCTTTTGTGTCGTAACTTAATGATATCCCAATAACGGAGGCTTTACTTTTTTATTTTCCTATCTTGGACACGTGTGAATAATGATGATCTTTTGCATTCAGCTCTCCTGCATGCTTGATTTTTATGCTTGTTTCGAAGTTATTTGAAGCGTAAAAGTTCAACGCTATTGGTCTTTATGCTAGCTTCATGTACAACCATAGCATTAAAATCAAATTGGAGGCGATCGATTTGCCTATCCCGGAAAAACTGAGAGCGCTCCTGATGCAAAAGGAAGGTACTGTCACGACTGCTGAAGCCAATAAAATTGGCATCTCAAACGAACGTCTCCGCCTGCTGGTAAAATCAGGCGAACTTGAGCGTGCTGCTTTTGGCGTATATGTCCTCCCAGACGAGTTTATCGACAAGATGTACATTGCCCAGTTGAAGCGCCCAAAAATCATTTACTCCCACGAAACAGCCCTATTTCTGCATGACCTTACAGACAGAGATCCTATTTCCTATGCAGTTACAGTGCCTGCAGGATACAACATTGCCCAGCTTCGGAAAGAAGGATTTACGGTGTATTCCATCAAGAGGGAGCTGCATGATCTTGGAGTTACAAAATTAACAACTATGTTCGGGTATATTGTCATTGTCTACGGACTGGAGAGAACGATCTGCGACTGTCTCCGAAGCAGGAACAGGATGGACATCTCTGTTGTCACCGATGCGGTCAAACGTTACGTTCTAAGGAAGGATAAGGACCTGTACACACTTATGAAAATGTCGGAAACTTTTGGAGTGTCCAAGCTGATCAGAAGTTACATGGAGTTACTCCTGTAATTACCCACCCCATTTGTGAGGTAAGTTTTATGAATGTACAGTTAGAAAGACAGTTCAATCGCACTAGTATATCGATTAAAGATCTAGACCAGGCTATTAAGTACTTAATACGCCTTAATGAGATCCCCGTAAATTCAAGCGATTTTGAGGTTCGCTCTGCCCTTCTTGTTGCTGCAATAATCTCTTACTCAAGGCCGTTCTCTGGTAACTCAGAAGATGAGTTCGCAACAGGCACCCCAAAATTTGGGAAAAATGAGCAAAGAGAAATAAAAGATATGATTGGAGAAGAAGCTATTGCTTTTCATAAAATGATCATAGATTTAAGGAATAAAGCAATTGCCCATTCTGAATACAAGAAGAACCCTACGCGGAGACTGAAAGAATATCCTATGGAGAATGGTTTTCTTACCATCAGTCGTCATTTTGATATTCTTTCAGTTGATTTAGACACGTCATATTTTCTGAAACTAGCAGAAGCAGTTAAAAAAGTATTAGTGAATAAACTTTATACGCTAAACAAGAGTGGTCGTTAGAACCACAATCTTCGTCGTCTCCGAATGCTTAAATCGGAGATCCAGTGTCTCTAAATCCTTGCTATTACTGAATGTTTAAAACCTAAACCACAAGCCACTGGGTCCCCGTTAAGAGGCGTCCGGGGACGACGGGGATTTTGAACCCCCGCGGCCTTTGGGGTCTATTTGAGTTGTTGGTGGAGACGCGGAGATTCGAAATCCGGTCCAACAGGAACCGGTCTGGAAGCTCTCAGAGGTGACGTAGATCAAGGCTTTAAGATTGGATTCTCCGCGATGCGAGGCGAGCAAATTCCCCAGCGTCCGAAGGACGCTAATTCCCTGGCGGATGCAGTCTCCGCATGCTTTTACAACCGCTCAGCTCTCGCTCAGCAACTGCTCAGCCATTGCTCAGCAAAAAAAGACGGGCTTTTGCCCGTCTTTTTATTACCAATATGGTGGGCGATAGAAGAATTGAACTTCTGACCTCTTCCGTGTCAAGGAAGCGTTCTACCTCTGAACTAATCGCCCAACGAGAAATACAGTTACAGCCTACTCCCTACCCTCTCACAGTTTTTCATGTTGCATTTTAAGATAGCTTCCTATCCCAATAATACCACGTTTGTGAACCTTCTCAAGAATAAATAAAATCTTGTGTATAACTTCCTTAATTTTTGTGCATAAACATGTATAAAAGTCTACTCCATAATAGGGTTTTTATGTTAAAATTGTATTGTAGAACATGGGCATGGGCAGTTTTGAATATTACAAACGTGAAAGGAGGTGAAAGCAGATGACTAAAATAAGGGCGCTCAGAATCGAATCTGACATGACAGCAAAAGCAGTTGCAGAACAACTAAAACTCGATCAGTCTGTTTTAAGTTTTGTCGAACGGGGGAAGTCTAAGGCTTCCGACCGTGTACGCTTGAAGTTATCAAGTTTTTTTGGAGTAGCAGAGACGGAGTTATTCAACAATGAACGGTTTGCAGTTTGACAAAAATAAAAGCCGTCTCGGAGATAGACGGCTGAAAGGAGTGTAACAATGGAAAGCACTTGTATTTTCACTGCTAATTATAACAGAATAACGGTAATTAATCAAGGTTTAAAGACAGAATATGTTAGAAGGGTACTAAATAAGATTAAAAAAGGGCTATTTGATGAAATCAATACAATGTTTAAGAATGGTGCAACAAATGAAGAAGTATGGAAGTTTCAAAACAGTGAAACAAGTAGAGTTTATAGGCTTAAAAAGATTAGAAAGGCAATTAAGAGAACAAATGCAGTATTAATATCATCATTTAAACGCCTCAGTTTGAATTTTAATCGAATTTCAAGCAGAGAGTATCATTCACCCACAAGAAGAAGAGCATCAGCAAGCACAAGTAATAACACCGATTCCGGAGACCCTGATCAACCCGAACCCCCTTCACCTCCCGGGCTAGCTCGTCTATTAACTTATCCTCAAATCTCACACACAAAAAAAATAAATCCTTTTTATCGTGGCAATCAGCCCCGAACAGTTGTTCATTGTTTGGAGGTGGTCAGAGATGATTAAACTTCTGACAACCTTTAACGGTAAGCCTGCACCCGGAGGACTCTTTGACCCAACAACAAAAACTTACACAAAAGCCTGTCGCAGTCAGAACGGAGGGCAACACCCACACCGTTACGACCTCGGAGGAATTGATGACCCAATAATTAAGAGGCTTGCGGAGCTTGCCTGTCAAAAAATAGTCCTCGAATTGCCGGGCGGAACTTTTGAGATTCCGTTTCAGATATTTTTGGAGTACGGATACTCACAGAGATGGAATGACCCCCGATTTCCTAACCCTCGTTGGTACTGTCAGGCTCGACACTGGAACAACGACTACATAGCCGGGCATGAAGCACCCATTACCCGACAAGCTGAGCAGGCAAGCCTCTTTTGTGCCGAAGAGTTACAAGACCTCTCAATGAAAGAGAGGCTGATCTCATGAGGATGTCACAAGAGGATGCAAAACGATATGTCAAAGAACAAATTGCTGACTATATCGTTACAGAGTTTGGGGTGCAAGATATTAAAAAGCCTTTTAGGTGTCTGAACCCTGCACATGAAGACCGACACCCAAGTATGAGTTTAGACAGGGAACACAACAGGGTAAAATGCTTCTCTAGCAGTTGCGGAGCAAGCTATGACACCCTCGACCTGGTTGCACTGGCTCATAACATCCCCCCGAATGACAGCAGGGCAATATTTCAAAAAGCCTACGAAATATTTAACCTTGACGTTGAGGGGTACAGCAGGGACACAGACCATCAGCCTGTAAAAGAAAAGAATCCTGATCCCGACATTGAGAGTTATCTCTCAGAATGTCACTCCAGGGTGCATAAGACGGATTATTTCCAACAACGTGGGCTCAGTGAGGAAGTAATAAATAAATACCGTCTCGGCTATGACCCCCACTTTACTAAAAACACCGGGGGCAAAATATGGGATGCGGTCATCATACCGACAGGAGACAGTTATACTGCACGGAACACAAATCCCAATGCTCTAAAGGGTGACAGGTATCGAAAGTTAGCAGGAAAAGGATCAGGAATATTCAACTTACAGGCTCTATACAAACAGGAGTTTGTCTTTCTGGTAGAGGGTGAACTTGACGCACTTTCTATAATTGAGGCAGGAGAACAGGCTATAGGCCTCGGAAGTGGAGAGAACGCAGATAAGTTTCTCCGACACGTTGAGGAACGCAAGCCGAAGGCACATATCATAATAGTTCCAGATAATGATGAGGCCGGGGAAAAAACAGAAGACAAGCTACACAAGGGGCTTGAACGGCTGAATATTCCACACACACGGATGGGGCTAACTAAGGGTTATAAAGACCCCAACGAGTTTCTTATGGCAGACAAAGAGAAGTTCCTCCATGATATTCACCTCTTTAGAATGTGCGGTGAGATAGATGCAGAAGGGGAGGAAGAAACAGACACCCCCCCGGATGAAGAACTGGATCACCTCATCAGTATTGACGATCTCGAATATAAAGAGGCTGATTTTCTTGTAGAGGGATTGCTTGAAAGAGATTCACTTGTAGCCGTGTTCGGAGAGTCCGGAGCAGGCAAGAGTTTTTTTGTTATAGACTTGCTTGCCTCGATCTCAGCCGGGATTGACTTCCACGGAAGACCAGCACGGCAAGCCCCATGTATATATATCGCAGGGGAGGGTAAACGTGGCATAATCAAACGCAATAAAGCCTGGAACATCGGAAGGTGGGGCAACCCTGAAGGCAAGAAGCCCTTTTATCCTGTAAGGATGGGAATATCTCTTCCCGATGAACGGATGGAGGAAAAGCTGATAGATCTCATTGACAGCACGATCAGGGAGAATGACCTCCCCACTCCGGGAGTAATAGCCCTCGACACCCTTGCAAGAACCCTCTCCGGGGATGAGAACTCAAACTCAGATATCTCGGCATATATCCGATGTCTCGACCGTATCAAAGAAAGATACCCCGGCTCAACGGTCATAATAGTGCATCACGTAGGCCACGGAGACCAAACAAGGGCAAGGGGAGCATCAGCCCTCAAATGTGCCTTAGACACTGAAATAAGGGTGCAGATAAACGCCGATCCGGGAACAGGTCAAAAGGTAATGACGGTTAGTAACAGCAAGGCGAAAGATGCAGAAGAATTTCCGGATCTTTTTTTCAGTATGAACTCGGTGGAGGTCTTCTACAAAGAAAACGGTGAGGCAGAGACAAGCCTGTACCTTGAAGAAATAAAGGAAGATCCGACCTCCAGGTTTAAAGGTAAGCTCCCGGCAAGAGCCAATACAGCACTCGACTCATACAGGGAGGCACTACAAGAAGCAGTAAGAAACAAGGTAGAAACCGATGATCTCAAAAACATTCACGAAGGTGTACACCTCGATGAATGGAGGACATTCTTCTACAGGAGATCAACAGCAGAAAGTTCAGAAGCCAAACGAAAGGCGTTTGAAAGGGCAAGGGCCGACCTTGTGAAGATGAAGATCCTAGAAGTTGACTCGGACAGGTATAAACTAACAGGAGAAGAGCACAATAAAGCAGTGTCAGCCTACTTTTTAGCCTATAAAAGGGAATCACCCGGACACCTGGACAGGACACTAGCCGGACATGTCCGGGGACACTACCCGGACAGACAGGACACCCCCCTATAGGGGTGTCCAGTGTCCGGTTGTCCGGGGTTAAGAATAGGGATGTTAAACTCCCGGGCCAGGGAGGTAGGATCTTCTTTTATCGGATGGGGTTATAGATCTATGAATCCCGGCGGCCTATAAAGACAAATTGAGGGGCTCATCACCCCTCATTTTTTTATTATCTCAGCAACCATGATCTTTTTTGCCTTATCAAGCAGTTTTTGCCTCCAACGTTTTTTCAGTGTTGATTCTGAAACGTTGAACGCCTCGGCAAGCTCAGACCATTGTTGACCCTTGATAAACCGCATAGTTACAAATTGTTCTTCCTCGGGGCTCAGACTGTCAAGGAAGACCTGTATTCTACTTACCCGGTATAATTCACGTTGATAACCCTTATCAGCCCTCAGAAGGGCTGATAACGTGTCCTCGGTGCTCTCCATAGGCTCGATGCCATAACGTTGGCAGAGAACGTCAGGAGCTTCTTCTAAAATATAACGGAGTCTGTCTCTTTCTCGGTTAATTTCAAGAAGGTTCGCACGATGCCAACGGATCATGTCCTCAAAATTTTCATTACTGAAAAATGGTATAGGTGGCTTCTGCTTCATTAAAACACCTCCATGTACTAAGGTTCATTATTATTATATCATTGACCATAGGTACAGGGGTGGGGAAAATCCCTCCGCACTATATTAAAAAATACCCGTGGCGTAGCTTTGCGTATGTTTCCGCACATAAAGGTCAAATGGGGTACTATGGTTTAGAAATAAGTGAAAAATGTAACTGAATTACCCTTTTTTGGGGTAATTATGGGGGCGGGTAAAAGGAGGAGCGCTGTCGGTCTATAAAATTAGACACGCAAGGATTATGGTTAGCCCTCCCCATGCCTTGGTATTACTGACTTGATAAGTTTATCCCTGTGTGAGATAGATTAAAACCGTCAGCAGATATTTGTCTCTGTTGATCCCTGTTAAACAAGAAAACCCCTCTACAATGCACGTAGAGGGGTCTATCTTTGCGAAGACTATTACTTATACCTATTCAATAAATGATATAGCTTGTCGTGGCTTGTGGTGCTATGTTTTCCTGATTCTTTTGTTGCCAAGTACCGATGAAGCAACATTTGCCTTGGTATGCGCCTTTTGTAAGTCATCAAAATTCAAATGCTCGTAAAACCTCGATGTTGTCTTAATATTTGCGTGTCCCAACATTTGAGCGGTTAAGGCAATATTACCTGTTCCCCGCAGAAACTCATTAGCGCAAAGATGCCTTAATCCATGCATTTTTAAGTCAATTCCTGCTTTATTTGTTGCCCTCCATAACTGAAGCCCCAAATTGGAAGGGCTAAGTTTATCTCCATTGTTAGCGGGGAATAACCAATGTGTGCGCCACTCCTTAGGAATGAGTGAAATAAAAGCTCTTATCTCCCTGTAAACTTGCGGTGACATTGGAACAAGCCGGGACTTCCGCACTTTTGAATATTCTTCTTTAACTGTAACCGCAAGGAGATCAGCATCAATATCTGATTGCTTTAGCCCGCACAACTCCCCCCTACGGAGTCCAGTATCAAGGGCAAGCAGAATTACAGCTCTTAGCCGTCTATCGGTGAATGAATAGAGCTTTAGAGATTTAAGGACTTCCTTAACATCACTTGCGTTAGGAATATCCGGTCTCTTACCCGGCAAGCTCATTTTTATATTTTTTGTTGGGTCGGCGTTTAATAGATTTTCTTCAATTAGAAATTTACTGAACACTCTCAGCGCCTTAATTCTCGTGAACCTTGTCCATTGATTTTCCGGCTCAGAGATATAAGTTAATATGCTCTCCCTTGGATGGCTCAAGAACTCCGGATAATCCCGCAAGAACGGAAGAATAACATTCCTGTAATTGGCTATGGTGGCAGGAGATGCCCCTTCAGCCTTGCGGATAGAGCAAAATGTATCAAATGCTGAAGATGTACTCTGTAACGGTGTTTGCAGAACTAACGGTATTGACATGATAATTTCTCCCCTCCTGTTTTTACTGTGAGAAGGAAGGAAGTAAAAAATACAGAAATCTCCCCTAAGAGTTAATTAAGGGAGATTCATAAAAAGGCTGTATGCTGATTTATTGAGTCATACCAACAGGTTTACGACTATGGTGGGCGATAGAAGAATTGAACTTCTGACCTCTTCCGTGTCAAGGAAGCGTTCTACCTCTGAACTAATCGCCCAACGAGATGAGATTTTACTAGCTAATGTACGTCCTGTCAATAGTTTGTCGGGTTTTGGAGCACTTCCCTCTCAGGGTTGAAACTTCTGACCTCTTCCATGTCAAGGAAACGCTCTAATGTAGTTTATTTTTCCAGAATGACCTTAAAGAAACCCTCTGATTCTTCAAAGGATCCCTGCCATCCGGCATTTCTTCCGAACCTCAGAACATTTTCCCTTGAGGTAACTGTGTCTACGAGTACCTCTACCCTTCCGCCGCTTATTTTATCAAGAACTTTCTTGGTCTCTACTATCGGCTGCGGGCATGAAAGGCCGCGTGCGTCAACTGTTTTAGTTTCCATTTATAAAGACCTCCTACTCTACCCTGTTCATAAACAATGAACCGACGGCGAAACAGAAGACCAGTCCGGCTATTGTCGCCGGTATGCCGTAGGCCCCTACTCCGGTGCCCGAGCTGGCCAGGCTGAAGTTATGTGCAAAAGCTGCCCCTACGAGCATCCCCATAATAAAGACCCCTGCATCGGAGTCACCCTCGCCTGACATTATGAACATGCGTCCGGGACAACCGCCTGCCAATGTGAAGGCGAGTCCGGAAAGCACCATGCCAAGGAAATTCCACAGATGCATCGTGTGTGCTATGGGCTGTCCTTCAAATCCTGGTTTAAACTGCCCTAAAACAAAATTTGTAAGGAAAGCCGCAATTATGAAGCACACGATACCTTTAAAAAGGTGGGTATCCCTGAGCATTATAAGATCGCGTATGGCTCCTACAGTGCAGAAGCGGCTTCTCTGCGCAAGCCACCCCACCAGGAGTCCTGCGCCAAGTGAGATAAGTATCGGAGCATGCATTGAGCCCGGACCCTTTTCTGAAAAGAATATCGGTCCGGTCCCTTCAGCACCGAACAGTGGCCTGAGAAGAAGCAGTGCAAGAAGGCCAATTGCCAGCAGCGGCATAAATAATCCTGCTGCTTTCGGGTTGGGACGAGATGCACCAAGACTGAATCCCCTGTAAAGGAACATTATCCCTATCCCAATTCCCGTTGTGAGTCCGGCTATACCGGCAATAGCTGTAAAGTCCCCTCCGGCAAGTCTTAGATATGCACGCCAGGGACACCCAAGGAATACCAATGCGCCCACCATTGCAAAGAAGCCCAATCCAAAACGGATCATAGGAGATGACCCCCCTCTGGGCCTGTATTCACGGAATAAAAGAGCAGATGCGAATGATCCAAGGATAAATCCGGCAAGTTCAGGGCGCAGGTACTGGACGACCACAGCACGGTGGAGCCCAAGTGCTCCTGCAACATCACGGGTGAAACAGGCAACACATACTCCCATGTTTCCGGGGTTTCCGAACTTCACAAGCAGTGCAGCAACAACACCTATTATCGTTCCTGCCAGTGCAGGCCCGTATTTTGACATCAGTAAACGATTCATGATTGACCTCCTTAAATTTTGAACGTCAGTGGCATTTCAGTGACTATTGATTTTTTCACTGTCTGTTCAAATAAGGAAATACCAGAGGAAATCAGCGGAAAGATTGTAAAGGATATTCCTCTGTTGTCACCCTGTTGAAAAAAGACAGCGAAAGGCGGAAGGTCCAAACCGTGGACCCATAACTTCTAAATCACGCCATCGCGTTGCCTCCTTCCTAAGGTCAGAAGAATATGATGAAAATCAAATCAAGCACGCCGAATATTATATATCAAATTTATCAGATAAGGCATATCGACAATAAATCTTATTTGGAAAAAGAAGAGGCAGGGTCCTCGTTAAGTTCGGGCTCCTGCCTCTTGATCGTGATGTTTATATGTTGATGTTTATCATAATATCATTCGTCTGCCCAGTAGTTCGGAGCCTCTTTCGTGATCACTATGTCATGCGGATGGCTCTCTTTCATCGAGGCTGCAGTAACCTGTACAAATCTGGACTCCCTGTGAAGTTCTTCTATGTTGGGGGCTCCTACATACCCCATGCCGGAACGTACGCCTCCCACCATCTGGTAGACTACGCCGGAAAGAGAGCCCTTATGTGCGACCATTCCTTCTATACCCTCGGGAACGAGCTTGTCCTCGGCAGATCCTTCCTGGAAGTACCTGTCCTTGCTGCAGCCGCCCTTCATTGCTCCAAGGGAACCCATGCCCCTGTAGCTCTTGAATGACCTGCCCCTGTATATTACAGCCTCTCCGGGGCTTTCCTCAGTGCCTGCAAAAAGGGAACCGATCATTACCACATCGGCGCCTGCAGCAAGAGCCTTGACTATGTCTCCGGAGTACCTGATCCCGCCGTCTGCGATAGCAGTCTTGCCCCTTTTGTGGACTGCTTCAGCCACGTTCATGACAGCCGCGACCTGAGGAACGCCGATCCCTGCCACTATGCGGGTCGTGCATATAGAACCCGGGCCTATCCCTATCTTCACCGCGTCTGCGCCGGCATCGATCAATGCTTCTGCCGCCTCTGCCGTGGCTATGTTGCCTGCAATAAGCGGAAGGTCGGGATAAAGTTTTCTCAGCCTGGCGACTGTGTCGATGACCATTCTGGAATGACCATGCGCGGTGTCGACTACGATCGTGTCGACGCCGGCCTTTACAAGCGCATCAGCCCTGTCGAAAGCGTCTGTCCCTACGCCTATGGCAGCTCCTACCCTGAGGCGTCCCCTCTGGTCCTTTGTAGCGTTAGGAAACGCCTTTGCCTTCAGGATGTCCTTGATAGTGATGAGTCCCTTAAGCTTGCCGTCCTTGTCGACAATGGGCAGTTTTTCAACTTTTGTGCCCATAAGGATCGTCTTCGCATCTTCAAGAGTGGTCCCTATGGGTGCCGTAATAAGATTTTCTTTCGTCATAACGTTCGATATCGGCTGATCCAGGTTCGTTACAAATCTCAGGTCTCTGTTCGTAATGATCCCAACGAGCCTGACATCCTTATCTACGACCGGCACGCCTGAGATATGATAGTGTTCCATGAGCGCCACCGCGTCCCTCACGAGGTCTTCCGGATGACGGAAGAAAGGGTCAACGATGACTCCCGACTCAGACCTTTTGACCTTGTCGACTTCCACCGCCTGATTTTCAACAGGAAGGTTCCTGTGAAGGATCCCGATCCCGCCTTCACGGGCAAGCGCTATCGCAAGCCTGCCTTCAGTAACAGTATCCATCGCGGCGCTGCAGATCGGTATATTGAGGGATATCTGTGGCGTCAGTTTTGTCGACACATCCACCTGGGCAGGTACGACCTCGCTGTACCCCGGGACAAGCAGTACGTCGTCAAACGTGAAGCCCTGATAATCAACAAACTTTTCTTTGGCTCTCTTTTTTGTCATCTCTATTGCCTCCGTATTCTGATATATGTTTGGGGCTTCCGCAGCTCTTTTGTATTGAGCTGTCACCCTTGATCCCACTGGTATCTTGAAAGTGAAGCGACAGCGTGACAGACCATGCACTCGTTTCGGCCCACCGATCCGCAGCCCTCTCCTGACTTGACCTTCATGTTGAAATTCACTTCGCAGGTTTTTTCAGATATGTAAGAAGCGACGCTTTTGATAAAATCAGGGACCATGTGCCCGATCCTTGGCGACTGGGCTTCCAGTGTAACGTCGACCCAGTCGATCCTCCATCCCTCGGAACGGACTTTATTCACCACGGTCTTGAGCAGCTCTCCGCTGTCCGCATCCTTCCATTTTGCCTCCGAGGCCGGAAAGAGCGTTCCGATGTCGGGAAGTCCGGCTGCTCCAAGCAGGGCGTCCATTACTGTGTGCATCACTATATCTGCATCCGAATGGCCCAGAAGGCCAAGTTCAGCATCTTTTATCTCTACCCCGGCAATGATCAGTTTTCTGCCATTGACGAGCCTATGTATGTCATAACCGTGCCCTGTCCTTTGGACCTTTGAAGCTCCGGTCATTGATAAGGCAGTCTCCCAGTCAAACTGTGTCGTGATCTTAAAATTTGACTCCAAGCCATCTGTGCGGGATATATTTCTTCCTGAGGCTATCCACGCCGCTGCCTCATCTGTACCGTCAAAGCCGTATGAGGTTATCGACTCGATCAGAGGTGTTTTTTCAAAAGCCTGCGGTGTCTGTGTCCTCAGGTACTCATTTCTGTCGGCACAAATCATCTTTCCCGAGGCTACCCTCTTCAGGGAATCGGAGCAGGCAAGAAGAGGTACAGAAGCTCCGTGGACCAAGGCGTTCTTCATAAGTTTTTTGCAGAGTTCTGCCGTAATAAAAGGGCGGGCCGCATCGTGCACCAGCACGTGAGACCCGCATGAAATCCTTAATCCGTTCATAACCGACTCTGACCTTGTGGCGCCTCCCGCTGTGAGGCGCGTAGGGACCCTGAGGCAGGACTCCGCCTCCGCTTCGGCAATACGGTCCTCCGGCACGACAAGGAGCAGTTCTTCGACAGCTCCTTCTTCCCAAAGTTTTTCAGCGACCATCGCGGACCATTTCCAGACCGGAAGGCCTGCGAGAAAGCGGAACTGTTTCGGAGTCCCTCCGAGACGGGAGCCCGTTCCGCCAGCCACTATGATGAAGGACCAGGTTTCCTTGTTCATACTAGGGACGTATTCTTCCGAAGACCATTCTTCCGGCCGAAGTCTGCAGCATAGAGGTCACAGTTACCTTTACCCTCTCGCCGATCCTTTTGTAGCCGTCTTCTACGACGAGCATAGTTCCGTCATCCAGATATCCGACTCCCTGATGGGCCTCTTTGCCGATGCGGATTATGTCGATCTCCACGTTTTCGCCGGGAAGCAGCATCGGTTTAAGCGAATTTGCCAGGTCGTTTACATTGAGCACAGACACGCCTTCTATCTGTGCTATCTGATTCAGGTTGTAGTCAGTCGTGATAACCTTCCCGTTAAGCTGACGGGCAAGAACGACAAGGGCTTCGTCGACCTTTTCCCTTTCAAGGTCCTTCAGTGTCGTCTCCGGGATCTCTATGTTCAGTGTCCTGATTTTTTGCAGCTCAGTGACCACTGCGAGCCCCCTTCTTCCTCTGGTCCTTCTGAGAGGATCGGTGGAATCGGCAACTCCCTGAAGTTCTGCCAGTATGAACCTGGGCAGTACTATAGTCCCCTCAAGGAAGCCGCTCTGTGCCACATCAAGGATCCTGCCGTCGATGATGGCGCTGGTGTCGAGTATCTTGGGGATCGAGTAATAGAACTCGGGAGCGACCTCAATGTCGGTTTCTTTTTCTTCCTCGCCGTTACTGCTTTTCTTTTTACGCTTTGGGAGGCGCAGCTTTATATCTCCTATATTTGTTATTACGCCCCATATGTCATCTTTCCTCTTGGCGAAGAAGCGAAGTCCCAGATAGCCCAGAGCCACATTCAGCAGCACCGCTATATAGACCCCGATCCCTCCGGGGATCCTGGACATTGGCATTGCTATAAGATTTGCCAGCAAGAGGCCCAGGATGAGCCCGAGGAGGCTTACAGTAAGTTCGGGTACACTCGTATTCTGAAGTTTTGATTCAGTGAACTGAGCGAATTTACTTACGCTGAACCAGAATAGAGGTGCAAGAATAAAGCCGAAACATGCTGAAAGAATAATAATAAAAACAGTTGTTGCGATCGGATGCAGCAGTGTCACAGACGGCCACCAGTTCTGCTCAATGACTATCTTTGATATCTGATAGCCGGCTGCCGCACATATAAATACCATCACTGCCCTTACCAATCTTTTCATAACAGCTGAAAGACCGGATCCTGACGACATTTTGTTTTCTCCTTTCATTCGATTATATTTTTGCCGCATTCTTTCACTATTGTTCATAAGTTTATGTCTATTTTCCGGGCATCTCCTTTCTCGATTCCATTGCCATATGAAGCGTGACCCTGTCCGCGTAACCTATGCTTCCCCCTACCGGAAGGCCGTATGACAGCCTTGATATTCTGACCGGTATTCCCCTGAGCGCGTCCTGTATCGCAAATGCAGTGAGATCTCCTTCGATCCTGGGAGCGGTAGCAAGTATTATCTCTTCGATCTTAAGATCACAGATCCTCTGCTTAAGCCTTCCTATACTTTCCTCCGGTATATCCTGGTCATCGAGGGGCGATACCTGTCCTCCGAGCACATGGTAAAGTCCGTTAAATATTCCTGCCTGCTCGATCGATATACAATCCTCATCGCTTTCAACGATGCACATGACTTTCCGGTCTCTCATTTTGTCCCTGCAGACAGAGCAAGGTTCTATATCAGTGATGCCGCCGCATTCACCGCAGTGATGTGTCTCTTCCCTGACCTGGCTTATTGTTGATACAAACTCACTGACCCAGGCGGGGTCCTGCTTAAGGATGAAAAAAACCATACGCCGGGCGGTTTTTTCTCCCACGCCTGGAAGTCTGCTCCATAGTTTTATTAGCTTAAATACTGAACCGGGCAGAGAAGTGGCTGACATGCTGAAGTTACATCAAACCGGGAAATCCGCCCATTCCCCCGGTAATTGAATTCATTTTGCTGTTGGCCGTCTCTCTGCTCTGTCGGATCGCTTCTTTGATAGCCGAGATGATGAGGTCTTCAAGCATTTCCACATCCTGTGGGTCTACAACTTCAGGAGATATCGAGACCGACAGGACATCTCCGTGGCCGTTCACTCTGGCCTTGACCATTCCTCCGCCAGAAACTCCCTCAACAACAGTATTTGCAAGCTGTTCCTGCGCCAGTGCCATTTCCGCCTGCATCCGCTGAGCCTGCTTCAAGAGTTTATCCATCTTCATATAATGATCTTCCCTTCGATAAAGACGTTATAAAGTTTGATTAAACAGAAAGTATACAACGATATTATTATTAGCGCCATATGCAAAATACGTATAGTTGTTATGAAATATTGATTATTTGTTTGGTCTCCGAAAGCTTTCAGATGACCTCAGACTCTTCTTCGGAGCTGTTTGGGTTAAATGTGTCAAGGTGGAGGGCCGTTAATAGTACATAGAAGGCAAATTCGGGCAATTTGAGTATCCTGCGCCAGCGCCATGGTTCCTGAATAGTACGGTAAAGCCATTCAAGACAGAGCTTTTGCCAAATCCTTGGAGCCCTTGTCAGCTTTCCTGATATCACATCCATTGTACCGCCTATTCCCATACCGACCGTCGCTCCCGTTTTAACAAGATTTTCCTCAAGCCAGTATTCTTGTTTCGGCACACCCAGTCCTACGAACAGGACCTTGGCACCCGATCTGCTGATGTCTATGCAGATCGCATCATTCTCTTCATCCTTGAAAAACCCGTTCCTTGTCCCGGCGATATTGAGTCCCGGGTATTTTTCGGAAAGTTTGACTGCCGCTGCCTCGGCAACACCCGGAGCTCCGCCCAGGAACCAGATCCCCCATCCCTCGTATGATGCCCTTTTGCAGATGTGTTCAGTAAACTCTACACCCGGTATCCTTTCCTGGATAGGAGTATGCAGCAGCTTGAGGGCGGCAATAAGGCCCGCCCCGTCAGGAAGCACCAATGCGGCATTCCTGATTATCCTTCTGTATCTTGAGTCTGTTCTGCTCCTCAGGGCCGCGAGCGCATCAGGAGTTACAATAATGCAGTGGTCCGTTCCTTTGTTTATCCAGTGCTGTACCTGGGTAATTGCATAGTTGAGTGATATGTTGTCGACCCTGATGCCCCAGAGACCGGGTTTTCTGGCCTGACTCCTATCCGACTTCGAAGCATATCTGAAAAAGATCCAGGTGACAGTCGACAGAGCCACTGCAGCGGTAAGAAGGACGAAGAAACTGGCTGTTCCGATCTGAATGAAGGCGGCTATGCATCCAATGAACGCGCATATCATTACGACCGTATGGACCGAAGTAGCATGGTCCATGCCCCTGCTAAGGAGTTTACGGTAGAGGATAAGGTTGCCTGTGGGTTTTGGCGAAAATGCTGCGCTCACTACGCTTATCGACGTTTCAATAAGCGGGAGCATGAAGAGCCCGAGCGGAAGAACTGCAAGCGTGTAGAATGCGACGCCTTTGCTCACACCGAATATCGAAAGACCGGCGAACAGGGTCCCCCAAAGTGCGGTGAGCGGTTCTGTAAGCCTCCTGTACGCATGTATATGTCTGCTCCAGAAGACCAGTATGAGGACCATTCCGATGATACAGAGCTGTACTGCCTCTCTGAGGTTCTGCGAGGACAGCATTATGACAGTGGAGACAAGCGTCCAGCTTACTGTGAGCAGAAGGCCGCACATGCCGGGGATCTCATCTATCTCCTGGAAGAATATCGGAAAGACCCCGATCCAAAGCGTGCTGATAGCTATCGAAGCGAAGTAAGAGAGGTAGTAGTACTCGCCCTGGGAAAATTCAATGAAGGCTATCCTTGGCCCGAAGAGCGAAAATCCGAGGCCGACTATGAAATAGAGGAAGCGGAGATTTTTTCCCTTTGTGACTTTCTGGCAGAATCCAATACATGCCGCAGCGACACCCGCCGCGATCGTTATCCTGAGAGGCCTGTCAGGCGCCCATATCCCGCAGAGAGCCCATGCGGCGACCAGGGTAATATCCTTGAGGTAATAATACTGGTCGCTCTCAAGGTATTTTTTGAAGAATCTCTGTATGAATATGCATATGACTGCTACAAACAGCACGAGCAGGACTGTCAGTGTGTAATTGCTGTCAAACATCAATGACCCTTCCTTTGTCTGCATCAGAAGGGATCAACTCCCTCCCTGATTATCCTACCATGTTTGCGCGTATAACAAAAGAGAACGTAAACAACAAAAGTCAGGGGGGCTGTGCCACTCCCCTGACCCGTCGCAATTACCCCTCAGCGCTTTTTATTTTACGGTTTCAAGGCCTCCCGCGTAAGGACGCAGGACTTCGGGAACGGTAATGCTCCCGTCTTCATTCTGGAAGTTTTCCATCAGTGCGATCAGGCACCTTCCAATGGCTATGCCGGATCCGTTGAGGGTGTGGACATAGCGGGGTTTGCCGCCGTTCGCCGGGCGATATTTTGTGCCCATCCTCCTCGCCTGGAAATCTTCGCAGTTGCTGCAGGAGCTGATCTCACGGTAACAGTCCTGGCTCGGGAGCCATACTTCGATATCATATGTTTTCGCCGCACCGAAGCCCATGTCACCCGTACATAAGCATATTACCCTGTATGGTATGCCCAGCAGCTGAAGCACTTTTTCCGCGCAGTTTGTCATGTGTTCCAGCTCTTCGTAGCTTCTTTCGGGGGTGCTGAGCTTGACCATTTCGACCTTGTCAAACTGGTGCTGCCTGAGCATGCCTCTCATGTCGCGGCCGTAACTGCCCGCCTCACGTCTGAAGCATGGGGTGAAGGCGCAGTAGTATTTCGGCAGGTCCGTCTCGCTCAATATTTCGCCGGCATGCAGGTTAGTCAGGGGCACTTCGGCAGTGGGTATCAGCCAGAGGTCATCGTTCGCACACTTGTAGAGGTCCTCTGCAAATTTGGGAAGCTGGCCTGTCCCGCTCATCGTTGCTGTGTTGACAAGTATAGGAGGGGCGATCTCGGTAAATCCATGCGCTGTCGTATGAAGGTCAAGCATGAAATTCATCAGAGCCCTTTCGAGCCTGGCCCCTGCTCCCTTGAGAACTGTAAAGCGGCTCTCCGCAAGCTGGACCCCTTTTTCGAAATCCATTATGCCAAGGGGTTCCCCGAGATCCCAGTGCGCTTTGGGTGCAAATGTGAACTCCGTTGGTTTGCCGTGTTTTCTTATCTCAACATTGTCGTTTTCGTCAGTTCCAATGGGAACCGAACTGTGCGGCCTGTTGGGAAGTCTCATAGCAAGGTCGTCGAGCTCGGCCTGGATCCCGGCCGTTTTCTCATCGAGCTCCCTTACTTTTTCACCGATAAGGCGCATTTCTTCCATAAGCACGTCGGCATTTTCACCGGCCTTCTTTTTCATTCCGACCTCTTTGGCTCCGGCGTTGCGTCTCTCCTTCAAAGCTTCCGCCTCAAGCAAGGCGTCGCGGCGCAGGGAATCCAGCTCAACAAATTTATCCAGCGGGAATGTGTAATTCCTGTTGGCGAGCATGGCGGCTACTTCGTCCGTATGCTCCCTCACCCATTTCATATCAAGCATCAGGCTTCAGCTCCCCTGTCCTTGCGGACTTCCTTAAGCAGGTTGGCTGTCTCGAGCGCGGCAAGGGCCGCATCAGCTCCCTTGTTTCCGGCTTTGCTTCCTGAGCGGGCAAGAGCTTGCTCAAGGTTGTCACAGGTTATTATGCCGAATGCAACGGGAATGCGGTGATCGAGTCCGACGTGCGCAAGTCCCTTTGCAGCCTCCCCCGCAACATACTCATGGTGGGTGGTGTCGCCGCGGATAACGGCTCCCAATGTAATTATCGCGTCATATTTCCCGCTCATCGCTATCTCTTTTGCAACGACAGGCTGTTCCCATGCTCCGGGTGTCCAGTAAACATCGATGTCCTGATGACGAACATCATGCCTTGTCAGGGCATCCTTGGCCCCCTCAATAAGCTTTGTTGTGATAAGTTCGTTGAACCTTGATGCTATTATCGCGAAGCGCAGGCCGCTTCCTATCATGTTTCCCTGGACTATTTTCATTTCAGCTCTCCCCTTTATGATCCTTTATTTTGTTTCTTCTTTTTCCATATCCAGACACATTGAGTTGCTCAGTACGTGTCCCATCTTGCAGACCTTAGTGCTGAGATATTTTTCATTGTACGGGTTTGGGTCGACTTCGATAGGGACCCTTTCCGTGATCTCAAGTCCGTATCCCTTCAGTCCGGTAATTTTGACTGGGTTGTTGGTCATAAGTTTTATCTTTCGGAGACCCAGATCCGCAAGGATCTGCGCCCCAACTCCGTAATCTCTGGCATCCGGAGCATATCCCAGTGCAACATTTGCCTCTACGGTGTCCATTCCCTTTTCCTGAAGCTCATAGGCTTTGAGCTTGGCAAGAAGTCCTATGCCGCGTCCTTCCTGCCGCATGTAAAGAAGGACTCCCCTTCCCGCTTTTTCTATCATCATCATGGCCTTGTGCAGCTGGGGACCACAGTCGCATCTCAGTGAACCGAGCAGGTCTCCGGTGAAACACTCGGAATGTACTCTTACGAGGACATCATCCACCCCCTGGATCTCCCCCTTTACCAGGGCAAGGTGCAGTTCATTAGGGTTTTCACCATAAGGACTTGTGTAGGCGTGGCAGATGAAGTCTCCCCATGCGGTCGGCATGTGTACGGTCGCTTCACGCCTCACCAGTTTTTCCCTCATCACGCGGTGCCTTATCAGATTTTCGACAGATATTATCTTCATTCCGTGCTTAGCCGCGAATTCAATTAGCTGAGGGAGCCTTGCCATGCTTCCGTCTTCATTCATTATTTCGCAGATGACTCCGCCTTCGTTGAATCCGGCCATGCGGGAAAGATCCACGGCAGCTTCGGTGTGGCCGGCCCTCTTCAGGACCCCGCCATGACGCGCGACCAGCGGAAAAATGTGTCCGGGCCGGCGAAAGTCATCTGCCCTGGAGAGAGGGTTTGCCAGAGCTTTCGCGGTTATTGCCCTCTCTGCGGCTGAAATGCCTGTGGTAGTTTCTTTGAGATGGTCGACGGAAACTGTGAAGGCGGTTCCGTGCGCATCAGTATTGTGCTCCACCATGGGGTTGAGCTGCAGCCTTTTTGCCTGCTCGGCCCCGATCGGTACACAGACAAGCCCCCTGGCGTTTTTTATCATGAAATTGATGTCCTCTGTCCGGCAGCAGTCTGCCGCCATAACCAGGTCACCCTCGTTTTCCCTGTTTTCGTCGTCAACGACGATGATCATTTTCCCCTGCTTGATGTCATTCAGTGCTTCTTCGATCGTGTTGAACATTACTCAATGATCCCCCTAGGCCCAGCCATATTTTACAAGTTTATCCCATGTGAGAGAATTTTTCATCTCTTCGCCGCCTTGTGCGCCGGAAAAACGTGTATTAAGAAATTTTGTGATATATTTTCCGATCATATCAGTCTCTATATTTACCGCATCACCCTCTTTAAGTTCAGAGAGAGTAGTATCCGATATTGTAGTCGGGATGATACCGACGGAAAAGGTCTCCGCATCAACGTCGATAACGGTGAGGCTTATGCCGTCCACCGCCACAGACCCCTTTGGGACGATCCCGGAAAGTATCTCCGGATCGGCCCTGAAAAAGTATTTCCTGGTCTTTGGGCCGATCTCTATCTTCCGGACGTCGGCAAGTCCGTCTATGTGTCCCGACACGATATGTCCGTCAAGTCTTGAATCAAGCATCATCGCCCTCTCAAGGTTCACCCGCGAACCGCTCTTAAGGGTGCCCAGCTTTGTCCTTCTCCTCGTCTCCTCCATTATCTCAACGCTGAACGACCTGCTGTCGAAGCGTATGACCGTGCTGCATGCTCCCGATATGGATACGGAGTCGCCGATCCTGAGCTCGCCGGCAATTTTCGGTGCCTCAATGTCGATCTGCCAGACATCGCCTTTTGGATGTATGGCGGAAACAGTGCCGACTGTCTCTATAAGTCCGGTGAACATGAAAGCACCCCCCTTATCCAGATGTCTTCCCCGCATGGAGATATCTGCATATCCTTTATTGTGATCGCATCTTCCAGCGAATCCAATTTAAGATGCTCCGTAAAGCGGATCCCGCTTCCGAGCAGTTTGGGCGCCATGAAGAGAGATATTTCGTCCGCAAGACCGCGCCGGAGCAGCGAAGCGGTAAGTTTTGCCCCGCATTCGACCATCAGATAGTTTACACCTATTTCACACAATTTAGCCATAACATAATCCGGCTCCCGCTCTTCCGGGGCATCAATAATAAAAACCTCTGCTCCGAGCGCCCTGATACTTTCAATTTTTTTAGTGGGAGCGTCTTTTCCCGTAAAGAATATCAGCCCTTTTTCACTGAAAAGAGATGCGTTGAGCGGAGTCCTGAGCCTTCTGTCAAGTATTGCCCTTAATGGTGTCCTGCCTTCGGCCTCTCTTACAGTAAAGGCCGGATCGTCACCGAGGACTGTTCCGATCCCGGACAGAAGAGCGTCGCTCTCAGCCCTCATCATGTGGACCTTTCTCCTGGAAGCTTCACCTGTGATCCACTTGCTTGATCCGTCCTTAAGGGCAATGTTCCCGTCAAGTGAGCAGGCAGTCTTGAGTGTTATCCAGGGACGTCCCATTTTCATCCTTCTAATGAATCCCCTGTTTATCCATTTGGATTCCTTTTCGAGGATGCCGCTTGTAACCTCTATCCCCGTATCCCTTAGCATCCTTTCACCCATGCAGTCTACTTTTGGGTTAGGGTCCGTCATACCAACAACTACCCTGGATACCCCCCTCTCAATGAGCATGTGAGCGCACGGGGGCGTTCTGCCCTGATGGCAGCAGGGTTCCAGGTTCACATATACAGTAGCTCCCCTGACATCGCCGCCGGCATTCCTTACAGCTTCGACCTCGGCATGAGGCTCCCCGCAGCACCTGTGCCATCCGGAACCGATTATCGCGGAATCGCGTACGATCACACAGCCGACGCGCGGGTTTGGGCTTACGGAGGCAGTCCCGTTGAGTGCGAGGGAGAGGGCGGTCCTCATATAATGTTCGTCCAGTGTCCTTTGGTTCCGGGTCGTCATTTTTGACCGCTCCCTTCATCAGCCTGTCTGAGATATTCCTGTATCCTGCGGGCAAGCGTTTTTCCTATGCCCGGCGCGGAGGCAAGGTTTTCTTCCGCAGTATCCATTATAGCCCTGGTACTTCCAAATTTTGTGATCAGCTGAGCAGCTTTTGTCCGTCCGACACCGGGGACTTCTTCCAGTTTGCTCCTTCTGAAATTCCTGCTTCTGGCAGCCCTGTGGGAAGTTATAGCGTACCTGTGGGATTCGTCCCTGACATACTGCAGAAGTTTGAGTGCGGGATCGGTACGATCCAGGCGCAAAGGCTCTTTTCGATCCGGGATGTAAATCTCCTCTTCTTCTTTCGCCAGCGATATTATTGGTATGTCGGTGAGCTCGAGCTCCTTCATTGCCTCCATGGCAAACTCGAGCTGAACAGATCCTCCGTCAATAAGTATAAGCTGCGGCATCGGCTCCTGACCGTCGATGCATCTCCTGTATCTCCTGAGAAGAGTCTCCTTTATTGACCTGAAGTCGTCTATGCCCACGACGGTCCTGATGTTGAAGCGCCTGTAAAGGGAGGTGTTCGGATATCCCTGTTCGAAGACAACAACAACGCCGACGGTCTCCTTGCCGGAAGTGTGCGATATGTCGAACCCGTCTATACGCCATGGCAGCGTGGGCAGTTTTAAATGTTCCTGTAAACGGTTCAGAGTCTCCCAGTTGTTATCTCTGCCAGTCTCTATCTCGGGTATGCTGTTCCGCTGCCGGCTGACTCTCCATATTGCGCGGATCGTGTCCCTGAGGACCGCAGCCTCTTCGAACTCAAGTTCCTGTACGGCTTTGTCCATCCTTTTGCGGAGTTTTTCGACAAGTTCAAGGCCCCTTCCCTGCAGCATCATTATAACGTCCGCAGTCCTCTCCCTGTACTCCTTTTCTGAACAGAGGCCTGCGCACGGTGCAAGGCAGTGCCCCAGCGCATGTCTCATGCATGGACGGATCTTCTTATTGGACTCCTTTATCTCCCCCTTGCAGTAGCGAAGGGGCAGATATCTCTCAATAAGGCGGAGCAGTTCCCTGACTTCTGATACCCTTACGAAGGGGCCGATGTAGACGGCATCGTCTTCTTGTCTGTGTCTGGTAACCACTATCCTCGGAAATTTTTCCGATGTGACCTTTATGTATGCGTAGCGTTCGTTCATTTTTAGGTCTATGTTGAAAAAGGGCTGATAGAGTTTGATCAGCCTGTTTTCCAGGATAAGCGCCTCTATCTCTGTCTCCGTCCTGATCGTGGATATGTCCGATATGCTTTCCACCAGCTTCCTCAATCTGGGCGATGCGAAGCCTGAGTGGCGGAAATAGGATGAGACCCGCTTTCTGAGCGATTTGGCCTTGCCGACATAGATGATCTTTCCGTCGGGGTCACGCATCATGTAGACCCCTGGTTTGTCGGGGAATGATTTGATATGGTGCAGCAGGTCTTCTCTCTTCAAAAAATATGGTCCTTTCCGTGATTGCTGATGTCGGGTTCATGGTATAGGATATCATAGTATGGATAAAGTAGCATTCAGGAGGTGCCATTATGGCTCTGGCAGTTTATAACGACCTTACGAGGAAGAAGGAACCATTTGAACCGATAGAAAAAGGAAAGGTACGGTTTTACGTCTGCGGCCCGACCGTATACGATTTTTTCCACATCGGCAACGCGAGACCCTTCGTGCTTTTTGACGTATTCAGAAGATATCTTGAGAGTACGGGCTACAAGGTCATCTTCGTACAGAATTTTACCGACATTGACGACAAGATGATAAGGCGTGCCAACGAAATGGGCATCAGTGTCCCCGAACTGGCGGAAAAATTCATAGGCGAGTATTTTGAGGATGCCGATTCGCTTGGGATCAAAAGAGCCACAGTAAACCCGAGGGCTACGCACGAGATCGATGAGATCATCAGGATAGTCGGTACTCTTATCGAAAAGGGACACGCTTATGAAAAAGACGGGGATGTCTACTTCTCTGTCGTCAGCTTCCCCGAATACGGCAAGCTCTCTAAACAGGGTATCGAGGAACTGAAAAGCGGAGCAAGGATAGAAGTTGACGAGAGGAAAAATGATCCGCTCGATTTCGCCCTATGGAAGGCCAGCAAACCCGGGGAGCCCTTCTGGGAAAGCCCCTGGGGCAAGGGACGCCCCGGCTGGCATATAGAGTGCAGTGCGATGTCGACAAAGTATCTCGGCGACTCGATAGACATCCACGGCGGCGGAAGCGACCTGATATTCCCCCACCACGAGAACGAGATAGCCCAGTCTGAGTGCGCCTCAGGCTGTCAGTTCGTCAAATACTGGCTTCATAACGCATACATTATGATCGACAAGGAAAAGATGTCCAAATCCCTCGGCAACTTCATGACTGTCCGCGACATCAGGAAAAGGTTCAACCCTCTTGTGCTCCGCTTCTTCCTGCTGAGCGCACACTACCGTTCGCCCATCAACTTCTCTAAAGAAGGGCTTGACCAGGCACAGAGCGCACTTGAAAGGATCAACAACTGCTATGCAGACCTGAAATTCGCAGCTGCGAACCGGAGACCGTGTCAAAAAGACAACGCCCTGTCCGCGGCAGTCGAAAAGGCTTCCCTTGGATACACCGAGGCTATGGAGGACGACTTCAACACAGCGGGAGCGCTCGGCTGCGTTTTCGATGTCGTAAGGGCCGTAAATGTCCATCTGACCGAAAACGAAGGTTTCTGCGAAGAGGGCATAAAGGCTGCCAGGGACTTCCTTGAAAAAGTCAACTGCGTATTCGGCTTCTTCAGCGAAGACCACTGTGACGATCCGGACGAGGATATCGACGCGCTTCTGGAAGAGAGGGCGGAGGCAAGGAAGAACAAAAACTTCAGGCGCTCTGACGAGATCAGGGATATGCTTGCAGAAAAGGGAATAATCATTGAGGACACTCCCCAGGGAGCACGCTGGAAGAGACAGATCTGACCATCGACATTGAAAAAGGGCCCCGGACCTTTAAACAGGTACCGGGGCGTTTTTCTTTTATTCCAGGTCCCGGATCTAACCTCCGCCGATCAGTGGGAAGATCCTGACGTCATCCCCGTCCTTGAGCGGGGTGTCGTCCTTTTGCAGATGGAGCATGTGGTGTCCGTTGACAAGGATGTTGACCCGCTTTGAGATCTTATCCCCGTCCATGCAGAAATCCCGGAAAGCCTTTCCGTATTTTGCGCACAAATCCTCCATAAGAAGTGCAAGAGTTGGCCTGCAGGGCATCATTACCTCTTTTGCCCCCACCATGGTCCTTATATCAGCGAAAAAACCGACCTTGATCACTCTCATCCCCCCTGAAAGATTTGCTTCTATGTGACTGATACGATCTTACGTGTCAGGATGAAGCTCAGATGGTCATGAACTCCCTTAATCCAAGTGCCTCAAGTTTCTCCGGAGTAGGAACTCCGTTTTCATCCCATCCCCTTGCCTCGTAATAGTACGGCAGCATTTCAGGCACCCTGCTCACATTCCCCTTCATGGGGCCGGAGGATATCGGGTCATTGTACATCCTCTCCGGAAGAGCATCGTCAGCTTTTGTGAATCCGACGCTGAGGTTATAGAGCCTTTCGAGGTTGTATATCCTCTCTCCGGCAGCCGCAACGTCATCACCGGTGTATTCTACGCCGGAAGCGCCTGTTATCTCACTCGCTATCGCTGGTGCGCCGAGGGCGAATGTCGTGAAAAGACACATTCCCGCAGAGTCAACTGCCGCGGTAAGGTCCTGGAAACCTTTTACCCATGCCGGTTTCTCCGCTGTCGACTGCTGGTCGAGTTTCTCCGGTAAGCCGAGTATTTCAGGGGATATTGTATATCCGCGGACATGGCAGCCTCCCCTGTTCGAAGTGGCGTAATTGAGTCCTATGCCCTGTATTCCGCGCGGGTCGTATGCGGGCATCTCCTGTTTCTTTGCTGTCATCGATACTTCGGGATGTCCATATTTTGTTCCCAGCCTGAAGGAACCCTCAGCCAGTTCGTTTCCAAAGCCTTTTCTGTATGCGGTTGCTTCTACCAGGTCAATAAGCGCGTCTGCGTTTCCAAACTTGAGATCATGGCCGGCCTCTTCCTTGTTTATGGCGCCCATTTCGTAAAGATCCATGGCCGCGGCGATCGTACTTCCCATTGTTATCGTATCAAGGCCAAGCTCGTTGCAGATGAAGTTGGCCTTGTTGACGGCGTCAATGTCATCGATGCCGCAGTCCGGGCCGAATGACCAGACTGATTCATACTCCGGACCCTCGCCCTCACCGGCGTATTTACCCTCGCTCCATGCCACCCTTCCGCATCCTATGGAGCAGAAGGCGCAGGCCTTGTTCTTGTACATTCTGGTCGCTGCAAGCGATTCGCCGCCTACCTTGTCGGCCGTCTCAAAGTGCGACTCCCGGAAATTCCTTGTGGGAAGCGAACCTACCGAGTTAAGGATATTTACGAGAATGTTCGTTCCGAATGCGGGAAGCCCTCCGCTGGTGACAGCGTTTTCCTTGAGCAGTTTCTTGCTTGCCCTTACAGCGGCGAGGAATTTATCCTTGTCTCCTATCTTAACACCTTTCGTTCCCCTGACTACGATCGCCTTAAGGTTTTTTGATCCCATGACGGCCCCTACTCCGCTGCGTCCTGCCGCCCTGTGGTCATCGTTCATTATGTTGGCGAAGAGGACCTTGTTCTCACCAGCCGGACCAATGCATGCAACTTTAGCGTCAGGGTCGTGTCTGGCAAGAAGCGCGCCGGTGGTATCAGGAACATTTTTGCCCCAAAGATCTGATGCATCGCAAAGTTCCGCCGTTCCGTTGTAGATGTTAAGATAGACGGGTCTTGGAGACTGCCCTTCAAAGATCACCATGTCATAACCTGCATATTTCAGTTCAGGACCCCAGTATCCGCCCGAGTTTGACCCGGCAAGCACCCCGTTCAGCGGTGCCCTGGTCACGACTTCATATCTGCCCGTGCTGGAACCCATAGTTCCCGTCAGGACTCCGGTTGCGAAGATAAGGTTGTTTTCGGGTCCCAGTGCATCGACTCCGGGCCTGACCTCTTTCATGTAGTAATATACTCCCAGGCCTCTGCAGCCAAGGTATTTCTTTGCCGCATCCATATCGAGGGCTTCCTTTTTGACCGTGCCTTCCGTCAGGTTTACCCTCAGGATAGTCTCTGTCCAGCCTGCCATATTACTTCACCTCCTCAAGGGCCTGTTTCATTTTGGCCGAAAACGCCTTTTTCCTGTTGAGCGTTGCGGTATCGGCAGGTACATACTCGATCGCTGCAGTCGGGCAGAATTCAGCGCACAGGGGCTCTCCGTCGCAGTGATTGCATTTGATCGCGACTTTTGCGACCCTGTCGAACGCAATGTTCCCGAAGGGACAGGCCATAACGCACATCCTGCATCCGATGCACTTGTCGTCCTCCACCTTCACTACGCCTGTCTCCTCGTCACGTATCAGGGCTTTCGTCTTGCAGACCGCCATGCATGCCGCTTCTTCACACTGGAAGCACATCATCGGGACGTTGCTGCCCTTCGCGAACCTGAATACGTTGACTCTGGATATCGCCGGCCTGCACTCCCCGTTGTGGGACAGTGAACATGCCAGTTCACAGGTCCCGCAGCCGATGCATTTCTCCGGCGAAGTTATAAGTATCATTTCCATGCCGCATTCCTCCCTGTACTTTTTTGGATTCCCGTATGTGACCGGGTCGTGTAAAGACAAAAGGAGACCCGTAAAGGGTCCCCTTCTTTGCTAAGCGGCAGGCGGCGGGATCGCTCCCGCTGCCCAGTGCCCGCAGTTTCTTCATGAGATACTGCGGGTCGAAGGACAGATATTGTTGATGCTTTTATTTATTTTGAGATCCTGTCAAAAACTTGACGCTTTCAATATATTTTTGGCAGTGGTCGCAGTAGTCGCGGTCGTTCTCCGGCCTTCCTGCCCAGTCAAGCATTTCTTTTGTGGCAAAGAATATGCCGCACCTCCTGCACTGAAGGACATCGAACTCCTTATGCCAGATCTTCCTCTTTCCCGGAGACTCCTCATAAGTTATCTTTCCGGTCGGACATACAGCAGCACAGGAGAGACAGCCTATACATGCATCTGTTTCCATCTCATAAGGGGGCGCAACGTGTCTGTCAAAGCCTCTGCCTACAAGCTCTATAGCTTTTGTTCCGTTTGCTTCGCAGGCCCTTACGCATCTGCCGCACCTTATGCAGAGATCAGGTTCAAAAGCGAACCGCTCTTCACGGCTGACGCCGTACCGGGCACAGAGCTGCTGGATGACGGGGGATTTGGGATTTCTGTTTATGAGAAGCTGAAGGACTGTCCTTCTTGCTCTCTTTACCCTTTCACTTTCTGTTTCCACAGAGATGCTCCTTGTCACCGGGAACATGCAGGAAGCAACTATCTTTTTTCTGCCGGGTTCCTCTATCTCCACGGAGCAGAGCCTGCAGTTGCCTTCAGGATTTAGTCCCTCGTGATCGCAAAGGGTCGGGATGTCTATCCCGTTTTCCTGCGCCGCATGCAGCAGGATAGAGCCTTTTTTGACCTTTATCGGTGTGCCGTTGATCGTTATCTCAATCATCATTGCTCACCTCGTTTACTATTTCAACGGATGAGAAGGGACAGACTTCGAAGCAGGCACCGCATTTTATGCAGCCTGCCTGTTCAATGCGGTACTTCCCGCTCCCCGCGAGTTCGATGGTTTTGGTCGGACAGCTCTTTGAGCAAAGGCCGCAGCTTGTGCACTTCTCTTCATCGATCGTTATCCGGAACATTCCCGTGCAGACTCCGGCTCTGCAGAAGTGCTCCCTTTCATGCTCAACATATTCCTCATAAAAATATCTGATCGTAGAAAGCACAGGATTAGCTGCAGACTGCCCCAATGCGCAAAGGGCCGTGTCTGAGATGCTTTCTGCCAGCTCTTTCAGGGTGTCGGTGTCACCCTCCTGACCCATGCCTCCGGTAAGAGAGTGCAGTATTATCTGCATTTTTTTGAGTCCTTCCCTGCATGGTACACACTTACCGCAGGATTCCTCAACAAGGAAATCGATGAAATACCGTGCAATGTCCACCATGCAGGTCCTGTCGTCCATGACGATCATGCCGCCCGATCCCATCATTGAACCTGCCTGATCGAGGCTGTCAAAGTCGACAGGGGTATCGAGCATCGACGCGGGAAGGCATCCGCCGGACGGACCGCCTGTCTGTACCGCTTTGAAGGGCCGGGCCTTGGCTACTCCTCCTCCAATGCCGTATATCATCTCTCTTAGAGTGGTTCCCATAGGCACTTCGACAAGTCCGGTGTTCTTTACTTTACCGACCAGCGCGAAGACCTTTGTCCCGGAGTTGTTGGAAGAACCTGTTTCCCTGTACCGGGATGATCCGTTTGTTATGATCAGCGGAACATTCGCCCAGGTCTCAACGTTGTTCAGGACAGTCGGAGACTCCCAGAGGCCCTTTTCTGTGGATCTTATATACTTGACCCTCGGGACTCCGGGCTTTCCCTCGATTGAGGTCATGAGCGCAGTGGATTCGCCGCAGACAAAAGCTCCCCCGCCCTTGCAGATCTCAACATGGAAGTCAAATCCTGTGCCAAGGATGTCCTTTCCCAAAAGGCCGGCCTCTTCAAGAATGGTTATTGCGTTTGTAAGTCTCTTCACTGCGAGCGGATATTCATGCCTTACATAGATAATGCCTTCGCTTGAGCCGACAGCGTATGCTCCTATGGTCAGGCCCTCTATGACAGAGAAGGGATCGCCTTCCATAAGCGCCCTGTCCATAAATGCCCCGGGGTCCCCCTCATCGCCGTTTACCAGAACATAGCGTTTCTCAGAGGACGAACCGCGGCAAGATTCCCACTTTACCCCGGCCGGGAAGCCCCCTCCGCCTCTGCCTCTCAGGCCTGATTCCCTGACCTCAGCGCAGACCTCTTCAGGCGTCATGCTTTCAAGGGCCTTTAGCAGCCCTGAGTAACCGCCGTGCGCCAGATAGTCTTCCAGGCCCAGAGGGGACATGCTGCTCATATTGCCAAGGACGAGCTTTTTCTGTCCGGAAAGGAAAGGGATGTTTTCAGCCGTTGGATCCTCAGATGGTTTACCGTCTTTGCCGTACATGGCTTTTGCCATGTACGGGCGCCCTTCCTTCAAAGAATCCAGAATGCCGGCGGCGTCCTCCGGCGTGACCTTCCGGTAATACCAGCCTTCAGGTTCGACATGTACTATCGGACCGTTCTCGCATGGCCCCATACATCCTGTCAAACCTGTCCTGAAGGTTTGGTCTTCACGGCAGATCATCACCTTGAGGTTTTGCCAGAAGGATCGGGATCCCTCTGAAGATCTCTGTCCGATAAGCCTTTGGAATTCCTCCGCGACGGCAGGACTGCCGTTAGCAACGCATCCCGGTCCGCCGCATACCCATATTTCTTTGCCGGACCTCGTTCTGTTCGATAATTGTTCTTTGTAGGATCTCAGGGCGGAAAGGGTCCCGAATTTCATTCAAAGGCCCCCTTTGTGATAAGTTCTGCAGCTTTGGCAGGGTCCATCCTGCCAAAAGAATCATCGCCGCAGGTGATGACCGGAGCCAGGGCGCATGCACCGACACAGTTCACTGTTTCAAGTGTGAATTCTCCGTTTTCAGTCACGTCTCCCGCTTTTATGCCAAACCTTTTCTCCAGCTCATGGAGCACTGCGGCAGAGCCGCGCAGGTGACATGCGGTGCCCATGCAGACACGTATGATCTTTCTTCCTTTCTTTTTCATGCTCAGCGTCCGGTAAAAGGTCGCAACGGCAAAAACGCGGCTTTCCGAGACGCCGAGATATTGGGCAACAGCACGCATTGCCTCCGTTGATATGTAGTTTTCTGATTCCTGGATATCGAGAAGAACAGCAAGCAAATACCTGGGATCTTGCTTATAGGTAAGCAAAACCTCAGCGATTCGATCGATCTCCCCCAAAAGACCGCCCCCTCGCATATACTTGTGGATCAACTGCCATCAAGATTATCACTGCACCATTGAATGTCAAGTTAAAATATTCAAATAATTCTACTAATGTAATAACAGTAAATTCACAAAATATTAAAATAAAGGCGGCGTTCACAAAGAAAATACAAAGTTATATCACCATATTCAAAAATCAAAGATATTATTAAATGTCAGGACGGTAAATAATGGATATTAATTTCCGTTTTTTGCATGAACGGCCTGATGATCAAGAAAGAGGCAGCCCAAACTATCGGGCTGCCCAAATGTCAATTATCCGAGCGGCAATTCGTGTTTTAGAGGAAAGATACTGAGGTCGACTGTGCTCCGTATTTGATCCCGCTGATCTCGTCCAGCTTCTGAACGTTGTGGATCGCGTCGATGTAGCGTATGGTGCCGCTCTTTGCCCTCATAACGAGCGATGATGTGTGGACCACATCTCCCGCATAGCGTACGCCCTTCAGCCAGTCGCCGTCGGTGACGCCTGTAGCGGCAAAGAATACGTTCTCGCATGCTACGAGGTCATTTAGGTGTAGGACTTTCTCCACATCCATACCCTTTTCCTTGCACTTCTCCCTCTCCTCGTCGTTGCGCGGCCAAAGTTTGCACTGCATGTTGCCTCCGACGCACTTAACTGCACATGCTGTTATTACTGCTTCGGGAGAGCCGCCTATCCCCATTAGGAGGTCTATCCCGGAATTTGGTTTGCATGTTGAAAGAGCCCCTGCAACGTCTCCGTCGGGGATAAGCCTGATCCTTGCGTGCATGGAACGGATCTCCTTGATGAGCTCTTCATGCCTCGGCCTGTCAAGTACAATGACTGTCACGTCTTCGACCGATTTTCTGAGCGCCCTTGCAACGGCCCTTATGTTGTCCGAGGGAGAGGCATCAATGTTTATCGCATGTGCCGCAAAAGGACCTGTAGCTATTTTGTCCATATAGAAAATATGCTGTGGGTCAAACATAGTACCACGCTCTGCAAACGCAACTACGCTGACCGCGTTCGGGAGTCCCTGGGCCGTAAGACGTGTCCCGTCGATAGGGTCGACCGCGATGTCGACCTGCGGATCGCATCCGGTGCCGAGTTTTTCCCCGTTGAAGAGCATCGGAGCTTCGTCCTTCTCTCCCTCTCCGATTACGACCTGACCGTCCATATTGACGTTGTTGAGCATGAACCGCATAGCATTTACAGCGGCGCCGTCAACTCCGTTCTTGTCCCCACGTCCCATCCACCGTCCAGCGGCCATAGCCGCAGCTTCCGTAGCACGAACCATTTCGAGAGCAATGTTTCTGTCTGGAGCAGCCATTTGCAAATCCTCCATATTATTTTGTATTATTTTTATACAGGGATATTCTGCAATTCGGGAAATCTGCCGAATATCTCATCTATATGCTTTAGATAATACTCCAAATCAAATAAAGATTCCAGCTCACTCTCACTCATTTTGTTGATCCTCGGGTCATTTTTCAGGAGTTCAAGCAGTGGTGTTTTTTCGTTCCAGCACCTCATCGCATTACTTTGTGCTATTACGTAAGCATCTTCCCTGCTGATGCCTTCCCTTTCAACAAGTTCGACCAGTACTCTGCCTGTAAAAAGAAGGCCTTTTGTTATTTCAATATTTTCTTTCATCTTTTCTGAATTTACTGTGAGTCCGCTTATTATTTTAGTCATGGTTTTTGTCATGTACAGAACAAGGTGGAACACGTCCGGCCACATGACCCTCTCCACCGAAGAGTGGCTGATGTCACGTTCATGCCAAAGGGCTATATTCTCGACCGCCGGGATAGTGTAGCCCCTCAGAAGCCTTGCCATTCCGCAGACTCTCTCGCATAGTATCGGATTTTTCTTGTGGGGCATTGCCGACGAGCCCTTTTGACCTTTTTTGAATGGTTCAAGCGCTTCCAGGACTTCAGTTCTCTGCAGGTGGCGGATCTCAAGCGCCATCCTTTCAAGCGAACCCCCGCATATTGCGGCATCTGTAACTACGCGTGAGTGCCTGTCCCTCTGGATGACCTGCGTTGAAACCGGGTCAACAGAGAGGCCAAGCAACTCACAGGTCCTTGCCTCGATGGCGGGAGGACAGTTCGCATATGTGCCTACTGCGCCGGAGAGTCCTCCGACCATTATTTCCTTTTGTGACTGCGTGATCCTCTCTATGTCCCTCCCGACCTCGGCATAATGGTTCAGCAGCTTGAGTCCGAAGGTGGTCGGCTCTGCATGGATCCCGTGGGTACGCCCAGCGCATGGGGTCATTTTGTACTCAACTGCCTTACGGCCAAGGACCGTGCGGAGATCTCTCAGGGATGCAAGGACAACGTCCAGGCTTTCGGACAGGAGGAGGGAGGAGGCTGTGTCTATGACGTCGCTGCTCGTCAGGCCAAGGTGGACATATCGGCCCGACTCCCCTATGCACTCTGCCACGTTTGATACGAATGCGATGACATCATGCTGAGTAACTTCTTCGATCTCACGGATCCTTTCAACCCTGAATGATGCCTTTTCGACTATATTCCTGTAATCTTCGTCAGGTATCCTGCCGGCTTCGTTCCATGCCCTGCATACGGCAAGTTCCACGTCAAGCCACTTTTGAAAACGGTTCTGGTCGTTCCATATAGTTTTTATTTCAGGAGTTTCATAGCGTTCGATCATCTCATTACCCCCTACATTCCAACAGAGTTCTTTTCTCTTTTCCAGTCCTCCCGGACAGTCTCGAGCCACTCAAAGTATGCTCCGCTTTTAAAATCGGGAAATGTGTAGAAGAAGCTTTCCCATTTGCCTTTTCTTCTGCACAGTGTTACCTCTGCAAAGATACCGTCCCTGAGATATATCCTGTGTGCCTGTCCCTTGGTAGATGCCAGAAGCAGCCTTGCTCCGTCTATGGTACCCGGGTCAAGGTTGACCCTTCTTGAAGCCCCTGTTTCCTTTTCCAGCCTGCACGTCATTATCTTCCAGTCCGGGAGCTCAGACATGGTAAAAAGCCCCGGATAGGAAAAGAAACACCTGTCCAGATCCGGAGCGATATCTTCATAATAGTTGGTCCATGTGAAGGGGATAAACGGGCTTATCCGTTCAGGCTCTCCCCAGACATCAGCGAGAAGTCCGCTCGCAGTCTCGAATACCTCCGTTTCCCCTCTGGGGACCAAAAGGGCAACTATCTTCTTGACTTGTGGGTCCCTGGGATGCCTGCCTTCAATCATTGCCTTCCGAGTCAAGGAGCGTATCTATGAAAGTCTTAGGATCGAAAAGCTGGAGATCGTCGATGCCTTCACCCAACCCCACATATCTTATCGGCATACCGAGTTTTTCGGCGATAGCCAGAACTATCCCGCCTTTGGAGGTGTTGTCGAATTTTGTCAGAACTACACCGGTAACGGGCATCACCTTGCTGAAAGTCTCCGCCTGCATGAAACCGTTCTGGCCCGTCACTGCGTCAAGAACTATGAGGACTTCCGCCGGACCTTCCGGGATCTCGCGCTTCACTATGCGGTAAACCTTGGCAAGTTCTTCCATCAGGTTGGATTTTGTATGGAGCCTTCCCGCGGTGTCTGCTATGACCACATCATAATTTCCGGCTTTTGCAGCCATGATGGCATCAAAGACCACCGCGGCAGGATCGCTGTCCTGGCTTTGGGCTATTACGCGGACTTCTGTCCTCTCGCCCCAAGCTTTAAGCTGTTCAATGGCTGCAGCTCTGAACGTATCGGCGGCGGCAAGAAGGACCTTCCTGCCATCCTTCTTCAGCTGGGCAGCCAGTTTTCCCGATGTTGTCGTCTTTCCGCTTCCATTGACTCCGATCATGAGTATGACCGCAGGCTGACTGCTTATATCAAGGGCAGCACCCATTCCCTTGACATTCTTGAGCTGCTGGACAAGCAGATCAGAAAAAACCGCCCTGAGCTCTGAGGTCCTTGATATCCTTCCGTCTATTGCCTTCTGTTCCAGCCTTTCGATCAGTTTTTCAGTCAGATCTATGCCGACATCACCAAGAATAAGCAATTCTTCAAGTTCTTCCCAGAAGCGGTCAGAAATTGGTTCATCCGAAAATAGGTTGGATATGCCCTGTGTCCACTTGTTTCCGGTGTTCTTGAGCTTTTGGGCCAGGTTTTTAAAAAGATCCAAAGTGCTTCCCTCCTACTCTTCGGGTATCGATCTCTCGGTTTTCTTTGCCCCGGATCTTCTCCGCCTTGGACGCCTTGGTTTTTCCCTTGCAATACCTTGTTTTTCGACTTCCTTTTCTTTTACCTGGATCATCTGCGGAAGTTTTTTCACATGCTCTTTTCTGTCCGGTTCAACATGCTGTTCTTTTTGTGCAGCAGGGAGTTTTCTGGGCCTTCTCTTCTTTTTGTTTGGCTTGCTCCCCCCCTCAGGGCCTTCTGCTGTATCCTGTTTCTCATTTCGTCTCTCTCTCCTGCCGTCATCTTTATCTTTGCGCATTTTTGAGCCTGACCCGCCAAAGATCTCTGGCAGCTCACTGTGCGGCCTGAGCGGCAGCATGTTATCCTTCTCTTCCTCTATTATCCAGTCCTTGCCTGAGACAATAGTCTCTTTGAATTCAGCGAACCGGTCTATCGGTATCCTTATCTCTCCCCGTGACGGTATGTAGCACCGGACATTGTTAGTATGGACTTCCACTCCCGAGACGACGACATTGCCGCCCGGCGTCTTGATTTTAGTTCCCGGATTTGGCAGTTTTTCCCAAAGTTCCCTATATACGTTGTGTTCGTAACACATGCAGCACATAAGTCTTCCGCAGATCCCGGAGATCTTCGCCGGATTGAGAGCCAGGTTCTGCTCTTTTACCATCTTGATGCATATCGGCGCAAATTGGTTGAGCCAGTAACTGCAGCAGCAGGGTTGCCCGCAGGGACCGAGTCCCCTGATGATCTTGGCCTCATCCCTCACTCCGATCTGCCTAAGTTCGATCCTTGTCTTGAACTCTCTTGCCAGGTCGCGTACATAGGCCCTGAAGTCCACCCTCTGCTCAGATGAAAAATAGAAAAAGAGTTTTCTCCGCTGCCTCAGAAACTCAACGTCGATCAGCTTCATCTCAAGCTCATGCGGTTTGAGCAGTTCTATCGCACTTTTTAATATTTCCCGTTCTTCCTCCCTGTATTCCTCTGCCATTCGAATATCTTCGTCTGTGGCAAACGAAATGAACGAAAGGTCTGTAACAAGGGGTTCAGATGTCTTTGATGAAGAATCTCCGTGTTCAGAAGCATTTCTCAGAAGCCTGTATTCTCCCTCCTGTTCAGGGGTAAGGAGACCGGCGACCACAGCCGTCTCCTCTCCTCTGTAAGATTCGACCACAATTGTCGTACCTTTTTCGATCGTTTCGTCAGAACTGTATGCTAAAATGCCAAGGTACCTTGGCTTACCGAATATTGCCAAATATTTGTTCACAGGGAATACCCTCCTTGACGACCATATAGGTCAGATCCTGGATCATTGGGACAGAAAGCCTTTTTGATCCCATCAGCCTTACAAGAGAATCCAGCTCTGCCGCCCTTTTAAAATTTCCTTTTTCTGTCAAATGCCGGATCCAACTCCCTATTTCAAGACAGAGTATTTCAGGATCCTTTTTTCTCCCGTCCGCGATCCACTCAGCCCATTCTTCGGGCGATCCGGGATGAGGCCTTGCCTGCGCTATTTCTGCAGGCAGATCTATCCTGACAGACCAGACGCGGCTTTTTATTGTCGGTATCAGCTTGTCTTCCTCAGAAACGAAGAGGATGCATCCGTGTTCGGGAGGTTCTTCAGTAAGTTTAAGAAGGCTGTTGGAAGCCTCCAAAGACAATTTATCGGCAGACCATATAACTGCCATCCTTCGGTCCGAAACCAGTGGGTGCAGCGCAAGTTCACCCTGAAGCGTCCTGCAGTCGTCTATGGATGGGGGTTCAAGATGCCTGCCGGCTTGTACCAGATCCGGATGAGCACCGTCCTTCCAGACAGGACTGTCTCCGAGGATAAGTTTGCCGTAATTTTCGACAAACATTTTCTGTATAGTCTCAGGCAGGACCACAGCAACAGACTGGGGACACCTTTTCATCCCGACAGCCGCGACTATTTCTTTCCACCCCTGAGAGGCTTCCAGAACTGCCAAAGAGTCATTTATCACTCAGGATCCTCCTTGATGAAACCAACCTGACCATCTTCTCAAATATTTCTTCTGAGCTTTCCGAACTGCACTCTATTACGAGCCACCTTTCGGGGTCCCGTTTAGAAAGGGCAAGATATCCCTCCCTGATCTTTTCCATAAAGGAACTGCCCTCGTTCTCAAATGAATCCGGGTTGCCCCTCGACCTGACCCTTTTCAGCGCTCTTTCGGGCTGTATGTCGAAAAGGATCGTGATATCCGGTACAGGAAAAGACGAAAGCCTCGCCAGCTCGTCAAATATGTGAAGCGGCAGGCCCCTTCCCCATATCTGGTAGGCGAGCGTTGAATCATGATACCTTTCGCATACAACATCCTTTCCGGCATCTATGGCAGGCTGAATGACAGAAGCAACATGCTCGGCCCTGTCAAGCATAAAGAGGTATGCTTCGCTCCATTTATGCTTCAAAGAGCCGCTTACGGCGATCTCCCTCAGAACAGAACCGCCCGGCCAGCCTCCGGGCTCCCTCGTCAGGATCACATCGCGCTCCTTCTCTTCTGAAAGCCATTTCGAGAAGAGAGCCGCCTGTGTTGACTTTCCTGAACCATCGATCCCCTCAAAGGTTATGAACATGATATCCCACCTTTACGAGAATTTATAATAACACAAAAAGCCCCGCACTGAGTGCAGGGCATTATAAACATGGCGGAGGCGTGTGCGAATCGAACACACCGGGACCGGCGTTACCGACCCCCACCGGATTTGAAGTCCCCACAAGAAATAATTTGACATTAGCCACATAATTTAAAGCACTTTCTTAAAATAGTTTAATTTATATGCCACATAGCACAAATAACACCTTAGATTGTCAAATCAAGTGCAACAGTTGGAGTTTCCGTAATAAACTTCGGATGGAGTGAGATAGTTCAGGCACTTTCTCGGTCTGTTATTCAGCAGTCTCACATAGTGGTCCAACTGTTTTTGAGTTAGTTTCTTCATGCTGCTCCCTTTTGGGATAAACTGACGCAGCAGTTTGTTGGTGTTCTCATTGGTACCCCTCTCCCAGGGGCTGTGAGGGTGGGCGAAATATACCTGTGCGCCAAGCTCTTCTGTTACGTACTTGTGTTGGGCAAATTCCTTGCCGTTATCAACTGTTATTGTGCAGCAGGGTTCTTCTTTCAAGAGTTCTACCATTGATTCTGCAAGTATTTCTGAATCCTTGTTCTGAAGCCTGGATGCAAATAAAAACCTGGACATTCTGTCTACAAGGCTCAGGATAACTCCTGTACGATGTTTTCCTATTACAGTGTCACCTTCAAAATCTCCGATCCTTGACCTCGAACCTGCCTCAGAAGGACGATGGTCTATTGATAAACACCCGCTAAGTTTGCCCCGTTTCTCCTGCTTATTTCGTTTGTTCCCTTTGCCTTTGCATCTCAGGTATTGCCTGATTTCAGGCTTTTCAAACAGGTTCTTTCGTATTGCCCTGTATATCGTCGGAACTGATATGTCCGGTTTTATTCTTCCCACGATCTGCTCCGGAGACCAATATTTTAATATCCTCTCTTCTATCATTCTGAACAGCGTTTCGTCTGACAGAAGCTTATATTTTCTCCGGCTCTTTTCTCTCTCCAGGGAATACCTCTTCTGAGCCTGATGGCAGCTGTACCGTTTCCTGCCTCCGTTGCGTTTTATCTCCCTGCTTACTGTGCTTTTGTTGCAGCCTACACTCTTTGATATCTCTGTAAAGCTGCAGCCTGCAATTATTCCACGCAGTATTATTTCTCTTGATTCTGGTGTAAGATGTTTGTAGCTCAAGGTTATGCGCCTCCTTCGCTTGATGTTGTCTGGTAACACCATTTTAGCGAAAGTGCCTGCCTTGGGCTCTATATTTATTATCTAACGAACCATCTTCTGTTGCTCATGTTGCACTTGAAGTGTAAATCTACCCACACTTTGTTTAATTACAGAGATTTTACAAAACGCTCATTATCCGATGCTTGTTGACTATGCGGGTAATGTTGGTGCTATGTAAGGAGAGAATAACCTATGAAGTGCAAGAAAATCAATACACAAGTACAGCCGGGGCAAGATGCCTTAGAGGTAGTAAAGTTTTTTTTAACATACAAAAAAGCGGCGGGCTTGTCATACCGGACATTGTTAGACTACGATTCAATACTACGCCACTTCTTCAAGCTCTACCCCGGCGGCATGGATACGCCCCGGCAGTCATGCCTTGAGTACCTAACAAGATATGAGAATCCCTACAGCTACAATCAGCGGATAGCCTATCTAAAGTGTTTTTGGGACTGGTGCATATCTGAAGATCTTATACCGGGAGAGAAGCACCCGCTTGCAGGATTAAAGAAACGCAAGGTTCAGGGAAGGATCGTACAGCTTGAAGAAAGAGAGGTTGCAAGACTGCTCAAACAACCGGATCTCACACGGTACACGGGCATAAGAGACCATGCGCTGATGTGTTTGCAGATAGACACGGGCATAAGACCCAATGAAGCCTTACAGCTTGTCCCTGACGATTTCAAAGCAGATAAGCAAGAAATAACTGTCAGGGCTGAGACTGCAAAGACACGTCAGGCGCGTACCCTTCCAATATCCGCACCGACCGCAAAAGAGATCTTAACGCTCTTGCAGGTGCGCCCTAAAGAATGGGGGAATGTGAATATCTTCTGTTCAGAAAATGGATCACCTTTCAGTGTTTCAGCATGGAGCAAGCGGGTTGTTGATTACAGCAAAAGCGCGGGGCTTGAAAGGATCACATCATATTCACTGAGACATACAGCCGCCTTGCTGTTGCTTAGGCGCGGTGCTGATGCCTTTACCGTTCAACGTATGTTAGGACATGCCGACATGCAAATGACCAGGCATTACATCAACCTGACATGTGAAGACATGCGCCGCAACCATTCACAGGCAGGGGTCATAAACGCGCTCTTGCTTGAAGAGAAAGGCAACAATGCGCCTAAGATGCAACGGATCAGGATAATAAAAAATGAGAGGGGTAATTGATTATGAATTGGTTAAAGAATGATGCTATATATCTTCCGTCTGATATTGCTGAAGAGATAAAAGACGGGATAGATGAATTAACTAGCTTAGTAGCGGAGATACCTGTAAATAGGGATAAAGATTCATCCAAGAAAGAATTAGCTGTTTATAAGTTATATGATCTGATGGATAAGCTTATATTTCATGCCATTGACGGCATACCCGAAGACATGCAAGACAAAATAGAGGGGGAAATAAAAGCAAAGATGTTATGCGTTTATCCCGGCGGGGCTGGATATGAATTTTTAGGGAATCTCCGTACCTCCAAAGGGGGCTGTTGTGTCGGTGCTAAATGACAATGAATCCCTTGTACTGGTGCTGAAGGTGAACACAGACAGCCTAAAGGACAAAGGGATCTGCAAGAGCGACAGGCTGAACATATTTATCAGCGGTCATAGTATAACCTTGGAAGTATGGAGAGAGGGTGATCAATGTAAATAGCCTTGTAACACGCGCTCGATGTAAGTTTCACACAAGCAGGGGTTTCCGCGCCCCTGCTTGTTTTATTATAGTACACCGCTTTATAAGTCTGTTATAATGAAGACTTAAGACGTAGTGTCCCTAATTTGCCTTGTTACAGACTGGCTTTATCCGCACTCGGTGTTTTTATAATCTCCCTTTTAACCCCTGCTTTAACCGCTCTTCTTCATAGCGTTTTACATCTGCTCTCGGTATCACCCATACCCCCCCAAACTGCTTTGCATGGGGGAACTTATTGCGGTGTAAATACATCCTTGCGTTCTCTCTTGTAAAACCAAAATATTCTCCTATATCTTTCAATGTCATTAAGTCTATTACTGGTTTTCTTGGCATGTCAACCGCTCCTTTCTTTGTGGTTGACACTATTATATCACTTGCAAGGGTCACATTGCTATCAACAGTTATCCACGCTTGACAAGCTCTTATTTATAGTTATAATAATGCAAGATAAGAATAGTTTTCTTGCATTGAGTATTTTTGATAAAGGGGGCTACATGATGAATGATATTCAAGTTATCCACAACGACATGACAGGATACGCGCCCATAGAGAAAATGACAGACGTATCACACGATGATGATCTGATCTCAATGTGGCTTGATGGTCTCTCCCCCGCTTCAAGGCGAACATATAAGGCAAGCCTTGAATCATTCCGCACTTTCACAAGCAAGCCTTTACATGCCGTCAAGGTTGAAGACCTTCAGCGTTATAAAGAAGACCTGTTTAACCGGGAGCTTTCTTCCGCTTCCGTATCTACCCGGATAGCGGCATTAAAGAGCCTTTTCAGCTACGGTCAGAAAATAGGTTACTTGCGCTTTAATGTCGGTGCGGCTCTCCGCTCGGTCAAGGTCACTGAGACAATATCAGAAAGGATACTTAGCCGCCCTGACGTTGTAAGGATGATTGCCCTTGAAAACGATCCGCGCAACAAAGCAATATTGACGTTGCTCTATACTGCCGGGCTTCGTGTCTCTGAATTATGCGGTCTCTCATGGAAGCACCTAAACGACAGCGGTTCTAAAACTGCCCTGACTGTTCACGGCAAGGGCGGGAAAACTCGTTATATCCCTCTACAGGATGAACACGCCGCTATGCTTCGCAAATTGGACAATGACAGAAGCGCGGATGATCCGATATTCAGATCAAACAAAGGCGGTCATTTAGATCCGTCAAGGGTCTTTCGGATAGTGCAGAGCGCGGCGCATAGAGCCGGGATAGAAAAGGCTGACGATGTTAGCCCCCACTGGCTGAGACACGCGCATGCCACCCACGCACTTCAAGCGGGTTGCGCAATCAACGTTGTTATGGGTACGCTCGGACATTCAAGCCTACAGATAACTACAAAATACACCCACATGTCACCGGATGAAGGGTCAAGTTTGTTTATCAGCGTATAAGAATAACTGCCCAATTGTTTTAACTGGTATAAGATTACCTCTTGATAAAGTTATGCCCCTTCTCGTTGATCCTGAGAGGGGTTTTTTCAAATGTTAGCAAATGTTATCATTTCCCCGGTAAATAATTATGCCCCCCTCTATAACGTTTCAGAAGGGGGGCTTATATGGGTTGCCTGATATGCTCCTTTATGCCGTTGGCATGCTCGGAGCAATGCGCCTGTTATGATTTAGCATTGCCGGAAGAATACCGCATCATTTCAATTTCTGCCGCTATCTTTTCTAATGTCCGGTCTTTATGCCGCCTTACCATGTCCGGGGGCATATTATGAGCCTTTGCAACTGCTTGAAGTGTTTTATATTTTTTTCCTATCAGCGTAAGGTCATTAATCAGTTTAATCTCCCCCGGCTCATGTTCCCGGTAATATTGGAAGCCGCGCCTTATCGCATCAAGACCGCCGTTCTCTTCAATAGCCCGCTTTATCGGCTCGACCCTTTCAATGATCATTTGCTGGTATGCTGTAATCATATTATGATCTACCCGCGTTCCCGGGTCTTCCGATGGAGAGCTGACCATATCCGCAAGTTCTTTTGTGTTTGGAAAAGGGATCTCTTTGCTCATAAAGCAACTTAGCCCGGTAGGACTGCATGACATAAACAGGTTAAAAACTTCGACCAGCCGATGACAGCGACCGCTCATTATCTTTTTTCGCATTGTCACGTCATCAAAGCCCCCTTTGCTCGTAAAAAGACCTCTCAGAATCGACCACAAGCCCTTTAGTTTATTTAACAGGATACATTACACCTCTTTTCTTAATTATACCCCTCTACGTTGCTCCTGAGTGGGAATCTGATATAAATCGGAGCATATGAAGCCGTAAAAGTGGCATTGTCTATTTTTGGCTGTTTTTTCGGAAGAATGAAAGGGGGTGAAACTGATTCACGCCCTAAAGGGGTATACGCAAATGCACCCCCCTGATATTGAGAATTGCCCCGTCAAAATATCGGCGGGGCTTCCTGTTTCACTTTGGAGTTACCCCCATTTGATTTCACTGCTCGATGATAGATCATAGGCTTGCATATCCCCCGGCTCAATTCTCCACTTGCATGCCGCCGCCGCTTTCTGTTTTGCTTCGTAAAAATTTTCAGCCTGACCGCGCCAAACGGCGTTATATTGGCTTGTTTCTTTTCCTGTCGTTGGGTCAATCTTGCTTAAAACTCGATATTCTGACATCTACGCCACCTCCATGTCATCTTTGATTGCTTCAAGCACTTCGCTAAAGATCCTGACCGCTTCGGCGTTCCCCTCAAGCGCGGTTACATTCAAGCTGACCATCTTTCCCGGTCGTTGTTCCCCTGTTGCCCGGTCTTCCCATGGTGCGGCTGAGATCTGCAACCTTCCTGCTTCGGGAAACCAGCGCAAACTATTCTTTCGGCTCTCGCAAACTAACGGCGTTTCTCTTTCCCAATATCTGCTTGCCATTTTTCATTACCCCCTTCTAAAATTTAATATCATCCGTTGCCGCCAAGATCCCCGGAAGCTCGATCTTTATTAGCCTGACCTTTCGCCGCGCCATTGCTAGATAGCTCTCTGTTTGCCCCGGAGAGGTCAGGATGTTTTGAACTGCCGCCTTGTACTCGGATACTGTTTCCTGTAAGCTCCTAATAGTAAAAAATGCTTGCTGAAAGTGATCTATGCTATCCTCCGTCATAGTGAATAAAAACTGCAATATGGCTAATTCCTCCCGGGCTTTCCAAAGTGCGTTATTTGCATCATCCGCGCTTTCAAGGGCATTTAACCCCACCGCTATGACCTCCCCGGCTGATTGCTCCATCTCATCAAGCGCGCGCACCATGCTCAATGTTGCAAGCTGAGCCTGACCGACAAAATCAGCGACTTGCCTGAATATCTCGCGGTTGCTTACCTCTTGTGTTTGCTTCTCGTAAATGCTGATAACTTCCATGTTTATTTTTCCCCCTTTTTTTTATTTCGATAAGACCCAACTTTTCCCAACCAGCGCGGCTTTTCTTCGGTTTGTGACTATACTTTTCCTAACCAGTTTCAGCGGAAAAACTAAAGTTTTCTTAAGCACTTTTACCCAGTTTTACCCATCGGTTACAGTTGAAAACATGCCTAGTTTTGACTAGTATTTTTGCGGCTTGTTTGCCCCCTCGTTGTCTTGCAAACATGAGTTTTCGGTAGTAGTTCTATGCTTGCCCTGCCCCGGCTCATAAGGAACATAACCCCTTCTTGCCGCTTCCAATTTTCGGTAGTTGACACATCCATCCTCCCTGAAGTCTTCCGGGTCAATGTCTTCTCTCAGGATCTCGCCGTTCATGTTGGTTAGCGGCTTGTCAAACTCTACCCAACGTTCAGAAGATCCTAGAAACGTTGTTCCATGAAGGACATACTGCTTATCCTTGCTATTGCACTCTTCGGAGTATCGCCTTGCCGCTCTCAAAAGTTGCTCCGGGGTTGCTTTGTTGATCCTTGAAGTCCCTTTGAGACATGCCTGATATGCCTTATAAGTGCCTTTTTTGTCCCTGCCATAATTGGGATATGCTTTCCAGAATTCTTCAAAGTCTGTTGAAAAAAGATCAGAAACACACATATGTTTTATATCTTTACGTATTGGAGGTGGAGATGGAGGTGGAGATGGAGGTGGAGATGGAGGTGGAGATGGGGATACATCTAGTTCTGATTTTAGATGTATCTCGTTTTGTGTTTTAGATAGCTTTTTATCCATCTTTAACTTCTTCTCTTCCCTTGCCCTTACAGCGTTTTTTGCCTTTTCGCTTCTTTCGTCAGAATGATAAACCCACCCCTGATGTTCCTCCCAATCGTGCAGAAAAAAATTATTTTGTGAATCTTTTTCAAGGAAACCGCTTTCTAAAAGTGCGTTGATGAATTTTTCAGGGCTTCCTTTCCAACCTGCACTAGTGGCAATTGCTTTTTTGTCCATGCCAATGAATACACCCTTTGGTCTGATTTGAGCGGTCTTTAGCCATAGATCAAGCAGGGCAACTATCCCCTTATCCCCCAATAGAGACTTCAGCTTGTCCCTCTTGTAATGACCCAGAAAGCTAACTGAAAGCCGTATGTCTGAGTTCATGTTATCCCGCCTGCCTTAAACGCTCGTGTTGTGCCGCTTCGATCAGTGCCTGATCATCAAATAGCCCCGCCTGTTTAGGTTGTGATCTTTCTTTTTCCGCGCGCGCCGATTCCACTTTCAAGAGTGCTTGACGTTCTGCCAACTGCCACGGCTCAGGCTCGCCGCCTGTTAGTATGCAACGGCTCAAATAAATCGGATACCTCAGTACCCCGGCTACTCTAATTGGTCGTTCGCGTTCCTTAATTTCTGACAACTGGACTTCATAGACGCGGGTCTTGCCCTTCAGCGTTTTTTCTCTGATACAAAGTGTCTTCATCCCCATTGAGATAGCCTTTTCAAGATCCGCTGAATCAATCGCGTACCCCCGCCCGCCAAGTATCCGCAAGCGGTCTCTCTCGTACTCTTTTTTAATGATCCTGCCGTCTTCGTGCGGGAATAGGTAAGGCTTGCCTTTGCTGTTAAAAAACGGCTTAAGTTCTGTTGTTGCACTGGTCTGATCCGACATGTTATAATCACCTCGTCTTGTGATAGTTTAAAAATTACCTTTTCTCTTTTCCCGCCGTTTGCCCCGGCGGGTTTTTTTATTCTCCGCATTTGCGCGCCATTCCAAACTCATCAAATAGATCTTCTTTCGTTGCGTTCAGGGCTTCGGCTATTCTTTCCTGCAAAGGTGCTGTTGCCCGGCTGAATCCCCCCACTACTTCATATAACTTTGACCTGTTACCGCCTAGCTTTTTAGCCAAAGTATGCGCTGTGATTCCCTGCTTTTCCATGATGCCTTTTATTGCGGTATTCATAATATCCCCCCTTTCGTATTACCTTTTTGCAGTCCATATATTTTATCTATTGCAATTTTACGTACATAGATTTAGAATGGATATACATAAAAACATACATAAGCAGGAGATAATAAAAAATGCCAAAAAAAGATGAGACAAGAGAAGAGCTAGAAGGGCTTGTAATAAACAAATATGGGGAGTTCGACCCGCGTTTATTGACTTGCGTCAGGTACTCAAAAAAATGGGTATCATTAAGGGAAAATGCAGGACTTCATGAGATTGTTTTTCCTGTCGATGTGAAAGATAGAGGTCTTACTCATCTTGATGTGATTCATGTAACGCAGGCAGAATTAAAAGATATATTTAACCGGGTTTTGAAAATAAGAAATGACAATGATATTCTTAGCCTTGCCACTGACTACGGAGCTTTACACCTTAATTCTTTTAATGGGGTCAATGCAGATAACCCACCGTTCCACATAGCGACAAAGCAAGGGTTGAAAATGACAATGGAAACTCTTGAAGACTGGTATCGCTTCTCTGCTGATTCAAGGTGTGTTATGCAGTTACACACGTTAATCAGAGAAGAGAAGCCGGGAGATTCTTTTACTCAAAAGAATGGAATGGTCAGGTTCAACTTTACAGACGGAGAAGAGACAGACTTTATCAAAACTTGCTATAAAAAATACTCAATCCCACAAAGTTTCTTTTTGGAATACCACCGTAGCAACTTTTACGAATTAGGCATGTTGGCAATCACCCAAATACTTAATGAGAACTTATCAAGGGCACATTATAAAACGGCTGTATATTTATATCTTGATGAAGAGAGGCAGAAAGGGAAAGGGCTTCAAAGGATAGAATACCAACGTTCCTTGGATCTTTTTAGCCTAGTATGGCGGGCTATTGCTGATACTGTAAATGCTGTAGATCCGAAAGATAGAAATGCCTGGTATAAGTGCCGCAGTAGTAGATGTGGACTTTATGACAAAGGGATAAACATGAGAATGTCCAAGGATGGCAAGACGGCTATTCATCCTAACTGCTACAATGCAGATAAACAAGCCGAAAATAATTATTACAAATAACAAAGGTCAGACTTCCAGCAACTAGCATCAAACACTGACCATCACAGCAACCGCACCATGACAAAGGAATAGAGGGAGGGCAACGGACATTGAATCCGTTGGTGTAACAATAAAACTGAACAAGCCCGGGAGGAGGTGATAGCATGAAAAAAAGACCTCTCCTACTGACTTCAGGAAAGGTCTATTTCTTTTGACCAAAGAGTAGTCCGTTAGTGATGAATCCTTCAAGCGTTAAAACTTCCAAAACTGACTAATGTTGATAATTAAGAGTATTGGCGGAGGCGTGTGCGAATCGAACACACCGGGACCGGCGTTACCGACCCCCACCGGATTTGAAGTCCGGGCTCAGCACCAGCTGAAACTCGCCTCCATGTAGGCTTTCGTAGATTAGCAGAAAGGGCGCTGAATTTCAACTTTCAATATACCGTATCGAGGATGAGTTTTCTCTTTTCGGCCTTTTCGGAAACTTCCCAGCATTTTTCGAAACAGGCAAGCGAATCCTTAAGCTTGCTTTCGCTGTTGTAAAATATCCTTATCAGGACGTCGTTCCGGGAGATCCTGGATCCGAGCTTATGCAAAAGCTGGATCGCCACCGATGGGTCGATGACATCCTCCTGGGTAAGACGGCCTCCGCCCAAAGTCCTGAGGCCTTCTCCGATGAGCAGTGCGTCAAGTTTTGAGAGATAACCGTCCCTTCCTGACCTGATCTCATAGGTGAAAGCAGCTTTGGGAAGCACTTTTTGAGGCTCCCTGATAACAGCACTGTCGCCGTTTTGCGCGGCTATCATCTCGCCGAATTTGTTGAGCGCTGATCCGTCGTCAAGCGCTTTTGAGGCGAGTTCCGCCCCTTCATAACGGCTCTTTGCCCTTCCGGACATTTCAAGCATGGCAGCTCCCAGCGCTACGCACAGTTCACGGGTGTCGGAAGGGCCTCTTCCGGAGAGCACCTCTACAGCTTCATATACTTCCGCGGAGTTTCCCACCCATTCACCGAGGGGCTGTTCCATGTCCGTTATTACTGAAAGGCAGACCTTCCCGAGCTTTTTGGATACATCTGTCAGTTTGCCTGCAAGTTCCATTGCCCGCCCGGCATCACTCATAAAGGCTCCGCTGCCGCATTTGACGTCGAAGAGGTATCCGTATGCCCCGCCCGCCAGTTTCTTGCTGACGATGCTGGCGGTTATGAGGGGTATTGACGGTACAGTGCCTGTGACGTCCCTCAGCTTATAAAATTTGCCCTCAGCCGGGGCCAGTTTCAGGGAGTGCCCTGAGACAGCGCAGCCGATAGTATTGACCTGCTCCCTGAAACGGTCGTCGCTGAGGTGCATGTCCATGCCGGGAATAGACTCAAGCTTGTCGATAGTTCCTCCGGTAAATCCGAGTCCGGGTCCGCTCAGCTTGGATATCCGGGAGCCGCATGCGGCAACCAGCGGGACGAGGACCAGTGTAGTCTTATCTCCCACTCCCCCGGTGCTGTGTTTGTCTATGATCCTGTCTTCCGGCGGATATGTGAGGGTCTCGCCGGAAAGAGCGAGGGCCATTGTAAAGTGCATCAGCTCATCATCGTCAAGGCCGTTCAGAAAAGCGGCCATAAGCCACGCAGATATCTGATAGTCAGGCATTTCTTTCCGCATAACAGAATCTACAAAAGCATGAAGTTCCTCACCGGTGTGTTTTCCGCAGTCCCTCTTCTTTTCGATGAACCCGATCCCGTTGAATGAAGTCATCTTATCTCCCTCAAAAAAGCAAAGATCAGCCTGCAAAGTGACTCAGAGCTTCCTTTTATTGTGTCCAGGACCTCTTGGTGAGCCAGTTTATTTTTTGAAATTCCCGCAGCCGCGTTTGCAACGCAGGAAATTCCGCAGACTCTGATCCCCATATGATTGGCAGCTATAACTTCCGGGACTGTCGACATCCCGACCAGATCGGCACCCAATGTTTTTGCCATCCGTATCTCGGCCGGCGTTTCGAAGGATGGTCCCGAAAATGCTATGTACACACCTCTGTCCAGTCTTATATTTTCTGCTTTTGCCGCCGTCTCGAGCTTTATGATATATTCCTTGTCGTAAGCTTCCGTCATGTCAGGGAAACGTGGCCCGATCTCGTCGTCGTTCTCTCCGATCAGTGGATTCGTTCCCATAAAGTTGATGTGGTCTTCAATGGCAACTATTCCGCCCGGAGGGATATCTTCATTGATCCCGCCGGAAGCGTTCGTCACGACCAGAGTTTTTATTCCCAGGCGGCCGAGAACTCTCACGGGAAGGACGACCTCTTCCATCGTGTAGCCTTCGTAGTAATGAACGCGTCCCTGCATTATCACGACATTGACCCCTTCAAGTTTTCCGAATACGAGTTTTCCTGCGTGTCCCGGAGCTGTCGAGCGTGGCCAGAAGGGGATATCGTCGTAGCGGATCACTTTCGGTCCTTCAACGCTCTCCGCAACACTTCCCAGACCCGAACCAAGAATGATGGCAACATCAGGCATTGTGCTTATCTTTCCTGACAGGGATCTGACCGCCTCAGACAATTTTTCTGAATAGAGCATCGCTTTTCACTCCTTGATGTCATCTGTGCATTATTGAATATGATCCATTTGAAGCAGGCTGTGGTTCAGTTTTCCTCTTCGGTCCCGCTCCTCGGGAAAAATTTGTCATAAAGATCTCTGACCTCAAGATCCAGATGTGTGTATTTCTCAGTCGTCAGTATTGAGGAATGTCCGAGCAATTCCTGCAATGTCCGCTGGTCCATCCCTTTTCTCAGCAGGTGTGTGGCGAATGTGTGTCTCAGGACATGAGGATGGAGGCGCGATGGAGATATGCCGGCCTGGTTTCCCCTTTTACGGAGCAGCCTCCAGAGAAACTCCCTGCTCATTTTTCTTCCTGATTTTGTCAGGAGGAGCCATGGTTCCCTGTACCTGTCAAGTTTGGGCCTGTGGTCGTCGATGTATTCATCTACAGCTTTCCTGACACCGCCGACATAGGGGACACATCTCTCCTTGTCACCCTTGCCTCTGGTGAAGATAAGGCCTCCGCCTCTGTCAATGTCCTTCAGTTTCAGGGAGCAGAGCTCTGATGCCCTCATCCCCGTTCCGTATGCGAGTTCGATCGCTGTCCTGTCTCTTTTGCCCAGGGGAGTCCCGTCCTCGCAGCAGTTTATGAGCCTCTGTATCTCACCCTCCGTCATTATCTGAGGGAGGATCCTGTCCCTTGCGGGGAGCGGATCCAGGATCGGCATTTTCTCTGTGATGCCGTCGTATACCAGATATCTTGCAAAGGAGTTAAGCACTGCGGCGTTCCTCTGGACTGTGCTTTTAGACATGCCCCTGGCAGACTGTTCACGGAGGAACCGCGCGATATTGTTCGGATTGAGGAGCATAGGGTCAGATCCCATCCTTTTGCAGTGAGAATACCACTGTCCAAGGTCTGATGCGTAGGCCTTCAGCGTATTATCGCTGCAGCCTCTCTCAAGCATGATATAGTCCCTGAAACTGCCGAGGGTATTCTGAAAAACGGAGCCATCCGATGCATCAAATCGCATTTTCTTCTGCCTTTTTTGCCGCCAGCCAGCAATAAGCCATGATAGTCTTTCCGTCTTTGATCTCTCCGGAGTCGATCATAGCTTTCATTTCGGGGATGGTAAAATTATGTACCTTTATAAATTCGTCATCGTCTTCTGCCAGTTTTGACGGTTCAAGATCAGTGGCGTAGAAGAATATTATCTTTTCTGTCGAATAACCCGGGGAAGTATAGAACTCGAAGATTTTTTCTATGTTGCCCGGTTTGTATCCGATCTCTTCCTGAAGTTCTCTCACCGCAGTCTCTGCAGGGTCTTCGCCAGGTTCTATCAGGCCTGCCGGTATCTCGTAGAGGTCCTCGTCAACGGCATGCCTGTACTGGCATACAAGGGAAACGGTCCCGTCAGAATGTACGGGAAGGACCGTGACAGCGGATTTATGTTTCACTACCTCCCTTATCTTTTCGCATCCGGAAGGAAATAGGACACGGTCAATGTTGAGATCGAGTATCGCACCCGAATAAATGTTCTCCGTGTTTATTATGTTTCTCAAGGCATGTCTCTGAATGTTTTCCACAGCTTTCAGCTCCTCAGTCAAGTTTATCGCCGAGCTTCATCCTGCTTCCTCTCAGCCACTCGTCGGCGCTGCGAACATTCTTTCCCTCCGGTTGTACATGCAGCAATTGAAGTGAGCTTTCCCCGCATGCAATGACAGGAAAGCCGTCAAAGACACCGACCAACTCACCGGGCATACCTGAAGCCGAGGCAGGCATCGCCTTGTGTATCCTAAGCCTCTTTCCTTCGTGGAAGCAGTATGTTCCCGGCGCGTCTGCCAAAGCTCTTATCCTGTTGAATATTTCCCGTGAACTGGCTTCCCATTCTATTTTTCCCTCTGATTTTTCAATTTTAGGAGCTGTTGAAACACCTTCTTCCGGCTGAGGTACAAAAACCCAGTTTTCTGCCGGGATATCCAGCAAATACTCAAGCAGTTTTTCACAGCCTGCAGTGCATGTCTTCTTGAGCAGGGAAGGAGTGTCGTCCTCCATGCCGACCCTTACGGGTATCCGGGCAAGGACGGGACCTGAATCCATTCCCTCATCCAGCCTGAATATCGTGACTCCCGTTACTTCCAGTCCGTCCATTAAAGCCCTTTGAACAGGCGCGGACCCCCTGTACGCGGGAAGGAGCGAAGGATGTATGTTAATGCATCCAAGCTGAGCCATGCTCAGAAGAGGTTCTTTTATAATATGTCCGAAATCAATGACAAGAATAAGATCTGGAACATTTATTCCTATCCATTCCAGAGTCTCCTTGTCAGCAGAAAGTTTTTCCGTTGTCCGCATCTTTATGCCAAGCTCCTCAGCTTTTTCGAATACGGGGGTATTCTGCAGCCTGAGTCCTCTTCCTGAAGGCCTTGGCGCATTCGTAATCACCCATTCGGGCCTTGCCTTTCCGGCAATAATAGATAAACACTCAGCAGCGAATCTACCGGAACCGCAGAAACCGAAGCGAAGCATCCCGGCCATTACTGCTCCTTTGCCTGTTTTGCGATCTTCTTTTTTAGGAACTGCCTTTTTAGGGGCGAGACCCTGTCTATAAGAAGCTTGCCGTTAAGATGGTCGATCTCATGGGAGAAGACGCATGCCAGAAATCCATCGATCTCTTTTTCCTCATACCCACCCTTTTCATTCTGCCAACGCACCTTTATCTTCTCCGGGGAATCCACTTTTTCATATATGCCGGGGAAACTCAAACAGCCCTCTTCAACGGTTTTAGATCCCTCTTTTTCGACTATCACAGGGTTTATAAGGACAAATTTTTCTCCGTTATACTCTATGACCGCGATCTTTTTGGGCATGCCGACCTGTGGTCCGGCAAGGCCTACGCCATCGGAGACATGCATAGTCTCCCACATGTCTTCGACCAGATCAGCCAACACTTCATCGAAAGATGTTATTTCTTCTGTTGGCTCCCTTAGAATCGGATCCGGATAGACGCATATATTTCTGACTGTCATCAGAACTCCTCCAAATCTGTTAAAAAATCATCACAACGGTTTTCCGTATGCTTGGGCCAGGAAAAAACCGTGATATTTTCTGACGGCTATAAGCGGGAAAGTCCCACCGTGATCTCGATACCTTTGCATTTACAATAAGTATTTTAACAGAAAATCCCCATGCCTCTCATAAAAGGCATGGGGATAATGATCTTTATTGCGGAGATCCGGAACAAGCTACTCCTGATCTTCTGCCTGCTTTAAAAATTCTCCTATCGTCACGTTTGTCTCTTCCTGGGGAAGCTGGTTGTCGTTCCTTTTCTTTTCGACATCAGAACGGCGGCGGCGGGGACGGTCCTCTTTCTGTCCCTCAGTGTGCTGAGCCTCTTCTGTCTTTGGCTTCCTCAGCGGCTCTTCATGGGCGGGACGGAGGCTAAGGCGCATCCTGCGTTCCGACGGATTCACGTCGAGTATTCTTGCCGTCACTTCCTGTCCCTCGGAAAGCACTTCTCTGGGGTTTTCTATCCTCTGCTGGCTGACCTGAGAAATGTGGATCAGACCTTCTATGCCGTCTTCCAGTTCGACGAAGGCCCCGAAGTCCGCTATCCTTACTACCTTGACAGGAACTTCCATATCCTTCTTGTATTTCTCCGCTACATCCTTCCATGGATCGGTAAGCTGCTTATAGCCCAGGCTGATGCGTTTGCGGTCCTGGTCGACCTCAAGCACGGAGACTTCTATCTTCTGTCCCTTCCTGAGGACTTCCTTAGGATGCTTGATCCTTGTCCAGCTGAGATCGCCTATGTGTATAAGCCCCTCTACTCCCGGTTCTATCTCTACAAAAGCACCGAATTCTGTCAGGTTGGAAACCGTACCCTCTACGACTACTCCGGGTTTCCAGCGTTCAGCCGCTGTTTCCCAGGGGTCGGACTGAGTCTGTCTCAGACTGAGGGAGATCCTGTTGTCCTCCTTATCGATGCCGATCACCTTTACCTTGATGTGATCGCCCTTTGAGACAACGTCCTTGGCCTTGGCATTGCGCTGCCATGAGAGTTCGCTGACGTGAACAAGACCTTCCATCGCACCGAGATTTACAAAAACACCGAAAGAGGTGATGCTGCTGACATCTCCTTCAAGTATGTCACCTTCGCTGACCTGATCATAGAATGACTGCCTGATCTCTGCCATCTCAGCTTCCATAAGGCTGCGGCGAGATAGAACAAGACGGCGCTTGCGGCGGTCTTTTTCTATCAGCTTTACCTGGAAATCCTGTTCAAGCAGACGGGCGGGATTCAGGGTACGTCCGTCTTCGGCAAGGTGTGAGATGGGAATGAAGCCCTCTATCCCGTAGCAGCTTACGATAAGGCCGCCCTTGACCTTGCGGAGTCCCTTTACAGTAACAGTTTCATTCTTTGCCGCTTCTTCCTCAAGCTTGTTCCAGCGTTCGTCAAACTCGCAGCGCCAACGGCTCAGGCTGAGCTGTGCATCTTCGCCCTGGCTGATATTTGTGATCTGCACCCTGACTTTTTCGCCGTTTTGGGGTTCCTCTGTCTCTTCTACGAGAACCTTATGCGTCCACTCTTTGCGCGGGAGGAATCCCTCGCATTTGTAGCCGACATCGACAAGCCATCCGTCTTCACGAGCGTCAACGATCGTGCCTTCAAGGATCTTTCCGCGATGAAAATCACCCATCACGTCAAACTGCTGCATCATTTCTTCCATTGTTTCTTCTTTTTCCGGTGCTGCCTGTGTTTCAAGTCCGTCTTCTGTGCGAAGCTCGTCAACCATACCCAACATCCTCCTGCTTACATCATGTTTAATTTTTGTATCAGTTCTTTTATCAGCCAGTCAGGAGTGCTTCCTCCCGCGGCTATGCCTATATCATCCCTGTTTTGCAGCCACCCCCTGTCGATCTCTCCGGCATGTTCGATCCAAAGCGTGGAGACTCCCACATCCATGGATATTTCAGCTAATTTTTTTGTATTGGCGCTGTTGCGGCCCCCGAGTATTATCATCCCGTCGACCTTTGAAGCAAGCCTGCAGACAGAATCCTGCCTTGCAAGCGTAGCTTTGCAAATCGTATTATACACCTTGATCTCAGGTGATACTTTAATAAAAGAACCAACGAGCGCAACAAACGAACCAACTTTTTGGGTCGTCTGGCTCAGGATGCCGCACCTTCGTCCTTTTAAGTTGTCCGGAATGCCTTCCTCTGATGAGACAACGGCTACTTCGCCTTCAACATAGCCCATTATCCCCCTGACTTCCGGGTGATGCCTGTCCCCCGATATTACCACAACATAGCCCTCGGAAGAAAGGTCTTTTGCCCTTTTTTGAGCAGTTTTGACAAAGGGACAGGTCCCGTCGACCACTTTTCTGCATTTTTTCATCAGTATATCAGCCTGCAAAGGAGTCACGCCATGGGCCCTTATAAACGCGACAGAACCGGCAGGGACCTCTTCGGCGGATTCGACTACGACAAGCCCCATTCCCGTCAGCCTGTGGGTCTCCTGAGGATTGTGTATGGGGCTTCCGAGGGAGTAGACTGTGCCGGAACGGAGAAGTTCCTCTTCAAGCTTTGATATTGCCCTTCTGACACCGAAACAAAGTCCGGTCGGGTCTGCTATGTGGATCTTCAATTCAGCATCTGCTTTCTTGTTCCAAATGCCTGATGCAATGTGGCATCACATCATCCATTGCCTCGGTCATTTCATATTTGTCAAAATCATACCACATGGCCGGCCCAAAATGCTTGAACCATGTCATCTGCCTTCTCGAAAAGGCTTTTGTTGATCTGATGTCGCCTTCAAGCGCCTCTTCATAGGTGGAGTTCCCTTTGACATACCGCACCAGTTCCCTGTAACCAAACCCCTGAAGTGCCGGAAGTTTTGGGGAGTATCCCCTGGAGAGGAGCCATTCGACCTCTTCCGGGTATCCGTTCTCAAACTGTTCCCTGACCCTCCGTGCGATGTTATCGTATAGATTTGTCCTCGCCCTGATAAGCCCTATGTAAAATATGTCATAACACGATTCCATTTTTGACTGGTTTTGGTACCACCATGTGGCATTCCTGCCGGTTATCCTGAATATTTCGAGGGCTCTCATGGTCCTTACAGGATCGTTGGGGTGTATCTTTTCTGCCGCCGCAGGATCTATGGAACGTAACTCATTGTGGAGCTCCGCGAGGCCCTTTTCCTTTATTTCATCTTCCAGTGCGCGTCTCACTTCTTCGTCCTTTGGGAGGTCTTCGGAGAGTGCCCCGCAGAGGGCTTTATAATAGAAAGGGGTGCCTCCGATCAGAAGCGGGGTCTTCCTCCTCTTCCTGATCCTTTCGATCGCATCTGCTGCCTGGAACGCAAAATCTGCCGCAGAATAGACCTGATCAGGGTCGGCCACATCAATAAGATGATGCGGTATATGCCGTCTTGTCTCATGCGAGACCTTGTCGGTTCCTACGTCAAGGTAACGGTAGACTTGTCTTGAATCTACGGAAATGACCTCAGCATCGAGTTTTTCTGCCAATCCAAGGCTGAATTTTGTCTTTCCGACTGCGGTCGGCCCTATTATTGCAATTACCGGTACCTTTTTATCCTTTTCCGTCATCTTTCAAACCAGTCCTCAAGTTTTTTCTCTTCTATCAGAAAGATCGTAGGCCTGCCGTGAGGGCAGGTAAATGGCACAGAGCATCTTTCAAGCCTTTCAAGCAGCGCTTCCGCCTCTTCCCTTTCGAACCTCCTGCCGAGCTTTACTGCATCCCTGCACGCAAGTCTGGCCATCCTCCACCAGACTTCCCTGTCCCGCTTGTCGGGATCCTTTTCACATTCGATCCCCCTCAGTGCGGAACGAAGCATATCAAGCGGAGAGAGCCTGGCTTTGCCTCTCAGCAGAGGCACTCCGGCGAGACGGTCACCGTCAAAAGAAAAGGCAAGTTCATCAAGCTCGGCATGGTAAATTTTGATCTCGGACAGCAGTGCGGCAGGCACCTCAAGAGTCATGGTCAGCTGCTGCAAAGCTATCCCGTCTTTGAAAGAGCCAGCGATCTCTTCGTACAAGATCCTCTCGTGGGCTGCATGGGGATCGATTATCGCGAGACCGTTCGGAAAATCAAAGATCAGGAATCCCTTGGCTGACTGGCCAATATAATTGCGGACGTTTTTTTCGGCACTGATCTCACTCGGGGGGTCCGCCGCCATGAAAAGTGTATCATCCGGCGATGCAACCCTGTCCGAAGGCATGCCTGAAACCGGTTTCCATGGTGCGGTGCTGAATATCGGGTCAGTTCTGTCAAACCATTTCTTCTCACCGGTCTCAGGACCGGAGAACGGCCTATCTCCCACATCAGTGACGGGCCGCCCGGAAGAGACCGAGAATCTTCGGGCAAATATTTTTCGGGCAGTATCCAGAGTCAGTTTATATATATCTCCAGAGTTTTTAAATCTTACTTCTTCCTTTGTCGGGTGAATGTTTACATCGTGGTCCTCAGGAGGAAGGTCCACTATGACAAGCCATTCGCCATATGCCGCCGAATCTCCGCCGCATATCGCAGACCTGATCGTGCTGTCCTGTATCCTCCTGCCGTTCACAAAAGTCGTGACTGATGTCCGCCTGCTGTCCGGGATGGGATCCCACCACATCCTGATTGAGGTTAGGTTCAATGATGTGGCTGAGCTGTATATAGGGGAATCCTCTCCCCACCGCCTGAGAAGGGCCTTATCTACGCTTCCCGGAGGCAGAAGCTCCAGTATTCTTTTGCCGTCTGAGAAGACTCTGAAAGTCAGTTCCGGGCATATTAGGGCATAGTCATTGACCACCTGGAGTATTCTCCTGAGCTCGGCAGACGCCGTCTTGAGGAATTTACGCCTTGCGGGAAGGTTGAAGAAGAGGTCGTCCACACGGATCATCGTTCCTGTCCGGCATGGGCTCTCCGTGTGGAGGATGATCTCTCCGCCCTCGCATCTAACGATGCCTCCGGTCTCGGAATCTGCCGTTCTGCTCCTTATCTCCATCCTGCTGACGGCAGCTACGCTTGAAAGAGCCTCTCCCCTGTATCCCAGTGTGGTTATGCTCTCCAGATCGTCAAGTGTCGATATTTTGCTTGTGGCATATCTTTCAAGCGCAAGCGGGAGCTCTTCGAACGGTATGCCGCATCCGTCGTCCTCTATTGCGAATGAAGCCTTTCCGCCCTGTTCGATATGAAGCGTTATAGTCCGGGCAGAGGCATCTATAGAGTTTTCGATTAGCTCCTTAGCCACTGAAGAGGGCCTTTCAATGACCTCCCCTGCCGCTATCCTGCTCGCTACTTCGCTGTCCAGTCTCTTTATCATTTCAGGTCCAGCACCTTCCGGCTCTCTTTCCTGAGCCTGTAAATAAGCTGAAGAGCCTCCATCGGGGTCATCTGATCCGGTTCGGAGGCTGCAAGTTCCTCAAGTACAGCTTCATAACTTACGTCAAAAAGCCTGATCTGCCTCTCCTCGGATGAGGGTACAAAGGATCCGGAGCCGTCAGCAGACGACTCAAAACCCGCCAGAAGCTCCTTTGATCTTCTGAGTACTATCGAGGGAACTCCGGCCAGCCGAGCGACCTCAATACCGTATGAGCGGTCTGAGGGGGACTCGACCACTTTATGGAGGAACGTCACACCGTCTTTCGTCTCCTCGACCGCCATGCTGAGGTTGGTGACACCGGGCAGCATATCAGCCAGCTTGGTCAGCTCGTGGTAATGTGTGGCGAAGAGCACCGCAGCCCTTCTGCCCTCCTGGCCCTGCAAATATTCTATGACCGACCATGCGATGCTCAGCCCGTCGTATGTAGAGGTCCCCCTGCCTACTTCGTCAAGTATGACAAGGCTTCTGTCTGTGGCATGCCTTAGGATGTTCGCCGTCTCAACCATCTCGACCATGAATGTGCTCTGCCCCCTGGCAAGTTCGTCCCTCGCGCCGATGCGCGTGAAGAGACGGTCGATCATTCCTATCCTGGCATTCTCGGCTGGGACGAAGGAACCCATCTGGGCCATTATGGCTATAAGGGCTGCCATCCTGAGATATGTCGATTTTCCCGCCATGTTGGGGCCTGTGATTATGGCGATCCTCCTGCCGGAAGATTCACTGAGGGACAGGTCGTTCGGCGTAAATGGATGCCTTCCGAGCATCACCTCAATAACGGGGTGCCTTCCGTTTTTTACAGTAAAGTCCGTGCTTCTGTCTATGACGGGACGGACATAGCGCCTCTCAGATGCGATATCGGCAAGGGAGCAGAAAACATCAGCGAATGCGATGAATTTAGCAGCGGCCAGTATCTCAGTGCTTTTTGAAAGGGTGGTCTCCAGAAGTTCTCCGTAGAGCCTCTCCTCAATGGCAAGCATTTCCTCCTCTGCGCTGAACATCTCTTTTTCAAATATTTTGAGCTCCTCAGTAATGAAGCGCTCGGCATTCACAAGCGTCTGTTTCCTTATGTACTCCCGGGGGACCCTGTCAAGGCCTCCTCTTGGAATTTCAATGTAGTAGCCGAAGACCTTGTTGACTCCCGCCTTTAGGTTCTTTATCCCGGTCCTTTGCCTCTCTTCTTCCTCAAACCTTTCCAGCCATGCCGATGAGTGCGCGGCCTTATCTCTCCATTCGTCAAGTCCGGAGTCATAGCCGTCCCTTATGACCCCTCCATCCCTTACAAAACGTGGAACAGAGTCTGCAAGGGCAGAACCGAGAAGTGATGCCAGGCTTTCAAGAAGGTCTATCCCGTCAGTCCATAAGGAGAGTCTTTTTCTCCCGGACATCAGATATACCAGGTCGGGAAGGGCGTTCAACGTCTCCCTGACAGTCAGCAGGTCATAAGGCGATCCCATTTTGAGGGTCAGTCTGCTTATTGCCTTTTCCATATCGCCGCAAGATGAGAGCAGATGGCCCATCCTTGAACGGAACGAACCGTCGGTCACCAGTTCTTCAATTGCGTCTGCCCTTTTATTGATAAGATCGATATCCCGCAGCGGGGATAGTATCCACTCTTTGAGCATCCTCTTTCCCATCGCGGTACGGCATCTGTTAAGGACGGCAAAGAGTGAAATGTCAGACGGTTCGATAAGTTCAAGATTGCTTACGGTGTTTCTGTCGAGGATCATGTATTCTTCGGGAAGAAGCGGGATCAGCTGCGTGACGTGCAGTGCCTTTGAGAACTGGGTCTCCTCAAGATATCTGAGGGCAGCCGCGGCCGCTCCGCAGGCCGGATCTCTGTCATCCAGCCCCATGGAATTCATGGTCGCTATGCCCCATTTTCTGCACAGCCACTCTGAAGAGGTCCTTATATCGAACTCTCCCCTCTCCCTTTCGACAATGCTGATCTTTGTGCATTCCGGATAGAACTCTTTCAGATTTTCTGCCTGTCCGTTTTTGACAAGTATTTCCGCGGGACGGAAAGAGGAGAAGAGCGATATGGCCTCTTCGATCCTGAATGTTCCGGCTTTCAGTGTCCCCGTTGCTGTTGTGAGGAGCGCGACAGACACGTTTTTACCGTCGAACAGGCATGCCGCGAGGCTGCCGTCGGAATCGCTTCCCTCGGAGAGCCACGTTCCGGGCGTTACGAGCCTGGTGACTTCCCTTTGGACGAGGTTTCTGCCGTCAGGGATCGTGACCTGTTCGCAGATGGCCACCCTGTATCCGGCCGAAACGAGTTTTGCAAGGTAGGAATCTACAGAATGGAAGGGCACTCCTGCCATCGGTATGGCATTTTCGGATTCCTTTGATCTTGAAGTTAGGGCAATATCAAGCACCGTAGATGCGGTATGGGCATCTTCGAAGAACATCTCATAAAAATCGCCCATGCGGAAAAAGAGAAGAGAGTCAGGATACTGCTCTTTCCAATAAACATACTGCTCCAGCATGGGGGTCATTTTGGTCCCCTGCGGGATCTGCAATTTTATATTTCCCTCCTCCGGTCGAGGTAACTCTGAAGAAGAATGGAAGCCGCGATCTTGTCCACCTTCCCCTTACGTCCCTTCCTTGAAACGTCGCCTTCCAGAAGGGACTGCTGCGCTATCACAGTTGTGAACCTTTCATCCCAGAATATGATCTCAACTGAGGGGTGCCTCTCCCTGATGCTTTCGGCAACGGCCCTGATGTGTTCAGCCTCAGGGCCTTCATTTCCCCCGGTCCTGAGAGGCAGCCCTACAAGAAGTTTGGTCGTCATGTAGCCGTCCATTATCTTTTTCAGTTCCTCTATCCAGTCGTCCTTGGCGATCAAAACGGTAAGCGCCTGGGCAAAGCTGCCAAACGGGTCGCTTACCGCCACTCCGATCCTTACTGACCCTATGTCGACCGCAACGATCCTGTCCAAACGGTCAGCTCCCTGACTTCGACGCGAGCCTTGCGAAGATATCCGGTGCTTTGCTGATAGCTTCGCCGAGCCTGCCTGCGTCAGGAGCCCTGCCCTGAGCGAGCGTCGGCTTTCCGCCGCCTCTTCCTCCGATGAGGTCGGCTATCTCCCTGAGGAATTCGTCTGCCCTGATCCCTTTTGAGACAGCCTCTTCACTCGCCATTGAGGTCAGAGTTACGTGCTTCTCTTCTCCTATGCCCGCAAGCATGATCACAGCCACGGGGTATTTTTGTTTTATCCTGTCTCCTACCTGCCTGAGCAGATCGGGGTTCATGTTCTCAAATTTTTCCATGATGAGGTCTACGCCGTTTGCGGTCGCGCAGGGCCTGATGCTCTCCTCTATGTCGGAGAGGGCTGCTTTGACCTGAAGTTCTCTGTTCTTCTTCTCAAGTATCTTCTTTTCGTCGAGCAGATCCTCGACCCTGCTGAGGATGGAATCAAGGTCTTCTCCCAGCATGGATGCCAGTGTTCCGGACAATGTGCTGAAGCGCTGGAAGGTCTCAAGCGCGTTTTGTCCGGTTATGGCGTTTATGCGCCTCACGCCGGAGCCGATCCCCTCTTCGCGCATTATCTTGACCACGCCGATCTCACCAGTGGCTTTGACATGCGTTCCTCCGCAAAGTTCAGTTGAGTATCCCGGAATCTCAAGCACTCTGACCTCGTCACCGTACTTTTCGTCGAAGAGGGCCTTTGCTCCGGTCTTTTTCGCCTCTTCTATCTGCATTACGGTCGTTTTAACCGGGAGGTCAAGAAGCACCTGCTCATATACTATCGACTCGATCTCCCGTATCTGGTCGACTGTAAGGGGAGCGAAGTGGTTGAAGTCAAACCTTAAGAAAGTAGGAGTTACTATCGATCCGGCCTGACGCACATGCTGGCCAAGCACCTTTGAGAGAGCCTCGTGTATAAGGTGCGTCGCTGTGTGGTGTCTCTGTATGTTCCTTCTTCTTGCCGCGTCAATGGATGCAGTTACGGGCTGGTTCTTCTTAAGGCTCCCCTTCAGCAGCCTGCCTCTGTGAACGATAAGGTCATTCACGGGATAAATGGTGTCCTCTACCTCGAAGATCGCATTTTCGGCGGTCAAAACTCCCGTATCCCCTACCTGTCCGCCCTTTTCGGCGTAGAAGGGTGTATCTGAAAGGATGATGTCCGCGGTCTCTCCCTCGGATATGAACTCCTTTTCTTTGCCTTCTGATATGATCGCCCTGATCTCAGAGTCACGGGTCACGGTGTCATACCCACAGAAGCTGCTCGGTCCTATTTTGTCGGCTATCTCAGTATAGGCGTTTTTGGAAATGATCGAACTGGTCTGCTTACTTGAAGCCCTGGCGCGTTCGCGCTGGTCTTCCATCGACCTGTCAAATCCGTCCTTGTCTACTTTTATATCGACTTCAGCGCACATTTCCTCGGTCAGTTCGAGAGGGAATCCGTAAGTGTCGTACAGTACGAATGCCACGCTTCCAGGCAGTGTGCTTACGGAGCTCTTTTTGAGCTTGGCTATCTCTGAATCAAGCAGGTCGCTTCCCTGTGACAGAGTCTTTGAGAAGCGCTCTTCCTCCGTTTTGAGTATCTGCTCGATAGCGCATGCCTGTTCAGTCAGTTCTGTATACTCATCTCCGATGGAGTTTCTGACTGACTGCAGAAGTTCGGTAAGGAAGGGTCTTTCGATACCCAGAAGCCTGCCGTAGCGGGCGCTCCTTCGGATCAGGCGTCTCAGCACATACCCGCCGCCATCGTTTGTGGGCAGTATTCCATCCGCTATCATAAATGCAGAAGCCCTTATGTGATCGGAAATTACCTTTACAGCCATGTCGCTTTTTGGATCAGCTCCATACTTGACACCGCTGAGCTCACATGCCTTGTCGATTATCGGACGGAAGAGGTCTGTCTCGAAATCGTTTGGAACTCTCTGTACAACAGAAGAGAGTCGCTCCAGTCCCATTCCGGTGTCGATGTTTTTGTTGGGAAGCGGTGTGAGGTTGCCTGCCTCATCCCTGTTGTACTGCATGAAGACAAGGTTCCATATCTCAAGATAACGGTCGCAGTCGCATCCCACTCCGCATGTCGGTTTTCCGCATGAGAAGGAGGGGCCCTGGTCATATATTATTTCCGAGCATGGTCCGCATGGGCCTACCGGTCCGGCAGCCCAGAAGTTATCATCCGCACCGAGCCTGACGATCCTGTTTTCGGGGAGCCCGACCTTGTCGCGCCAGATATCATAGGCCTCGTCGTCGTCAAGGTAGATCGTCGCATAAAGCCTGTCTGGCTCAAGTCCGACCCTCTCCGTAAGGAATTCCCAGGCCCACGGGATGATCTCCTCTTTGAAATAATCCCCAAAGCTGAAGTTGCCCAGCATTTCGAAAAAGGTGTGATGTCTCGCCGTGCGTCCCACATTTTCAATATCATTAGTCCTGACGCACTTCTGTGCGGTAGTGGCTCTCTTTACCTCGGGGGTCTTCAGTCCCAGGAAATACTGCTTGAAAGGGACCATCCCCGCTATGGTGAAAAGCAGAGTTGGATCATCGGGTACCAGCGAGAAGCTGCGATACCTTTTGCATCCCTTCTCCTCAAAATAAGAAAGAAATAGTTCCCTTAGTTCTTTTCCGCTCCTGTACTGCATATAAGTGCCCCCTGTAATTATAGATTGAAGCCGTACCCTTCATGGTGATCAGAAAGGCGGCCTGCAGGTAAATTAAAAACATCAAATTATTATAAGCGGATCTGTGCCATTTGTGCCAGATCCGCTTTGAAAAAAATCGGTTATTGGCCAGATCCTGCCATCAGCGCCCGGTAAGTTTCCTGCGGGCCTCTGTTGCTTCGGTTATGATCCTCTCTCTGTCGGTAAAGACAAAATCTCCGTCTTTATACAGCATTTTGCCAGCAACTACGGTCCCTCTCACATCTGAAGAGGATCCTGCGTATACAAGGAATCCCGGCAGGTTTTCACTGTCCCATCCCACATAATGAGGCCGATCCAGATCTATCAGTATCATATCGGCCCTGTAGCCTTCCCTTATAAGCCCGACATTCCTGAACCCGAGTCCTATGGCCCCGTTTACTGTGGCCATCCTGAACGCTTCGACCGAGGCGACAAGGGTCGGGTCTTTAACGATGCCCTTCTGTGTAAGCGCGGCGAAACGAAGCTCGTCCCATATGTCGAGCCTGTTGTTGCTTGCGGCTCCGTCAGTCCCAAGGGCGACCCTGACTCCTGCTTTAAGGAATGCCGGAAGAGGAGCAACGCCGCTGCCAAGCTTGAGGTTGCTTTTGGGGTTATGGGCAAAGGTGACGTTGTCCCGCGCATAGAAGGCGGAAGCCTCCGGTCTTACCCACACGCAGTGTGCAAGCAGGAGGTTGGGGACATCGATCATACCTGTCTCTGAAAGGTATTCTTCGGGCGTTATTTTGCCCTCAAGACCGCTTATGCTCCATTCAGAAGATGTTTCAAGCCAGTGGAGCTGAACGCCCAGGCCGGTATCCTTCGCTGTCTTCGCGATCTCTTTCATAAGTTCCTGAGGTACAGTGTAGGGTGCGTGGGGCCCAAGCTGGACATTTATCAGTCCGTCTTTACCGTTGAAGTCATCCGCAAGCCTGAGGTTTTCCTTCAGTTTGCTTCGGTCGCTGTCACCGACTATACCCCTTGATAACCCGCACCTCATACCGCATTCGAGTGCCGCCTCAGCGACCCTGTCCATGAAGAAATACATGTCGGCGAAGCATGTTGTGCCTGTCGAGAGCATCTCCAGTATCGCGAGCTTGGTGCCGGCCTTTACAAGATCCCCGTCAAGCCCGTTCTCGACAGGCCAGATCCTTTCCTGCAGCCATTCCATGAGCGGAAGCTCTTCTCCGAGGCCTCTGAGAAGGGTCATTGCGGCATGTCCGTGTGCATTTACAAACCCCGGGATAAGCGCTGTCCTTCCCCTTCCCTCGTATGCGCAGCCTGAACTCAGCGTTCCGGCAGGGAGTATTGATGAGATCCGGTCCCCTTCTGTGATTACGTCGCATCTCTCCGCCAACGTCCTTTCGGCATCCCAGACCACTACATCCCTGTACTGCTGCTTCATCATGCCTCTCTCCATGCAGCCAGATATTCCTTCTGCTCCTGAGTGAGTTGTTCGATGTTGATGCCGAGCGACTCAAGCTTCAGTTCTGCCACACGGCAGTCGAGTTCCGCAGGGACGTTGTAGAGCCCCGGTCCCAGCTTGTGGTCGCTGATGTAAATGCATGAAAGGAGCTGCATTGCGAAACTCATATCCATTATCTCTACGGGGTGTCCGTCACCGGCGGCAAGATTGACAAGCCTTCCTTCGCCAAGCAGATGTATCCTCCTGCCGACAGGGAGAATATAGGTGCGTATATTGTCCCTGGTCTCCAGAACGTCTACTGCAAGCTCCGCAAGGTCGGGGATGCAGACCTCGACATCGAAGTGTCCGGCGTTGCACAGGAGCACTCCATCCTTCATGCGCATAAAGTGTTCTCTGCGGATGACCTTTGTGTTTCCCGTAACTGTTACGAAGACATCGCCTATCTTTGATGCGTCAAGCATGTCCATTACGTCAAATCCATCCATCAGCGCTTCAAGTGCCCTATGTGGATCGATTTCGACAACGATCACCCTGGCGCCGAGCCCAGCGGCCCTCTTCGCAGCTCCCTTTCCGCACCATCCGTATCCCGCTATGACAACGTTTTTGCCTGCGACGATCAGGTTGGTCGTCCTCAGTATTGCGTCCCAGACGGACTGTCCGGTCCCGTATCGGTTGTCGAAAAGGTATTTGCTCTGTGCGTCATTTACAGCAAGCATCGGGAAAGGGAGCAGCCCTTCGCACTGCATCGACCTGAGGCGCTTTATGCCTGTAGTAGTCTCCTCGCACCCGCCGAGCATCTGCGGGATGAGGTCCCTTCGTTTTTCTACTATCATCGAAACAACGTCTCCGCCGTCATCTATTATTATCTGAGGATCCCACCTGAGCATCTCCTCTATATTGTCGGAATATTCCTGAGAGGTCATCCCCCTCCTGCTGAATACGTGTATGCCTTCTTCGGCAAGCGCCGCGCATATCGCGTCCTGCGTTGAAAGGGGGTTGCTCCCGGCTGTGGCCACTGTCGCCCCGAGCCGGCTCATGACCTTGAGCAGGCAGGCTGTCTTTGCCTCAAGATGCAGGCAGCATCCTATGACAAGACCTTCAAGCGGCCTGTATTTTTCTTCCCTCTCGGCTATCAGTCTTAGTACAGGCATGTATTCCCATGCCCAGTCGATCCTTCTGCGGCCTTCCGGAGCCAGGCCTTTATCAGCTATTATGAATTCCTTTTTCACAATACAGCCTCCTTCCCGTCACTCTTTTCTTAACGATAAATAAAAACTCCTGATGGCCTGAACATGGAAACGATCCAAAGGCACCACTCCCGTCCCAAAGTCACAAGTAATGTCAGTTTTTTCATATGGCATGAAAGTGCTTACTGGTTAAATATTACCACTCAAAAGAATATAACGCAGTTCCGGTTTAAATTATTTATGAGTAAATTGATCGGTGCAGTCATTTGTGAGTGAGAAGGGAAAATGGCAGGCAGTTTTTTGAATAAAAAAATATGAAATGACTATATCTTCAGTTTTTTTATCTCTGCAGGGGCAAAGATGCCATCCTCCGTTATTATTGCCATTATCAGTTCGGCGGGGGTGACGTCGAATGCAGGGTTCCAGACCTTCGCCGCTTCATGTACGATCAATTCATTGCCTATCCTGCGCACCTCAGAGTGGTCCCTCTCTTCTATCGGGATCATGGTTCCGTCCGGGCAGTTAAAATCTATCGTACTTAACGGAGCGGCTATATAAAACGGGATACTGTGTCTATATGCCGCGACAGCAAGCCCGTATGTTCCGATCTTATTTGCAGTGTCCCCGTTCAGCGCTATCCTGTCGGCTCCCGTTATAACAGCGTCTATCTTCTCCCTTGACATCAGGAAAGGGGCCATAGAATCGCAGATCACTGTCACGTCAAAACCGTCTTCGCAGAGTTCGAAGGCTGTCAGCCTTCCTCCCTGGAAGCGCGGCCTGGTCTCATCCGCGAATATTTTCAACTCTTTGCCGGATCGCCTGGCAGCCCTGAAGACACCCAGTGCGGTGCCGTACCCGGCTGTCGCAAGAGCACCGGCGTTGCAGTGCGTTATGACCGCTGCTTTATCCGGAAGCAGTGCGGCTCCGTTTTTGCCTATCCTTCTGTTGATCTCGATGTCCTCTTCTTTGATCTTTTCAGCCTCCGATTCAAGAATGGCGCAGATGTCATGAGCACCCATGCTGTTTTTGTAAACGGAGCGCATCCTCTCCAGGGACCAGAAAAGATTTACAGCCGTCGGTCTTGCTGCGGACAGTCTTAAAAAAGCGTCATCGATTTTCATCATATCTTCCCGCGCTGCCAGAACTATCCCGTAAGCGGCCGCAACTCCTATTGCCGGTGCGCCCCTTACCGTCATGTCCTCAATAGCGTCGGCAGTCTCCTCATAAGTACGGCATTCCCTGAATTCTACAGAGAAAGGGATCTTTCTCTGGTCGAGAAGTTTAAGAAGCGGCACATCACCGATCCATTCAATGGTTTCAGGAAGCATCGGCCGACCCGTATCTTTTTCGGTCATCCCTGAATATAGAGGTCACTTCAGCATCGGCGTGTCCGTCTCTGAAGCAGATCTCAATATTCTGATGTTCGGCAAGAGACGCAGCTTCCTTGACCATCCTGCCTTCGCTGTCCCTGCATATCGTGAAGCCGCGTGCCATCACGTTCAAAGGTGAAAGGCTGTTCAGTGCCCCGGCTGCGGAAGAGATTTTCGTTTCATATTCAGAAAGCCTGTGCAGGACGTTTGAGGAAAGGGAGCCCCGGACATTGTTCAGATACTCGGAAGCAGGGGCGATCAACCCCCTGACGATGCTTAAAATGATCCTTCTCTTTGAATCTTCAAGCCCCGAACCTGTCTTTGCTATCTTGCTGTTCAGATGAGCATGCATGGACCTCGTTGAATTTTTCAGAAAAAATGAAAGGTCCCTGGAATCAGGGAAGACTCTTTCCGCGGCTCCCGACGGTGTGGGCGCATATACGTCTGCCGCAAGATCTGAGAGGGTCTTGTCGACCTGATGTCCAAGCCCCGTTATCACGGGAACAGGGCAGGAACGTATCGACCTGACGACTTCCTCTGTATCGAAGGTGTCAAGGTCGTCCCTGCTTCCGCCGCCTCTGACAAGCATGACCAAAGAGAGGTCATCCAAAGCCGCGCACCTGGAAAAGGCCTCCCTTATCTCTGATGATGCACCTGCGCCCTGCATCAGGCTAGGGACCACAAGCAGCCTGGAAGCAGGATACCTTGTCGACGATATTTTTATGACATCCTGGACGGCAGCTCCTGTAGGAGAAGTTATAACAGCGACTTTACGGGGGAAAGGAGGGAGTGATCTCTTGTGCCTGATATCAAAGATGCCTTCGGCTGAAAGCTGTTTAAATAGGAGCTCCTTAGCCCTTGCCTTGGCACCTTCGCCCAGAGGGAGCAGACTGGAAGCATATATCTGATATGAACCTCTCGCACCGTAGACATCCACCTTGCCTCTCACAAGGACCTCGTCGCCGTCTTTGGGCCACAGGATCACTGAAGATGCGTTTGAACGGAAGAGGACGCACGAGATCCTTGCCTCGTTTCCAAGGATCGTAAAGTAAGCATGACCGCTGGAGTGTTTTTTGAATCCCAGAAGTTCCCCTTTTACTGAGATGTTCTGAAGTTCTCCGGAGGCATATATTGCTTCCCGGATCTTGTTGGTGACTTCATCTACGGTAAAAACTGCCTCTTTTTCGTATTTGAACATGGCGCTTCAGTTAGGGAGGGACTCTTCCTTCCTTACTATTCTGCCGAGAACTCCGTTAACGAAGCGGCCTGATTCTTCTGTGCCGAAAACTTTTGCCAGTTCCACAGCTTCAGATATTGATACTGCGACAGGCACTTTTTTTGATATTATCCCCTCATAAAGGGCAAGAGAAATGGCCACCTTGTCGACTGCGACCATTCTTTCGGGTCTCCATCCGATTATATTTTCCCTCAGAAGATCCGAGATCGCGTCCATGTTATCCATTACGCCTCTGACAAGTTCACAGGCATAATCAAAGACCCCTTCCGGCTCATCTTCAGAAGGGTAAAGCTCTATGGCTTCATCAATATTCGCAGATGGTCTGACATCAAGCTGATAAATGAGCTGGAGCGCTATTTCACGCGACCTGTGCCGCAATTGGGATCTGGACGACATTTCCTGATATCATCTCCTGAATTGCTGCATCAGTGCAGAAACCTGTTTTTTGCCGTCCTCGGTAAGCAGTATCCAGGATATCCCGTAGCCGATGATAGCGGCAAACAGGGACCAAAGTATACCCTTCAGACCGAGATGGACAAGAGCGGTCAGGCCCGCGGCTGCTCCGGCCCAGAACAGCGGCATGGTCCATACCGGATTGATCTTCGGGTTGTCCTGAGGCGCTATGCTGATCCAGTTGATATGGACCGCCATTCCCGACTTGGTAAAGATGTCTGTGTATTTTTTTTCCAGCCTTGCCTTTTCTTCATCATTTCCGCCCTCAGGCAGAGTTATGTAGATATTCAGAAGGTTCTGGTCGCCTATAAATGATATCTCCTGACAGTAATAACCTTCGGGCAGCCTTTTTGAGACGATCTGCCTGATAGAATCGCCGTCGAGCCATATCTTGCCAAGTTTGGTAGTAGTCCATAAGAAAAGCATCCTTTTTCACCTCTTGATCGAGAAGGCCGGTTTCTTTTTCAGGAAACCGGCCTTCTCCTGTAAATTCGATCAGATCAGGCCTCTTCGCTGAATGTGCTGTACGCGGCCTCTGCTTCCGGAGCGGAGTGTTCTTTTTTCTCTCCGAATGTGACTCCCTGCACGTATACGTTTACACCTTTGATCGAGTAGCCTGTAAAGCGTTCTATCTGCTCCTTGACGGCCTCCTGGACATCCCAGCAGACATCGGGGATGCGCAGGCCATACTTTACCGCTATATATGCATCAACTACTATCTCCGGTGTTTCACCGTCGGATATGGAGATCCTTACACCATTGACAGTCTTCCTTCCAAGGCGCAGGTTAGCCATAAGGCCGGGATTTGCCGGAGTTACACCTTCAACGCTGTTCAGAGCCTTTGTAGCAAGCTGGGCTATGACGTCCTCAGAAATGCGGATCTTGCCTTCCAGGTTTGACTGATCGATAGTGGTCCCTACACCGATCTCCTCGTTTTCTCCGGATTCGCTTATCACGAAGTCCTCTTTGTTGTTCGCGACCATGCGGTTATTCCTCCTTTTAAAACTTGGTGTGACACTGACGGATCGATATCGACTTCCGGCGCGTTAATCTTCCGGATGCTTGAACGGCTTTCCGCAGTGCGGACAGAGGAGATCCTCGTCTTCGTCATAGGCAGCCGGCTCATAATAGAAATCCTTGCCGCATTCGGGACAAGTCACTGAGGCGTACTCTTCCTCGTCGAAATCCTCGTAATCGTCTTCGCACTCATCTTCGTACTCTTCTTCAAGAAGTGCGTCGAGATCGTCCTCAAGCTCGCTCACATCCTCGTCAAGCTGTTCGAGGTAGTCGTTGAGCTCCTGATGGACCTCTTCGTGATCCTCCATTGCCTCAGCCAAAGAGTCAAGGGCATCTACCAACGCAGCAAAAAACTTTTCTTTCTCAGGCGTGTCCGCTACTTTCTGCCCGTCGATCAATCCTCTTAGGTAAGCTATCTTTTCCCGTGCGCTCATTAGGATCCCTCCCCTTATGATTTCTTTGCTCTTTCCAGGTATTCACCTGTCCTGGTGTCTACAAGGACCGTCTCGCCGTTCTCGACAAAGAACGGAACCGTTATGACAAGACCTGTCTCTGTAGTCGCAGGCTTGCCCCCGCCTGAAGCCGTATCTCCCTTGAATCCGGGAGGTGTATCCGTTATCTGCATTGCGACCGAGTTCGGGAGCTCTATACCCATAACGCGGCCTTCATACATGTCGAAATTTACCTCAAGGTCGTCTATCAGGTATTTTACCGCATCTCCGAGCATGTCTTCGGAAAGGTAGACCTGATCATACGATTCCATATCCATAAAGACATAGCTGTCTCCGTCCTTGTACTGGTACTGGGCCGGTCTTTCGTCAAAGATTATCCTTTCAAAGCGTTCTCCCGACTTAAAAGACTGATCAACTGAGGAACCGGTCTCGAGGTTGCGGAGTTTGCCCCTTACAATAGCGCCTCCCCTTCCCATCTTATGATGGGAACATTCAAGAATGACCCACATACCGCCTTCCCATTTGATCTTGAGCCCCGGACGAAAATCGCTTGTGTCCACAATTTGTGCCATTGAAAAACCTCCCCGTACTCTTTCACAAAGCATCTTGCGTACTCATCCATCATGGATACGCCGCATTATCATAGCATAAAAAAAGGCAGTTTGTCTTTATCCGCTATTGTTTGTTTGTGTACAACGTTATCGCGTGCAGATCTCCGGCAGATCCGCATATAACGACAACACTTTCCGTAAGGACAAGCGGGGTCTCCTCCAGAGTTCGATGGAGCGCCTTTATGCGTATGCAGTACCTTTTGGCAATGCATACGTCCGGACTCGCTCCGTCCTTCATCAGCAGCAATTTCGCTGGAGTCCCCCTTGGGATCTCCAGCCTTTCCGCTTCCGGTAAAAATGAGTCGCTGTAATTCTGATCGATTATCTCGGCCTGAACGGTAACATCTTTCTCTTTACCGTTCAGCACGTTCAGGATCCCGTCGGGTATCTCCAGGTATGGATCGTCAAGAGGTTCTACGTCCAGTGTAAATTCTGACGGGGCTGCGATCTTTCCGCCTTCTGCAGAGACCCTGAACCAGCTCCTCATGAGAGCTTCAGCCTGCAGTGCTGCGTTTTCCCTCTTCAGAAGCTGTTCTTCCCATTTGGCGGAAGCAGAATACCTGCATGATACTGCGAGAAGGGAGAGGACTATCGTCATTCCCATACAGCTGTATGCGAGCAACGAGACTAAGATCGTACCTTTTTTCCTGAAATTTTTCATTCGCATAAGAGTTCGTATTCCTTAAGGTTTGGAAGATGCCAGACTGTTTTAGAGGCGAAAAGCCTGTACCTGGATCCTCTTTCGATCCAGTACCCAATATATTCTTCCGGCCATTTCTCTTTTCCTGAAATTTCCTGTGGGGAGTCGTAAAGCTTGTCTCCCCTCGCAAGTATATATACAGCGACGGTCTTCTTCGGCACATCAACATCAAATCGGATGTCCATTATGCCCGGTACTCGCGGCTGATCGCCGGGAGACCTGAAATCCTTGGTATAGAGGCAGTCGTTCAGGACATACACCCTCAATGCCCTCAGGTGGTGTACCCTGTCGCCCCTGCAGATGCTGAAAGAGGCATCCATGCTGTTCCTCACGGTAATTTCCTTCCCACTGAGACCGGTCACACAGAATGGAGTTGCCGGCGGGACAGAGGATGGAAAAAAGACCCAGTTCCTTATGTCGGGAGAGTTGTCCGAGAAGCTCTCCCCGAGTTCATTGGGTTCAGGAAATTTATGAAGCATGAACCTGGCTTCATCGAGATTGCTCTCAACAGCATCTGCTGCTTTTGTGCTGCCTTTTCTCGAGTATGATATCCTCAGTTCACTCTTATCGAGTCCGCTTGGTCCCTTGCAGACGCCGATCGGTCCCTCCCATCTGAAGGGGTCGAATTTCTGGCTGCCGAATGATCGCTTATATTTCGAAGGGCTGACCGGCATCCCGAGGCCGCAATAAAAAACAGGCGATTTGAGGATCGCTTTTGTCCTTGATGTTCTGACATGCGCCCTCATGTAATCGAAATATGAAACTGTTTTGTCTGCTGAGGCCTTCAAGGCCGGGAGCAGCGGGAATGTGATCATAAGCATCAATGTAATGCCTACGAGTATTTCCGGCAGGGAGAATCCCCTACTGCTGCCACTCCTCCTTTGGCCATACCACATATGATCTCCTCACTTTCAGGAAGCCGTCTTTTTCTATGCGTATGATAATGAGTTTATCGTCGGAAGAGAGTCCTTCAAAAACCACATGGACATTATGGTAGTCAGAACTGTTTGGGATACTGCCAGAATAGAGCGTGGACAAAACCGATCTCCTGGTACTTTCGATCTCAAGGCATTCTTTTGCGGAAGTAAAAATCATAACGCTGCTCCGGAGTGTCGCAGCGATACAAAAAGAAGCTATGACGGCTATAAAACATGCCGCCAGAGCCCCCGCAAGGATACTTCCCTTATTTGAAGTCAATCTCCCATAAATCTTTCCAGATCTTTTATATCATAAGCATAAGCAATAGCATTTTTTCTGCTTATGAGACCTTCCCGATACATCCTCGCAAGATCCTGATCCATGGTGTGCATGCCAAGCGCCGAACCTGTCTGTATCGCATTCTTTATCTGAGAGGTCTTGGCCTCCCTGATGTAGTTCTTGACCGCATTGTTTGCTACAAGAAGCTCTGTGGCGACCATCCTGCCTGTCTCCGTCACAAGGGGCACAAGCTGCTGCGAGAGTATCCCGATGAGGATGGAAGAGAGCTGTATCCTGATCTGCTGCTGCTGTCCCGGGGGGAAAACGTCGATTATCCTGTCGATGCTCTGGGGAGCATCCGGTGTGTGAAGCGTAGTCAGCACGAGATGTCCCGTTTCAGCTGCGGTTACAGCAGCGGAGATCGTTTCAAGGTCCCGGAGCTCACCGATCATGATAACGTCCGGGTCCTGTCTCATCGCCCTCCTCAATGCCTCCGAGAAGCTCTTTGTATCGCTTCCCACCTCACGCTGGTGGATCATCGATTCGGCAGAGTTGTATATGTATTCAATGGGGTCTTCTATCGTGATTATGTGGGCCGGGCGGGTAAGGTTTATCTCCTGGATGACGGCCGCCAGTGTCGTCGATTTTCCCGAGCCCGTAGGTCCCGTGACTATGAAGAGGCCGTTGTTTTTGTGTGCGATGTTCCTCACTTCATCAGGAAGCATCAGCTGTTTCACCGTCCTGATGATCGGGGTTATTATCCTTAGTGCAAGGACAGGATTGCCGCGCTCATAAGAAAAGTTCCCTCTGAAGCGCTGGTTAAAATCAGGTCCGCTTGAGAAGTTGAAGCTGAAGTCGAACTCTCTCTCGTCCTTGAACTTCTGGAGCTGGTCCGGGGAAAGCAGGGTGTTCATTACATTGTCCATGTCTGCCGAAGTTACAGAATCGGAATATGGGCGCCTCACCAGGACTCCGTTTATCCTTAATGCAGGTTTTGCTCCCGAACATATGTGGATGTCGCTTGCACTGCTCATTACACCATCAAGCAGAAGATTATTTATGTCAAAAATAGCCAAATTACACAGCCTCCGGTCTGATGTCAGTCGAACATCGTTGTTATAAGCATCTCTTCCACGCTGATAGTGCCGTCGAGCACCTTTTTCCTCGCTATATCGCGCAGGGTATCCATGCCGTTGTTCACGGCGTAGTCCTTTATCTCATGCTGCGGCCTTGCGTTGTTTATCATATCTCTGAGTTCTGTGTCGATAACCATTATTTCTCCGATTACTGTCCTTCCGCTGTATCCTGTGAACCGGCATGAAGCGCAGCCTACCGGGGCGTATATCTTTGCCCCTTCCGGCATCTTTATCTCTTTGGCCATCTCCTGGGTGACGTTCATCTCTTTTTTGCAGTTCGGGCACAGCTTCCTTACAAGCCTCTGGGCCACTATGCACCGGATCGAAGAGGCTATCAGGAAATTGGGGATCCCCATGTCCACCAGCCTGTTGATAGATGCCGGCGCGTCATTGGTGTGGAGCGTGCTCAGCACAAGGTGCCCCGTAAGTGCGACCCTCACGGCAAGGTGCGCCGTCTCCTGGTCCCTTATTTCACCCACCATCAGCTTGTCCGGGTCCTGTCTCAGTATCGACCTCAGAGCGCTGCCGAAGGTAACGTCGATCTTTTCGTTTATCTGGACCTGCGTGAGTCCGGGTATCGTGTATTCAACAGGATCTTCTATCGTAATAATGTTCACTTCAGGCTTGTTGATAAGTTCAAGGAGAGAATAGAGAGTGGTCGATTTGCCGCTTCCCGTAGGCCCAGTTACAAGTATGATCCCGTGCGGGGCAGTTATTACCTGCCTCAGCTTTTCAGCCTGGTCATGTTCAAAACCCAGTTTCTCTATACCGATGTGTTCGTTGTCCTGGTCGAGGAGACGAAGCACCGCCTTTTCCCCGAAGATCGAAGGAAGGGTCGATACACGCATGTCCATCTTTTTGCCGCCGACTTTGATAAGTATCCTTCCGTCCTGGGGGCGTCTCTTTTCAGCTATGTCCATCCCCGAGAGTATCTTGATCCTCGCGATCAGCGGGGCATGTAGGTTCTTCGGGATCTCCGTCGTCAAAAACAGCGTACCGTCGATCCTCATCCTTACGTTTGTAATTGAATCAGTCGGCTCGATATGTATGTCGGAGGCCTTCTCCTTGACTGACTGTTCAAGTATGCTGTTTACAAGGCGTACAACGGGGGCATCTTCCGTGTTGACGGTAGCGATGTCCTGAGGCGCCATCTGGGGCATGATTGGCGTCGTTCCTGAAATGCTCGCTGTCTGCTTCATGACGTCCTGTACGGCATCTTCCACGCTGGACTGGACCCTGTAGTATGTCGAGAGGGCCTTGTTTATGTCGCTTGCGGTAGCGATCCTGATGTCAACTTCCCTGTTGGTGAGCATGTTTATCTCATCTATAGCGAGGGTGTCCATGGGATCGGACATAGCTACAGTGATCCTGCCGTCGTATGTGAGGGAGAGCGGTATGACGTTGAGCCTTGCGGCAACGTTTTCAGGGATCATAGAGAGGGCATTCTGGTTGGGCCTCTCTTTCACCAGCGAGATAAAGGGTATGTCAAGCTGTGCGCTCAGTGCCTCGGCAAGGTGCATCTCTGTGAGATAGCCGTTTTTGATAAGCACTTCCCCAAGACGCATGTGGGAGACCTTCTGCTCGCCAAGTGCAGCCTGAAGGTTGGCGGGTGATATCGCCCCCGCGTTTACAAGAAGTTCTCCAAGCTTAAGTGTCCTTATCGGTTTCATGGCTCTCCCCCGTTCCGAAAGAGATATTCAGTTCATCGGTCAGTCTTGACCTTTGTTACTGTATCAGGCTCTTGCCGGGCATGTCGAAGATCTCGGCAGACCCTGTAGGCACATCCAATATATGCGGCATTACGATAAAGGCCATTTCAGACTTGGAGTGCTTGTCAGTTTTGCTTTTAAAAAGTTCTCCGATCAGGGGTATATAACCAAGGATCGGGACTCTTGTCACTCCCTTGGTCTTATTTTCCTGATAAAGGCCCCCTATGACAAAAAGCTCACCGTTCCTGACTCTTATTTGAGTGTCCACTTCGCGCTTGGTAGTTTCAGGGACCTCTGAAATGCCGCTGTCCCTGAACTGAACGATCTCTCCGGTGGATATCTTCAGCTTCAGCGTTACAAAACCGTCCCTTCCAATGGTCGGAGTGATATCCAGAGTAGGACCGGTTTCCTGCTCAGTGAACTCGGGATTGCCGCTTTCGTCAAGTCCTGACTGGTAGAGGTAGTTATGGGTCAGTTTTATTGAAGCCTTCTGTCCGTCAAGCGCTACCACGGAAGGATTGGCAAGGATCTTGCCCTTGTTGTCCGACTCCATCGCTCTCAGTCCCGCATCCAGCATTTTCATAGTAGGGTCGACTACGTTTACAGGCATCGTCGAGTCAGTTCCTAAGATAGGCATCTCGCCCTGTGTAGTCGTACCTGTAGGGTTAACGTTAGGTTTGATTTTCACAAGGTCATTAGCGTACGTGTACTCAGATGTCAGCCCCTGTGCCCCATATGTGAAGAGCCAGCCTTTGTAGACAGAGGAAATGAGAGTCTCGATCTCCTGCTGGGCCCCGTCGTTGATCTCTATCAGCCTGGCTTCGAGCATCACCTGTTTTCCGGGGTGATCTATCCTGTTCATCAGCGATTCAACTTCTATATGCTGTTCCGCAGTGCCGGTAACATAGAGGGCCCTCAGCCGTTCATCAACAACGGGAGGTTTGGGGAGAGTCACAAGCCCCATTATTATCGCCGGCAACTTTGTGATATCTCCGTATGCGACCTTATATTCTTTTGTTATGTTCTTTCCCAGCGTCTTTCCGATGCTCTCAGCGGTACCTACGACCAGAGTGTTGCCCATCAGGGCGTACGTCAGGTCGTTCATCCTGAGCATATATGCAAATACTTCGCTGAACTTTGCATTCCTGAATGAGAATGTCATGAGGTTGTCAGGCACAGAACTGTCAATGACCAGATTCAGCTTGTGAAGGTCAGCAAGCATCCGGAAGACCTCCCTGACGGAGATGTCCCTCAGTTCAAGCGTCACGGGCGAATACATGCCGAGGGGATCTCCCTGGACAGGGGCACGGGGCTTGGGCGGCGCCGGCGGAACGATATCTGTTACAGTTTCCAAAGTCAGCATGATCCTGTCTGCTCCCGGCATTCCGGCAATTTTTTTGAGCACGAGAGGTTTTTCACCCACAACGCTCATCGTAAGTCCCTGCTGATCATTTGATACTACTCTGATCCTCTGGACAAGGTTGTATTCATAATCCTGATACCACTCTTCGCTCTCTTTCTCCTTTATTCTGAGCACATCCCATCCGTATTCGTCCCACCAGTCCTTCTTGTCTGTATTTCTGGGAAAACGGATGTCTCTCCATATGAGTGTTATTGCGCTGCCTGTAGTCGGTCCCTGCACAGGCAGGCTCATCGAAGTGCCCCTGAGTTCCAGCATTACCTGAGTGCTCCCTACCTGTTTTACATTCATCCCTTCGATTATAGAGGTGAGTTCTCCCGATCTTGCTGTAGTTGTTACAGCTCCGGCAGGGCTGACGAAGAAAAACGTCAGGAAAAGTGCCGCCGACATGACCGGAAGAGCAAGCGTCAGTAAAAGTGCCCTTACAGGTCTGTGCGATATTTTTTGTTTGCCCATGTCCAACTCACCCCTTTGGGATCTATAGCTGTTATTTTACCCTTTCCTCCGCCGAACGTGGTACCCTCTCTTACTATCAAGCCCGGTGCTTCGTTCTCAATATCCAGTGTCGCCACTCCACCGTTGCCCATAACTACCAGTGCCTTTATCCTTACCTGCGGTGCAAACTCAGGGACCGCAAACTCCTGCGCAACTGGCTTGGGCAGTAACGCTACAGGATATCTGCCAACTGCTTCAGCTAATTCCACAAGTTGTCTGCTATCATTACGGTATTTCATGAATACGTCATATTTTCGTGCAAATGCGCTCAGCCTTGCGTTTATTTCGCTTCCTGCAGGCATTTGCGGCATCTGTCTGATATTCACCTCATCCTTTGAAGTATTGAGCCACCAAAAGTTTCCCACGCTTGTAACTGCCGCCGCCGAAAAAAGGAGAAAGAGCAAAAGGAAATGCAAAAGCTCCTTCTTTTCTTCGGGAGAGACAGGGATCCTTATGCTTGAAAAAAATTTTGACCTGTTCAGTTTTGTCTTGATCAAAGATAGATCCATCGTGATCAGCCTCTTCAGTTATTCTGCTTCTCAGTTTTAGGCGGTTCGGAAACAGATGCTATCCTGCATTCTATCGTATAGGAGTAGGAAACATAACCGTCCGTCAGTCCTGTCAGCTCGAGGTTCAGCACTCTCATCAAATGGGAGCTTTGCCTGAAAGAGGAAAACAGATCCAGCAGCGAGAAATACGCCGCTTCCCCGCTCACCTTGAAGCTTACCGCATCTTTGCTCTCATTCACCTTCACAACGACTGCGTCTTCAAAACCGGTCATCTGCAGAAGATTTATCAGAACGGAGTAGAACCTGGTCGCTGATTCGACTTCTGTAGGCGCGGATGCGTTGTCTATGTTGAAGCCTGTCTTATATCTCGAAACTGCGTCTGTCTTTGCCTTAAAGATCCTTTCTGTAAGCTGGTTCTCCCTCACAGCTTCTTCGATTCCCGCCCTTGTGTTTCTTATGTGCCTAATAAAGTAGATCTGTACGGTCATGATCACAACGACAGCCAGTACAGCGACCGCGATCTGTTTTTTTGTAAGATCTTCAAAATCGACCCTGGTCATAACGTCTCTTCCTCTTTGTCGCTGTCCGTCTTTTTGATCTCTGTCAGGCGCCCTGCGGCTATGATCTGATCAAGGGGCAGGAGAGTGCATTCGAGTTTGAACGTTCTGACGCTTACCCCGTTTCTTGTGCCGGGACTGATCACCGGAACGGAAACACCTTTGGCAAAGTGTGCTTCATTCAGGTCATTTGCGAACAGAAGTATCTGTTCCTCGTTTTTGCCGGTACCTGAAAGGGTAAGCCTCGATGAAGTCAGAGAGAGGAACTCCACATTGATATCCGCAGGTATTATCCTTGCAAGGGAAGTCAATAGTTCGACAGACGGGATGTCTGAGAGCAGATAGTCGAGCGTTGACTCGAGCTTTGTCATCTCCCCGGTTATCCTTCCAAGTTCCTTGTCCATTATGGCGATCTTCTCTGTATTGGAGAGGACTCCCTCATTGAGTTCAAGCCTCTGGCTCCTGAGGGAGTAGAGCTGCCACCCTCCGATCATAAAAACCAGGGTGGAGGCGATCGCAAAGAGGAACACGGCTGCGAAGAGCAGCAGGTGTTTAAGGCCCGATTCGCGCTCTTCCCTGGTCTCTTTTCCCGGAAGCCTCAGATCCAGTTTAACGACCATGGCCGCTACCTCAGCGCAAGTCCTATAGGGATGTCCCACGAACCGGCGCTGCTGTCAAAATCGAGGCCGTGGATCGAAATAGGGTCGGAGACCATTATTTCAGGTATGGAGAGAGATTCCTTGAGGAATTCGCAGAGATCCTGAGTTGCCCCGGGACCAAAGAGAAAGAACATGTCCGGCTTGAATCCCCTTATCTGGGAAAGGGCGAACTGCAGGGAAGAGTGGACCTCCCTCGCAAATGCGTTGAACTCCGCGCTGAGCTGTTCGTTGAAAGATTCATCAACGAAGGAAATCCCGGTAAAACCTATTGACATAGTGCGGTAGAAGATCCCGTTGCCCTTCCATGAGAATATTAAGACGGAACGGGTCTTTCCCGCATATATATATACCGATGCGTCAGAGACCGGGGTTATGGGGGTCACTGCCCGCTCAAGGGCCACCTGTGCGGGTTCGATCGCGGTTATCTCGATCCCGTTTGCCTTGGCGGCCTTAGTTATGTTTTCGATAAGGGTCTTTCTTGCCGCTCCGACAAGGTACCTGGGTTCCTCAGTGCCGTTCTGAAGAGGATAGAATATCTCGGCAAGGTCAAATATCCCCTCTTCAATAGGGAAGGGAAAGTAGTTTTCGAATTCATACCTGAATGCAAGCTTTGCCTCGTAGAGGGACATTCCGGGGAAATTGACCACCCTCAGCAGGGAGTCGGTAGTGGGAAGAGAGAGCCGCACAGGCACGTCTATAGTGCCCACGGCATGGAGTACCTCGTTCATGACCTGAAAAAGGTACATCCCGTTGTTTGCAAAGGGGTCTCCGCCCTGAGTCGCATCTTCCGGGAGCTCCCCCGCAAAGGAATCGGCCACGACAATACTTCCGGGCAGACCAACAACTGCGAGATACCTGAAATATCCCCTGTCGATAAAGAGCCCCGCTCGTTTTTTCTTGTGTTTTTTAAACCCGAATAAAGACATCTATTTCCCCTTTTCGATGAATAAAAATTAAATAAACAACCAGAGGAAAACAAAAGGGCAAGATTTCCACTGCCATTATAACCCATAATATTAGATTACAACAACGATTTTTGAAGTATTTTCAATTTATTTTTTATTGATCATAATTTTTGTTTGAACATAACAAAAGCCCTGCACAAAAGCGTGCAGGGCCATAACTGTAAAATTAAAATATATTCTAAAGGTTAACCTTTGCCTTACTTAATCGGCATTGTATAGATTGTATCACCACTTGCAGTTACCGCACTAATATTCTTAAGCGCTTTTTGAATATCAGAATCCGTAACAGTGGCTTGGATAGAGAGCTTTGGATCAGCTGATACTATTGTAATACTAGCTTGACCTGCCACATAGGGATCAGCCGTTATTGAGGCATCAACATATTTATCCAAACTTTTAATATCACCCGTCCATGCACTGTTGTCGGCATAATACATTATTGCAGCAGCTTTTATGTTGCGCATATCAGATACGATCTTTGTCGCCTCTGCTTTGGCTGTTGCGCTGCCTGTTGAAAGCATCATCATTCCGGCAAGGATACCAATGATGATAACTACGATCAGAAGTTCTACCAGTGTGAAACCCTTTGACTTTCTCTTAAGCATCTTTTTCATAAACTTATCTCCTTCTCTCATCCAAATTCGAAATTTTATATTCCATCCACAAACAATTTGCGCTTGCCCCACCCTACCGAACCGGGCGCCCCCGGTTCCCCTTTAATATTTAAAGAAAGGTTGTTTCTTTGATTCCCCCCTTAATATAAAAAATTATCAATAATAAGAAAGACGGTATAAAACAGGATCAAAGGCCAAAAAACAGCAAGCACTAAAAATTTTTTTTACTGTAACTGTATTTTTTCACCATCGGTATAGTTTGTCAAGACCAATTTGCCTTATTGAATAATGATTTTGATTTCAGATATATTTTTCCTATTGACAATTAATTATGCCCTTCGGGCTCCGTTGGTCGGCTGGCATGCGCAGATCAGCCTTGTGCCTGATTTTATTATGGTTCGGCAGACGATAGGCCGCGCTTGCGTTACATAAACTGCTGTATCGCGGAAATTATCGGGAGGAATATGGCAAGGACCATGAAACCGACGATTATACCTACCAGGACGACCATTATCGGTTCCAGCACCGAGCTGAGGCGCTTGATCTTCTCCGACAGCTCGTTGTCATACCAGTCTGAGATCTTCTGCAGCATCTCATCGGTACGTCCAGTCTCCTCCCCGACCGCGATCATATGTGCGATCATCGGCGGGAAGAGCTTTCTGTCCTTGACAACTATGTTCATCGGGGCTCCCATTGCAGCAGCATCGCGCATCATCAGGAAATTACTGTGGATCTTGCTGTTAGATGCGACCTCCCCCGCCATTTCAAGAGCCTTGAGAACCGGGACGCCGGACCTCAGAAGAGCCGACATCGTCCTGAACGACCTTGAAAGGGATGCTTTGTATAGTATGTCGCCGAATACAGGCACCTTGAGGATCCCAGTGTCGATGTATATCCTCAGCCCGGGGACCTTCCGCAGGAAGTTTATGAGTATCACAATAAATGCGATCACCCCAAGGGCGTAGTACCAGTTGTTCTGGGCCCAGGTCCCGAATTCGAATATCATTCTGGTCAGCTTGGGCAGCTCAACATTCATGCTGGAAAAGGCTTTCTGGAACTGGGGAATGACCACAACGACCATGATTCCGAGAACAAAGACCGCGATGGTTATAACGACGGCCGGGTATGTCATGGCAGAGATGATCTTTTTCTTGAGGATCTCCTGATCCTCTATGAAAGTCGCGAGCTGCGAGAGGGTACTGTCCAGGGTTCCTGACTCCTCCCCCGACTTTATCAGGGAGGATATGAGAACGTCAAAAAATTTGGGGTGTTCGGCGATCGCCGAGCTCAGTGTCGATCCTGAACTTACCCGTGTATAAATCTTCCTGATGACACGCTTGAGGCGCTTCTGGCTGGTCTGTTCGATAAGTATCTGCAAAGCCCCGCCGATAGGCACGCCCGCGGCGATCATAGTAGAAAGCTGCCTTATGAATATCGCCTTGTCCCTCAGTTTTACCTTTGGAGAAAGGTCAAAGACCTCTTTCCAGTCGACATTCTTCCCAAAAGAATCTCCGATCCTGGCAACAGTTTCATAAGTTCTGACGATATTAATGGGGACCCATCCCTTATCCCTTATCCATTCGAGAAGCTCTTCCTCATTTTCAGCAGACTTTCTGCCCCTGACAGACTTGCCGTTGGCTGCCTTTGCCCAATATTGGTAGTTCATTCGCTTCTCACCTGCCGTCAGGACGGAATATAAATTAACTTATCGCCTACAGTGTTACATTTTAACATTGTTTCTCTTTCAACAACAGACTCAGGTGAGTATCATGGCAAAATACGGCTGAGCAATGGCTGAGCATAGCTGAGCTGTCGCTGAGCGATTGTAGAACCTTAAGAACCGGCCCCACTCCGTCGTTCCCGAATGCTTAAATCGGGAGCGGCTTTTGTATAGGTTCTAAAAAGCCAGTCATAGACCAGATTCAATGACGCTGGATCCCCGATACAGGCACTCGGGGACGACGTGAGTGGGGTGCTTCTTTAGCATTAACGACCGTTTGACTACTGTTTGACCACGTTTGACGATAGTTTGACCGCACCTACGATCGCTTTGCAACCGCTTCCCGCGACATGTTTATGTCGCACTTCGCGCCGGTGCTCTTCCGGCAGCTTAGCAAGAAAAAAGCCCCGTGCGTATGCACGGAGCTTTTTTCTTAATTAATTCTGGCAGCGACCTACT
>Ga0228535_1000675_pt1 | contig 82711 bp, 71 predicted proteins | sample SJ1metagenome_FD_168457 | JGI IMG/M metagenome (GOLD analysis project Ga0228535, IMG submission 168457) | Enriched culture of PCE-dechlorinating microbial communities from Ithaca, New York, USA - SJ1 | ecosystem: Engineered > Modeled > Simulated communities (microbial... > Unclassified | place...
ATATTTTAATGGTTTGGTTTCCATCGCTAAGATAATCATTTTCAATGATATATTAGCTAAAATATGCTGCTTTTTTTATCTCTTATCCTCTGATTATCAACTTCATTTTTAACTGCGAAACATCAGTAAATAAAAATAAAATTACCTGGGTTGAGAGTAACGCCGCCGGCTACAAACTCCAGCTGCATCCTAAATTACCCTCGGTGTTCGTGTCGGGAGAGAAAGCGATAGAATTAAAAAAAAGAATGGATGTCGAAAAATATGCATAAACAATTTCAGGTTAAAACGATTCTTCAAAATTTGCTGACGGTCATTTTATTTCTTCTTATTTTTCCCGGATGTATTGCACCGGGCAATAAGTCATCAGGGCCAGTCAGGTATACTAATCCATTGCCGGTTGCTCTTGGCGATCCATTTATTCTTTCGGCTTCCGACGGAAAATATTATATGTACGGAACGGGTGGGGTGGAAAAAGGTTTTGGCGCGTACAGTTCTAACAATTTGGCGGATTGGCAGTACGAAGGACAAGTTTATTCGGGAGACACTCCAGAATCGTGGACTTTGAAAAATTATTGGGCGCCTGAGGTGTATGAAATAGACGGCAAATACTACATGTTTTTCAGCGCTGACTGGAAGGTAAATCCCACAAATGAGTCGGAGAATTTCCGTATTGGGGTGGCAGTAGCCGATAAACCGATAGGGCCGTTCAAGGAGCTGTCCAATAAGCCGCTTTTCGATCCCGGTTATCCCATTATCGATGCCAATATCTTGAAGCATAAGGGAAAAACATACCTTTACTATTCACGTTGCTGTTACAAAAACCCCGTCGAAAGTGAAGTGGCGGAATGGGCACGCTCACAAAACCTGTTTGATGAAATTGAAGAAAGTTGGGTGTATGGCGTGGAGATATCCAACGACTTCACATCCGTAATCGGTGAACCGGTCTTGCTTTTGCAGCCACCTTCTAAAATGAGTGACCTGCAAACGGAATGGGAAAGCCGTTCTGTTACGAATGGTGAGGTAAACCGGCGTTGGACAGAAGGCTCGTTCGCTTTTGAGCACGGTGGAAAAATCTACATGATGTACTCTGCCAACTTTTTTGGTGGGCAAAATTATGCTGTGGGATATGCCGTTTCCGACAATCCCCTGGGTCCGTTTGTAAAAGCCGGAAATAACCCGATACTTGAAAAAAACAGGGACGGTGGCGGCAATGTAACCGGAACCGGGCATAACATGATGTTTCGTTTGAAAGGTAGTGAGAAGATGTATACCGTTTATCATGGACGAACCCGTAAAACGGGAGAAGAGCGTGTTGTTTTTATCGATGAATTAAAAATGGATGAAAAGGGTGTCCTTAGTGTAGACGGGCCCTCTACTTCTGAGAAAGAATTGTGAAAGAGCATGAAAACATTTTCAATAGAAGAGCGGGAACGTATTGAAACCGTTATCCGTTCGTGCAAGGTATGTTTTGTAGGTATGGCAGACGAAGAAGGACGTCCGTATGTGTTGCCGATGAATTTCGGTTATGAAGATGGCGTTATCTACCTGCATTCTGCACAGGAGGGTCGTTCCATCCGTACTATGGAGAAAAATCCGCGGATTTGTGTCACCTTCTGCTCCGACCCCGAACTTATCCGCCAGCATCCCGATGTGGCATGCAGTTACCGGATGAAGGCGGGAAGTGTTATCTGCGAAGGTGAGGTAGAATTCGAGGATGATTTTGCCGAAAAAGAAAAAGCACTCCATATCATTATGCGACAGTATGTCGATAAAAAAAAGTTTACCTATTCAGTCCCGGCGGTAAATAACGTGAAGATCTGGAAATTAAGGATGGATAGTGTGGGCGCGAAAGAATTCGGGATCATGCGCCCGGGAAGCATATCGTATAAAGATCGAATGGAGTTTTAAACTTCAGGGACAGATTAAACGTTTTCGATAAACTTTTGTCCGTATGAAGGCGTTTATAGGAAACATTTTATAAATCACAGGTATATACAATCAATAAAAATGAGAAAATTAACGGTAATAGTGGCGGTTTTTGCATTGGTTCTTTCCGCATGGGCAGCAGAACCACAGGTTAAAAAAACAGTGAAACCCATCGCGTTGAACACGACGAGTTTTACGGAAAAGGTTTTTGACTACAACAACGAAAAGGAATGGAAGTATAAAGGAGACAAGCCTGCCATTATCGATTTCTGGGCCGCGTGGTGCGGCCCTTGCCGGCAAATTGCTCCTGTTTTAGAAGAACTTGCCGCCGAATATGGAGAGGAGATCTATGTTTATAAGGTGAATGTAGATGAAGAAACTGAACTTGCCCGCGCATTTGGTATTCAGAGTATCCCCACAATACTTTATGTTCCTATGACCGGAACACCGCAAGGGGTATTGGGTGCAGCACCCAAGAGCCAGCTTAAAAAAGCTGTCGATACTCTTCTTCTGAACAAGGAAGAGGGAAAATAATAAAGTTATATGCTTATTACAAGCCTTCAAAATCCGTCGGTAAAAAACATTGTAAAACTTGCAAAAAGCAGGGAACGCAAAGAGCAGCAGCTTTTTGTAATTGAGGGTGCCCGGGAGTTGTCACTGGCTTTACAAAGCGATTATATCGTTGAATCGGTATACGTTTGTTGGGAAATGTTTGAAAAAACCAAGTATCCCGGTGTTTTAGACAGCATGGAGGAGAAAAATGTTTTGGATATTTCACCGGAGGTTTTTGGCAAGATTGCCTACCGGGAAAACTCTGACGGCGTTGTGGCGATTGCAAAACCCAAGCTACATACACTTGAATACATAAAACTCTCTGGAAATCCGTTTGTAATTGTTTTGGAGGCAGTGGAGAAACCTGGAAATCTGGGGGCGATTCTGCGTACTGCCGATGCTGCAGCCGTGGATGCTGTGGTTGTGTGTGACCCGCATACCGACTTATACAATCCCAATGTGGTTCGTTCCAGTGTTGGCGGAATTTTTACGGTGCAAACGGCCGTTTGCTCATCAGCCGATGCGGCAGCGTGGCTGAAAGCCAACAACATCTCATCCTATGCCGCCGAATTGCAGGCTGCCGAGTTCTACCAGGACATTGATTTCCGTATGCCGTCTGCGATTGTGATGGGCACGGAAGCTGAAGGCCTGACCGGCTTCTGGCTCAAAAATGCAACAAAGCGAATCAAAATCCCGATGCGGGGAAAAATTGATTCGCTGAATGTCTCGGTCTCCACTGCCGTGCTCACGTTTGAAGCCATGCGGCAACGCGGGGAGGGCTAGTTCTTCTTTTCGGTTACCTCTTCAGATATTTTTTTTACGGTCAGTATCATGTTTCGTTGAGATTTCATCAGGTTAACCGATTGAAGGACGATGGTCTTGGTCTCATTGAGGATGTTCATAAACAAAATACTGTTTCTTGTACCTGATTCTTTGTCTTTTACCCTTCGTATCTGTTTTTTGGTAAGCTTGGCGCATTGTTCTATTATCTCGTCCCTGATATTGATTATCGTAGCAAAACCGGAGTAATCGTTTCTCTCCATCATATCAATAAACGTTTTGTACATGTTGGTCACTTTTTTACTCAAGTCTTCCAGATCCTCTTCCTGCTCATCGTTAAATCCTTTGTGGTTGTTCTCGATGTACAGTGAACTGTCGGAAGTAATTACTCTTAATGCCTTGGTTATTTCGTATGTGTAGTCCACAATCTGAACATATTCCTGTTCTATGTCCAACTCTTTCAATGTAATGGACTGGATAGTTGGTACAACTTCGTATGTCCTTTTATTTTTGTAGTTCAGGTATAACTCATCCGCCTTGGAAGCAATCTCCCTCAACAAGGAGCGGCTTTCCTTGGTTAGTCCCTTCACGTTCTGGTGATAAATGTCCAGCATTTTCCCGATGACCTCCCTTACTTCGGTCGTTGAAGTTTTCACTATCCCTCTTTCATCCTCAATCAATGTAGCGTTTGCTTTTTCAGCCAGTTTCCTTTTTTGGTGAAACTTGGAAGATTTGAACAATATAAAACCAACCAGGGCCAATGCGATAAAGATGGCAATCTTCCCGCCCCAGGCTAGGAACATGGCCACCACCATAGCCACGGTAAAAGCCACGATGGCTGTGATAAACCATCCGCCAATCACGGTTAGTACACCTGTAATCCTGTACACCGCACTTTCACGTCCCCAAGCCCTGTCTGCGAGCGAAGTACCCATCGCTACCATAAAAGTCACGTAAGTGGTAGACAGGGGCAACTTCAGGGAGGTGCCGAGAGAGATCAGCAGGGCTGCAATGGTTAAATTTACAGAAGCGCGGATCAGGTCGAAAGAGACCCCCTGTTCTTCTATTTGTTCGGGAATAACAAAGCGATTGTTGAGTTTTTCCCTGAAAGAAGAAGGCGTCAGTTTATTGAGAAAGCGATTGGTGTCCACGCCCCAACGGACAATCGATCTTGATAAAGGAGTGGACGAGAACCTTTCCAGTCCGCTACCCTGACGTGCCAGATTCACTTCGGTCTCCGTTACTGTTTTAGCTTTTTTGGAGAACCACAAGGCCAGAACCATCACTATGCCCGCTGCGAGAAGCATTCTAATGTCTGCTTTCACAGGACCGTTCAGGGCATCCATGTATAACGTATCTATCGAACTACCTGAAGCTAACGTGGCACTTGCATTTTTGAATGCATCCAATCCGGCAAGAGGTACACCGATGAAGTTTACCAGGTCGTTGCTGGCGAAAGCAAGCGCTAACGCCATGGTTCCAGTTAGTACGATTATTTTAAGTATGTTAACCCTGAATAAGAACTGCAACAACGCCATAAATACCGACCATCCGGCAAAAGTAACCAACAGGGACCTCAGCATGTTGGATTCGACTAAATTAAGGAAATCGGTGGCCACAATCGGACTGTTCTTTAGTCCCTTGAATACGATGAAGTAGGTCATCGCAGTTAAGGCAAATCCACCCCAAAGCGCTCCGAAAAATTTAAATGTTCTTTTGTATTTAAAAGAGAAAATAATCCGGGTAATATACATCACCGAGCTACCCACGATGAAAGCAACGGCTACAGAGACAAAAATACCGGAGATAATGGCCAACGCCTTGCCGGTGTTGATGTATTCAATTAAATCGCCCGCATTTGCCTGCCAGATGCTGAAGATTGCTACTGCCACGGCTGAACCCAGCAGTTCGAATACCAACGAAACCGTGGTAGAGGTGGGCAGGCCCAGCGAGTTGAAAACATCGAGAAGAATAACATCCGTAAGCATAACGGCGAGAAACAACACCATTATGTTGGGAAACGAAAACATTTCCGGATGGAAGACTCCACTTCGGGCAATCTCCATCATTCCGCTGGAAAACAAGGTCCCAAGCAATACGCCAACGGATGCTACTGTAAGGATTACCCACAGGGGGGCAACTTTTGAACCGATACTTGAATTGAGAAAATTCACGGCATCATTGGCTACGCCGACACTTAAGTCGAGTATTGCTAAACCCAGCAATATGATTACGATAATTAGGTAAATGGGATCCATAAAAATTTTATTTTGGCCACTTGTTGAAGCAAAACCTCAATTCTTCCTTTTATTTTGTGCACAAAATTAATGAAAGATTTTCTTTGTGATTTAAAAATCAAGAGCAATTTATGCTTGAAATCAAAAACTTAACAAAAATGTAACAATTTTATATCTTACTGAAAAAGGAAGAGCGGGATAAACGTTGTAAGTCTCCCGCTCTTTTCTTAAATGCGATAATTCAGTGGCTTTTACTCTGCCTTTTGATAAACCCTTACGTAATCAATATAAAAGTGATGTGGAAAGAGTGAATCATCAATACCCTTTTGTCCGCCCCAGTTCCCTCCAACAGCCAGGTTCAGCAGGAGGTGAAACCTTTTGTCGAAAGGCCATTCGGCAAAACTAGTACCCTCATTTACGAATGTAAAATAATGCTGGTCATCCACGTACACACGGTATTCTTTTTCTTCCCATTCGAGGGTATATACATGGAATCCTGTATAGGAGTCAGGGACACAAATCTTGCCATTTTTATGCGTTCCAAGCACATGGTTGTAACTTTTAGTGTGAGCTGACCCTACTATGGTATCCGGATCGTAGCCGACGTTTTCCATAATGTCAATCTCTCCACTATCCGGCCATCCGCCATATTCCCAGTCGGTAGGTAGCATCCAGATGGCTGGCCAGGTACCCAATCCTGTTGGAAGCTTTGCTTTTATTTCGAACCTGCCGTAAAGCCAATCGCCCTTGCCCTTGGTTATCAGTCTGGCAGAAGTATATCTTTTACCTCCTGCACTATCGATTTTCGCGGTGATGGTCAGCAGCCCGTCCTTTACGTGTGCGTTGGCAGTGTCGTTTGCCGTGTAATGTTGTGCTTCGTTGTTGCCCCATCCCCAGGCATTGCCGTCAGTATCGTAACTCCATTTCGCGGAGTCGGGCAATCCGTTATAATCGAACTCATCGTTCCATATAAGTTGCCAATTTCCGGTTGGAGTGCTAATTGTTTCAAACTGTTCAGGCTGCTTTTCTTGTTTGCTGCTTTGGCAGGCGAAGAAAAATATTCCGGAAAGAAAAATAAGTAGAATCGTTTTGTTGGTCATCTGATTGAATGTTATTTTAAAATCCACATGATCTTATTGATTTCATCGTATCCGTCGTACTGACGGTTTAACGCCTCAATCAGGTTTTCCCTGTTGTAGGTGGTTTCAGATCCGGGGTACAACCACCGCATTGGAAGACCGTTCTTGTTGTTCTCGTTTAGGCTGGTGGCGGCATTTATCGGAAAAACAGGGTATCCATTCCTCCTGTATTCGAAGAAGCTTGTTTCGGCATCCTGCATAAACTGCAAGATGTAACGTTGCATCCAGATTTGCTGTAATTGCTCCTGGAGGGTGGTTTTAAACGCAGCTTCCCCGGTAAAGTAACCGTCAATGTAAGCCTGATCTATCGGCATGTCCTGTGCATAGTTCTTGTTCACTTTCATAACATCCGCCAAGGCAGATTTTACACCCGATTCATAATAGCTTTTCGCATCACCGGAAATCCATCCTTTCAGGACGGCTTCAGCCAGAATGAGCTGCTGTTCTGCGTGGCTCACAATCCGCAACGGCTCTGTTGCCTCTTCCTGTAAGTACCTTTTGTTCAGCAATGAGTACAGGTTATTGCTGTGACCTGAATTCATAACGGCGTATTCAATCTCTACATCTACTCCAACGTACGCTTCGAGGTCAGATTTTGTTTTTCCAGCAGCAATTTGTGCGCCTGCCGGCTCTGCAAAATAATAGATGCGGCGGTCGTTCAGCTTTTTCAGGTTATCGATCAACAGGGAGCTGATGACCGTTCTGCTGGTAAATAAATCGTTTGTACCGGAAAGCGGATGTTTGTTTTGCGATGAGTATTCCAGTCCGAGAAATCCGGTAGAACCATCAAGTATGTTTCCGGCCGATACTATTTCGGCAAATCGTGATTTTACGTTTATACCTCCTACGGATTCTTTCTTGCCTATGGTCATCAGTACTTTTAGTGCAAAAGAATTTACCGCTTTTCTCCATTTCACCGGGTCACCTTTGTAGGGTGTAGGATCTCCTTCGAAGGTTCTGCCCTTCGCAAAATATTGGTCAGCAGCTTGCAGTTCGTCCAAGATACCTTTTAAGACCGATTCCTGCGTATCGTATTTCACTTTATACACTCCCTGCGCCCCTTTCCCGGCTTCACTGTAGGGTATGTCGCCCATTTCCATCGTAAGCCGGAAAAAAGTGTACGCCTTCGCATACGCTCCCAAGCCCCTGTATGAGTCTTCCATGACGCTGCCTTCCGCGTATTCAATCATCTTTTCAATATTCGGGAGAATGGTCATTCCACCGAAATCGCTGCTTCCTATTTTGTTGTATTGCTGGTCCATCTGGCCTTCATTGGCATACCCGACGTATTTGGGCAGTGCATTATCTGCGATGAGCGATTTTCCGTCTCTTCCGGCAAACTTAGTCACGCGAAGGATAACGTTGGTAGCCAGCAATGAGGCGCTTACGCTGGTGGTGTCGTCGGGATTTGTGTTAATCTCCTCGAAGTTATTGCAACTCAATAACGTAAAAGCAGATAAGACGAATACCGTGAATTTCCTTATGTTGGAATAATTTTTTTTCATACGATTATATTTTATTTTTTTCTTTAAAGTTGTACAGAACTTGCCTCTATCATTTCCTGAGTTGTAATTGATTTACATGCTTGTTCAATACTTCCTTTACAAGGAATTGTTTATATAAATGACCTGCTTAGAAAACAACCCTCAGGTTGAAACCCAAATAACGGATGGAGGGATCGCTAAAATTGTCCGAACCTCCGTCGGGATCGGAATACTTGAATTGTTTTGCCCACAGGAAAACGTTCTGGCCTACAGCCGAAAGGGTAGCATTGTTAGCCCTGAATTTTTCAACCACCGACTTGGGAAGCGTATAGGAAAGCGATACCTCCCTGATTTTAAAGAACGTTGTCGAATATGCATCCAGGGTTGAGGGTGACCCTCCCCACGCTGTTCCCCTGTGCAGGTTGTTGATGTAAGTTTGATAGGTTACGGCTACATCGTTTGGAGCATACGTCCTGTTATCGCTTGTTATGTTGCCGTAAGTGTCGTATGTTGCCGACCCCGATACAACCTTAACTCCCTGTCCAACGTAATTTTTTGTTCCGGGTTGATTAGCGTCGAGAAAGCGTTCCGCTACGACTGATTGGGGATGGGATCCGGCTCTCCACATATACATTTCTGTAGTAGTCTGTGCGATACCGCCTACCCGTCCGTCCAGTGAGATGCCGAACGTGAAATCTTTGTACTTCAGGGAGGAAGAGATACCCCACAACCAGTCCGGATCATAATATCCAAACAGCGATTGGTAACTCGAATAAAGTGGCAGTCCGTTATTGTGGATAATGTTGCCCTGCGGGTCTTTCTGGTAATCGTTGAGAACATAATGATCGGCTCTTTCGCCAACTTTCACCCAGGGCCTGTCTGTTGAATAAACCGAATCCAGCTGCGTATAGTAACGGGCATATTTTGACCAGTTCAAGGATACATCCCATTGCCAGTCCTGGGTTACTACGGGAGTAGCGTTTAAGGTAACTTCAACCCCTTTTCTTGTTATCTCCTCATCGATATTGATGTAGTTGGATGTAAAGCCCGAAGCAGGGCTGATGGGTGCCCATCGTAAAAAGTCGTACATGCGTTTCTGGTAGAAAGCCACATCGATGGATGCCCTGTTTTTCAGGACATTTACTGCCGTTCCTATTTCAAAAGTGGAAGCAGATTCGGGCAGCACGTCGGTACCCCGGATTGCCGAAGGATAAGCTGCGGAACTTAAATTTCCCCAAGCATTGGAGGTGATGTTATACACCGAATTTATGCTGTAAACATCGGCAGGGGTTTTAGACGCTGTCCATGAACCTCTCAACTTCCATAGCGATAACCAATTGTACTTGGGCAGCAATTCCGAAACGATAAAGCTTCCCGAGAGTGAAGGATAGAGGTAGGAGCGGGTCGTTTCCGAAAGCGTGGAGCTCCAGTCGTTACGCAGCGTTGCTTCTCCGTAAAGTAGGCTTTTCCACGATAAGGCGAGCCGTCCGTATAAACTGTTGACCTGTTGTTTATACATCACAGAGCTTACGGCTGCCGGATTCACGGATGCCTTTAGCGAATAGAAAGCCGGTATGGTGAGTCCGCCTTGTGTGCGTGCTTCCATCCCGTCATTTTGTGTGTAATAAATAGTTCCTCCGATAAAACTTTCCATGCGGACATCTCCAAATGATTTGTCGGCGGATAACAGCAAGTCGTTGTTCAGGCTGTACCCTCTGCCAAGGCCAATGTTGTAGGAACCTCGTTGCGATTCCCCCCAGACCTGTGTTCCTCCGGCTAAAACGGTAGCACTGCCTGCACCCTGGAACGAACCTTTGGAAACCGTTATATCCTGCCTGTCGCTGTAAATGTCAAATCCACTTCTGACAGTTCCTTTCAACCACGAAGTAAAATCATAATCCAACGATACCGATCCGTTAAAGATATCGCGGTTGATGCTGTGCGTTCTTTCGTATCTGTCGAAGTAGGGATTGTTGTTGGTGGAGGTATAACTGCTATTTTGGACTTCGTTTTTGATTAACCAGTAATCTTTATAGTCCCTGATGTCGTAATCGGGAGCTGACCAGATTAACAGGTTGTACATCGGGTCATAACCGGTATAACCGCTGAACCCCTTGTTGGGGGATGCTTGTTTATTGTATGCCATCGACGCTGTAAGGAGGAACTTATCGATTTTCATGTCTCCTCCAAGGCTGAAGGTTAATTTGTCGAACGTAGAGTTGGGGTATTGTCCTTTGTTGTTCACCCATGTGAGCGATGTCCGGAAACTTCCGAATTCTCCTTGCTGGGCCAGATTAACGTTATTGTTTAAAATATAGCCTTGTTCCAGGAAATTTTGAAAATTATCTTTTCCAACAGGTAAATAGGGCATGGGCTTCATCATTTTGCTTATTGGATCCCACTGAATTATTTCCCGGCCGTCCAGTGGTACACCCCAGGATCCGTCTCCGGAACGAACATATTCGAGGGCTCCGTCGGCATTTTTTCTAACGACACGTCCAAAATCTGATTGCAGTTCAGGAATGGCCAAGTATCCGGCAGAGAACATGGTCCCCGAGTTTACCGAAACGGATAGCCCTTTGTTGGCGAGCCCTTTTTTTGTGGTTACCATGATGGCTCCACTCCCTCCCCGGTATCCGTAAAGAGCCGAGGCTGTAGCTCCTTTCAATACACTAATGCTCTCTATATCGTCAGAAGGAACATCCCGTAAGGTCATGTTGGCGTATGGAACTCCATCAATGACCAGCAGCGGGTCTTCTCCGCGGATTTGGATAGAAGGAGCATCCGAAAATTCCGTGCTGTTTCGCACCAGCAGTCCTGCAATTTTTCCAGTCAGGGAGGTACCCATATCCACCCCTTTTACGGTTTGTAGCCCATCGCCTTCCACTGCCTGTACCGAGTACCCCAAAGCTTTTTCTTCTCTTTTTATGCCCAGTGCGGTGACAACCACCTCGTTAAGAGTCCGTGTGTCTTCCTGCATAACAACATTGAAGGAGGTGCCTCCAGCTGTATTCAATACAACGTCTCCGTATCCGAGGTAGGTGATCTTGATTTTTGCTTTTGACGAAACAGTCAATATGAAATTACCGTTGTAATCGGTGACCGTACCGTTTCCGGCTATTCCTTCTTCTATCACGTTTGCCCCTATTATGGGAACCCCGGCTTCATCAAGTACACGGCCCCGTACCGTTACTTTATCCTGTTGAGTTTCTCCCGGTTGCAGACCCACAGTCCCCTTATCAACCAAAACAACAATGTTGTTGTTTTTTTCATACGCAACATCTGTACCGGCCAGCAAGGTTTGCATGGCTTTATCGATACTGGAGTTCGTTAGCTGGATAGAACTGTTTTTATCCAGGATGGCCAGTGATTCGTTGTAGAAGAACCGGTAATTGCTTACTTTCTCAATTTCTTTCAAGGCCTGACGCAGGGTTTTGTTCTGTACGTTTACAGTAATCTGCGAGAAAGAAGGTAAGAAAAACAACATGAAAATAAATGCGACAAGAAACTTTGCTGAACATAAAGTTTTGCCTTTCCTTCGTAATAGATTCTGATTCATAGACAAATAATTGAGTTAATATTAAAAAATTCTACGCAATAAATAATAAGTTCCACATAAAGGGAACTCCTATAAACAGAATACAGTTGAGTCGGTTGTTTACTCTAACGCAGGTTGATATTTTAATGTTATTTAACCATTTCGGCTTTGTGATGCAGAATGATTGTGGTGTCTTTCATTTCGTAGTACATGGGAGAGGTCATGGACAAGATATCCAGTGCATTCTTAATGCCGCTGCTACCAAGTGTTCCTGAAAATCGCATAGGGCGCAGCTGTTCAGAAGCAAACTGAATTTCCACGTTATAGATGCGCGATAAAGCCCGGGCAATCTCATCATACGTTTGGTTGCTGAAATAAATGTTTCCGTTTTTCCACTCAATGAAGTTGAGGGCTTCCACCCGGTCTGCCAACAGGGTCTGTTTTCTCTTGTCGAATGTGGCTCGTTCATTAACGGATAAAATTGTCTCATGCCCCGATGCGGAGACCTTTACTTTTCCTTCCAGCAAGACAGCTGAAGCCAGGGAGTCGGTTTCGTAAGAACGTACATTGAAAGAAGTTCCCAGTGCTTGTACGGTAATGTGTTTTGTATGGACGATAAAGGGGCGTTTTTTGTTTTCCGTGACTTCAAAGTAAGCCTCTCCCTGCAAGTATACGGAGCGTTCTTTTCCGTTGAAATGCCTGTCGTAGGTGAGGGTGGAGCCTGAATTGATCCAGACGTTGCTTCCATCGGGTAAAACAACTTCAGCTTTTTCCCCTTTTTGTGCTGTGATCACAGTGGGTTGGAGATTCCTTTGCGGACGTTGAGTAAAGTAGTAGACGGTGAAGGCTGAAAGAACCGGTAGTAAAAAAATAGCTGCCCATTGCATGGTTTTTCGCCAGTTAACCGACAAATAGCTTTTTTCTCGCGTCGTTTCTAGGCGGATCTTTCCGAAAATTCTTTTCTTGATCGTTTCGTCAATGGTTGGATCTGCATTCATCAGTTCGACCTCCAACATCTCCTTGAATTTATCTTCGGAGCCGATGAGGTCGATTAATGCTTCTGTCTCTTCGGCGGTGGACTCACCCCGGAGATATTTCTCGAACAATACCATGTAGTTTTTATCGGTCATTTTTTATTTAGCCTCTCTGTTATGATACAATCGGGTACTGCTTTTCCGCTAATCAAATTTTTACATTACATTAAATTAACAAAAAGAACACCGCCAGAAACAGTTTGTCGTAATTTTTAGCGAATTCGGCTTTCATGAACTTCATCGCGAGCGATAATTGCGTTTCAACCGTACTGACTGATATGTTCATTTCTTCAGCAATTTCCCTTGTGGAAAGGTCTTCCTTCTTGCGTAATATAAAGATCTTTTTCCTCGCAGGCGGAAGCTGGTCAATAAGTTCATCCACAAAGCTCTCGAGCCACTTCCGGTCTATCTCATTTTCTGTTTGTCGGTGATACGGCTTCTGCTCATTGATCATTAATTTTTGATACAAAAATTCAATGGTTTGACGTTGATACCTGTTGAACAATAGATTTCTCGAGATGGTGGACAAGTAGAACAATATTGACTTTTCAGCATCTATTCTTTCTTTTGTTTCCCATAAACGAACGAAAGCAGATTGGATGACTTCTTCTGACATGTACTTGTCGCCATGAGAGATGGTCATGATGAAGTTGTAAAGCTTTCCCGCATATCTGTTGTAAATAGCTTCGAAAGCTTTATGCGAACCGTTTTTCAACGCGATAAGATCTTCTACTTCAGTTGTCATGGATTACTTCTCTCCATCTTCCTGCCGCTCAATTCCCGGGTTGTCCGGCCTCTAGATCATACCCCCACGATTTTCCTTTTTCAGTAGCCGGCAATCCACGTGTCATCCAAACAGGAGCGGGAGCTCCTTTCAGGTAGTGGTCGAAAAATTGTTGAAGCCGGATGGAAAGGTCTTTTGCGTTACGACGCTGGTTCAGGTTATGGGCTTCCTTGTTGTATTGGAGCATCCAAACCGGTTTGCCCAGGCGTCGCAGTGACATGAAATATTCAATTCCCTGATACCAGGGCACTGCGCCGTCGTTATCGTTGTGCATAATGAGCAGTGGGGTGTTTACCTTATTGGCAAAGAACACGGGGGAGTTTTCAATATACAGTTGCAGGGAATCGCTCATTGTGGCTCCAATCCTCGATTGTGTCTGCTCGTACTGGAACTGGCGGCTGCGACCCGTTTCCCATCGGATTCCGCCGTAGGCGCTCGTCATGTTTGATACGGGTGCTCCGGCTCCTGCAGCTTTAAACATGTTTGTCTGGGTGATGAGATAGGCCACCTGGTAGCCTCCCCAGCTTTGTCCCTGTATGGCCATGTTTTCCGAATCTACCCATTGGTTTTTTGCCAATGCCTGCGCTCCCGAAACAACGTAGTTGTATGCGTCAGGGCCGGGTTGTCCCACTCCGTAATGGATGTCGGGAGTGAAAACGATGTAGCCGCGACTGACGAAGAACGGTATGTTGATAACAGACCGGCTTGGGGCGGGCGCAAAATAGCGGTAAAGTTCATCGGAATGTTTTTCATAGAAATAGATCATTACCGGATATTTTTTGGAAGGGTCAAAATTCTCAGGTTTATACAAAATTCCCTGCGACTGCTTTCCATCGAAAGCAGTCCACCTGATAAGTTCTGTCGTACCCCAGTTATACTCCTTCATCTGAGGATTGATGTCGGTGAGCTTTTTGTCCGATTGCCATAAATCCTGGGTGATATACAAATCGGGCGACGTATTGAAATTGCTTTTTTGAAACACAAGCAGATCGGCGTTTTTTGCCTTCTTAACAGAAGAGTATCCATATTTATCCAGTTCCCTTTTTAATAGTGGATTTCGGCCTTGTAGTCTTAGCGTGTAGAAACCGGCCTCCTTGCTTATGTTGTCGAATGCCGATAAGAGCAACACATCTTTGTTTTCGACGAAACGTTTGTCGGGATCGGTGTTGATGTACCGGAAAGTAATGGAATCGGTCCGTCCGGCATTGTTAGTGATGTTTACCGGTTTCTGTTTTCCGGAAGGATCTAATTTCCAGATGTCGAAGGCATCGTACATAAGTACGAATTTGTCCCCCTCTCCCCATGCTGCAATTCCGTATGCACCCGGTTCGCTTGGTGTATCATTTTTCTCATTCCAGAAGTTGACCGGAATTTCTTGTGTCAAGCCGATGGTTTTTCCGGTTTTGTTGTCGAAAGCAAACCACTGTTTTTCCGAAGCATTCCACCAGTAGGTGAAATTACCCGAGGGTGAAATCTGTGGCCTTCCCGAAACAGGTTGGGCAATTACGGTCAATTGATTGGATTGCGTATCGTAAATCCAAGTATCCATTTTGGAGGAAATGTCCCATTGGCTTTCAATTTCGTACGGTAAGCCGGAAGTGAGCAGGACAAACCGTCCGTTTCCCTCGTCGGAGAACGATGCGTTTGGCATTTGCTCGTTGGCAACAGAAATGAACTCGCGTGGACGATTGGGGTCGATAATGCCGGTATAGGTCCTGCGCAATTCGTTTTTCAGCTGGGAGAGTTGTTGTGGCTGTACAACCGGATCCTTCCAGTGCCAAATATCAAGGGCTGCTGTTTCGAAGTCAACAAGGGTAGTATCTTTGGGCGTTTGTCTTGGAGCAGCGCCAACAAGGATCCGTTGCCCGTTTTTACTGAAAGAAGGCTTTGAGTTTTCATTGAAGATCCAGTTTTCCGGCAACCCCCTTGACGTTTTGGAAGCAATCACAACGGCCGAATCCATGGTGTTTTTGAAATACCTCAAGTCGAATACTTTTTGTTCAATTTTGGAGGTGTCCTTTGTGGCTAAATAGACTAGTTGGTTTCCTGGCTCGTCGAAGGAAAAGGATCTGTATTCCATTTTTTCGCCGGAGATCTGCTTTTTGTTCCCGTTTTTTAAATCGAAAAAAAGTACCCTGTGCGTATCGGTGGAATCTTTTTTTTCGGGCTCCACTGAGACGGCCAGTGAATTTCCGAACTTGTTAAAAGCAAACTCTTTGGAGTTCTTAACGGTATCTTCCGCAGAGGTGTTTAGGTTTCGGATAATTAGCAGGTCTGCCGGTTTGTTTGGTTTGTTTTTTGCCGTATCTTTCGGTGCGGCTTTTTTATAGGCAATGTGTCCAGCCATCTCTGTAGATGTGGCATAAGATTTTACATCGGCTATTTTGTAAAGCGTAAATGCTTCATTATCGACAATAACCAACGAGTCTTTGGGAAAATCATCGGCTTTCTTTTTCTTGATCTTTGCCTGACGAATTTCTGAAAAAGGGGCTTTCAACAAAGCGACCGTGTATCGTCCGTCGGGCGACAGCGTATATTTGTTTACCCGGTGAATTAGTAACTCTTTTTCTTTCTTTGAATCATAGATATAAAGTGTGCTGTCGCCTTCCTGCGGGCTGATAACGGCGTTGATAAACCTGCCGTCATTACTGATGGAAATTTCCTGGAGGCTTTTCCAGTTGTCGTAAACGGAGTGATCGAGTTGTTTTTTCTGAGAGAAGCTCGATAGACTGAGCGTAAGCAAAGTAATAAATACAAAGGGCCTGTAGTAAAAGAAACGTTGCATAAAATTTATTTTTGGCAACGAAATTACGATAAAACTTCAACTTGAACAAGGGAAACCCCATAAAAGAAACAGGGCTGAATCGCCTGTACAACTCAGCCCTGTCCGTATCCTTAAGACAGTTTGATCAAATAAACTCTTTTTTTAATTCCTCTACCCAAGCCTTAAGCCGGGCGTCGGTTTGATCGTATTCATTGTCCTCATCAATGGGAAGGCCTACCCAACGTCCGTCTACAACAGCGGTAGAGTCATCGTAGGTGTATCCCTCATCGTCGACGAAGCCAACCACCTTTGTTTTATCCTTTATGGCATCGTAAATTACTTTCATTGCCTCGGCAAAACTGCTCGAAAACGAGGCGCTGTCACCCAACGTAAAGATTGCAACGGTTTTATCCGATAGGTCGGCTTTCGAAAAAACGGGAAGAAAACTGTCCCAGTCGTCCTGCAAATCGCCAATTCCTGTAGTTGAAGTGCCCAGGATCAGGTATTTATAAGGTTTTATGTCGTCAATCTTAATCGTATCGACGTTGTAAAGGTCGGCATTATCGTCGAAAAGGTTCCGGATGCTTTTAGCCACGGATTCAGTGTTACCGCCGGAAGTGCCGTAAAGTATTGCAATATGGCTCATGAATGAAAAATTATGGGTTGAAATAAATTGTTTACACTCTAAACAGTTTAAATGAAAAATTGTTTGGGGGGCCAATTGATTTGAGCAAATATGTCCGAATGTTTGAGAATATCGGAAAAAACATTACTTTTGCAGTGTATTTGGCGCGGTAGTTCAATGGATAGAATAGAAGTTTCCTAAACTTTAGATCCGGGTTCGATTCCCGGCCGGGCTACAAAGATTAAAACAATCCTCCCCTTTATTTTTGTTGATTATAAGGGGGAGGATTTTATTATGCTGTATCCTCATTTTCCCACCATAACACTAACCAAGCAATAACTGAGGCAGTTGTAATTTCGATAAGGCTAAAGAAGGCATAAGGCAACGCCGGCTTACCTACGAACAGTGGGCCAACCTGAACAAAAGTCAGAAGAACTCCCGCAGCGATATTTAATCATCGATGTCACGATGTTTCTGCCTAAGTTTCGGAGAATCTTTTTTCGGAAAAATATTTGTTGCCATGAGCGACGACAGGACCTTTCATTTTTACGATTGACGGAAATTTCAAAAGCTGATTGATGAGAAAAAAAATAAATGAAGATTATTTATATCTCCTTCGATATTCTTTCGGTGTAATATCCATCTCTTTTTTGAATGCTTTTGAAAAGTGAAAGGGATCAAAGTAACCAAGACGAAAAGCAATTTCTTTAATTTTTAAATCAGAGAATTGTAAATAAGAACATGCGCGTTGAATTTTGAGCTGGTTGTAATAATCAATGGGAGAATATGATGTTTCTTCTGCAAAAAGATTGCCAAAATGTGACGGTGAATAGCCAACATGTTGTGCAATTTCATGAAGAGTAATTTTGTTCTCCAAATTCTCTTTCATATATAAAATACTTTTTTGTACCGTATCTTTTTCCTTTACGTTTTTGATTTCTCTGAATTGGGATAAATATTTAACAGATGCCAGGAAATGCATTAAACAGAAGCTTGTGTATTCCAGGTTTTCAGGGCTATAACCCATCTCCAGGTTTTGAAATATTTCCTCAAACAATAAGAACCGGTCACCATATCTGCTGCTGTCGGAGTCGTGTGTATCGATTATTCTTCCTGTTATTGAGGAAAATATATCTGCACGTTCTCCTAAAAAATGTATCCAGTATATGCTCCATGGATTAGTATTGTCTGCTCCATATGAGTGCGATTCATTTTGTGGGATAATGAAAGCTTGGTTTCTGGACAATTTAAACTGTTCACCATTGTGCACAATCCACCCTTTTCCTTCTTCACAAAAAATAAAAATATATTGATTGGCACCTGACTTTCTTTCTCTGAAGTGGTATTTGGCTCGAGGATAATAACCGATATGTGTGACATATAATTGTCGTGTAACATTGTTTAATGCCTGATACGATCTGATATTATAGGGTAGTATGATGGCCTTCTCTCCTTTAAATCCTTCTGCAATTTTCTCTATCATATTTTTTTACATGTCCAGAGTGATATTATACATATTTTAGCCTATGTGGCTGATTACAAATAAATAATTTTACAAAAATAGTAATATTTTACATTAAATACACAAAAAACTACATTTCAATTAAATATTGTTGATTTAATTTTGTACAATATAACATTGAGAATGATCAAAAAACAACAATCAATAAACAATCGCTATTTAATACTTATTGCTCTGGTTGCGGCAATGGGTGGTTTCCTTTTTGGATACGATTGGGTAGTGATAGGGGGAGCCAAGGCTTTTTATGAAATTTATTTTTCGATTGACAATATACCCTGGCTCCAAGGCTGGGTAATGGCGAGTGCTATTTTAGGCTGTCTGATCGGAGTTGCCGTATCCGGTAGTTTGACGGATAAATATGGACGAAAAAGCATGTTCTTTGTTGCCGCATTAATTTTTACGGTGTCGGCAATTGGTACAGGCACTGTGAGTACGTTGAACTGGTTTATTTTTTACCGGATATTTGGAGGTATAGGAATAGGGCTTGCCTCTAATATATCGCCGATGTATATTTCCGAAATCTCCCCTCCTTCAATAAGAGGTAGATTTATTACCTTTTATCAGCTGGCGGTAGTATTGGGTATTTTATCCGCACAAATAGCTAATTGGTTGATAGCACACCCTGTTGTTCCAGGGGAGAGCATCTTGAGTTCATGGAATGGGCAGATGGGGTGGCGTTGGATGTTTTGGGCAGAAACCATTCCTGCCTTATTCTTCTTTGTGTTAATTTTCTTTATTCCGGAGAGTCCACGCTGGCTTGCTTCAAAGAGGGAATACGAAAAGGCTCTTAGTGTATTTACGCGAATGAAAGACCGTAGTTTTGCGCAAGACCAGCTCAACGAGATAAAAGTAACATTATCATTAACCACAGAGCGTATTCCTTTTGGCTATTTGTTTAAGGGTAAACTGGCAAGGATAGTTATCATTGGTATCACCATAGCTGCATTGCAGCAATGGTGCGGTATTAACGTTATATTTAATTATGCCCAGGAAATATTTTCTGCTGCCGGATACAATGTTTCCGATATGCTTTTTAATATTGTTATTACTGGCATTGTGAATGTTGTGTTTACGTTTGTTGGCATGTACACAGTGGACAAATTAGGCCGGCGCTCTCTGATGTTATTTGGAACAATAGGATTAACACTTATTTATCTTTTATTGGGCGCCGGATACTTTTTCCGGATAGAAGGCATAGCGATGTTACTGCTTGTGGTGCTTGCGATTGCTTGTTATGCTATGACATTAGCCCCGGTAACCTGGGTAGTCATCGCGGAGATATTCCCAACAAAAATAAGGGGCTTGGCTATGGCGGTTTCCACATTTGCATTGTGGGCTGCTTGCTTTGTTCTCACGTATACTTTTCCATTATTGAATAAATTACTCGGTTCTTACGGAACTTTCTGGCTTTACGGACTAATCTGTTTGGCTGGATTTATATTTATTAAGGTAAACCTACCTGAAACTAAAGGAAAAACCTTGGAACAAATAGAAAAAGAAATTTTAGAATAACAACTAATTGATTAAAGATTCATGAAGGAAATAACAGAGTATCTAATCCGATCAACTGTAAATAATTCGGGAGTGGTAAAAGCTTGGGAAGAAGAAATTCTACTCCCCACATATGCAGTAGGGGAGGAGGAAAAAAATCCCGTTTTTCTGGAAAAGCGAGTCTATCAGGGAAGTTCCGGTGTGGTATACCCATATCCTGTTATTGAAAAAATATCCGACAAGAAAGAGGAAAAAATATATAAAGCTGTTTTTATCGAAAACCAATATTTGAAAGTGATGATTCTCCCTGAGTTAGGGGGACGTATTCAGATGGCTTATGATAAAATACGAGGTTCCCATATTTTTTATTACAACCAGGTGATCAAGCCTGCCCTTGTGGGACTTACAGGTCCATGGATTTCCGGAGGGATAGAATTCAACTGGCCGCAGCATCACCGTCCCAGTACCTTTTACCCTACTGAGTTCATGCTGGAAGAGCACGGGGACGGGAGTATTACTGTTTGGTGCAACGAAGTGGAACGCATGTTCCGCTTGAAAGGAATGCACGGCATCACGCTTCATCCCGACAAGGCCTATATTGAGATTAAGGCAAAGGTATACAACCGGACACCTTTCCCCCAGACTTTCCTTTGGTGGGCGAATCCGGCGGTAGCGGTCGATGATGCTTACAAATCGGTTTTCCCGCCTGATGTCCATGCTGTCTTCGATCATGGAAAGCGGGATGTATCCTCATTCCCGATAGCGACCGGAACCTATTACAAACAAGACTATTCTGAGGGTGTGGATATATCGAGATATGCTAATATCCCGGTGCCCACCTCATATATGGCGATACAGTCGGCGTATGACTTTGTGGGAGGCTACAACGAACAGACCGAAATGGGGTTGTTACATGTGGCGAACCACCATATCTCTCCCGGGAAAAAACAATGGACTTGGGGAAATGGCGATTTTGGAAAGGCCTGGGAACGAAACCTGACTGATGAAGACGGTCCCTACATCGAATTGATGACAGGAGTGTACACCGACAATCAGCCCGATTTTGCTTGGCTGCAGCCCTACGAGGAAAAAAGCTGGGAGCAGTATTTTATGCCCTATGCAGCGGTGGGAAACGTGAAGAATGCCACCAAAGACCTCATTGCCAATTTTGAAACAGAAGAGGACTCGGTCACCCTGGCCATATATGCCACATCAAAGATGCAGGAGATTGTGGTCTCGCTGGAGAACTCAGGTAATATCCTCTGGAGTGACGTTGTAGCGCTCTCCCCCGACACTCCCTTTGTTAAGACGGTCAGGCTGGCCAGCGGACAGAGGGTTGGGCTTTCGCTGATCATTGCAGAAGAGGATGGCAGGGTGCTCCTGAGATGCAGTAACCCGGAGCAACGGGAGAATGCGATTCCTCCTGCTGCTGAAGCTGCTGATGATCCAAAAGCGATCACCCTTATCGAGCAACTTTATCTTACCGGCCTTCATCTGGAGCAGTACCGGCATGCCACATTTAATCCCATCGACTATTACGAGGAGGCACTTTCACGCGATCCCGGTGATGTACGTTGCAACAATGCCCTGGGACTCTTGCTGATGAAGAGAGGGCAGTTTAAAGAGGCGCAGACCTGTTTTGAAAAGGCAATAAAAACGCTGACCCAAAGAAACCCTAATCCCTATGAGGGAGAGCCATATTACAACTTGGGCTATTGCTTGAAGTTACAGTCGGACCTGGAAGGGGCTTATGACGCCTTTTTTAAGTCGGCCTGGAATGCAGCATGGAAGGATCCTTCCTATCTCTCTATCGCCCAGATTGATTGTTTGCGCGGTGAGTGGCAGGCGGCTCTTGAACACGTGGAACAGAGCCTTGTCAGGAACTGGCACAATCACAAGGCGCGTCAGCTGAAAGCATCGTTGTTACGTAAAAAGGGTAACAGCGTAGCTGCCCTTCAGTGGATAGCTGCATCACTGGAGATCGATAGGCTTAATATGGGGTGTCTGTTCGAGAAGTTTCTTATTACGAAGGATGAGGATGTGAAAAGGATAATGATGGAGGTACTGCAGGAAAATCCACACAGCTACCTGGAGTACGCCCTCGATTTTTCGGCGGCCGGCCTGTATGAAGAGGCGATTGAACTGTTGCAGTGGTCAATGGCAACAGGAGCCGGCCGCTATCCAATAATTCATTACGCATTGGGATATTTTCTTTCGAAGAACGGTAAAGAAGAGGAGTCGAAGAACCGGTATCACCAAGCTTTCGCTCTGTCACCCGACAGATGTTTTCCAAACCGGCTCGAGGAAGTGCTTATTCTTCAGCATGCCCTTACCGTGCACCCGGGAGATTCAAAGGCACTTTACTATTTGGGAAATTTCTGGTATGCAAAGCGTCAATATGCCGAAGCCATAGAATGCTGGGAGAAGTCGGTCGCACTCAACAAGAAGTTCCCTACGGTATTGCGGAATCTGTCGCTCGCCTACTACAATAAGGTGGACAGGAAGAGTGAGGCATTGCAGCTTCTTGAAAGGGCATTCAAGCTGGATGAGACCGATTCCCGTATTTTTATGGAACTGGACCAGCTTTATAAAAAACTCAATTATCCGCCTGCAGAACGACTCGCCTTTTTGGAAGCACACATGGATTTGGTGGAGGAGCGTGACGATCTGTTTGTGGAACGCATCGCCTTGTACAATCAACTGAGCCGTTACGAAATAGCGAGAGAACTGTGTGCTTCACGAAAATTTCATCCGTGGGAAGGAGGTGAAGGGAAGATTACATTTCAATATACCCATTGCAGGCTTCAATTAGCAAAAAGAGCCATAGATTCACAAGATTTTACGCTGGCCTTGCAGTACTTGAAAGAAACGGATGAATACCCTTACAACTTGGGTGAGGGTAAGTTAAGCACGGTGAACGAGAATGATGTGGATTACTACAAGGGAGTCTGTTACCGGGGTATGAATGATGAAGCCAATGCGGTAAAATGGTTTACAAAAGCGACCAAAGGCTCCGAAGAGCCAAAGCAGGTATTCTACTACAATGATGAGAATCCTGATAAGATCTACTATCAGGGCTTGGCATGGAGAGCACTCGGTTTTGAAGAGAAAGCGTTGGAGCGTTTTCATACATTGATTGCCCATGGAGAAAAACACCTGAACGACAAATGCACGATAGATTATTTTGCTGTTTCGCTTCCCGATCTGGCTATCTGGGAAGAGGATTTGAATAAACGTAACTGTATTCATTGTCATTACGTTATGGCGTTGGGGTATTTAGGCATGAACGAAAGCGAAAAGGCCAATGAGAATATAAACAAAGTGTTAATGTTGGATGTCAATCATGTAAGTTTGATTCAAGAAATGTCTTGAGACAAAGTTCAAAAAAGTTTTAATATTACTTAATCAATATTTAGAATAATGTAACATGAAAAAAAACAAATTTATTAGTTTATTGAAAGCACTAATGTTGTGCTTTTCGGTATTATTCACTTCTCTTACGCTCTACGCTCAAAATATAACCGTGAAGGGTAAGATTATTGACACAAATAATGAGCCGATTATTGGAGCAACAATTATTGTGGAGGGTGATGTTTCACACGGAACAATTACCGATATGGAGGGGAATTTTTCATTGACGAATGTTCCCTCAAATGCAGCGTTACAAATTACGTATGTTGGAATGCAAAGTCAAATCATTGCGGTTAATGGGAGAGACATAATCAATGTCGTTATGGAAACTGATGCAGAATTATTAGATGAATTAGTTGTAATTGGATATGGAACCAGACTTAAAGGGGAATTGACTGGTTCAGTATCTAAGGTTGACAATTCAGTGTTTGAATCAAGACCTCTTACCAATACGATGAATGCTCTACAAGGAGCATTACCCGGCGTAATTGTAACTAGAGGAAGCGGCAAACCAGGTAGAGAAAATTATTCGTTACAGATTCGCGGGGCTTCCTCAATGAGTGGAAGTAAAACATTGGTATTAATAGATGGTATACCCGGAGATCTCAGTCTTATTAATCCAAATGATATCGCTGACATTACTGTGTTAAAGGATGCGGCAGCTTCTATTTATGGTGCACGTGCAGCAGATGGAGTAGTACTTGTTACAACAAAGAAAGGTCTGATAGGTGCCCCTAGTGTATCGTATTCAGGGAATTTTGGAATAAAAAAACCACAATTTTTAAAGAAGATGGCTAATACCCTTCAGTATGCTGAGATGTATGATCAAGGCATGAGAAATGTTAATCTTCCCGGACTTTCTCAAGAAATTTTTGATAAGATTAAAGCCAATGCGGAACCAGATCCAGAAGGGTGGTTAATATATTTGGAGAATTTTCCAGGGTTTTACGGATCACACGTTTGGAATGATGCTGTGTTTGGAACTGGCGTTCTACATGCACATAACCTAAGCATATCTGGCGGTAGCGACAATAATTCTTATCTTTTTTCTGCTGGTTACCAAATGAACGAAGGTGTATTCAAGCATGGTGATAATTATTCTGAACGATATAACCTTCGAATGAATTATGATTTTAAACTCTCTAATAAGATAAATATTGAAACACGAACCAGTTTTGAAGTCGAGCCTACAGTTGAGCCATCTGCACTTGGTGGCATATTATATTTCGTGCACCAGCAAGCAAGTTATGTGCCGATATATAATCCGTTAGGCCAATTTTATAAATATCAGGGTGGTTTTAGAAACCCTGTACAATATCTTGAAGAAGCAGGTAAATATAATACTAATACTACCCGTTTTTCTACAAATGTAAGAGGTAATTTGCAGTTATATAGTGATTTGAAATTAGTAGGACAAGCAGGTATTACCATGAATTTTAATGATGGGAAAAGAACAAACCCAACTTTCCCTCAATATAAATGGGATGGAACCATTTTTGATATTGTAAATGTTCCGAATAGCGCTAGTTTTTCAAACTCTAAGAGTTTTTATCAGAACTATACCGCTTACTTGGATTATAATAAAGTTATATCTAACAAACACAGATTTAATGCTATGGCGGGAGCCTCCCGTGAAAACAATGTATATCAAAGCCAATCGATAACTGGCTATAATTTCGCGAGTAATGAAATTTTTACTTTGAATCTTGCAGACAAGACAAAAACAGAGTATGCCAATTTTACTGGTAGCGAATACGATTGGGCTTTGCAATCTTTCTTCGGTCGACTTAGTTATTCTTTGAATGGTAAATATTTGGTAGATTTTAGCACGAGAATGGATGGTAGTTCAAAGTTCGCAAAAAATAAACGTTGGAGTGCTTTATTCCCGTCACTTGCTGTAGCCTGGAATTTATCTGAAGAAAATTTTATTAAATCTCTAAATGTCTTTGATGAACTAAAAGCAAGGTTATCATGGGGACAATCAGGAAATCAGGAATTGAGTTTTGGCAACTATGACTATATTTCTTTGATCACTATTTCCGGCAATTATCCCATGGGGATACCTAATGTCGGACTTCCCGGCGCAGTATCTAGTATTGCTTCAGAAAATCGCACATGGGAAACGATTGAAACGAAGAACATAGGTATTGATTTTGCAATTTTCAGGTCTAAGCTAAGCGGAAGTTTTGACTATTATATCAAAAACAATAAAAACATGTTAGTAAATGAACAATTGCCAGCGACTTTAGGAGGAACTTCTCCAACTCAAAACATTGGTCATCTGGAAACTAAAGGTTGGGATTTTATGATTAGATGGAATGATAAGGCTGGTGATTTTAAATATGGCGTTTCGTTTATTATCAATGATAGTAAAAACAAATTAATTAAGCTGAGAGGAAGTGATTCTTTCAGTGAAGGATTGGTTTATGCACGAGAAGGTTATGCATTGAATTCTTATTTTGGATACCAATTTGATGGCATTATCCAAAATGAAGATCAATTAGCATCATATAAAAAGTTAGGTAATTTGCCCGCTAAATTGAATTTAGGAGATGTAATGTTCAGAGATGTTGATGGTGATGGAAAAATTACTGCTTTTGGTGATCCTGCAGCAGGGACAAAAGGTGATATAGTATATTTAGGAAATCTGAATCCAAGATATTCTTTTTCATCAAATATTAACCTTTCCTATAAGGGGTTCGATTTAAATGTCCTTTTACAAGGTATCGGTAAACGTGAAGGTGTTAGAACAGGGGAGTTTAGTTATCCCCTAAGCGTAGTATGGGAGCAACCCTTATTATATTATGTTGGCAAAAACTGGACATCTGAAAATACTGCTGCAAGATACCCACGAGTTATACCGGGAGCAGTTGGTAATGACGAACTACGAAATTGGAACTGGAGATACTCTTCTATGCGTATGAACAACCTCGCATACCTGAAACTGAAAGATATAACATTAGCATACAATATACCTCAAACATTAGTCAGCAAAGTTAAAATGCAAAATATTCGTGTGTATATTAGTGGACAGGATTTACTTACATTTTCAAAGGATACATGGGAAAATTCATTCAATCCGGAAGAAACATGGGAACGTTCTGATGAGCAAACTTATCCCTTTAACAGTTTAATTTCTATTGGACTCGATATAAAATTCTAAAAATATAAAAATTATTATGAAACATATATATTTTAAAGCATTTATAATATCAATGCTACTATTGACATCATGTGATAATGGACTTGATTTGATACCTAAAGATACCATTTCAGACGCTACATTTTGGAAATCAACGCTAGACTTTAAACTGGCAGCCAATAATCTGTATTATTCTCTTGAACCTTTTAATTTTCGGGAGAACTATTCCGATATCTCTTTCGATGTGCCAAATGCTATAAGTAATGGGACTTATCAGGCTACTGAAAATAACAGTACGTGGACAAATTCATACATTTATATTCGACGCTGTAATAAAATAATAGAAAAAGCAGCAGAGTCACCTATTGCTTCAAACTTAAAACAATTCATTGGCGAAGCAAAGTTTTTCAGAGCTTATAACTACTGGATGTTATTTAGAGATTTTGGAGGAGTGCCTATTATTGAAAGCGTTTTGGATATTGAAGATAAAGAATTATATGCACCCAGAGCAACACGTAAGGAAACAGTAGATTTTATTTTAAAAGATTTAGAAGAGGCTGCAGTTGACTTACCTGAACAGAGTGATTTGTCTAATGAAGATATTGGCAGAATTACAAAAGGTGCTGCTAATTCTCTAAAAGCTAAGGTAGCATTATTTGAAGGTACTTGGGAAAAGTTTAGGAGTGATGCCAACGCGAACATATACTTAGATGTTGCCATTGACGCAGCAAGAACTGTTATGAATAGTTCACAGTACTCCCTGTTTACAGGTAAAGGTTTTCAGAGCTACAGGTATCTGTTTATTAATGAAGGTGATGATTCGCCTGAATCTATACTAGACTATCGTTATGAAACTAAAGTTAATATTGGTGGATACGGATTTTCCGCTAGTGTAAGCGAAGGTCATCTTCTACCAACAAAAAAAATAGCAGATATGTATTTATGTAATGATGGATTACCTATCACTAAGTCTCCATTATTCCAGGGCTATGATGAAACCGATTCCGAGTTTAAGAATAGAGATCCACGTATGACAATGACTATAGCAATTCCTGGCACAGGAGTTATGCAGTTTTGGTATCCCAAACCTGTTGAAAGCTGGCCTTTCTATCCACAACGGAATGCAAATACGGGTTATATTACTTATAAATTTTTATCTGAGGATCCGGTTTCTAATGAAGCTCCAGCGCAATTTGGATTTGATAATGACCATCATATTATAAGATATGCTGAAGTCCTTCTTATTTATGCTGAAGCCATTTTCGAGAAGAATGGCACTATTAGTGATGAAGATCTCAATAAGTCAATAAATTTAATACGTCAAAGAGCGAATATGTCTGTATTATTAACCAATAGTTTTGTCATAGATAATGGATTGGATATGCGAGAGGAAATAAGACGAGAAAGGACAGTAGAACTTGCATTGGAAGGACTCAGATATGATGATCTAAGAAGATGGAAAACGGCTGAGATGGAGCTTCCTAAAGCAATTAAAGGGGTCAAAATTGTTGGAACGGAATGGGCTAATCCTATTGTAGTGGAAGGACGGGATAGAAATCCTTATAAGGATCAAGCCTGGCAAAAGAAAACAGATTCTGATGGGTTTATTATTGTCGAAAACGCTTCGGAGAGATTCTTTGATCCAAAAAAGCATTACTTGATGCCGATCCCTACTAAAGAAATTTTAATCAATCCTGAATTGCTGCAAAATCCTGAATGGTAAGTTTAAATTATCTACTATTTAATGAGATAAATTGAAAAATGCCAACAAACAGATAAGCATCTTGCTGAGACCTAAATGACAAAAGAACTTGGCATATTACAACTGGAAACCCTTGGCATAGGTTTTATCAAGGGAGTAACAAGTGTGATAATTTAATATGTAGTCGAAAAGTAATTTTGGCATACTAAGCTCTTCCTGTCATTAGTAATGTTGGACAAAAGATAAAATAGAATGGATAAATTTGTGAAGAAAAGAAGGAATGTAGGAAGTGACTCAGTAAAGGATGATAAAAGCTCTGTTTTCATAAATGGACTTCCTGCTTGTTTGTACCCAGGCCCAGATAGTAGTATAACATCCATTGTTAAGGTGGTTAGGTTAAGTTCAAGTTCTTTCTTTCCCCAAATGTTTAAAAACAAAAATATGGGAAATTTTTATTTTATCGGTGTTGATGTGTCGAAAAAGAAGTTGGACTTCTGCGTGATGTTTAACGGTAAGGTTGTGCATGAGGAAGAAACAGCCAACCACCAGAGTTTCATTACTTCATTGACACGTCATTTGGAAGAAGACTTCGGGATAGACAACACCCGGATTTTTGTCTGTGCGGAACACACAGGGCAATACACCTTTCCTTTGGCTTGTGCCTGCAAAGCGGCAAAGTGCAGGTTATGGCTTGAAAATCCTTCCCAGATCAATTATTCTTCAGGTGTTCAGAGAGGCAAGAACGACAAGGTTGACGCCAAACGTATAGCCGTCTATGCCTCCCGTTTCCAGGACAAGGTTCACTATTATGAACGCCCTTCTGAAGATATTGAACGATTGAAACAACTGGAGTCCGAACGTACCTTGTATGTAACGGATTTGGCCAAATATAAGGGGCAGTTGAAAGACCAGAAGGATTATATACCCGAGGTCTTGTATGAACGCAAAATGAATCGGTTAAAGGCTTTAATGGTGGATTTGGAAGAAGCTGTCAAGGCTATAACTGATGAGATGGATGAAGTCATCAGTTCCTGTGCTGTTTTATCACGTCAGATGGAGCCGCTCATCTCGATAGATGGAATCGGTCGTGTGGTAGCAACCAACATGATTATCGCAACCGAAGCCTTTACCCGATTCGATGATCCGAGGAAGTTTAACTGTTATGCCGGAGTGGCACCTTTCTCTTATACCTCTGGCAGTTCGTAACATTCCAAGGCGAGAGTTTCGCATCGTTCGGATAAGACAATAATGAAGATGCTCCACATGGCGGCAGTCGCTGTTACGCATCGTGTCGGTGGCGAATTAAAGAGATATTATGAGTGGAAAGTTGCGGAAGGCAAAAACAAAATGCCCGTAATAAATGCCCTACGAGCAAAAATCGTAGCCAGAATGTTTGCGGTCATCAAAAGAAATGAGAAATATAAACCTATTTTATCATAAATAATTTGTAAAAATCATAGTAGTATGAAAAAAGAAATCTTTCTAATCATATTAGTAAGTCTGTCAAATGCTATTTTTGGCCAATTTAATTCAATTGAAAAAAATAATGATAATACCGCTTGGTCAATTTATACTAATTCATCTCTTTATCAGATTTCAGTAAATGATGCTGGTTCAGTTAATATGACTTATTTTGGAAATAAAAATCAAGATAAAAGACATATCAGAAAAGAATGGAAAGATGAATTAACTGTACGTGGAGGATATTCAAATACTACGCCTATGCTCGAAGTTATATTTACTGATGGTGTAAGAGATGTTGAACTTACCTTTGTTGATGCAAACATCACAACTATTAATGGATATTCTACTCTGATAATCAGCCAGAAGGATAAATTTTATCCATTGGGCGTGATTGAATACATACGAGTACTTCCAGAATATGACCTCATGGAAAAATGGATCGAAATAAAAAATACTGGAAAAGGGAGGGATGAGAAAATTAAAATCGAAAATGCTCAATCTGGAAGTTTCTTCTTGCCAAAAGATAATTATTCTCTTACGCATCTTTCCGGAATTTGGGGACACGAGTTTCAACCAAATAAAACCTTGCTTACACAGGGATTAAAAACTCTACAGATAAAAGATTTTCGTTCGTTCGGTTCTTCCTTCTTTGCTGTAAGACCAGAGAGAGAAACAAGTGAAGTTAGTGGAAAAGTCTGGTTTGGTTCGTTAATTTATAGTGGCAACTGGAGGGCAGACTTTGAAAAAACTGCCCAAGGCGAAGTTCAGGTAGTTTCCGGAATAAATTTCTGGGATCAGGAAGTAATTATTAAACCAGGAGAAGTTTTCACTACTCCCAAAATGCTTGTTGGATATACAGAAAAAGGGATGGAAGGTGTTTCTAATAATCTCGTCTCATATACGAGGGAACAAATCTTGCCTCAAAATCACAGAAATAAAATTCGTCCCGTAATATATAATAGTTGGTACGCCACAACTTTTAATGTAAATGAAGAGCATCAATTAGCCTTGGCAAAAATCGCTAAAGAAATAGGAGTAGAAATGTTTGTAGTTGATGATGGTTGGTTTAAAGGGAGAGTAAATGATCGTGCAGGGTTAGGAGATTGGACTGTGGATAAAAATAAATTTCCTAACGGCCTGAAAACCATGATTGATAAAATAAACGCCATTGGACTTGAATTTGGAATTTGGATTGAGCCGGAAATGGTAAATCCTAACAGTGACCTTTACCGGAGCCACCCGGACTGGGTTTTTCACTACCCAAACCGGACACGCCACACAGGTAGAAATCAACTTATGTTGAACTTAGCTCGTGAGGATGTTTACGAATATTTGTACAACAGTTTTTATAAATTATTAAAGGAAAACAATATTAAATTTATCAAATGGGATATGAATAAGTCACTTGCGGATCCAGGATTTCCTACGGCAGATACTGATGAACAACGGAGTGTGCGTATTAAATATGTTGAGAACCTTTATCGCCTAATAGATTCTTTGCGTCAAGAATTTCCAGATGTTTGGTTTGAAAATTGCGCTAGTGGCGGAGGCCGTATTGATTTAGGAATGTTGTCTCGAATGGATTTTGCTTGGGTAAGTGATAATACAGATCCGGTGGATAGAGTTTTTATTCATTATTCATATCTAAATACTTTTCCTGCTAATACGATGATTAGTTGGGTTACTCATGAAGACTGGCACCGTCAAAATCATCCTCTGGAATTTAAGTTTGATGTTTCAATGAGTGGAGTATTGGGTGTAGGTTATGATCTTACGAAGTGGACAGAAGAAGAAAAAAATGTTGCTAAAGAAAAAATTGCTATTTATAAAGAGATTTGTGAAACAGTACAATTTGGTGACCACTATCGGCTGCTTTCTCCTTACGAGAATAATGCAAGTATATTACAATATGTCAATAAAGATAAATCTGAATCCATTGTCTTTGTCTATAATCTGGCTGAATATCCCAATAATGCAATTCCAGATACAAGACGTTCAAAAGAGATTCAACTGCGGGGATTGCAGGAGAATGCAGTGTATAAGATAGAAGAGAATGAAGAGTCTTTTACTGGGAAATTTTTGATGGAAAAAGGCATTGTATTTCCCGTATTAGGTGCATATAAAAGTAAAATTTTTAAAGTAAAAAAACAGTGAAAACAGAATAATATTTTTTACTATTTTTAATCGGTTTTATATAATTCAATACTTCAGTAAATGCATTTATCTTTTAATTCTCTACGCATTAGCAATCTCCATTTGTGTTGCAACAACGAAAATAAAGTAAGAGAAATGTTTATTTAAAGTGTTCACTAAATTGTCTCGCGACAAGTGTTTTCCCAGCCGACTCGAAGAGGTTATTATCCAATAAGAGTCTCTTATAGTTAATCCAAAGTATTTTTAAGGCGCTTTACTATTTGGGAAATTTTTGTTATGCTAGTGACGATATATTGAAGTATTTTATTGTTGAAAAAAAATCGGCTTCCATATGTGATACATTTCCCACGATTTTGCGTAATCTATCGCTTGTTTATTATAATAAGAAAATAGAAAAGATAAATCTAGAAGTTGCAGGAGAAAGTATTCTTGCTTGATAAAAACGATGTTCGCATGTTTAAGGAGTTAGATTAATTTTATAAAAAGTTAAATTTCACACACTTGAAGAGCGTTTCGGTAAGTTGGTAGAACATATGGATTTGGTGGAAGACAAACGACTACTGAAAAAGTTTACTTTTTTGCAGTTTCTCGCACTGATTTATCAATTTAGTAAGAGTAATAGAAAACAGAGCAATTATATATTATATGATGGTTTTAAGGAAATAGGGAACTAGGAGATACAGAAAAAATGAGTCTATGTAAAAAGTTTAAGAATTTAAACATCAATAATTTAAAGTCAAGGTGGAAAACTGAACTTTAATAATACAAACAATTAACTTTTAAATTTATAAATATGCGAAAAAGTATTCTTTTTTTATTGTTGATAATGCTTGGAAAAGCTAGTATCGGCGCTCCCGTTACAAAGATTTTGTCACCTGACGGGATATTAGAACTACAAATAGTTGTTGAAAGAGAAGTATCAGTCAAATTGTTTTCTGAAAACAAAAAAGTTTTTGGTATAGAAAATATACGTTTAGATACAGATAAAGGAGCAATTCCGATGGAAAATCCTAGAATAAGAAGAATTAGAAGAAGTTCGGTTAACAATGTTATAAAACCTGTTATTCGGGAAAAACGAGCTGAAATTCCTGAACAATACAATGAAATAATAGTCGAATTTTGTGACAATAACAAGTTACAGTTCAGGCTATATAACGATGGATTTGCATATCGCTTTATTCTTGATTTACCTGGAACTATTAAAATTAATAATGACATAGCTGATTTCGTCTTTGATAAAGATGCACTTCTAACTTATCAAAAAGACAATAATAATCCAAACAGTGATTATGAAAAATCTTACATTACTACCGCAATTACAGAGATGGAGGTTAATGACATGGGAAATTTACCGGCATTGGTAAAAAATGGTAATGAGAAATTTATACTTTTTATGGAGGCAGGGACTAAAGATTATCCTGTAATGTGGATCAAAAAAACTTCTGAAGGATTATCAACTCATTATTGGGGTTTTCCAAGCGGTTATAATAATACAGGTAATTCATACAATAGAAGACGTACTACAGGAAACATGGATTATATAGCCGAAACTAAAGGTTCCCGAAGTTTACCATGGAAAATATTTGCTTTTGCCAATAAAGAAGCTGATTTATTGACCAATCAGTTGGTCTATTTATTAGGTGAAGATTGTAAAATAAAGGATACTTCATGGATTAATCCTGGATGGGTTACTTTCGACTGGTGGTCACGCCGAGGAATTTACGGTGTGGACTTTAAAGCAGGGATTAATACTGCAACAGCAAAGTATATGATCGACTTTGCACAGGAATTTGGCATTCGTTATTTTCTATTCGATGATGGCTGGACTTATAAGGAAGATCTTACAAAAGCTATTCCGGGTTTGGATATTGCTGAAGTAGTGCGTTATGCAAACTCTAAAAACGTAGATGTGATGCTTTGGGTGACATATGCACTATTCGATAACCAGATGGAGGAGGCCTTAAAACAATTTCAAGAATGGGGGATAAAAGGGTTAAAGATTGATTTTATTAATCGCGATGATCAGGAAGCCGTAAATTTCTACTGGAAAGCTGCTGAAGCGTGTGCTAAATATAAAATGGTTTTAGATTTTCACGGTGCATATCGACCAGACGGTTTACGTCGATCATATCCAAATGTATTGACTAGGGAAGCTCTTATTGAGTTTGAACAAAATGGTGGTTCAGAGCGGGATAATCCAGATCATCATTGCACCCTCCCCTTTATTCGCAATGTTGCAGGCCCTATGGATTATATTCCAGGGACCATGAATAATGCAACAAAACGAGATTTTAGAACAAATGGAAACAAGCCTATGGGGCAGGGAACTCGAGCACATTCCATGGCCATGGCAGTAATTGCTGAAAGTCCCATACAAATGCTATCTGATGCACAACCTTTGTATTACAACAACAGAGAATGTACAGAATTTTTGTTGGCTATACCTGTAGAATGGGATGAGATTGTTCCACTTGAAGGAAAGATTGGAGATTACGTGGCACTTGCCCGTAGAAGTGACTCTGTCTGGTATGTGGCTGCCATAACCGACTGGGATGCGAGAAAAATGAACATTAATTTAGATTTTCTTAGAGAAGACAAAGAATATACAATGGAGTTTATCAAGGACGGCATTAATGCTAATGAGACAGCGACCGATTATAAGAAAGAAATAATGAAGGATGTGGAAAAAGGAGATACGATAACAATAGATATGGCTTCTGGAGGAGGTTGGATTGCAAAGATTATTGAGAAATAAATAAACGGCTCTAAACACCGTTTTTTTAACATCAATTATTCACACCTTCTAGAAGGTGTGAAGCTTCTGGAAATTAAAAGAGCTATTTCTTGATACAAAATACTGTGCCAATTAAAAAATTAAAGGTTCAGAGCTAGTAGCTTGGGAACTGAAAAACAGTAATGACGAGGATAGAAACTGTTTTCAAGGAGGCATCGCTAGTCGTGCTTCGATTAAATAACTCAGTGGGCGCTTATATCGACATATTGAATTTAGGTGCTTCACTAGTTTCAGTTGTTGTTCCAGATAGAGACCTAAACTTCATGAATGTTATCTTGCGATACGATAAGATAACTGATTATTTGTCTGACGCCTGTTATCTGGGAAGCACCATTGGACGTGTGGCTAACCGCGTATCGAATGCTTCGTTCAAGATGGATGATTGCATAATCTACTTAGAGAAAAATGATGGATTACACTCTAACCACGGCGGCTTTTCCGGGTTGAACAGGAGAGTATTCGATTACTGTATCCGAGAAAATGAAGCAGTGTTCTATACAGAAAGTCTGGACGGTGAGGGTGGATATCCCGGAAATTTGAAGTTGGAGATATCCTATTCGCTGTCGGATAAAAACGAGGTTGTTATTTGTTTCAGAGCAAAAACCGATAAAAAAACTCCGCTTAATCTGACCAATCACGCATATTTTAATTTGTCGGGCGAAGCTGATGTGCTGGCTCATAAGTTAAAAATCGAGTCGGATAAGTTTTTGGAGATGAAAATTGATTTCACTCCAACGGGACGTATTTTGTGCATGAATGAAAATCCGGGATATTGTTTTAAGGGAAAAAAGACCATCGGTGAAATGATGAGGATGAAAAACGAACATATAAAAGGGTACAATACTTATTTCATAGCAAAAAACACGCGGAGACAGTTGAGGAAGATTGCCACGCTGAGCAGTCCGGTATCCGGTATTTGCATGAATCTTCTAACCACCATGCCCGGATGCATGTTTTATACCGGCGATTATGTTTCGAAACCATTTTCTTCGTTTTCAGGCCTATGCCTCGAGGCACAGCATTATCCCGATGCGCCGAACCATCACAACTTCCCAAATGTTATTCTACAGCCCAGCGAGGTTTACGAGGAAAAGATTGTTTACGCTTTCGCTAATTGATTTGAGATGAGTTACCGATTACAATACTTTTAACTCCTCATCCAGGAAAAACTGCTGGCCTTTTTGGGTTTCAAGTGTCAGGATTTTTCCCCCGTAGCGTAAGTGCAACTTTTCCCCTTTATCGGAGCGAACGCTGACGTGGTTAAGTTTACCGGCTTTCCAGTCGATATCCACCTCAAAACCGCCGCGTGCCCGCAGCCCTTTTACAGAGCCTTCAGGTATTGCCGACGGGAGCGATGGGAGAAGGTGCAATTCGAATCCTCCGTCTGGGGTGCGGACATGGCTTTGAATCAACATCTCTGCAATGGCGGCGGTGGCGCCGAAATTCCCATCGATTTGGAACGGAGGATGTGTGTCGAACAGGTTCGGGAGGGTTTTGGAACCCAACAATACCGACAATAGCTTGTAAGCATGATTTCCGTCATGAAGCCGGTTCCACATGTTTATTTTCCAGGCGAGGCTCCAGCCGGTCCCGTCGTCGCCGCGGGCAATAAGTGTTTTGCGTGCGGCCTCGGCCAGGTCGGGCGTTCCGGTGACTGAAATCTGGTTCCCGGGATGCAATGCAAATAAGTGTGATGTATGGCGGTGATGCGGTTCTACTTCTTTATAGTCTTCCGCCCATTCCATTATACGTCCGGTTTCTTTACTGATACGTGTTGGGGCCAGCTGTTTCAATGCTTGCGTACACCGGCTGCGGAAATTTTTATCTACACCCAGTATTTTACTTGCTTCAATGCAATTTGTAAGCAAATCATGAATGATTTGCAGATCCATGGTGGCGCCATAGGTAAAAACTGCACGTTCACCGTTGGGCAATATAAAAGCGTTTTCAGGAGAATAGGAAGGGTTTGTTACCAGTTTTCCGGCGAAAGCCGTACCTTCGGGAGCGGTTACTAAAAAGTCGAGAATGAACTCTGCTGCGCCCTTCATCAGTGGATAACCCCGTTTTGCAAGAAAACTTCTATCGAGTGTGTAGCAGTAATGTTCCCAGGGATGTTGTGCCAGCCAGGCGGCACCCATCGGCCACACGCCTTGTGGCCCGTCGGCCGGGGCAGAAAATCCCCACGCATCGGTAAGGTGATGTACTACCCAGCCCCTGGCTCCGTAAATTACTTTGGCGCTGCGCCGGCCAAATGGAACAAGGGCTTCGCAAAGATCAAATAAGGGGAGGTGCATTTCTGCCAGATTGGTTATTTCAGCAGGCCAATAATTCATCTGTAGATTTATGTTGGTGTGATAATCGGCATTCCAGGGTGGATTCATTTGCCATGCCCACAGTCCCTGCAGGTTTGCAGGCATGGTTCCCGGCCGTGAACTGGCGATAAGCAGGTAACGGCCAAACTGGAAATAGGTTTCCACCAGGTTGGCGTTGGGTTGTCCTGTCCTCTTCGCTTCCTTTAGTTGTTCGTCGGTTGGAAGGGCCGATTCCGGGCCGAGGTCGAGGGCAACCCGGTTGAAATAAGCCTGATGGTCAGCTATGTGAGCCGACCTCAACATCTCGTAGGGTTTAGCGGAAGCTTTGTTGATCGCTTCGAGGCAGGTCTGCTCGGGATTACCCGGGAGGGAGGTCTGCCCGAGATTGTCTAACCCCGGATAATCGGTAGCGCCTGCAACATAAAGTGTCAATGAGTTGGCTTCAGCTACCGACATGATGTTGCCGTTGAAGCCGATTGTTCCTCCATCGGTAATGGCTTTTACCTGTGCTGCAAAACTTATTCCGCGTGTATTTCCTTTTGTATCTTTTATAGGAAGCCGGCCTTTTAAAAGCAATGTGTTCGATTCCGACGAATGCTTTTTGCATTCTGCATCCTGCTGACGACGCAAGGTAAATGATGCGTTTATTTTTCCACCGTTTATCGAGGTGAAACGGACTACCATAACCCCATCTGCTGCCGACACGAAGTTTTCGCGGACATACTCTTTGCCTTCAAACGTGTATTTTATTGTGGCGATGGCTGTTGTTAAATCGAGGCTGCGAAGGTAGTTGTCTGCCCGCTCATGAGGAGTGTCAAACCATAATTCGCCCAATGACTGGTAGGGTCTCACACCTTTCGGGATGCCCATCATTTTTTTTTCGGCCAGTTGTACGGCTTCGTTGTTTTTGTTCTCGAAAATAAGCCGTTGAACTTCAGGTAAAGCCCTTGCTCCTTCGGGATTATTGGGGTCGAGTGAGTAACCGTCCCACAAAGAACTTTCATTAAGTTGAATTCTTTCATCAGCCACGCCTCCAAAGACCATCGCTCCTAAACGTCCGTTGCCTAACGGTAAAGCTTCTTCCCATACTTTGGCCGGTTCACGGTACCAGAGAACATTGCGCCCTTCCGGTTTAGACGCTTTACCTGAAAACAATACGCGATCGGTCCATGCAGCGCTGATATTGTCGGTCCGCGAAGTGGCTTTTAGAGGTTCAATTTTCCCGGATTGAGAAAAGACGGCAACGTACGAGAACAGTAAAGGAAGAATTAATGATTTAGTATTCATGTTTGAGTTTTCTTCATGTTTGATAAATACAAAAATAAAGGGCGGGTATTAATAAATGGAGCCCAGTACAAAATTTGTGTAATTATAAAGCGGATGCTTTAGTTGTCTTTAGAGTTGAAACTGATTTTCAAAGATAATTAAAAATTGAATTAAAATAAATCTCAAGTTATTAATTCGCTTTGTCCATTTCTTCAAGAATTTACTTGAATTTTCACATAAACATGTTGGGATACGGTAAGCATTCAATTGAACTTACCAACAATTATTGCATTTCCGGGATGTGAGGCAGGAGTGAAGTAACAAATAGTTTTTACTTTTTTTTACAACAATATGAACTGTTGCCATGTTTATAATGGTATAAATGCAGAAGAATCCTAATAAATATTAAATAATTCGTTTTATGAAGAAGATTTCCTTGCTTGCTGCATTGTTATTCTTTTCTCTAATTGCTGTTACTCAGGAAAAAAGTTTTATCGTTTTGAGAGATATTCATTACGACCTTATCGAAGATCACGATATGGATTGGCTAAAAACAAAGCCTGATGATGTACGGCAAGTAAAAGAGTATACACAAGTGAACAGCCGCTGCTAAAGTTCATACCGGATATGGCTGGAGGATAGCGATGAAATATTTTTCGAATATTATCCGGCAATAAGTTCGGCACCTTATGAAAGGATTTGTATATCCGATCATCTCAAATAATTGTTGAATAAGCGTTAATTAATGAAAACTCCCATTTTTATGACTTCCTCAAAACAACATTTTCGTCTACTGGTCAGCTTTGTCGGAATGCTGATCTTGTCTTGTACCCACTCTTTTGCACAGTCAGACTCCACGGTGATCGTGCAAATTACCGACACACAGTTTGGATTTTTTGAGAATAACACAGGTTTTGAAAAAGAGACTGAACTTTACACAAAAGCAGTTCGACGAATCAATGAATTGAAGCCTGATTTTGTTGTTATTACCGGCGATTTTGTTAACGACTCAAAAAATATTTTGCAAATTGGAGAATTTAAGAGAATTACGTCTCTCATCCATCAGAACGTTCCGGTTTACCTAAGTCCGGGTAATCACGATTTGGGGCAATCACCCACAAAGAATGACTTTAATTTCTATTTTTCTAACTACGGCAGGGGAACCGACCGTTTTTCATTTAAGCATAAAAATTTGGCTTTTATTGGTCTTAACTCGGTCATTGTTAAGTCGAATAAAAACAAGAAAGAGGAGAAAAAACAATTCCGGTGGTTGAGAAACCAACTGCGCAAAGCAAAAAAATCGGGCAGTATTGTCTTATTTACACATTATCCCTTCTTTCTTTACGACTTTAATGAAAAAGAAACTTATTCAAATCAAAGCGTAGAGGTGAGGGATAGATACTTTCAATTATTCGAAAGGTATGGTGTGGATGCTATTTTTGCCGGACATTTGCATAATAATGCCGAAGCATCGCACAACGGCATTTCAATGATTACCACCAATGCCGTTGGAAAACCTTTGGGTAATGCGGAGCCGGGGATGAGAATAATCACAATAACTTCCGAAGGTATAAAAAGTCGTTATATTTCTATTGAATAGGTCTCTACTGAAATTAATGATGCTATTCCCAAGCTCCGTTATAAAAATTATTCATACAACCATTTTATATGCAATAACGTATTTTCTGTGACAGCCAAGTGTGTTTTCTGAGATTGGCTTCCAGCACAATAACTCAGTAAAATATTTTTATTATCTACAAAGTGAATTGCTATATAGCAATACCATCCGTCTGGATCAGCATGAATATTTTTGATTTTCTCCCATGTCTTTCCTTCATCTTTGGAAACGGCAATCGTTATCGGTGTCCTTTTATCCTTGATTTCAAGATTCGAGCCATCGTTGTTGTTCCATACCAGCAACCAGTCGCCAGTACCAGGAATCCTTTCGATAGTCGCTGGTGATAAGGGAGACGGTATATTACTGGCTTCAATGTGGCTCCAGGTTTGCCCCCTGTCCGATGAATAAGACAACCGCTGAAACCCTCCACTTGCGCGAATATACATTATTATTCTACCGTCCTTCATCTCGATTAATCCGGGTTCTTGAGTGATAATGTCGGTATTATTAGGAACTTGGGAGCTAGATTGCCAGGTTTGTCCATTATCATCCGAAAAGTAACAATATAAATCAGCTTGGTTCTCCCATTTCCCTCCAGGAATTTGATGTAATGCAACAGCCATCAATAATCGCCCATCTTGTAATTGGATGACCCTGTCGTTATTGAGGACAAAATAACCTTTTTTATCAGTGATGCAGGGTACGGCATCACTCCAGGATTTGGCTTCATCTCTAGAAATTCGCATCATGGGAATACAGTCTTCCGTTGAGTTTTTCTTCAAGTAAAAGAGGGCTATGTTCCCGTTTTGTAAACGAAGCAACGAAACTGACATCACATTCATCCCTCCTTCATTCTCAATGATGGTTTCATCTTCAGTAGTCCAGGTTCTTCCTCCATCTGCAGAATATCGGCCCGCCAGAAAGGCCGGATCATGATCTCCTCCGGATCCACTGGTGTAGTGGCTGTACACAAACAAAACCCTGCCGTCTTTAAGAGTTATAAAATCGCCTTCACTGTTCCGGGGATTATTGCTTGAGGGAGGTAGTTTTAATACTGTATTAGGAGAATAATCGGATAATCTGTTTGCATCTCTAATGGATAAGCAAGAAATGAGTAACCCAATAATTAGGGCGTTGGCAACAACAAGACTTAATTGCCAGCAAAATATGAACTTTTTATACATAAAAATACTATAAATTTTTATTTTGTCTGAATCATCCGACGACACTCTCCTTGGCAGCACGGAGCATTTCTTTGGCCAGCTGGTCTGTCGGTAGCGGTCGCAGCGAGGGGAAGAGTCCCAGCCGGTTGAAGAAACGAATCGCTTTCACCCCGGCCAGCTCCAACGTCCGATTGCTCTGTTTGCGTATCAGTGATGGAGGCCGAAATATCAATAGTTTTGGGAATTCCAGTTTCCGCACTGCTTCCTCCAGTTTTCCTTTCATCCGGGCATAAAAGAACGGTGATCTCGAGGAGGCGTTCATCGATGAGACCAGGACAAAGCATTTCATTCCGTTTTCTTTGGCAACTTTAGCAAACCGGTACTGGTAATCGAAATCCACCTTCCATTGCGCTGCCTTACTGCCGGCGTCTTTCAGGGTGGTCCCCAGGCAAGAGAAGAGGATATCCCCCTTCACCCGGTGGGCCCATTGCTCCGGCCTTTCAAAATCGATCCGGTTTACCGTCAGTTTAGCGTGTCGTATCTGCGGGTCTCTCCTGACGAAAATCTCTACGCTCTCTATCTCGCCGTCGTTCAGCAACAGCTGCAGCAGGTCGCTGCCCGTAGCACCCGTGGCACCGATTAACAGTGTTTTCATCAATTTTCTCTATTTAAATTCCGGATAAGGCACAAATTCTGACTCTCCCGGCACTTCCGGGAAGCGACGGTTAACCCAATCCTCTTTTGCCTGTAGAAGTCTCTCCCTTCTCGAAGAGACGAAGTTCCAGTCTATATAACGCCGTTCTGGAAAAGGTTCGCCGCCAAAGAGGTAGACCCTGGTGTCAGGGCCCATCTCGAACGCGCAGAGACGGCTGTTTTGTGCAATCAGCAACTTTCCGGGCCCAAAACTGTAGTTTTCAATTCGCACCTTCCCTTTCAGGATATAGAGTCCGCTCTCCCCATACAGTTCACCGTCCGGATTGAACATCTGCGGCTTGTCGCTTTTCAGCTCGATCAGGTATAGAGGGCTGTAGACCGGTACCGGTGATTTCTTCCCGAACACTTCACCGGCGATCAACTTTGTTTGTATCCCGTGCATCTCCCAGGCGGGTATCTCTTCAGCGGGGATGTGGAAGAATGAAGATTCTGTCTCCTCCATTGCTGTGGGGAGTGCCACCCATATTTGCATACCGTGGAGCACTTTTTTGGTGTCGCGCAGTCGCTCGGGTGTTCGCTCCGAGTGGACCACTCCTCTACCGGCTGTCATCCAGTTCACAGCCCCGGGTGTAATCTCCACCTCATTGCCGATGCTGTCACGGTGCATGATTGCCCCGTCGAACAGGTAGGTGAGGGTGGAAAGGCCGATATGGGGATGTGGCGGTACATCCAGGTTCTCTCCGGACTGCATCGTGGCAGGCCCCATATGGTCGATAAATGCGAAAGGGCCTACCGTCCTTTTCTGTCGGAAAGGCAGAAGACGTCCTACCATAAAGTTACCGATACTGGCCGCCCGTTCTTCAATGATCAATCCAATGTTTGACATATTATTTTATTTTATGAATTACCTTGTTTTAATTTCCAGTGTGTTGTGAAGACAGATGTAGGTCCCCCTTGATTTTCCTGTTGATAGAATACGTCTCCTGGTCATCCAATGGACTGTTGTTTACTGTTTCTGGTTCAGACCAGGTTTTCCCATTATTCGTACTGCGGATGAGTCGGGTTTTTCCCCAGGGGCAAACGTGTGAATCTCTGTCTCCCGAGTAAACAATCAGCAACTCTCCCTTATCGGTTTTTGTGATCGAAGGCCAGCCGAGGCAGCGGTTAGGTTCGATAAAAGGTTGGGTTGCTTTTGGATGGCCGTTTTCGTCAATTGACTGACCAATAATCAGGTACTTTCCGGACTCTTTGGAGACAAGCTTTGTTTCCACGATTTCAGCGATCCTGTTTTGTGGTGTGTCCGCGGGTATTGTTCCTTGGTTCAAAACGGAATAAATATGCTTATTGTTTGTCGGCAATCGATGGGTCAGTAGGCTTCCCATTGTTGTCAATCCGGAGATTTTTAAGAAATTGCGTCTGTTGTACTTTCTGTTGTCCATCTTTTTCTGTTATCGAATAAATATTCAATTGCGTAGAGGTTTGTATCTGTTTAGAAATGAGCTGATTAATTTTGTTTGACTCATGGAAAGTTAAATTAAGTGATGTTTCGTTCGAATAAAAAACAAAAATACCATAATTTTCAAATAAATATCGGACTTACCATTGTGAAATCCAAACACCGGAGGAAATACAAAACAAGTTTATCAACTCGATTATAAGTAAATAGAACTAAGTTTTGGAGCCATCCGGTATCGGTTCTATGCATATGGAACAATATTTTGCACTGCAGCTAGATCTGTGGTGGTAGTTGAGTTTTACCAAGCTTTGTTCTTCAGACAATTGGGGTTGACGATAAAAAGTGACTGTTAAAAAGTAGCTAATACTTACTTACTCTTTCAAGTGAATATTTCGCAAAGCTGAGGTTGTCCTCCACGAACAAATGCCAAAGGGCTTTGAAAGGCTTACTTCACTGCGGACGGAAAGTTGCTTTCCCGAGGTAGAAAAATCTACGACTTGTTCCCCATCAATCCATGCTTCAATCTTTTCGGAGGATACTTTTAAGTGAATGGCGTACCAGGTATCGTGGTCGAATTTTTTCAAAGTGTGACTTTCGTTGTCCGATGCGTCTGATCCGTCGATGTTGCTAAGACCCACCACCGGACCGCCCCATCCTCCTATGATCAAAGTGCAAAACGAATCTTTCACAGGGAAAGTCATTCCGCAAAAAAAATCGTTACCGGTTATTTTTTTAGCTTCCAGCTTCACTTCGTAATCTGTTTTTGGGAAATTCCCATTCCAGGTAATACCTGTACAGCCATCTCCCATTCCAAGCACAATTTCACCTTCAATAACCTGAACCGTGCCTTGCGTACCAAAGTTGGTAATTTGCCAGCCATCCAGTGATTTGCCATCAAACAACTGAACCCAGCCGGAATCAACACGTTGGGGTATAGTCTCAGTGGCGTTCTTACTTTTTTGATTGCCAACACAAGCAGATAAACCAATCAGAAAAGCTACTACGATATAAGGGGTTGTTCTCTTGTAAAGTGAATTTTTTATTTGCATGAAGAAATGTTTTGCTTTTTTTATGCACTTATAGCCGCTACTTAACAATTGGAACAAAGGTATAATTATTTTTTAATTGAAAGGGATCGTTCCTGTTTTTTGGTACTTTGTTGATGTTCGTTACTGGGTGTGGAAATTTACCTCAATACGATTCGGGGTGATTGTTTGTATATCCCTGATAGATAGGTTATCGTATGTTTATTTAAGTTGATTTTAACACTTGGAAACAAAGTTTTTGGCGTAAAAGTTTTTTTTTAATAAAAACGGACGTAATTTTGTCCCTGGAAATGATGACTTTTAGCGAAAAGTCAACAGTAAATAAACTTAGTTAAATGCGTGAAGCACAAGTAAGTTTGAGTATTAATTAAAACATTTTTTATGAAGTATGTGAACTTTTGTCTTGTAGCAATTGTTTCGCTTTTCTTTATGTCGAGCTCAATCAAAACCGAAAAAACTTCCACAGGTTATTATCCCGGCGAACAGATTCCAAATATTGTTCTCAGTGGATTGGAAGGACAACATCTCGACTTAAGCGAATATAAAGGCAGAAAAGTAGTATTAAGCTTTTGGGCGGCTTACGATGCCCAATCAAGAGCCAGCAACGTTCAGCTGTATAATTATTTAAAAGAAGCAGCCCCTGACGTTACGTTTCTATCGATCTCGTTTGACGAGAACCGGAACGTCTCTGAAAGAACGGCGCTCTTGGACAAGATTGATTTAAATTCGCAGTTTTGCGATGAAACAGGAGCCAGCTCAGCGATTTATAAAGAATTCAGGTTGAGGCATGGTTTCAAAAATTACTTGATCGATGAAAACGGAGTTATTTTGGCGATAGACCTCTCGATTGAAAAATTAAAAGAACTGATCTAAGTAATTTGAATGTATTAAAATAAAAGTCAGGGTGCCTGTTCTGAGCACCCTGACTTTTTTTATTCATTTCTTCTTGGCTTGATTAGCCACGGCATCCATTAGTTTCTTGATTTCTTCCGGATCGCCCAGGAAATAATCTTTCACCAGATTCATGTTGTCGTCAAATTCGAACACGTAGGGAACAGCTGTTGGCAGGTTTAAGCTAACGATATCTTCATCAGAAATACCTTTCAGGTGTTTGATAATTCCACGTAAACTGTTTCCGTGAGCGGCAATAATCACTTCGTTGTATTTCTCTTTCATTTCGGGAACAACTGTATCGTTCCAGTAAGGAAGAATGCGATCTACTGTGTGGCTCAACGCTTCGGTAAGTGGTAAGTCCTTTTCGTCAACCCCCTTGTAGCGGACATCCATAAAGGGAGAACGGGGATCGTCCTTGGCCAGTTCTGTTGGAGGAATATCGTAGCTTCTGCGCCAGATAAGTACTTGTTCATCGCCGTACTTCTCGGCTGTTTCAGATTTATTTAGTCCCTGCAGCATGCCGTAGTGCTTTTCATTGAGGCGCCATGTTTTTTCTACGGGAATCCAGTCCAAATCCATTTCATCCAGGACGACGTTGAGAGTTTTAACAGCTCTTTTCAGGTAAGAGGTGTAAGCCTTTTCAAAATGAAAACCCTCTTTTTTCAATAATTTCCCTGCTTTGTGTGCTTCTTCAACACCTTTTTCAGTTAAATCCACATCGGTCCATCCCGTAAAACGGTTCTCCTTGTTCCACACGCTTTCGCCGTGACGAATTAATACTACTCTCTTCATTGTGTATAATTTATTTAATTATTGTTTATCGTTTTGGAGGGACAAAACTACTCAAAAAGGATGAATTTTCCGAATTTTTATCGGGCTATTTACATAACGATGGCTCAGCGGTACAAGGGTTGATTCTCTTGCATCTTACGAATAATTCTTATTTGTCCCACCAGTAAATAGAGGGACAGGAGCGATGCCAGGAAGTCTGAAACCGGCATAGCGATCCAAACGCCGTTTAACCCAAGCAACGCAGGGAAGATCAATAACCCGGGGACCAGAAAGATAATCTGCCGGCTCAAACTTTGTATAATGGCTTTTTTCGCTTGCCCGATACTTTGAAAGAAATTCCCTGCAACAACTTGAAAACCCACTAAGGGAAAAGCAATCAAGCTAAGCCGGATACCGTTTTCAGCAATTTCAAGCAATTCCTGGTCACCGGTGAACGCACTGGCAAATTGACGGGGGAAGAACATGCCGATAATAAATCCGGCACTCGTGATAATAGTCGCCACTTTTACGGTATAGAAAAAAGTGTCTTTGACCCGCAAAAAGTTCCCTGCACCGTAGTTATACCCGATAATCGGCTGCGTACCCTGGTTTAACCCCACTACAGTCATAATTATGATCAACAACATGGAGTTAAGTATTCCATAGGCACCTACGGCTAAATCGCCTCCGTGTTTCAACAGTGAGGTGTTTAACAAAACGGCTACTCCTGATGCTGCTACCTGCATAAAAAAGGGAGAAAGACCGATAGATACGATAGCCAGGACGATATTTTTATTTAGCCGGATATTCTCTTTCCGCAAGCGTATAAGACTGCTGTCCTGTATGAAATGATGCATCACAAATAACATTCCTACAAACATGGAAATAACCGTGGCCCAAGCCACTCCGGCAATACCGAGATCAAAAACGAAAATAAACACCGGGTCGAGGATGATGTTCAACAGAGCTCCGATTAACATCGTTATCATCGCTTTTTTGGGATATCCCGAGGCCCGCATCATGTTATTAAAGCTGTAACAGAGACTGATAAAGACATTTCCGATAAGAACGATTTGTAAATATTCCCGTGCGTAGGGCAGTGTGTTTGCGGTAGCTCCGAAAGCGAGAAGGATAGGATCGAGATAAACGTAGAAAAGCGTCATGATCACTGCGTTGAACAAAAGTATAAGTATCAGGGAGTTGCCGAGGATTTGTTCTGCCGTATGTTTCTTCCTTTCGCCCAAACTGATAGAAATCCGGCTTGCGGCACCTACACCAACCAACATCCCGAGCGAAGAGGCAAGTATGGTAACCGGGAAAGTGATGGCCAGTCCCGAAATAGCATACGCTCCAACCCCTTGGCCTATAAAAATTCGGTCAACGATGTTGTAGAGCGAATTTACAAGGGTGCCGATGATGGCGGGAATAGAATATTCCCATACCAGAACGCTTATTTTTTTTGTTTCGAGAGTAAGTTCCGTATCTGTGATCGATTGTCGCACAGTGAAATTGCGCTTTAAAATTTTAATTTTCCGATAACTACCGGCACAGCAAGATCTGTCCGTCTTATAACGAAATTTCCAGGGTTTATGTTCGAACGATTTTTATCCTTTGTGCGTCATTACTTGCAATACAATCCTGTCGGTTTCTGCCATGCCCTGGTTACCAATGATGGCTAGGTTTTGAATGGTCTTGTCCACGTCTTCATTCACGATACCTTCCTGTGACGTTACCACCCGGTTTTCTATGGCCATCAGGGCAGAGAGCATTGCCGTGGAGGTGCCGCTGGCTATTTTAAGTGCACAACTGGGCTTTGCCCCGTCGCAAATCATACCGGTTATGTTGGCAATCATGTTTTTTATGGCGAACGTAACCTGTCTATAATTGCCTCCCATAAGGTACGTTATGCCGCAGCTGGAACCCGCTGACGCCACTACGCAACCGCATAATGCCGATAACCTTCCCAGGTATTGTTTGATGTAAATAACCGATAGGTTGCTGAGAATCAGTGCTCTGATAAGGCTTTCTTCGTCACAGCCAGCGTCCTCTGCATAGGTTAACACGGGAAGTGTCGCGGCTACACCCTGGTTTCCGCTTCCGGAGTTGCTCATCACCGGAATTAGGGCTCCGTCCATCCTTGCATCGCAGGCACCAGCCGTTGCAGAGATCATGCGGCTGTGTGGATTTTCTCCGAAAAGGGCCTTTCCCCTATCGCCTGTCAGGCTTTTGGCCACGTTGTGTCCGTAACTTTGTTTTTGGGATTGTAGTGAAGCTTCCCGATTCATTCTTGCCGCTTCAAGGATGAAATCCAATTCATCTATAGGCGATTCAGCGGCATATTCGTATACTTTCCGGAACGTGAGCTGTACATCCTCTTCCTTTTCTTCTGCTGTTTCCGTTTTATTTTTCAGCAGCACAGTTCCGTTTTTTTCGACGTAGGAGAACTGGGTATGGCTGCCACGAATAACAGCTACGGACGATTCATTTCCGGCGTAGCACCGGACTTCTATATACAGTTTATCTTCAATTTCCTTTTCAACATCGATTTTTATTCGTTTGTCTTGGATGTATTGTTTGGCGCGTTCCACGTCCGCAGGTTGGAGATCCCGGAGAACTTCCAGGCCGTACTCCGGTTTCCCGATCAGTGCGCCCAAGGCAACGGCTATAGGCAACCCAATCATTCCTGTTCCGGGAATTCCTACACCCATAGCGTTTTTAAGGACGTTGGAACTCAGAATTACCTCGATCTGTTTGGGCTTTCGTCCCAGTGTTTCCGTTGCCTGTGCGACACAAAGCGATACGGCGACAGGCTCTGTGCAACCGATAGCCGGAATTATTTCACGTTGCATCAGTTGCTTGATTTTTTTTCTCTCTTGCGGGTTTAACATGAAAATTTGTGGTTCAATGATTTTAAGTATACGGCAAAGTTACATAAAAATCGACAGAAAGCCGGTTGAAAGGAGAAATAATGAAAAACAGACGTACCGTTGACAGGATTAAAATATAATTGTATATTTGAACTCCAAACAGCCTTAAAGAGATATGACAAACAACGAATATTTGCTTCATTATGTTTGGAAATACCGGCTTTTCGACCGGGCTGACCTCCAAACGATGGATGGACAAAAAGTAGATATCATCGATCCGGGAACACACAACACTGATGCCGGAGCTGATTTCTTCAATGCCAAAATCAAAATAGGGGATAAGATGTGGGCAGGGGATGTGGAGATTCATCCATCATCAGGTGATTGGACCAAACACGGACACCATACCGATGAAAGCTACAACTCGGTGATTTTGCACGTGGCGGAAAGAGTGAAAGGTGTGGTGAGGAACCAAAAAGGTGTGCAGGTTCCGCAAATGCAATTGATTGTACCTGAAGATGTAAGAAAAAATGCAGCGTATTTGCTCAACAGCAAGTTGAGTATCCCTTGCAAGAATCATCTCCCGCTGGTGGAAAGGGGAGTAATATGTGCCTGGATGGTTGAGATGGGGCTTCAACGGTTGGAGCGGAAGATCAACGATATTTTTACACATATGGCCCGATTCAACAATTCATGGGATCATTCCTTTTATGTGTTGCTTGTCCGGAACTTTGGATTCGGATTAAATTCCGACGGATTTGAACGACTGGCGTTGAGCCTTCCTCTCAACTGTATTCAGAGACACAGCGATAGCCTTTTTCAGATAGAAGCGTTGCTGTATGGGCAAGCCGGATTGTTGTATGACGACATTGTTTCCGATGATTACTACCTGCAACTCAGAAAAGAATACGGGTTCTTAAAACACAAATACCAACTTAAGCCTATCGATGGATTTTTATTCAAGAAGTTGCGTGTCCGTCCCCGCGCATTTCCACAAGTACGTATCGCACAGCTGGCAACTCTGCTGAAGCAGTCGGACCGTCTCTTTTCTTCCATACTCGAGAGAGAAGACTATAGACAGTTATGGAGTTATTTTCAGGTTGATACCTCCGATTACTGGCATACCCATTATTCTTTCGGAAAAGAGTCGGAAAGATCCCGAAAGTACCTGGGGGAATCTTCTTTCCATGTTATCCTTATCAACACGGTTGTTCCTATGCTCTTTGCTTACGGAAGAAAAACCGGCCAGGAGAAATTTTGTGACAGAGCGTTGCAGATACTGGAGACGGTAGAACCAGAACGAAATGCTATCGTTGCTGAATTTGCAGTTTCCGGTATATCTCCTGTCAGTGCATTCGATTCGCAAGCGCTCATTCAATTGAAAAAAGAGTACTGCGATAAGCGGAAGTGCCTGTACTGCAAAATCGGAAATCAAATCTTAGCCCGATAGCGCTGCAAAACATCTTGTATTTACTGAATTTCCGTTTTTTTAAACATCAAAACGCTAAAAACTACTTAATTCGTTGTATTTTTGCGCCAATTATGCAAATGACAGGAAGGTAATAATGATAAGGTTGTTGAAATATATACTCATACTCATTTTTCCGGGAGGAATACTGTTCGTATTGAATTCATGCGCCAATATGGCAGCGCCCACGGGCGGGCTGTATGACGAGGCACCACCGCGGGTAGTCCGTTCCAATCCTCAAAACAGCGCATTAAACGTAACCCGCAACATCGTTGAAATTGAATTTGACGAGAACATAAAAGTTGAAAAACCGACAGAGAAAGTGATCATTACGCCTCCGCAGATAAATATGCCTGTGATAAAATCGGTGGGAAAGAAAGCCGTTGTGGAATTCAACGATGAACTATTGCCAAACACTACTTATACGATCGATTTTACTGATGCTATTGTCGATAATAACGAAGGGAATCCGCTCGAAAACTTCTCCCTCTCTTTCTCTACAGGAGATCAACTCGATACGCTCGCCGTTTCCGGCAAAGTGTTATCCGCAGAAAACCTGGAACCTGCTCAAGGTATTTATGTGGGCATGCACACCAACCTGGATGACACCGCTTTTGTAAGGACTCCTTTTGAAAGGATTTCAAGGACTGACTCACGCGGAAGGTTTACAGTAAGAGGATTGGCCGCAGGTAAATACAGGATTTTTGCTCTCGACGATAAAAACAGGGATTATAAATATGACAACCCGCAGGAGGCCATAGCCTTTCTTGATTCCATTGTCGTGCCGTCATCGATGCCTGCTATACGACAGGATACGGTTTTCAAAGACAGTGTGACCATTGATACCGTAAAAACGATAAATTACACCCGTTTTCTGCCTGATAATATTTTACTTCGCTCATTTTCATCCGGATTTCAACGGAAATATTTTCAAAAACACGAACGAACCCAGCGTGAAAAACTTGTTGTCTTTTTTGCGGCTCCAACCCAGGAGCCTGCTTTCGAACGGTTAAAACCGGTATCAGGCAATGAAAACTGGTACGTGATGGAGAAAAGCAAAGATAACGATACCCTTTCCCTGTGGATATCCGACTCATTGGTCTTAAGGCAGGATACCGTTATACTGAAGATGGATTACCTGAAAACGGATTCGTTGAACCGGGACCTTATGCAGTCGGATACATTGAGCTTTAACTTCCGCGAACCGCGGCAAATCCGCCGGGAGAAGGAAAAAGAAGAAAAAGAAGAGATACGCTTCCTGGGGATTAACCACAACTTGCAATCCACACACGAAATTTATTTGCCGGTTCAGTTGGAGTTTGAACAGCCGGTCATCGATTTTGATTCATCGAAGGTTCATCTCACATACGAAGTGGATTCCGTTTTCTCACCGGTCTCCTTCACGATGCTGGGCGACACGCTAAACCCCCGAAAGTATACGCTTCGGCACAAATGGGAACCCGGAGGGAAGTATAAATTAACCATCGACTCAGCGACTGTTCACAGTATTTACGGATTGTGGAACAACAAGGTAGAGCAGACGTTTGCCGTAAAAGCACTGGATCAGTACGGAAACTTAATGTTTCAGTTGTCGGGACTGCCGGCAGGGAAACCGGCTTATGTAGAGTTGCTGGACAAATCGGATAAACCTTTTCGAAAAGTACGTGTCAAAAACAACGAAGCCTTGATTTTCGATATTAACCCGGGAACGCTGTATGCCCGACTTTTCATCGATGACAACGAAGACGGTGAATGGACGACAGGTGACTATGAGAAGGGAAGGCAACCCGAAAGGGTCTATTATTATCCGGGTGCGTACGAGATCAGGGCATATACCGACCACGAAGAGTCGTGGAATGTGACGGAGTTGCCGTTAGACAAGCAAAAACCGCTTGATGTCACTAAAAATAAACCCGAAGAAAAGAAACGCCGTAACCTCAACGAAGAACGCGAACGCCAGCAACAGCAGCAAAACCGACGCGGAGGAGCTTCTTTTCCCGGCGGGGCCGGAAGTATGGGCGGATCGGCCACTCCAATGCAGAGACCGGTTGCTCCTGCCCGATAACCGCACTTAATCCAAACGAACGAAAATGAACAAAACGATTCAATTGTTTCTCTTATTTATCTTGGTTGTCTCCCTGCCTCAGGGAGCAATTGCCCAGTGTAAGATCATCAATAACTCTTTTAAAGACGGAGAGAACATCTCTTACGATTTGTATTTCAATTACGGCATAGTGAATGCCAAAGCCGGCACAGGATCATTAAAGACCAATCTGGTAAACTACAAGGGCAACAGCGCTTTCAATGTTCGCATGTTGCTTAATACGAGTGGATTGGCAGGAAGTGTTTATACGGTTAATGATACGCTTGTGTCGTATATCGACATGGATTTGCGACCGCTGCTCTTCACTAAAAATGCATTTGAAGGAAAGGATTATTCCCGGGAAGTGCAGTCTTTCAGTTATGTAGAGGACGGGATAAAAGTAAGGACAAACCGTGTTTTTAACGGAAAAAAGAAATTTGAGGAAACCATTACTACCCATGAATGTACATACGATTACCTGTCGGTATTGGCGTTGATCCGGAACCTGGACTACACGGATATGGAACCCGGTGACCAAAAGCAAATACAGTTTATTTCCGGAAGAGAGATCGTGAACATGGCTGTAAACTACAACGGTTTGTCCAAGATTAAAGCCAATGACGGGCAAACCTATAGCACGGTTCAAATCTCCCTGACCATCTACGATAAGGCGTTTAAAGACAAGAAAGAGGCTATTAGTGCTTCATTGACCGATGATGCGAACAGAATTCCCATTGTCATCGACACGCATTTAAAGATTGGAGCTATACGCGCTGTGCTGAAAAATGTTTCCGGCCTGCGAAATTAAGAAACTGTTTTGAAGTTTCCTTTTGTTCCATACGCCGTATGATGCGAAAATCCAGGTTCATAAAAAATGACACAAACAGTGCATAAATAATCAAAACAGTTTTTAAATTTTCTTAACCTATGCAAAAGCAAGTTATTCTTTTCTGTCTACTTTTTCTGATGCTTCTTTCTGCTTATCCTCGCACCTCACAAGCACAGACCGCGGGGGAACCCTATGTGATTTTGGTTGAATTTACGTTGGATGAGAGCCGGGTAGATGAGGCCATAGAGTTGTTGTCCGATATTCAAATGAAGACCCTCGAAAACGAGGAAGGCTGCCTGGTTTACGATGTTTTGTTGAGTGAGGAGGATCCTGCTCGTGTATTTATCTACGAGAGCTACGAGAGTGAAGCTGCATATAAAGTGCATTCCAATGCTTCTTATTTTAAAGAGATTGTTCTGAAAAAACTGAAGCCACTCATCAAAAGCCAAAAGATAACCAAGGTATTTCCATTGAATTTCGAAGGAGTGTTAGGTGACGCCGAGATTTAGAAGTTCCATCTCTGTAAAAAGTTGCCTGTATATTTTGGCCTTTTCGGATAATGGCCTGGGGTATGCTCTTGATGAGGAAGGCATCCGGTAAAATTTGTATTTCTTATTGAGGAAATCAACGGTCACGCTGTTCCCAATCTTAGGAATGGGAGTTGTGGCGGGAAAAAGCGACCGAAGAGTCTCAGTCGCTTTTTCACCGGTTGTAGCGAACGCTTTGCAGTCAGGGATTTTCGATAAAATGTTTTCAAGGTTGAGCGGAGTAACTATTTCCAGAAAATTATCCGACGCATTTCCTTTCAGCCGGTGCACTTCGTGTGCCGTATCACATACGGCAATACCTTTCAAGGATAGGAATTCCATAATTTTTTCTTTATCGAAAGAGGACTTGTTTTCCGTCAGAAAATAATCCTTTTCATTGAAAAACGCCAGCCCCAAAATCCGCCACATATCGTTTTGGAAATTGGGATAATAGAAATCCATCTTCCACTTCGCCTTCGGTGGAGGAAAGCTGCCCAGCATCAGTAACCTGGTTTTGCCGGGTAAAAAGGGTTGCAAAGGGTGAGTCTCGATTGGAAGCATCATTCAGTTGTCCTTCCTGATCGGGTCATCGTATTGCTCCTGGAGGCGTTTAAGTTCGGCGCAAAGCTCGCCGGTAATTTTTTCGTATCCGGTTTTTCCGTACAGGTTGTTCATTTCCATCGGATCGGCTTGCAGGTCGAACAGTTCCCACTCATCTATGTCTCCGTAGAAGCGAATGAGTTTGTACCGTTCCGTTCTCACTCCATAATGACGCCTTACGGCATGTTCACCGGGATATTCGTAGTAATGATAATACAGGGATTTTCTCCAATTGGCGGGAGCTTTTTCGTTTTTGAGTAAAGGTACCAGGGAGACGCCTTGTATATCTGAAGGGATAGGAGCACCCGCAAGCTCAAGCATTGTCGGTGCAAAATCGATGTTTTGAACCAGTTGTGGTATGTCGCCCCGTTTCTTGTATGATTTGGGAAGCCACATAACCAGGGGTGTGCTGAACGATTCTTCATACATGAATCGTTTGTCGAACCAACCGTGTTCACCCATGTAAAAACCCTGATCGGACGTGTAAATGACAACGGTGTTCTCCAGCATTCCGTTTTTTTCCAGGTAGTCGAGAATACGCCCCACATTTTCATCCAGCGACTTTATGGTTTTGGCGTAATCACGCATATAGCGTTGATATTTCCACTCTGCCAATTCGTTGCCTTGTAAGCCAGACGCGTAAAATGCATCAATGATTGGCTGGTAATGAGCATCCCATTTTGTTTTCTGTGCAGAATCCAACCGGGCATATTCCCCCTGGATATATTGTTCCGACAACCGGGTGCTGACACCCGGACGCAGCATCTTCAGGTCATTCACAATGTCCATATCGCGGTCGCTAGCGATGCTCATCTCCTGCATTTTTGCTGCTTTTCTCCCTGAATAATCGTCGTAAAAATTGGTAGGGGGCTCAAATGTTTTGTCTTCGTAAGCTTTTAGGTAAGTCGTATCGGACATCCAGTTACGGTGTGCCGCTTTGTGATGCAGGAACAGGCAGAAAGGCTTTTTCTTGTCGCGTCCGTTCTCGAGCCAATCCAGTCCGAAGTCAGTAATGAGGTTTGTGGCGTACCCCTGGTGGTTTTTTCTTCCTTCAGGGGTGATAAAATCGGGTTGATAATAATGGCCTTGACCGGGAAGAATTGTCCAGTAGTCGAAATGAGTGGGTTGACTGTCCAGGTGCCATTTTCCAATCATTGCTGTTTGGTATCCCGCCTGTTGCAGCAGTTGCTGGACGGTTTGCTGACTGCCGTCGAACGAAGTGATGTTGTCGATTTTTCCGTTTTTGTGGCTGTGCTTTCCGGTCAGCAGGCATGCACGGCTGGGAGCAGAGATGGAGTTTGCCACGAAAGCATTGGTAAATCTCACTCCGTTATTAGCTATTCTGTCGAGGTTAGGTGTTTCTATGTGGCGCTTGTCATAACAACTCATCATTTGCCGGGTATGGTCGTCCGTCATGATATAAACGATGTTCAACGGTTTCGTATTTACCGTTTTTTCTGTTCCTGTGCACGAAGCCAGCAAGGCTGTTCCGGCGATGGTGAATAATAGATTGTTCTGTTTGAGTTCCATTGGCTCTTGGGATTCCGTTTTCACAAAAATAGTTTTTTTTGTCCAATTACGGACTTTTTTCTTTAATTATCTGCCGGGATAAAAATTTTTAGCAAAAAACGAGTATCTTTGCAAATTAAAACAGATCTGTCAATGAATCACGACAACTATCATTCGAGAATCCCTGAACCGGCTTTGCGAAGGCTGCCGTGGTATTTGTCTTACGTTAAGTTGTTAAAAAAACAAGGATACAGCAAAGTGTCTTCTACACAAATCGCCAAAAAGATCAATGTGTCAGCCACTCAAATTGCGAAAGATCTTTCCTATGTAAATGTCAGCGGTAAAACCCGGGTAGGCTATGATATTGATAAGCTGATAGGTGTGCTGGAAGATTTTTTGGGTTTCAAAAAGATGCATACCGCCGTGCTTTTCGGGGTAGGAAGTCTGGGGGCTGCCTTGCTTTCCGATTCGGGTTTAGAGCAATACGGCCTAAAGATACGTGCTGGATTTGACGTGAATCCATCCATCGTCGGACAGAAAATTAACAACATCCCCGTGTTTCACTCCGATGATTTCGCGGCAAAAAACAAAAAAATAGATGCCCAAATTGGTATTCTCACCGTTCCCCCCGATATTGCTCAGGAAGTTGCCGACTTTATGATTGCGGGAGGGATACAGGCAATATGGAATTTTACTCCTTTCCGGATTCGCGTTCCCGAGCACATTGTGTTGCAGAATACATCGCTTTACGCGCACCTGGCGGTCATGTTTAACCGGCTTGTGAAGGAGGGGTAGCACCAATGAAAATTTTTGCTGTCGGCTTAAACTACGATTCGCATAACCGGGAGATGAAGCGGGTCTTTGAGGCCAGTGAACCGGTTATCTTTATGAAACCCGATACGGCTTTATTGCGTAACGGAAACCCTTTTTTCCTGCCTGATTTTTCCAGTGAAATTCATTACGAAACAGAATTGGTGCTAAAAATTAACCGGTTGGGAAAGAACATTGCCGAAAAATTTGCTCACCGTTATTACGATGAAATTACCGTAGGTATAGATTTTACCGCCCGTGATTTGCAACGGAAACAAAAGGAATTGGGCCTGCCTTGGGAGATAGCCAAAGGTTTTGATAATTCTGCGCCCGTAGGAGAATTTATTTCCATAAAGAAAATACCGGACATTAACAACATAAACTTCCGTCTCGATATCAATGAAAAAACTGTACAGCAAGGGAATAGTTGTGATTTGATTTACTCTTTCGATAAAATCATCGCTTACATCAGTCGCTTTTTTACGCTTAAGATAGGGGATCTTGTCTTTACCGGAACTCCGGCAGGAATTGGAGGTGTATCCATCAACGATCGTCTTGAGGGCTATATTGAAAATAAGAAGCTGCTCGATTTTAAAATTAAATAGCACCAATACAATAAAAAGAGATTATATTTGTTTAGAAATTAAACAACATATACAGATCTATGCAATCGAAATCAAGTTTCTTCACTACCGTTTGTTTCTTGAGCCTATTTATACTGTTTTCCGACAAGGCTTTTGCCCAACAATATAATCCGATTCCCGTGGCAATGCCTTCTCTTCAGATCGCACCCGATGCCCGGGGCGGCGGTATGGGCGATATAGGTGCTGCCTCCATGCCCGATGTCTATTCACAGTATTGGAATGCTGCCAAGTATCCGTTTATATCCGGCAGTACCGGATTTTCGATCTCGTATACTCCCTGGTTAAGTAAGCTGGTAAACGACATTGATCTGGTGTATCTGACCGGTTTTTGGAAATTCGGGAACGAAAACCTGAACGCTATCAGTACTTCACTCCGTTATTTTTCTCTGGGAGACGTTGATGTATTTGATCAGAACACCGATTACGTGATGGCCGTATCCCCCCATGAATTTGCTTTCGATGTGGCGTATTCAAGAAAACTTTCCGAAACCTTTTCAGGAGCGGTCACCTTGCGGTATATACGTGCCGATTATTCCACGGGAAGCGATGACGTGACACCCGGCAACGCTTTCTCAGCCGATATTTCCGGTTACAATGAGACCTATCTCAACCTGGGACAGTCGGAAGCATTGTTGGGGTTTGGGTTTAATATTTCAAATATAGGAACAAAGATATCTTATGACGGAGGCAACACATCCATGTTTTTGCCTGCTAACTTGAGGGTGGGTACATCACTGGGGCTGCCGGTTGATGATAAAAACAGTTTCTCTTTCAGTGTTGATGTCAACAAGTTGCTTGTTCCGACGCCACAACTGCCTGCTGAAGGGGAGAGCGAAGAGGAGAGGACGAAAAGGGTACAGAAATATGCCGATACTTCTCCCGTTGCCGGTATTTTCAACTCTTTTGGTGATGCTCCCGGGGGATTTAAGGAAGAGATGCAGGAAGTGATCTGGTCGCTGGGAGTAGAATATTCTTACGATAATCGGTTTTCGCTCCGTACGGGGTATTATCACGAGAGCGAATACAAGGGAAATCGCCGTTATATGGCTTTTGGAGCCGGATTTAAAATGAACGCCTTTCAAATTGATGCGGCTTATTTAGTCTCAACGGCCCAGTCCAATCCGTTGGATCAGACCTTGCGCTTGTCGCTCGGTTTTGATATCGATGGAATAAAACAGTTGTTGCGGTAATCGAGTAATTTTTCTATGAAGATAAGAGTAGGTTTTGGATATGACATGCATCGCCTGGCAGAAGGCAGAGACCTCTGGATGGGAGGAATAAAAATAGACTTTGAAAAAGGCCTGCAGGGTCATTCCGATGCCGATGTATTGATCCACAGCATTTGTGATGCATTGCTTGGTGCGGCCAACCTGCGGGATATCGGTTTTCATTTTCCTGACATCGCAGACGAGTTTCTGGGTGTAGATAGTAAAATCCTGTTGAAGAAAAGCGTTGCCTTGTTGCGAGAAAATGGGTTTGAGGTAGGTAACATTGACGCAACCATCTGTGCCGAAGCTCCCAAAATGAACCCGCATGTTCCGGCTATGCAAAAGACGTTAAGCGAAATAATGGAGACGGATGTCAACACTATTTCCATCAAGGCCACCACCTCTGAAAAGATGGGGTTTGTGGGCCGGCAGGAAGGCATAACAGCCTATGCAGTAGCTTTAATTTATACATTATAATTGTTCCCGGTTTTGTGTTTCAAGTGGTTTAAACGAAGAAAGCAGGCAAGAGGGTTCGGTATTCATTCTCCTTTTGCTTATAATTTTGTCACCCATATTATTAACGAAGAATATGGGTACACGGCATTTCTGGATATTGACCAGCTGTTACGCGCACACAACATAGAGACGTCCGATAAAAAGCTTCATCATTTGTCATACAAGCTTGTCAGGTATTTTAAACCCGGGAGGGTTCTCGAACTGGATACGGAAAAGGGGATTAATACGCTCTATCTAAGTGCAGCTTCTAAGGATGCCGTTTGTCACTGTTTTGATCCGGAAGGGAAAAATGTGTTGCTGGCAAGAAATTTGCATACAACGTATAACAGGCATGTTGAGTTTATCGATGAAATAGACCTTTCCGAGTTGTACGACGGAATATTTGTCTATTTAAACTCATTTCCTGTTGATATGGAGAGCCTGCTATCGATGAGTTCAGACGATACGTTCTGGGTTATCGCGGGAATAAAATCGGGTAATGGCAAACGTTTCTGGAAGGCTGTCGTCGCAGATGAAAGGGCAAGAATTACTTTCGACATGAAAGATATTGGTGTTGTCGTTTTAAAGAAATCGTATCACAAAGCGAGTTATTTGATTTAAAAAGGCAATTAGACATTAAATAAGAGGTAAAATTCCTGACAATAAAACAACCTGAGTGCCTGAGGCCTAAAATGGATTTTGAAATGAAAAAAAGTACTGTATATACAAAATCGGGAGATAAGGGTAAAACATCGTTGGTTGGCGGCACCCGGGTAAAAAAAACGCATGTCCGGCTAGGGGCTTACGGAACAATCGACGAATTGAACAGTTTTATCGGTTGGTTGAACTGCGGTGTTGATGATGAGGAAACCGGTCTCTTCCTTTCTTTTCTACAACACAAGCTTTTTACGGTAGGCTCTTACCTGGCAACAGAAACAGAGCAGATTCCCCCTAAAGCTGCCAGTATCATCTCCCCGGAAGACATTGAAAAAGTTGAAAAGGAAATCGATCGGATAGACCATACTTTACCCCGGTTGAACCGTTTTATTCTTCCCGGAGGAAATGAAGCTGCTGCACGTGCACATATCTGTCGCACCGTTTCCCGAAGAGCTGAACGAAACGTTTATCGGGTGGCTGAAGAATTTCCAGTAGCCGATTTTGTTCTAATTTTCTTAAATCGTTTGTCAGACTACTTTTTCGTGCTCGCACGATACGAAAGTAACAAGACCGGAAAAGAAATATACTGGGAATAGGATAATATCTGATTTTTTTGTATATTTTTGCGCTAAATTTATGAAACAACAAACCCTAAGGAGATAATTATGTATTGGACACTCGAATTAGCTTCTAAATTGGAAGACGCTCCCTGGCCGGCAACAAAAGACGAGCTCATTGATTTTGCTCAACGTTCCGGTGCCCCGCTTGAAGTGATTGAGAATTTACAGGAAATTGAGGACGACACGGAAGTTTTTGAAACGATAGAAGATATATGGCTCGATTATCCCAGTAAAGAAGACTTCTTTTTTAACGAAGATGAGTATTAATGTTTTCCAAAAAAACAAAATCTTACAGCCGTCCGACTTTCCTGGCGGCTGTTTTGTTGGTAGCCGTTAACGAAGCATTATACCGGAAAGCATTCTTCCAGAGTGCAACGATTGCCGCCGGGCCGAGAAAAATAGGCGGCTATTACCGTAGGTACAGTACCGCGTTTTCTCAATCTGGTGCTTGGGAACGCCCATCCTAATGAGTTCCTGTCGGTTGATTTCCTTGAGATCAATATGCAACTTCCGGGATAAGTTATGGCGATACGAAATGGATTTATTGAGATTGAAGCCGCTTTTTTGAAACTCTTCCTCAACTTCCATCCCTACTTCGTAATTATCGATGCCGATTGCCGGACCAATTGCTGCGAGAATGTCCCGGGTTTCAGTTCCAAAGTTTTTCTTCATTTCAAGAAGTGTCTTTTCAACGATTCTCCCTGAGGTCCCTTTCCATCCGGCGTGAATAGCACCGATAGCTTCGTTTTTCCGGTCGAACAACAACAGCGGAACACAGTCGGCCGTGGTGACACACAAGAAGTAACCTTTCTCCTGTGTAACGGATGCGTCGTATCCGTAGAGCCTTTCAATTTTTTCTGCATTGGAGAGATTCAGAAACTCAGCGTCAATAAGCAGTACCCTATTACCATGGGTTTGATGCGGAGTTATCAGATCATTGGCCTCTTTGTAGAACTTTCGGGCCACAATGGATCTGTTCTCAAAAATATTCAGCGGATTATCATCGGAGTAATTTCCCAGGTTTAACGACCGGAATTCACCGCGGCTCACGCCGCCTGCCCGTGTAGTAGAGAAATGAAGCAACCGCTGTTCATTGGAGAAAATAGTGAAGAAAAGCAGGTTTGAATAATTGGGGTGGCGAAACATAATTTAAAAATCCTCTTCGTAATAATTTTCTTCTTCCTCCCCGTATTCATCGTCCAAATCCTCTTCAATTTCTTCTTCGGGTTCAAACTCCAGGGATTGAACGTCCAGGCGTCTGTGAACAAGCGACTCCCTCGATGTGGAAACGTGGATGGTCTCTTCTGAATTTAATTCCCTCCAGAGAATATCCTTTAACGCAGGGATTCCGTATCCGGTGATGGACGATATGAAAACATAGGGAATTTTCGGTAAGTCATAGGAAATCTCGTGTATTAATTCGTCGTCCAGCATATCTGCTTTAGAGATTGCGAGAACACGATGTTTGTCTAGCAACTCGGGATTATATTTGGTGAGTTCGTTCAACAGAATGTTGTATTCTTCGTGAATATTTTCGGCATCGGCAGGTACCACAAACAAAAGTAGCGAGTTCCTCTCAATATGGCGTAAAAATCGCAGACCGAGTCCTTTCCCTTCGCTGGCTCCTTCTATGATGCCTGGAATATCCGCCATCACGAACGATTTTCCTTCGCGATAACTTACTATCCCCAAATTGGGTTCCAATGTGGTGAATGGATAATTACCAATCTTTGGCTTCGCTGCAGACACCACGGACAGGAGTGTTGATTTTCCGGCGTTAGGAAAGCCAACCAATCCCACGTCGGCGAGCAATTTCAATTCAAGAATAATCCATTTCTCTTCGTAAGGCTCTCCCGGTTGGGAATAACGCGGTGCCTGGTTGGTTGCCGATTTGAAGTTCGTGTTTCCCAATCCTCCACGTCCACCCTTGAGCAAAACTATTTCTTGTCCATCGTCGGTAATGTCGCACAGGTATTCGCCTGTATGAGCGTCATAGGCCACAGTTCCGCACGGAACTTCAATGATTTTGCTGTCGCCTCTCTTGCCAGAGCTGTTACGTCTTGAGCCGCTTTCACCATGTCCGGCAAAGATATGCCGTTGGAATTTCAAATGGAGCAGTGTCCAGTAGTTTCTGTTGCCGCGTAAGATTATATGTCCTCCATCGCCACCGTTTCCACCGTCAGGCCCGCCCTTTGGGATATATTTTTCTCTTCTGAAATGGGTTGACCCTCGTCCTCCCTTTCCCGATCTGCAAAAGATTTTTACATAATCAACAAAATTTGTTTCAGCCATTTTATCTGCCAGTAAGATTATCAACCACTTCTACTATCGAATTAAAGATCTCCTCGATAGCTCCCTCACCGGGTATGCATACTAATTTGTTCTGTCCGGCATAATACTCTTTCAACGGTTCTGTTTGCTGGTGGTATACGTTGAGCCTCGATTTGATGGTATGCCCGTTGTCATCGGAGCGACCCGATAGTTGCCCGCGTTTCAGCAGCCTGTCAATCAGTTCTTCGTCCTTAACCTCCAGGCTTAGTACAGAGGTGATGTCCAAACCGTTTTTCTTCATTTTGTTGTCCAAGGCTTCTCCTTGCGGAAGTGTACGGGGAAATCCATCGAAAATAAATCCTTTTTTATCCAGGTTTTTCCGGATCAGATCTTCCAGCATTTCGATCATAATCTCGTCGGGAACCAAATGTCCTTTCGAAATATATTGATCTGCTATTTTGCCTAACGCTGAGCCAGCCTTTATTTCAAATCTCAATATATCTCCCGTTGATACGTGCTTCAGTCCGTATTTTTTAATCAATAAATCACTTTGTGTTCCTTTTCCAGAACCGGGAGCGCCAAAAATCACGATGTTTAACATAAAAATTATCTATGAGATAAGTTTGTGTAATAATCCATATAAAGATATAACTAACAGATATCCAACGATGATTTGTTTCGTATTATTTAATTGATATTTGTTGTAGCGTTGAAAATTTCATCGTTACAATCAAATTACAATTGAATATCTATTGAATTACTTTAATGATTACAAAGATAAGGTTTTTTTTGCTTTTAATTTATCGTTTTGAACTTAATTAGGGCGATATCTGTTTTAATGTCAGAAAACTTTTTAAAAAAATATCGTATGAACAAACAAGAGTTTAAGCAAAAGACGCAGGAGATATTGGATCAGCTCGATGCAAAAATTGATGAAATGAAGCAAGGCATCAGCAACATTACCGAAGACGCCAAAGAAGAATATGCCGAGCAAATAGAAAAATTGAAAAGCTTGAAAGATGAACTGTCGGAAAAGTTGGGAAAGTTTGATGATATTGCTGAAAATAAATGGGATGTAGTTAGAGAAAGTGCCTCCAACTTCTTTTCTAAAGTAGGGGAAGCGTGGAAAGAAGATTTTGAGCGGGTTAAACAAGCTTTCAAAAAAGAGACTGACACAGCTTCAGGTATGGCACAGGATACGGAAACGGGTGCTAAAGAGGACTAGGCATAAAAAAACTCCCGAAATTCGGGAGTTTTTTTATGCTTCTGCGAGAGATAATTATTTGATACCCAGTTTGGCTTTAACCAAAGGAGTGGCATCCTCTGCGTTTGTAGCATTGAAGTAAACCGGGTTTCCAGCTGCCAGGTCAAAAATATAGGTGTATCCTTTTTCATCACCCACTGCTTTAATGGCGGTAGCAATCTTTTGTTGAACCGGAGCCAGCAGCTTCTGGCGTAACTCATCCATTTCCCGTTGACTGTTCTGCACGAACATTTGATACCTTTCCTGAATCTGATCCAATTGTTTTTGTTGGTCGGCTTTAACGGCTTCGGACGAAGTGGGCGCTAACTTTTGAAATTCTTCGTATTTTTTGTTGAGCTCATCAACCAGTGCCTGGCCGTTTTTAGAAATCTCTTCCTGTTTGGTGTTCAACTGAGTCTCGATGCCCGGGATTTCAGGCATTTGGTTAAAAAGCTCGGAAGTGTTTATGTGTGCTAGTTTTGCGTTTTGTGCAAAGGCAGCGATAGGGGCAATCGCGAGCAATAAGATGATTAATTTTTTAGTCATGATTAATGTATTGAATTTTATTAATTTTTTCGTTTAGACTGAATCAATGTCGGTTTAGCCTTGGTCAGTTTCTGTTTTTGCGTCGCAAAGATAATAAATATTTGGTTATTAATATCCTAATCGAGATAAAACTTGATCACTGATATCAATGTCCGGCGATGCAAATATGATGGATGTGGCCGAAGCTCTGTCGACAACTGCCTGGTAAGAGTTGACCGCGGCAATCTCCTTTACAGCATTGTAAATATCATCCTGGATAGGTTTCATTATCGCTTCGCGGCGTTTGAACAATTCACCCTGCTGCCCGAAATATTTGTTGCGTAGCGTGTTGATTTCGTTTTCCTTGGCAACTATTTCGTTCTCGCGTTTCGTTTTCTCCTCACCAGCCAGAAAAACCAGGTCTGCCTGATATTTTTTGTACATGGCTTCTACTTCCTGGGCTGCTTTATCCACTTCGCTCTGCCATTGCTTTGATACATTTTCGAGCTGCTTGTTGCCGTTTTCGTAAGCCGGGATTTTCCCGAGAATATACTCCATATCAATGAAAGCAAATTTTTGTGCGTAAGTACTTCCGATTGTCAGGGCTAAGAAGAAGCCAACTAAAAATAAAGTCTTTTTCATATTCGTTAGTCGTTTTAATTGTTCAGTGAATGTAAAGACAACAAAAAATGCATTTCGTTTATACCGGCAGGAATAAATTTTGTTAAATTAAAATTCCTGTCCGATGATAAAGTGAAACTGGCTTCCGCTGTTCGACCGGCTTCCCCGGATAGGATCGAATCCATACGCCCAGTCTATCCCCATCAACCCGATCATGGGCAGGAAGATACGGGCGCCAACACCGGCAGAGCGTTTCAGGTCAAAAGGATTAAAGTCTTTCAGGTTATGCCATGCATTCCCTGCTTCCAGGAACCCTACTGCGTAAATGGTTGAGTTAGGTTCAAGTATTAACGGGTAACGGAGTTCCAGCCCCAAGCGGGTATAAGCGCGCCCCTGCTGTGCGATGGAGTTGTTGTCATAACCGCGCAAAGCAATATTTTCCGTTGCAAAAGAAGAGGAGTATCCGCTCATTCCGTCACCACCTACGTCAAACGTTTCGAAAGGGGTCAGTTTATTTTTATTGTAGTGTCCTAAAATTCCGAATTCTGCCCGGGTTGCCACTACCGGAGTTCTTTTTACAGTGAGCGGAGCCAGGGGGGTGTACGTCCTTATTTTCAGTTTCCATTTGTGGTACTCGTTCCAAGTGTATTTTGCGGGATCGGAGTATGCCATTTTGGAATAGTCGGTGTTGTTGAAGAGCGAGAACGGAGGTGTTGCGCTTACGCTCAATGTAAACTGCGATCCCAGGCGTGTATAGATGGGATTGTCGATGGAGTTTCTTTGCAACGTTATACCGAACGTGACGCTGTTACTTGAACCTGTCTGGAATGGGAACTGTTGCCACGACCAGTTTTTGAGGTTGTAACGTTGATATCCCAGTTCAGCCATGACCTGAAAGTAATCATCGGGCCACTCCAGCCTTTTCCCGTAGCCGATGGATGCGCCAATCATTTCGAATACTTGGTTGGGGTCGTATGAATATTCCATCATATCCTGATAACCGTAACCGCCGTAACCGCCGTAACCGCCATATCCTCCGTATCCGTACGGGCTATACCCGCCATATCCGTAAGGACTATATCCGCCGTAACCGCCGTATCCTCCATACCCCCCACCGTACATATAGGGATTCATCTGAGTATAATAATCGGAGTTTAACCCGGTATATCTTGAATAATAGGCGCTTAGCGAGAAGTTGTTGGGACGTTTGCCTCCAAACCAGGGTTCGATAAACGAAAATTGGTAGGACTGGTAATAACGTCCGTTGGTCTGTGCACTAAGAATAAGCGTTTGTCCTTCACCCTGGGGGATAATGCCCCTGTAGTTCTCCCGGTTAATCAGGTTTTTCAACGAGAAATTGTTGAGTTTCAGGCTCAGCTTACCCACCAATCCGGTAACACCCCATCCGGCAGAAAATTCAATCTGGTCGTTTCCTTTGGAGGTCAGCGGGTAGGTAAGGTCTACAGTGCCATCTTCTGGATTTGGATTTACGCCCGGCTGCAGGTTTTCGGGGTCGAAATGTCCGGTCTGAGCTATCTCACGTACCGAGCGGATAAGGTCCTCTTTGCTGAAAACGGCTCCCGGTTTAGTACGTAATTCACGGCGGATGACATCTTCGTAAAGGCGATCGTTCCCCTGAATGATTACTTTCTTGATCGTTGCCTTGGGCCCTTCGGTAACCCGAAGTTCCAGATCCACGGAATCGTTTTCTATGTTTATTTCAATCGGGTCAATGCCCGAAAACAGGTAACCGTTGTTTTGATACAGGTTGATGGCTGCATCATCGTCGGTAGTCAGCCTTTCCTGCAATTTTTTCTGGTTATAGACATCGCCTGGATTCATGTTTAACATTCTGCCCAGATCGATGGAGTTGTATTGCGTGTTTCCCACCCAGTTGATGGAGCGTACGTGATATTTAGGGCCTTCCTCTACCACAATATCAATGTTGACTGTTTTTTCATCGTTCTTATAGACGGAGTCGCGGATTATTTCAGCATCGCGGTAGCCGAACTCGTGGTATTTGTTGATGAAGTTTTTCTTGTCTTCTTTGTAGAGGTCTTCTACAAACTTCTTCGTACGGAACAGGTGTAGAATATTGCCTTTCTCGTTTGTCTTTTTCATCGCCCATTTAAGCGTGCGATCCGAGATGGATTCATTACCCTCTATGTTGATTCTATTGACCTTTATTTTTTCTTTTTTATCCACTTCGATATCGAGAATGACCTGATTTTTTGCGCTTGCATCGGGGCGTTGCATAATGGAGATGACTGCTTCTCCAAATCCTTTCTCATCGAAGTATTTTTCTATGATGGTTTTTGCACTGTTTATCTGGTTCGGAGTAATCTGGTTTCCCTTGACCACGGAAATCTTTTTCTCGATATCGTCGCGTTCGCTTTTTTTCATGCCGATATACCGGATATCTGATACACGTGGCCTGTCTGTCAGTTTGATCTCGAGCCAGGTGCTGTCGCCCTCAATTTTGGTTTGCAGGATTTTAATATCGGAGAACAGGCCTTGTTTCCAAAACCGTTGTATGGCATTGGTGATTTCTTCTCCGGGAATCTGAATTTCCTGTCCTTTTGCCAATCCGGAAAAACTGACCAATACAAAAGGCTGTGCTTCATACATCGTTCCTTCAATGCCGGTAACATCAATACCGGCAATAATGTATTTTTTGGGTGTTGCCGTGTAGTTCACCACGGGAACATCTTCAGCAGGTGCAGTTTTAACAGTATCGTTGGTGGTTATTTGTCCAAACGACCTCACCTGGGAAAACAGGATTAAGAGTATAACTAAATGGAATGTTTTCTTCAACATTGTGATTTTTTTTTCTTTCGCTTCAACTGTTCAGCTTTTCAGTACTGTATATCGAAATTTATTGGTTTTCCTTTTCTAATTGTTCACTGGTTTTTCCAAAGCGCCTTTCTTTCTTCTGGAAATCGAGGATGGCTTCATAAAAGCATTCTTCATCGAAGTCGGGCCAGAAAACGCCGGTAAAATATAACTCGGAGTAGGCTGCCTGCCACAACAGAAAGTTACTGATACGAATATCCCCTCCGGTTCTGATGAGTAAATCAAGTTCGGGCATACCTTTTGTAGCCAGGTATTCATTAATGGTCTCCTCGGTAATGGAACTTTCATCCAACTCTCCGTTTTTGACGCTGGAAGCAATAGCTTTTGCCGCATTGGCCAGTTCCCATCGCGATGAATAACTCAAGGCCAATACCAAGGTCAGGTCTTCTCCAGAGGACGTTTGTTCGATACAGCGATTCAGCGCTTTTCGGGTATTTTCCGGCAGCCGTTGAATATTTCCAATGCACTGTAAGCGGATTCCGTTTTTGACCAAGTTGTCTGTTTCGTTGGCAATGGTGTACACCATCAACTCCATCAAAGTATGTATTTCTTCTTCAGGTCTAAGCCAGTTCTCGGTAGAAAAAGCGTACAAGGTAAGAAACTTCACCTTTGCTTTCGCAGCTGCTTTCACCACTTTTTGTACGGATAAAGCGCCTTCTTTGTGTCCTTCGGTCCTGTCCAAACCTCTGGCTTTAGCCCACCTGCCATTGCCATCCATAATGATGGCAACGTGTTGCGGAATATTCTCCTTATCAATCTTGTCAAGTAATGACATATGTTTTTTTAAATTCTCTGTTGATCATTCACAGCACGGATCATGTCTGATTCCGAAGTCCCAGGTCAGAAAGATCATTGTAAGTGAATACCAGTCCTGGTTTTTAAAAATACTGCTTTTAATGCCGTAAGGAGCATCTAAACCCCAATCAGCATTTTTCTCCGTCGCATCGAAACCGTCTCCGAATAATTTCCGTACGGAAAACTCGAGCCCGATGTTTAGCCTTTCTTTTATCTTGTATTTAAAACCGATACCTACCGGTACATTTGTATTGAAAAATGGCTTGCTACCTGTGGCAAAAGTTACTCCGGCACCGGCAAAAACATACGGGGTATATGGCTTTGCATCCTTGTAGGTGAACTTATCACTGAAAGGCAGAAAGTTGAATTCAATCTGTCCGCCCCAATCGATAAATGTCCTGTTAAACGATGTCTGTTGCGCCAGCGGAAAAACAGTATTTGCATCTCTTGTATTTCCCGATACCTTACCGGCAAGCAGGTTTGCTTTTGCTGCCCAATGAAAATTAATGTTGTACCGGTACAAAATGCCTCCCGTAAATCCCGGATGTAGATAGAGTCTTGTTTTGTTGGCATCACCCAAATAGAAAGATATTCCCAACATCCCGCCGGATTCGTGCTTGTATTCCTGCGCTTTAACTTCGTCGGTGTCAAAAACTGCAGCGATCAAAAGCAGAAAAAAGACAAATTCACTTTTTTTCATTGCCGAATTAATACCCCGGTTATCCAACTTCTAATTCCCGGTTTTTCAACTATTCCGCTAACTTGTTGAGCCTTCCTCTCCAAACATCTACGATGGGTACCTGGGCTCCGGATTCTCCGCCGAGAATCCAGATGAAATTATTGGTATCGGTAATTACCGATGCGTGCATTCTCCCTGTGAAATTGTCGGGAAGCGTTTGATTGGTTCCCCCCGAAATCCAGTTTAGCCCATAATTCTCTGAATAATATAACTTGTTTTTACCTGTTTCATACGTCATCAAATATACTTTGTTATCGTACAGGAACAACCGACTTAACTGGAGGGAAATGGACGAAACCTCTGAGAGATGCGTGATATCTCCGTTTAATTCCTGGATAATCCAGAGCTTATTGTTCACGATATTGTTCTTGTCTTTTCCTCCGGAGAGAATGATGTATTTGGCAGAGAAAACTGTGGGATTCTCTAAACTTACCGCCGAGAAATCAACAGTTGGTAATGTGTTGTCGGAAGGTAGTGCACTCTTCACGGTGAATGTTGTGAAATCCTTTGTGAGAGCAAATTTAAGTGTCCCCGCATCATTAACAGCGGTAAGTATCGCAAATTCTCCCGACGCTGAAGGTAGTTTTCCGTATATAGCGATAACCGGATAATCGGAAGTTACTTTACTCCAGACCAATCCATCGGTCGATGTATATATGCTATTATCTGTATTCAGGGCATAAGCAGTTGATCCTGAGTTGTTTGTTGTTGAGAGAATAGTGTTGGTTTTTACAGTGACCGGCAGCCCGGAGACAGTTACCGGGGTCCAGTTCTTTCCATCTGAAGATAAAGAAGAGGAAGCCTTGATCATTGCCCCCGATTTGTAGTAAGTGATAAATTTCCCGCCATGAAGAATGGTTTTTTGTTGTTCGGCCGGATTAATAAGTTGATTCTGAGTGATTTTTGCCCAGTTTAAGATATAGGGGTCCTGTTGATGAATGTTTGCCTTGAATTCGTATAACTTCACCGTTTTACCGTCTTCAGCAGTTGTTTCAATGGATTTTAACCGTTTAAAAGCGACAGAGTCTTTCCCGTTCCATAGGTAAGAACTGTCCTTGTCTTGCAGGTTAAGTACAATCCTGGGAAGGGTGTAACTTGATTTCCCGGCGATATTAAGGTAGACGCTGTCTACGTGGAAAAGATAAGGCAGAGAGTCGCGGTTGAAGATCTTGTTGTTTATCTGGTCGATGGAGAACCTTGTCCCCGAAAGTGCCCGGGTTGTGTCTTTTTTGGAGGACATGCTGAACGAATAAATCTGAGCATCGTGAGACAACTCGATATCGCTTTGCGATGAATTAAGACAGGAAGAGAATACCAGAACCCATAATAGTATAGAAGCAGTCTGGTGGAGATATTTTAATGTCATTTGTTTCAAAAAAATATTGTACAATACGTATAAGTTCTGCAAAAGTAGAAAGATTTTTCACTTAAACCATAGCAAAATAAATATTTAAAGAAAATTTTGAGTTATTTTATTCTTTAAATGATGTTGGGTAGAGTCTAAATACTTTTTAGTAATAGCGTTATCCATAGAGATTTCGGGGGCTTTCACTCCTGAAATTAGTTTCGTTGCAGCAATTTCAATATACGCTTCGTCCCAAAGATTTTTATCTATAAAGGTTGATAAGAGGCGGGTGCCACCTTCAACGAGGACTGAATAGATTTTTTCCGCATATAAATGTTTTAGAATCTGCCTGTTGGTATCTCTGTTGAAATCAATGATGATGGGCTTGATGTTTCTTTTTCTTACTGGATAGCCTGATTGGGTAAAAACGATAACGGCCGAGTCTTCGTTGAAGATTGCTGCATTTGAAGGGATTTTGGCCTCCCTGTCAATAACAATCCGGGTGGGATTATTTCCGAACCACTTCCGGGCGGTCAGCTTTGGGTTATCCAATAAAGCTGTGTCGGTTCCCACCATTATTCCCTGTACGTGAGTGCGGAACCTATGGACAATGCTATGAGTCAGATCATTGGATATCCGTGCAGGCGCTTCTTCTGCTGTTGACCGTCGGTAATCGATAAATCCGTCGGAACTCTGTGCCCATTTAAGAATCACGTAGGGACGGTTATATAATTGGTTCACAAAAAAGGCCCGGTTTAATTCTTCGGCTTCTTTTTGGAGAATACCTGTAGTTACTTCAATTCCAGATTTTTGTATCTTCTCAATACCCTTTCCCGACACTTTAGGATTCGGGTCTGAAACGGCGATGACCACTTTCGGAATTTTTTTTTCAATGATCAACTCAGCACAAGGGGGAGTTTTTCCATGGTGAGCGCAAGGTTCGAGTGAGACGTACAAGGTAGAAGAAGAAAGTAATGCCTGATCTTTCACGGAGAGTACGGCATTCACTTCGGCATGCGCCTCGGCAAACTGCCGGTGATAACCTTCACCGATAATTTGTCCGTTATGCACAATGACTGCTCCCACCATGGGATTGGGTCTTGCAAAACCTTCACCCTTTTGAGCGAGCTGCAGGCATCGGTACATAAATTTTTCGTCTGTCGTCATTTTTTCTATCTTTGTTTAGTAAAACGATCCAACAATGCAAGATGTGAAAAACTTCCTAAAAAATGAATTAAAAACTCACTTTTCGCCAGAGGAGATCAGCAGCTTAACCCGGCTGATTCTGGAAAAAGAGTTTTCGATCCCACTGGCAGATATTTTAAGATGCAAATTTAACCATTTATCCGATGCAGCGGTGAAGAAACTGAGCGAAATTATCGATAAATTAAAGAATGCTGAACCCATTCAATACATTTTGGGTGAAACCGATTTTTTTGGATTACCCTTTTACCTCGATAGTTCTGTTTTAATTCCCCGTCCCGAAACGGAAGAATTGGTACAGTGGGTGATAACTTCGACAAACAATGCATCCGCAAAAATTCTTGACATTGGAACCGGAAGCGGCTGTATTGCCGTTACGTTGGCAAAAAAACTGCCTCATGCAGAAGTACATGCGTGGGATATTTCGCCAGATGCGCTGGAAGTGGCCCGAAAAAATGCGGAAAGAAACGGAGTACATTTGTTTTTCCTGGAAAAAGATATTTTGCAGGAATCTGTTTCGGATAAGATGTTTGACATTATTGTGAGCAACCCCCCTTATGTGACTGAATCTGAAAAATCGGACATGGAGGACAATGTCTTGAGGTTTGAGCCTCACCTGGCTCTGTTCGTTACGGACGAAAATGCGTTGGTTTTCTACGAAAAGATAGCGGACTTTGCCCGGATATACCTGAACAAGGGAGGGGTCCTTTTTTTCGAGATCAATCGGGAAAAGGGATGCCAGGTTGAAGCATTGCTCCAGCAAAGAGGATTCAAAAATATCGAACGGGTAAAGGATATTTCGGGTAACGAAAGGATGATAAAAGCGGTAAAAGAGTAGGGTATGGAACGAGTAGAACGAAAACCAGTTTCCGAAAAAACAGCTTACCAGCGTATGGCGAGACTCTGTTCCATGAAGGAGTGTTGTTCGTTTGACATCCGGCAGAAATTGCTACGGATGCAACTTGCTGATAATGCAGTCAACAACATTATGTCTCTTTTGTTGAAACAGAAATACATCGACGATTCCCGATATACTCGCAGCTTCATCAGCGATAAACTCCGTTTTAGCAAGTGGGGAAAAACTAAAATTGTTTTTACCCTGAGACAGAAACAAATTTCGCAGGAAACTATTGACCAGGCATTGGAGGCGTTTTCTGATGAGGTTCTCCTTCAATCGTTAAAACCTTTGTTGGAGAAGAAGCTGAAATCAGTAAAAGGAAAGTCCGAATATGAAAAGCGGACTAAGGTTATTCGTTTCGCGCTGGGCAGAGGATTTTCGATGCCGGATATTCTGGAATACCTGGGAAAAATGCCGGAGGAGAATTGAATGAGTATGAAAAGCCTGTTAAACGAATTATCGAATCTCTTTTTTCCGGAATGCTGCCCGGTTTGTAGTATTCGACTTTTGCCTTCCGAGCAGGGCGTTTGTTTACAATGCTTACATGCCCTTCCCAAAACGAACAATTTTATGGAGCCGGATAATCTTGCTGAAACTCTTTTGGCAGGAAGATTCCCGTTTGAGCGGGCTGCCACTTTCTGCGTATATTCAAGAGGAGGTGTTTTACAGCCGCTTATTCACCAACTCAAGTACAACAACAAAAAAGAAATAGGAGTGTTGTTGGGAAAACTGTTTGGCAAGGATTTGATAGGTAGTGAATTTATTCTACCCATCGATTTAATAGTCCCTGTTCCGCTGCATCCCCAGAAACAGAAAGAAAGGGGCTTTAATCAGGCGGAAACGATTGCTTACGGTTTATCGGAAGTTACCTCCATTCCTGTTTCCAGTGGTAACTTAGTGCGTGCCATTTTTAACCCCACGCAAACCCAACGTACCAAAACGCAGCGATGGGAAAACGTAAAAGGTATTTTCGATTTGTTGCATCCATCCCTGTATGCTGGAAAACATATTTTGTTGATTGACGATATCATTACCACAGGCTCAACGCTGGAAGCTTGTGCTTACGCTTTGCTGAAAAGTCCAGATATAAAGATAAGTGTTGCGACACTTGGAGAGGTGCTTTAAAAACACTATTTTTGCATTTCATTTTTAAGTTTGGAAAATATGAATACTGTAGAAAAATTAACAGCCGAAAAGCTTCTCAAGATAAAAGCGGTCAAGTTACAACCATCCAACCCGTTTACCTGGGCATCGGGGTGGAAGTCACCCATCTATTGTGATAACAGGAAACTGATGTCCTATCCTGCCACCCGCAACTTTATAAAAGTAGAATTTGCACGGATCATCCTTGAAAAGTATCCGCAGGTTGAAGCTATTGCGGGGGTAGCTACAGGAGCGATTGCTCCAGGAGCGATTGTTGCCGATGCGTTGGGCCTTCCGTTTGTTTACGTTCGGTCGGCGCCCAAAGATCACGGGTTGGAAAATCTTATCGAGGGTGATTTGAAACCCCGGCAAAAGGTTGTAGTTATCGAAGATCTCATTTCTACGGGACAAAGCAGCCTGAAGGCTGTAGAAGCGATTCGCCAAAGCGGATCGGATGTGCTCGGAATGGTAGCGATATTTACGTACGGTTTCCCTGCGGCAGAAACCAACATGAAAGAGGCTCGAGTGGAGTTGACCACTTTGACTCATTACGATGCCATTCTGGACGAAGCGCTCTTGATTGATTATATCGCTGAATCTGAAGTGAAGACATTGCAGGATTGGCGTAGAAATCCCGAAACGTGGGGAACCACCACCAAAAAAATGAATAAATGACTGAATTTATCAGCGATGTGAAAAATATATCTCACAATGACGTGGATATCTTTCGTGTGCTCTCGGATTTAAGCAAGCTCGATTTGATAAAGGACCAAATACCTGGGGATAAGATCAGGGATTTTAGGTTCGACAGTGATTCCTGTTCGTTTCGCGTCGACCCGATTGGAGAGGTAAGGTTTTGCGTGATAGAACGGGAACCCTGTAAACTGGTCAAGTTTAAATCCGAAAACTTGCCGTTTGATGTTTTCCTGTGGATCCAACTTGTGCAGAAAGCCGAGAAGGATACCAAAATGAAAATTACGCTTCGCGCCGACCTCAATCCATTCATCAAGGGAATGGTCTCAAAACCACTGAAAGAAGGACTGGAGAAAATTTCCGACGTTATAGCATCGCTACCGTACGATAGGATTTGATGTGTCGTTTTTGTGGAACGTTTTAAACCTACGATGAATAAGATCCGGCCGTTCGTTCACTTTAAGCGTGCGTACGGTCCAACCGGATTTTCTTTTTAATATTCCCCCTTTTTTACTAGTTTTGCAACTTATTCTATTACTAAAGATTTGATGCTGATTTCAAAAAAACAGTTTTCGGAATATTACCACAGTTATTATCGTCAACTTTGCTTGCACGCCTTGCATTTCATGTGCGACACCGATGAGGCGGAAGATGTTGTGCAAGAAACATTCGTGAACTTATGGGATAAAAGGGAACAGCTGGAAACGATAAAATCGGTGAAAGCGTATCTTTATACTGCTGTTCGAAACAACTGCCTTACCCGAATACGTGACGCCAAGCCAACTACCTCTCTCGATAAATTGTCCGGAGAAGAGTTTCTTACGGAGGACGAGCAAATGGAACGTGCCGAGATGGAAGCACGTATCTGGAAGATGATCGACGAACTTCCGGAACGCCGCCGCGAAATCTTTTTAATGGCTAAGCGCGATGGGATGCGCTACAAAGACATTGCCGAACAAACCGGGCTAACCGTAAAAACTGTGGAGAACCATGTCCTGCGTGCCATGCAGTCGTTACGTGCAAAAGACATCAAGGCTTATCTTTTCTTCTTTGCTTAAAATATTTCCCTTTAGAAAGAGGGATTTTATACTTTTTTGCATCTTATTAATAGAAAAAGTAATGGAAGAGAAGAAATGTGTAGAAAAATTATCGTGTCCCTTTGCCTTATTATTTGTCCTGTATTCGTTGTAAATACACAAGCCCGGGATAGTGACACAGACCTGCGAATAGGACTGGGATTTTCTACACTTAAGCAGGGAAATGTTTTTTTGGTGCTTAGTGAGTATGAACTTGATGCTAAACTGTCAGATTATTTTACAGTTGCTCCATCCATTGTGCTAAGTGTTGCGGATAAGTGGAAGTCGGATTCGGAAAAATTATTTCAAGCAAACATGAATGTTTTTTTATCTCCTTTTCGCAATAACAGGAGAAACGATTTCAGGATTGGGGGTGGATTAAGTTTTTACAAGTTTAACCAGCCTGTAATTCGCAGTGCATTCGGTTTTAATTTAATTGTTGAAGATTCTTATTCAATAAATGATCGATTTTTCATCGGAGTCAAAGCATTTATGCAGCCGTATTTTAACAGAGAATCCAGTTCCGGCGTATTGTTGAAGGCCGGAATAAATCTGTAGATTGCCAAAACTGAAAATAATGGAAAACCAGTCAAGACATAATATAGATGAGGGTATCCGGTTTGTAGCCCGGTATTACAAGCCCAATGTTTTTGATTCCCGGAAAGGATGGGGAAAGATACAAAAATACATTGCACCCGAACGCAACATTCTCGCTATGAGGATGCTTTATGGCACTGCGGCCGCTGTCGCTTTATTGCTGGTTGTAAGTGTTTTTTATTTCACGTCAAATACCGGCACAAGACTAGTAGCCAAAGCCGATAATGCTTCCTATGTGTTGCCCGACAGTTCCCGCATCGGAATGCAACAGGGAGCAAAACTGAAATACGGTAAAAATTTCGGTAAGGCAGAGCGCCGTGTTTCCATGTCGGGAGAAATTTCGTTTGCCGTTGCCCGAAACGAAGCCCTGCCCTTTGTCGTTTCCACACCCGGAGCAGAGATCCGGGTGCTCGGCACGGAATTTACCGTACTGGCCGACGACGCGGAAACCCGCCTTGGCGTGGTGTCGGGGACAGTGCAGTTTACGCCCGAAAGTCCCGTTATTCCGCTATTGTGCACCGCCGGTATGACCGTGCATTACACTTCCGTAACCGAAACCGTAAAGGTTGTTTCGCCCGGAAGCTCAATGGAAATCAACGGAAAAGACCGCTCCCTGGTCTTCAATAATACGCAGCTGAAAGACGTGGCGTTGGTTTTGTCGCACTTCTATAACGTGCAGGTAGAATTGCCGGAAGAGGAATCCACGCTCACTTTTACCTCGTCATTTGCACAAAAAAACAGTATTGAAATTGTTGATATTATTAATTTAACACTGGATACGCACTTGATAATAAAGAAGGGTTCGAATTAAGAATAAAGAGCAAAAACATTGAAATTCTCGAAACGCTATACTATCCTTGTTTTGTTGGCTGTTTGCTCCTTTTTAGGAGCATCAGCCCAGCAAAACATTACAATTAACGTTGAAAAACAGCCGGTTGCTTCCGTTCTGCAAAAGATTGAGAAGCAGTCAGGATATACGTTTTCATACAATCCGGCACTGTTGAGAAATTTTCCGCCCGTAACGCTTCAGGTAGAGAATATGTTGTTGCAGCCTTTACTGGAAAAGCTTTTTGGCAAGACCGATATCCAATTTATTATCCGCGACAAGTATATTATTTTGAAAGAGCGTCAGAAGAACGTTACGATAAGCGGATTTATCCACGAATCCGGATCGCGCGAAACACTTATCGGCGCCAATGTATTTGACTTGCTTTCGCAAAAAGGAGCCGTAAGCAACAATTTCGGTTTTTTCAGCCTTTCCCTTCCCCCTGGAGAAGTCCGTTTAAGGGGAAGTTACGTAGGATACACATCGCAGGAGATAACTTTTGTTGTGGATAACGACACGGTTATCCATTTTTTTTTAGAGCCTACTTCTTTGCTTAAAGAAGTGGTGATAGAGGGTAGACAAACCGGACCACTACATAACGTCGAAACCGGAAAGATAACACTTACTACGCAGACGCTGCAGGCTTTGCCTTCTTTTTTGGGAGAAAAAGATGTGATTAAAACCCTGCAACTTTTGCCGGGGGTGGCCGCCGGGACCGAAGGTGTGGCAGGTATGTACGTGCGGGGTGGAAATTTAGATGAAAATCTCTATTTGGTGGATGGGAATCCGCTTTATCACGTGAATCACTTGGGTGGCATGTTTTCCACATTCAATCCTGAGGCGGTGAAAACCATGGATTTTTATAAAGGCAGCTTTCCTGCGCGTTATGGCGGTCGTCTTTCGTCGGTAGTAGATGTGCGTATGAATGACGGCGATATGAATAAACTTGGCGGCACGGCCTCTATCGGGTTGATTTCATCGCGATTTAATTTTCAAGGTCCGTTAGTGAAAGAGAAGACTTCATTCAATGTTTCTCTTCGCCGTACGTATTTAGATTTAATCGTGCGCCCTGCATTATATTTTGTAGGGAAGAAAGATGAAAAAGATAATCCCGATGATTATAACAGATCGGATGTGGGATATTTTTTTTATGATTTCAATGTCAAAGTCAATCATAAGTTTTCAGAACAAAGTCGATTGTATTTAAGTGTTTACGACGGAAAGGACAAGCTCTTTCTAAATATGAACGCCAAAAGTGAAGGTTCTTACAATTTAGATTCGGATAACAATTCTCCTAATCCGGCATTCAACACACATCACGAAATAAATAAGAATAAAACCAATTTTGACACCGGTTGGGGCACGCGAATGGCATCGCTCAATTGGGCCTATGCTATTAACAATAAGTTGTTTAGCAATGTTACATTAATTTACAGCCGATACTCGTCGGATATTGTAATGAAATCGAGTAGCGAAGAAGAATTAACTCTATCGGAAGAGAATTCGGACAAGATTGAGAGACGGATCGATAAAACAAAAGAGAATACTCATTACCGTTCCGGAATTCAGGACATAGGTTATCGCCTGGAGTTTGACTATACACCGGTGAACAATCATTTTATTCGTTTCGGGACATCGTTGTTGCACCACCGGTTTCGCCCCGAACAAAGCGGAATTACCTTGATAACAGAAAACGATACAGAGAAGCGAAACGATACCGTTACTTTTGCCAACGAACGAGTTTTGGTAAAGGAACTTTCGTTCTATGCTGAAGATGAAATGATTTTGAACGAACGCATGAAAGTGAATGCGGGAGTACATTTTTCTGGATTCCTGGTGCAGGGAAGATCTTATATCAGCGCACAGCCACGTCTTTCGGCACGTTACCTGCTCAATAACGATTGGTCGGTGAAAGTATCGTATGGCAAAATGAACCAGTATGTACATTTGTTGCAAAGCAGTAAAATAAGTTTGCCTAACGATTTGTGGGTCCCCATCACAAAAAATGTAAAACCGATGGTCTCACATCAGGTTTCAGGTGGACTTTTCGGGCGTTGGCGCAGGTTTGACCTTTCATTGGAAGGATATTACAAATCTTCCAGGAATCAAGTGGAATATAGGGAAGGTACGTCCTTGCTTTCGGGTAATCTTAATTGGGAACAGCGTATAGCTCAAGGATTAAGTAAATCATACGGAGTGGAAATGATGGCGAGCAAGACTTTCGGAAATACTTCGGGGTGGCTGGGCTATACGCTATCGTGGTCGAACCGTCATTTCCCGAACGGTGAAATAAACCGAGGACTTGTCTATCCGGCGAAATACGATAACCGCCACAAAATAAATGCGGTAGTGATGCGCAGATTCGGGAGGAAATTCGATGTGAGCACGTCTTGGATATATTCTACCGGTAACTGGGCTACGCTGGCAAAGCAAAAGTATATTAACGACATGGGAGAGGAAACAGATTATATCGATAAACTCAACAACTTTAAAATGCCTTCCTATCACCGCCTCGATTTAAGTTTCAATTATTACCGCCACAAAAAGAAAGGGCGGTTGGGAATTTGGAATTTAAGTATTTACAATGCATATTCGCATCACAATTCGTTTATTCTGGTGCCCGCTACCGAGGCCGAGTTTTTTACTCGGGAAGAGAAACAGGACAGGAGTAAACCGGTATTAAAAAGTTTGTCGATTTTCCCTTTTATCCCATCATTTTCTTACACGTATAAGTTTTGACCGACTGTATCGGGTGGTTCATAGGTCTCTCGACACGTGAAGAAAGTAGAAATAAATAGAAATATAAAATTCAAGACAGATTCTAAAATGAAGAGAAAATATATTTCGTTTCTGATAACAACGATTCTATTGCTGTCGTGTGAGCGTATGCTTGAAGTGAATTTTTCCGATGAAAAGCCGCTTATTGTGATGAATGGAGTTGTTGAACCCGATAAGCCAATAAGCGTTGCTGTCAGCAAAAGTTTCTTGTTCACCGATACCGACAGCACTGCGCCTTATTTGAAAGATGTTTCGGTGGAATTGCACGTTAACGATACATTTGTTGAAAAACTGCAACGCTTCACCATAGATACTGCCAAGTACCGGGCTCGAAGAGGAAATTCTTATTTCCGTTCCGAGTCACACGTTAAAGTCGGCGACCGGGTTAAGATTAAGGCTTCGGCACCAGGCCTCGAGACCGCATGGGTGGAGACCGTTATTCCCACACCGGCTGCGATTGAAAAAGTGGATACGGCAACGTTTTTCGTACCGGCAACAGGCAACAATACGTTCGGATTCTACTGGAATCCATACGGCGAGTATTCCTGGAATTCAGACAGCGGATGGGGGTACGGCGGATATTATATTCCAGTTCCGGAAATATTTTACGAGCCGTTTTATCGGAGGATGCGCTTGCATATTGGGGTTCGAAAACAAAAAAAGGATGTGGCACATTATTTTCTTTTGAGGATCATTGCGGAAAATACGGAGTATAAAGATTATCCTTTTAACTTGCCTGTCGAAACACAGGATGATCCCATTTTTGCGAGAGATCCTAAAAACCTTTTTCTAGAAAAGCTGTTCAATAACAATTACTCCACAAATAGTTCATCTGTTTTTACGGATAACTTGTTTAAAGATAATGCCTATACGTTAAATGTCTGCACCGGAGGACTATACACGGTGAAGGTGGAACACACCAAACCGGAAAAGGAGGGGGAGAAACCGGAATATTTAAGTCACGAAGTGAAAAATCCGCCAATCGAGGTGTGGATTTACACGCTGTCTCACGATTATTATTCGTACCTGAAATCGGTTGAAAAGTGGGATTACGATAAGGAGTTTGATGTTATCTCCGAACCCAGGGTTACCTACTCTAACGTACACAACGGAATCGGATTTGTGGGATCTATGTCATATACATCTAAGCGCATTCAGATACCACCTTATCCAGGCGGTAAAAACACAGTTCCAAGGTGAGCTTCTTCACAGAAAGAAGATGCTTGCCCCGGCAATGCTGATGACTGCCCCGATTACCTGGCGGGCGGTGATTTTTTCGTTGAACATGATGGCCGAAGGCACAATGATAAAAATGGGAACCAGTGCCATCAACGTAGCGGCAATGCCGGTATGGGTATGCTGCACGGCATATAGCGATAGCGTTACGCCCACGAACGGCCCGAAAACAGCTCCCAGGGTGATGGACTTCATGCTTGTCCGGTCTTTCACGGCCAGGGAGACCCTTCGCCACCGTTTCAGAAAAGTGACCAGCAAAAAGAAGCAAACAAATCCGAAAATAGCCCTTATCTGCGTTGCCGCAACGGCATCGTAATCGCCCATCCCTTTTTTACTCAACACCAACCCGACGGCTTGCCCTAAAGCGCCGCCAAGTGCATAGAGGAAACCCTTGAGCGGAATATTGAGTTTCAGTTTTTTGCCAGCGACGGCAATCATAATTCCCGAAATGCTGACAATAATCCCCAGGATACTTTTTACTGGCAGTATTTCCGACAGAAAAAGCCAGCCAATAATTGCCGTTATCATCGGCGCCAGGCTCATGATAAGCTGCGAGGTGCGCGAACCGATCAGGGTGTAGGACTTAAAGAGGAACAGGTCGCCCAGAAAGAAGCCCACCACGCCCGACAAGCCCAGCCAGAACCAGTTGTACGGAGTGGCATCCATAGGGAAGAACATCCCGCGGGTGAAGAACGTGGTGACTCCCAGAAACAAAATTCCCAGGAAAATCCGGATGATGTTTACCGACAGCGAACCGACTTTCGCTCCCGCTCTTTGAAAAAAAAGGGCGCTCAGCGTCCAGCAGACTGCCGTCAGTATCGAAGCGATCTCGCCAATGTGTGATTGAAAAAGCATGAAATGTAATGTGGGCTGTATTTGTCCGAAAAATCATGCAAAGGTAGGTGAATATTGAGAATTCCCCATTAATAATTGGCAATAGATTTTTTCAATTTTTGCACCGCAGCCTCCACCGATTTTTCACTTCCGAGCAAGGAGACGAACTTACTGCCGATAATGGCTCCCGAAGCATGTTCACAAGCCGCATCGAAGGTGATTTTGTTGGAGATGCCGAACCCGATAAGCCTGGGGTTCCTGAGGTTCATAGCGTTAACGCGCTTAAAATATTGCAGGTTGTCTTCCCCGAAACCGGTTTTTGCTCCGGTAACCGATGCCGACGAGACCATATAGATAAACCCGCCAGTATTTTTGTCAATTAAACGGATGCGTTCTTCCGACGTTTCCGGAGTGATGAGCATGATCATACGCAATCCGTGTTTTTCGGCAACGGCTTTATACTCCCTCATGTATTCGGCAAACGGTAAATCGGGAATGATGATCCCGTCGATCCCGCAGCGTTGCGCTTCGGAGCAGAATGTGTTAAAGCCGAATTGAAGAATGGGGTTCAGGTAACCCATCAATACCAGAGGGATCTGCGCCGACGAGCGGACCCGCGAGAGTTGCTCGAAGAGCACCCGAAGGCTCATGCCGTTCTTGAGTGCCTGTGTCCCCGACGCCTGGATGACGGGACCGTCTGCCATAGGGTCGCTGAAAGGGATGCCTATTTCAATCAGTTCCACACCGTTTTTTTCGAGCGATTGAATGACCGGAACGGTGTCACTGAGGTTGGGGAATCCGGCCGTGAAATAGACGGATAAAATGTTGTTCTTTTTCCGTTGAAATAACTCATCTATTCTGTTCATAATTATTTTCCATTTAAAATCCAAATAAAATTGGACAATTCACTTTAATTAACTTTTAAATTTTATCTTTGTGTCAGGGTGTTAAGAGGAAACAGGCTCTGCCGGGGGGCAACCTGTCAGCAATAAGCA